>Ga0307372_10003813_pt1 | contig 23772 bp, 17 predicted proteins | sample OX1MG_FD_202533 | JGI IMG/M metagenome (GOLD analysis project Ga0307372, IMG submission 202533) | Soil microbial communities from Risofladan, Vaasa, Finland - OX-1 | ecosystem: Environmental > Terrestrial > Soil > Coastal area > Acid sulfate soil | place: Finland: Risofladan, Vaasa | collected...
GCTGACCCGCGTGAACGTCGGCGCACCTCGGCCGCGGGGGCCCGTCGCATCGAGCCCCGACACATGCGCCGCATCGACGTGGTCATCGTCACGATCACAACACCGCAAGCGTAGCATCCGGCAGGCGCGGCTGACAAGCGCGAACCGCCGCACCTCTCACGCGCTTGCCCTCGTCCGGCGATCGGACTACCTTTCTGTTCAGGTGGATCTCCGTCCATGCCCGCACCGATGGCTGAGCGCCTGAACGACAACGTCGCCGGACGGCTCGACGAAGTCGCCAGCCTGCTGGCGGCGCAGGGTGCCAATCCGTTCCGCGTGCGCGCCTATCGCCGGGCGGCCGAGACACTGCGCCAGATGCCGCGGCCGGTGTCAGAGGTGCTCGAGCAGGAAGGGCTGGAAGGGCTGCAGGCGCTGCCGGGTGTCGGCGAGAGCATCGCGCGCGCCATCCGCGACGTGCTGCAGCACGGCCGGATGGCGATGCTGGAGCGGCTGCGGGGCGAGAGCGATCCGGTGAAGCTGCTCGCATCGGTCCCCGGCATCGGCCGCGCGTTCGCCGAGCGGCTGCATACCGACCTCGGCCTCGACACGCTGGAGGAGCTCGAGGCGGCCGCGCACGACGGCCGGCTCGAGCAGATCGCCGGCATCGGTCACAAGCGGCTGGCCGGCATCCGCGACTCGCTCGCGCACCGCCTGGCGCGCGTCCGACCGCCGGCCCCGCCGGCATCGGACGGCCGGCCGTCGATCGACGAGCTGCTGGCGATCGACCGCGAATACCGCGAGAAGGCGGCCGCCGGCCAGCTCGTCACGATTGCCCCGCGCCGGTTCAATCCTTCCCGCCAGGCGTGGCTGCCCGTGCTGCACACCGAGCGCGGATCCCGCCACTACACGGCCCTCTTCTCCAACACCGCCCTCGCCCACCGCCTCGGCCGCACCCGCGACTGGGTCGTCATCTACTGGGATGACGGCCGCGGCGCCGAGCGCCAGTGCACGGTCGTCACGGCCGAGCGCGGCCCGTTGAAGGGGCGGCGCGTCGTCCGGGGGCGCGAGGCGGAGATGGCGCCGGCGCCCGGCCGCGCCGGAGTGGCCTGACGTGCCGCAGGCGACCGTCCGCGCGTACGGGCCGCTGAACGACTTCCTGCCGCCGCGCGGGCGCCAGACCGATCGGATCTGCGCGTTCGAGCGACGGACGTCGGTCAAGGATCTGATCGAACGGCTCGGGATTCCCCACCCCGAGGTCGATCTGATCCTGATCAACGGCGAGTCGGTCGATTTCGACGCCGAGGTGCGCGATGCCGATCGCCTGGCCGTCTTTCCGCTGTTTCACGCGATCGACGTCGGCCCGCTGAGCCGCGTCAGACCCGAGCCGCTGGAGGTTCCCCGCTTCATCCTCGACGGCCATCTGGGCCGGCTCGCCAGGTATCTCCGGCTTCTCGGGCTCGACGCCGCGTACGAACGGGATCCGCAGGACGATGAACTGGCGGCGCGCGCGGCCGGCGAGCGGCGCATCCTGCTGACGCGGGACCGCGGCCTGCTCAAGCGCGGCCTCGTCACGCACGGCCGCCTCGTCCGGGAATCGGCCCCGCGGGCGCAGCTCGTCGAGGTGCTCCAGCGCTTCGGCCCCCTGCCGCTGGCGCCGTTCTCGCGATGTCCGCGGTGCAACGCCCTGCTGCGCGACGTGCCGAAATCGGCCGTGGACGATCGGCTGGAGACGCGGACCCGGCAGCACTATTCGGCCTTCCGGCTGTGCCCCGGCTGCGGGCAGGTGTACTGGCAGGGGTCGCACTGGGCCCGGGTGTCGCGGTTCATCGAACGCGTGCGGCGGGAAGCGACTGGAGACGTCCCGCGCGCCTGACGCCCGGGCGTCTGCTTCACTCGAAATTCGCCTTGACCCCCTGGAACCCCGCCATCGCCTGCCGGAACAGCCAGCGGATCACCCGCGCGTCGTTGTAGCAGAACGCGAGGATGTGATTGAGCGTCGAGAAGCACTGCGGCTGGCACTGCTGCTTCATCCCGTCGAGCTGGGCCCGGTCGAAATTGGGCCGCTCGATCGTGCCCCAGTCGTACGTCGCCGAATACATCGGAAAGCAGGGCGCCAGCGTTCCATCGGTCCGGATGATCAGGCTGTTCTGGCCGGCACGGCAGTTCCAGGCCTTCAGCCCGCCGCGCAGGAACGCCTTCATCTGCGACAGGCGTTCGACCGAATTGGCCATCCGGTAGCCCTGCCGCTGCCGGTCGATCAGCCAGTCGATCAGGGCGTCCACCTGCGGGAAGTCCTCGGGCCGGATGAACAGGTCGTTGCCGTCGCGCGTCTGGTAGTGCGGCTGGTCGGTCATCGGCGATTCGACGATGTGGTAGTCGGTGGCGATGCCGTGGTCGTGCGCGAGTTCGGTGAGCTGGCGGATGTCGTCCAGGTTCGTGCGCGTGATGCACATGTTCAGGAAGACCGTGTAGCCGTAGCGGTACTGCTTCCGGATCAGATAGTCGAAGTTCGTCCGGATCGGCGCCAGCGCCTTCGGCAGGCCCGGTTTCACGTCCAGGGCGTCCACCGCCAGGTTCACGGTCGCGATCCCGGCGTCCGCCACCCGATCGATCACCTCCGGCCGCATCAGGCGGCCGTTGGTCGGCAGGTAGACCCAGAAGCCCCGCTGCGTCGCGTAGTCGATCACCTGGTGCGCGAACCTGGGCCGCAGCAGCACTTCCCCGCCCATCAGCGCGAGCACCCGCCCGGTCGTGCCGTGCAGCCAGTCGATCGCACGCCGGGCCACCTCTTCCGTCATGCCCTTGACGCGGTTCTCGTAGGCCCAGCAGTACCCGCAATCGAGGTTGCACTTCCACTCGGTGAACAGGTACGTGAGGATGGGGTGGAAGTCGCCCGGCAGCACGCGCGACTCCAGGTACGGCACCGCCCAGCGCCGCATGGCGTGCGCGATCTGCGCTGACGTCCACGGCCGCCGTCCCGCCACCGCCTGTTGCTCCAGTGTGTCGTAGTCAATCCCGTCGTCGCTCAGCAGCTCGGGGTGGTGCGGAAAGACCGCCTCGGGCAGCGACACCGGTCCGTCGGATGCCGCGAGCGCCGCGGGAGCGGCTGCCGGCTGCATCAGGGTGTCGTGGAGCCGGACGTCCAGGCGGAAGGCCGGCGCCTGGTCTGCGTCGTGCGTGTGAAGCTCTGACATCTCTTCCTCCAGAGCGGGAATCGGCCGTCGAGCGTCGTGAGCCGGCGCCCTCACGGGCCCTCGCGCGCCGTCTCGCAGAACGCCTCCGCTGCCCCGGCCCGCGCGACCGGTCCCACGACCGGCAGCTGCCGCCCGCCGGTCCCGCAGGGCTGGCCGGCGGCCAGCGCCGCCAGTTCCTGCTCCCGGGCCAGCTCTACCCGCAGCCGCCGCTCGTAGTCCGCGAGCCGGCGTTCGATCTCCTCCGCCGACAGCGTGCGGCCGGCCCGCAGATCGTCCACGTAGCGCGTCAGAAAGTAGTGGATGGTCTCGACGCGGAGCCGGATCGATCCGGCCGGCCGGTTCTCGTCGACGTCCTTGAAGGAGAAATACGGTGTTCCCGACTGCTCGATGATCGATTCGATGACGCTGTAGACCGGGGCGTCGTGGCCGCACTTGAAGCTGGACAGCTCCAGCGCCACCAGGTTCGGGTGCCGCGCCGTGAACTTCGCCGCCCAGACCTTGTGGTTCGTGCCGGCCGAGTAGCTGTTCTTCCAGACGTCCCCGATCGCGAGCGGTCCGGGAATCGTCCCGGCGCGCACGTCGTCGCCGAACAGCCGCTCGAGCAGGTCCTCGTCCATCGGCAGCGTGCTCTGCGAGAGCACCGGGTACCCGAGCTTCTGGAACTCCTCCAGCACCTCGTGATTCAGCCCGGGATCGTGATGGTAGGGGCGCGCCAGCAGCACCAGGCCGACCCGCTGCTCGCGTTCCAGCTGATCCAGCACCTCGCGCCCCCGCCGCCGCATATCGCGCTCGAAGGCCGCCAGTTCGCGGAATCCGACCTCGACCGCCCGCGCGTTCTCCTCCTCCGACAAGCCGAGCGCCCCGCCCCACGCGAGGAACAGCTGGCGCTCCAGCAGCGGGCGGTCGGCCAGGTCGACCATCGGATTGACGTAGCGCACGCCCAGTTGCGCGAAGACGTCCGTCTCCCTGGTGAAGGCGGCCTTCACCGTGTCGGGTGTGACCGTCGCCGTCGGACAGGCATAGGAGCCGACCAGGTGCGTCAGCGACGTGTGCAGCGTGTTGAATATCGGAAAGAAGATGTAGTCGAGCCGCTTCTTCGCATGCTTGACGTACAGCAGGTTGTGCACGTGGGCGACAGCGACTTTGGCCGGGAAGCACGGGTCGACCGCGCCGCGCGTCGCCCCGGTCCGGTACATCTCGTTCGTCGTGTAGTCGGAATAGACGAGGTGCTCACCCGCGAGACCGAGGCTCTCGAAGTAGCCGCTGAAGAACGGTGCGTAGATGTACAGGTTCAGCGCGCGCGGGATGCCGATCCGGATCTCCGGCCGCCGCCGCATGGCGGTCGCCCGCGCCCGGCCGGCCCGACCCCACGCCCGCGCCTGGGCCGGATCGGCGACCATGGCCGGGCTGCGCCGCCTCCACACGCCCCGCGCCGCCTCGTCCACCAGATTCGGATTCGCCTTCTTCCGCGCGTCCAGCTCCGCCTTGATCGTGCGCATGCTGGCCACGTCTTCGACCGCCCCCTTCTCGCACGTCGCGATGATCAGGCGCTGCTCGTCCATCTCCTTCGGCACCTTCGACCGGAACCCCGCCGGCGCGGCCGGCGCGGGCGCCGCCGCGGCGGCGCCCGGCATGCGGATGTCGATGAACGTCCGCAGGCAGTCGTTCTTGCAGAAGCCGCACCGCGTCGCCTCGCTGCGCGTCGTCCGGTAGACGATCCGGGCCACCGCGTCGAGCCCGATGAACGTGGTCCGGCGCCCCTGCTGCCAGAGCCGCTGCGCTTCCACGGCCGCGCCGATCGCCCCCGACTCGGCGCAGTGTTCGTGGACGATGATCTCCGGCTCGACGTCCGCACCGTGGAAATTCGATCGGATGAAATCGACTTCCGCCTTGACGACCGCCAGGTTGCGCTGCGTCCCGCCCTGCAGGATGAACCGCGTGCCGAGCCGGGCCAGGTTCGGCATCTTCGCGACGTACAGGAAGATGTTCTTCGGCAGCACCGCCGCCAGCCCCGCCAGAATTTCGTCCGGCGTCCAGCCCTGGCGCTGGAAGTTGACGATATCGGTCTGCAGGAACACGGCGCAGCCGTACCCGAACACCGGCATCGAGCGGGCGGAGAACGCGCGGTCGGCGTACTCGTCGAGCGCGACGCCGAAATCCTCCGCCGTCGACTGCAGGAAATAGCCATTGCCGGCCGAGCACTGCGTGTTCAGCCGGAAGTCCTTCACCCGCCCGTCGGTCAGGACGATCAGCTTGATGTCCTGCCCGCCGACGTCGACGATGACGTGCGGATCGCGGTAGTACTTGACCGCCGATTCGGTGTGCGCGACCGTCTCGACCACCGCCGCGTCGGCGCGCACCACGTCGCGCAGGATGTCCTTGGCGTAGCCGGTCGTGCAGACGCCCAGCACGTCGAGCGTCGCCCCCTGCGCCTCGACCTGCGCCCGCAGGCCGGCGAACATGTCGATGGTGTCCTGGATCGGATTCCCCTTCGAGAGCTGGTACACCTTGCAGAGCAGGTCGCCCTCCGCCGACATCAGCACCGCCTTGGTCGACGTCGATCCGCCGTCCACCCCGACGACCCCGCGAACGACGTCGCCCGACCGGAAGACCGCCGGCACGAACGGCTTCGGCGCGTACTGCCCGAGGAACGCCGAGAGCTCGCCGGCCGACCGGCTCAGCCCGCACGTGCCCGCCCCGGCCTTCTGCTCGAGGCGACCGACCGCGATATACCGCTCCAGCGTCTCCGTGCCCAGGTACCGCCCCGCCGACTCCTCCTCGTCGCGGCCGAAAGCCACGGCACCGATGGCGCCGAAATACTGCGCGCGATCGGGCGCATAGATCAGCTCCTCGGGCGTCCGTCCCGCCGGCACCTCGACGCCGCGCTCCGCCCAGAGCTTCGGGATGTTCTGCTGCCAGGCCTCGCGCAGGCCGCGGATGAACGTGTTCGGCCCGCCGAGCAGCAGCACGTGCGGCTTCAGGCTGTGGCCGCGCGCCAGCACCGTCAGGTTCTGCAGGACGATCGCCTCGAACAGCGACGCCATCAGCTCGTCCGCCGGCGTCCCCGCCTTCTGGAGGGAATTGATGTCGGTCTCGGCGAACACGCCGCACTTGCCGGCGACCGTGTGCCGCCTGATGCCGGCGTAGCCCATGTCGCCCAGCCGGTCGGGCGGAATCTGCAGCTTGGCGTTGATCTTGTCGATGACCGCCCCCGTGCCGCCGGCGCACTTGTCGTTCATCGAGGGGATCTTCTTCTTCCGTCCCGACCCGGGATCCTCCTGAAAGACGATGATCTTGGCGTCCTGTCCGCCCAGCTCGATCACCGAGTGCACCTCCGGATGCAGCTTCTCGGCCGCGAGCGAGACGGCCGTCACCTCCTGCACGAACTTCGCGCCGATCAGGTCGGCCAGCAGGCCGCCGCCGGAGCCGGTGACGAAGATGCGGCACGGCTCGCGGTCGATGTGCAGATCCGCCTCGAGGCGCCTCAGGAACTCGAGCGTCTTCTCCGGCTGCTTCGTTTCATGGCGCTGGTAGTCGGCCCAGAGGATGGCGTCGGTGGCCGCGTCGACCGCCACCGCCTTCACCGTCGTCGAGCCGACGTCGAGTCCCACGAAGTACTTCGCGGCTGGCATGCGGTCACCTGGGCTGTGGCACCCTGGCGCTCAGGCGCCCGGGCGATCGGGTCACCGGGCGCTCCGGCGGCAGCCGGCTGAAGCGCGCCCTGCCGTCCATCAGGTCGCTGACGTGCATCACGAAGCTGGCCGCCGTCCCGGTCACGCCGCGCCGGACCGGCACCCGATACAGCGGATGGCGCAGCGCCGGATGGGCGGCGACGAAGGCGCGGATGTCCTCCAGGCGCTTGCCGGTCGAGTCGAGCGCCTGCTGGAACTCCGCCTTCGCCCTGGCGCGCGCCTCGCCGAGCGCCATCTGCACCCGGCTGTGCGCGTTGACTTCTCCCTCGCCCGACGTCTCGACCGGGAGGAAGATCATGTCCTTGAAGTGGCTCATCACCGCCGACTGCACGCCGTCCGACTGCGTCGACGGCATGCAGCCGAACGGCTTAAGGCTGAGCACCATGTGGCACTGCTTCGTCACCGTGTAGTAGATGTTCTTGGCCACTTCCATGTGGCCTTCGCCGCCCATCGCGAACACGTGGTAGTACGGCGCGGCGAGCGCGCTGAGCTCGTCCAGGCTGACGAGCGGATGCGCGACGTCGCCCAGCTCGCGGACGACGCGGCGGTACTGCCGGGTGTAGAACACGCGGCCCAGCACGAACGACGCGTGCTTCAGCCGGAACGCCAGGTCGTCGCCGAGCCGCCGGTGCACCGCCCAGCGCGGCCGCTTCGGCCCCTTCAATCCCCTCCGCCATTCGAACTTCGCCCGCGCGAGCCAGATCATGTACATGATCCAGGTGCCGATCGGCTCGACCCTCACCTGCGCGCCTTCACGCTCGAGGAACTCGAACATCCGGAAGTTCCCGTCCCCCTCCGTCGTCTGGGCCCAGAACTCGCCGGTGACCTTCACGACCGGCTTCACGCGGAGCCGATCCACCTCGATGCGCCCGATCTCGCGTCGCACGTCGTGCAGCATGTCGAGCGTGTCGGCGCCGTAGAGGTGGAGACGGATCTTGCCGAGCGTCGTGGCGATGTCGGTGACCGGCTTGAGCGCGGCGAGCTTCGGCCCCAGCCAGGCCGGCAGCCGCTCGAGCAGTTCGAACCGCTCGCGGCTCCGCATGCGCGCCATCAGCCGCGTCAGGCTCTCCTCGAAGACGCGATCGGCCTGGCCCGGGACCACCTCGAACGGGCGGATCTGATGCGTCAGGTCGTTGAGGATGTCCCCCAGATTGATCGCGGCGAGTGCCGACAGGCCGAAGTCGACCGTGAATTTCAGGCCCGCCTCGCCCGAGACCGCCTTGACGCCGTCGGCCTGCTGAAACAGGAGGACGCGGAAGCCCTCGAAGCCGGCGTTCTGCAGCGCCAGGCGGTACTCCGCTTCGTACATGCCGAAACGACACGGCCCGCAGGAGCCGGCGGTGAAGAAGACGTAGCGATCGATGATCTCCCGGCGGTCGAGGCCCTGCGCCTGGAGCGACCGGAGGAACTGGATGAGCGCCCCGACCATGAAGTAGGTCGGGTTACACTGGCCGTTGTTGCCGTACTCCTTGCCCAGCTGGAACGCGTTCACGTCCGGCACCGGCAGGACCGCGACGCGGTAGCCGGCCGCCTGAAACGCCGCCTCGAGCAGCGCATCGTGCTTCCGGGTGAGACCGCCGATCAGGATCGTCACCCCGCTGCGCTCGGCCGCGGTGAAGGGCCGCTCCGCCGGGCCGGCGAACTGATGCGTGAGCCGCGCGCCCCCCTTCGCCAGCGCCAGCAGCCGGGCGCGCTCTGCCTTCACGCGTCGCTCGACCTCGGCGTCGATCTCGCGGCGGGACAGCAAGCGGACTGGCGCCGATCGACGCGTCGGTTGGCGGCCGTCTGAGAGGCCGGCCACATGGTCCTCCGATCAGAGCCGAAGGGGTCGCCGGGGAGCCGGTTGGCGCCGGTGCCGCCATGTCGAGTTGGCGGAATCGGCATGCGGATGCGCCTGGACGCCGCCCGCCAGCGGGCCTGACGGACGTTGTATGGATGAGAAGGCAACGCCGGTGCCAAGGGCACGGTCGCACCAGTCTGGCCGTTTTGGCCGATATGCGAGCCTGAATTCCGTCAGAAAGGCGGCAGGCCCGGTACGAGACCGGCACGAAGCGGAGGAAATATTTCAGGCGATCTGCGAACTCCTCCCACGCCCGCGCCCGGAATCCAGCCGGACGCCGGCTCCGGTCTCCCCCTTGTCCGGATTGTCGCCGGCTGCCCCACCGCCCGTTGTACGCTGTAGAAGGCGATGGGCCGCGCTGCACATCGCGCGTTGTGGGTTGTACGTCGCCGATCTCCCATGGAACAGACCCTGCTCCCCTGGCTGAGCTCGTATGGCAGCCTTGCGCTCTTCTTTCTGCTGGCACTCGGCATTTTCGGTCTGCCGGTCCCCAGCGAGACGCTGCTGCTGCTCGCCGGAGCCCTGGTCGATCAGGGCGACCTGCGGCTCGCGCCGACGGTGGCAGCCGCCGTGCTCGGCAGTTCGCTCGGCATCACCGTCAGCTATACGGTCGGGCGCCTGGTCGGTCCGCCGGCCGTCCACACCTTCGGCCGCCTCGTCCATCTTTCCGACGATGCCCTGCCTCGTCTCGAGCGGTGGTTCGAGCGGGTCGGCAAGTGGACGCTGACGTTCGGCTACTACATTCCGGGGGTCCGGCATGTCACCGCCATCGTGGCCGGCGCCTCCAGGCTGCCGCTCGCCATTTTTTCGCTGTTCGCGTACAGCGGCGCCGCCATGTGGTCGGTGACCTTTCTGACCGTCGGCTACGAAGTGGGCGCCCGCTGGCCCGAGGTGATGCAGGCCGCTCACCGGCACATCGTCGCGGCCGCCGTGGTGGTGCTCGTGCTGCTCGTGGGGTGGGGCTGGTGGCAGCGCCGGCGATAGACGGGCCGGCGGCCGGCCGCGAGCGTACAGCACGTTGCCGGTCCAGTTTCCCCACGGCACGCCGCCCTGCGACTCGCGCCACGCCTCGCGAAACCCCTCCGCCGTCAGGAACCTGTGCAGGTCCGGGTACATCGTGTACCCCTTGCGGGCCCTGATGAAGTTCACCTCTGTGAATATCGCTTTCACTGTCTTCAGGCCACAAGACCAGCAGCATCTTCCGAAGGTACGACATCGTGAGTGAAGACGACTTGGAACAGGCGGCCGCCCAACTGGAGACGCCGCGGCAGGTCGCCGCGCCGCCACAACCGGGCAAGGTCGCGCAGTTCCAGAGATGAGGATGGAAACGATGACTTCGGACGATATCGCGCTCCGCCCCAAGAACGTGGCGGACTACATCGGGCAGGACACTATTAGGGCCGACTTGGACGTGGCCACTCAGGCGGCGCAGCAGCGCCACGAGGCGCTGCCCCACCTACTGCTGAGCGGGCCGCCCGGACTGGGCAAGACATCACTGGCCCAGGCGGTCGCGGCATCCATGGGCGTGCGCTGCCGCGTGACCACGGCGCCGATGCTCAATACCCGCGAGCAGATGAGCAAGGCGCTCTGGGCGCTGGGCGTCAAGGACGTCCTGTTCATCGACGAGATTCACCGGCTGCGACCTGAGATGGAGGAGCTGTTCTATCCAGCGATGGAAGACGAGATGTTCGAGTTCATCGTCGCGCCGAACACCGAGCCCATGCGGCTGCCTCTGCCACCGTTCACGCTGATTGGCGCCACGACCAAGCCGGGGCTGCTGACCGCGCCGATGCGGGCGCGGTTCGGCCTGACCTACCGGCTGGACTACTACAGCCAAACCACGCTGGTAGATATTCTGGAACGCGCAGCCGGCCTGCTGGGCGTCAAGCTGGCGAGCAGCGCGGCAGCCGACTTGGCGCTGCGGTCCCGTGGCACGCCGCGCGTAGCGAATCGCTTGCTGCGCCGTGCGCGGGATTATGCGCTGGTCAACGGGCAGGAGCTCATCACGCAGGCGCTGGTCGAGCAAGCCATGATTGCGGCTGGCGTGGACCGGCGCGGGCTCGATACCACGGACCGGGCACTGCTCACGGCACTGGTCACGCAGTTTGACGGCGGTCCAGTCGGCGTCGACACGCTGGCGGGGGCCGTCAGTGAGGACACTGAGACGGTGGAAAACGCCTACGAGCCATACCTCATGCGGCTCGGACTGCTGGCCCGAACGCCGCGCGGCCGAGTGGCCACGACCAAGACGTACGAGTTGGTCGATGCGCCCGGCAAGGTTTAACGACGCCGTGCCCGCCTAGCAGTGCTCGCGCCGGAAGTCGCCTCGGCCGCCGGTCGCGTCTTCGGTGGGATTCGACCCAGTTCAGCAAACTGGTTGATGCGCACCGTCCCATTCGGGAAGCGCGCGACAATATCTAGCTCACCGCCCAGGGCCTCGATGTAGCGGCGGACGGTGCTAATCAGGCAGTCGGAGCGTTGCTCTAGTTTGGAGACCTCCGGCTGTGCCATCCCAAGCATCTCTCCGATCTCGTTCTGCGCTAGCGCGTGCGCACGTCGGACTTCCTTGAGCGGCATCTCTGCCAACGCCTGCTGCACGCGCGCGTCCACTCGTGCTCGTGCCTCGGGCGACAGCTGGGCGCGCAATTCTGCAAACTTTCTAGCCATTGTCCTATCCAAAGATTCAAAGAGTCAGCGTTTCCGCGATTTGCCCTTGTCCCTTTCGGGCAGCAGCCCCTCGGCCTTCAGCGTCGCCAAGTGGCTTTCGTAGATCCTGTCTGCGACTGGCACGTTTTCCTCATACCAACGATCCTTGCCGGTCTTGTCGCCACCGATGAGCAGATAGCGGTCCGACGAGGATCGAAGACGTAGAGCACCCGATAGGGCCGACCTTCGTGCTGGATTCGCAACTCGCGCATCCGCCCGCCGTACGTGGATCCGTAGACGCTGGAACTGTAAGGGTAGTCCAGACCGGGACCAACCTTGCCCAGAAGGTCCACGCCAAAGGTCACCGACTCCTGCTCATCGCCGGTCAGGCCATCCCACCACTCACCGAACTCGTCCGTGAACTCCACGTCCCAATTCGCCACGGTCTAAATATACCCCTAAAGGTATCTTTAAGACAATACCTCTGAAGGTATGCCACCGGCGGCCCGCCGGCAGTGCCCCCAAAAAGGTGTTTGCTATAGTTCTTGCTATAGTTGGCCCGCTTTCGATGGCCAACTCGACCACAAACGAGCGATCTTCTTGGGAAAAATTGGAGGCGCCGCCCGGATTTGAACCGGGGATGGAGGTTTTGCAGACCTCTGCCTTACCACTTGGCGACGGCGCCGATCGGAACTGAAGGCTTCAGGGGACGCTCAACATCCGCGCCGTGGAAGCTAAGGTGTGTCCGAAACGGAGCGGCCTGTCGGACTCCGCGGAGTACGCCAGTCGGGGTGTCCGCTCCCTCCCCCACTTCGCGCGCGGAACCGAGCGGGCCTGCCGGGCCCCGCGTCGTGCAGCGCGCCTGTCGGGGCAGGGGTCCCCGACGGGAAAAAATGGAGCGGGAAACGGGATTCGAACCCGCGACTTCGACCTTGGCAAGGTCGCACTCTACCACTGAGTTATTCCCGCCCTCCAAGACCTCTCAAAGTACCATAGAGACGCGCCCCCGTGCAACATCGGCACGGCCGGCATCGGGGCCAGGACCGGAGGCGGTTACGGCCGGCCGCAGTCACGATTGACGCCCCGACGATCCTCATGGCGCCAGGAAGCCGGCAGCCCGCCACGTCCGTCCGCCGCAGGCGCCTACGCGACATCGAAGGCGGAGCGAATCACCTCCACCGTCGCACGCCCCTCCCCTTCCCACTGGACCACCACGACGTCGAAGCGGCACGGCGTGTCGCTCAGCCCGCGGCTCGCCAGGTATTCCTCGGCGACCCTGAGGATGTGCCGCTGCTTCCAGACGGTGACGGCGTCGGCCCCCGAACCGTAGTCTGAGCCGGAACGGGCCTTGACCTCGACGAACACCAGCGTCCGGCCGTCGCGGGCGATGATGTCAATTTCGCCGAGCCGGCTGCGGTGGCGGCGCGCAACGATTTCGTACCCCCGCCGCCGCAACGCCGCGCACGCCAGATTCTCTCCGGAGATGCCCAGACGGACGCGCTCGCGAGTCATCGCGACCGGCCAGGGAGCAAGGGATGTGCCGGGGCGCGCCGCCCGCGTCTACCGGTGCTCCACCTCCGACAGCGCCTCGTCCAGGATCCTGAGCGCGATGTCGGCCTCCGCCTTCGTCAGCACCAGCGGCGGCGACAGGCGGATGGCGTTCTGGCCGGCCCCCAGGATGAGCAGGCCGCGGCGGAACGCCCCCTGGATCACGGCGTTCCGCTCCTCCACCGCCCGCTCCTTCGTCTGCCGGTCGCGCACGAGCTCGATGCCGATCATCAGCCCCTTGCCGCGCACGTCGCCGATCAGCGGATGCCGGTCGGCCATCACCTTCAGGCCGGCCATCAGGTGCGCGCCGACGTCGGCGGCGTTCGCCACGAGCCGCTCGCGCAGCAGCCTGATGGTCGCCAGCGCCGCCGCGCACGACACGGGATTGCCGCCGAACGTGCTGGCGTGCGCCCCGGGCGGCCAGTCCATGATGTCGGCCCGCGACGCGGTGATGCCGAGCGGCATGCCGGACGCAATCCCCTTCGCCACCGAGACGATGTCGGGCTGCACGCCGTAATGCTCGATGGCGAACATCTTCCCCGACCGCCCCATGCCGGACTGCACTTCATCCGCGATGAGCAGGATACCGTGCTCGCGCGTCAGCACCCGCAGCCGCTCCAGGAACACCTTCGGCGGCACGAGGTAGCCCCCCTCGCCCTGAATCGGCTCGACCATGACGGCCGCCACTTCGTCCGGCGACACGAGGTGCACGAACAACTGATCCTCGATGAAGCCCAGGCACTCGGCGCTGCACGACTCCGGCTTCAGCCCGAGCGGACAGCGATAGCAGTTCGCGTACGGCGCGTGGTAGACGCCCGGCATCAGGGGGCCGAACCCCTTCCGCTGGATGGCCTTGCTCGCCGTCATCGCCAGCGCCCCCATCGTCCGGCCATGGAATCCGCCCAGGAAGGCGATGATGTACTGCCGCTTCGTGTGATAGCGCGCCAGCTTGATCGCCGCCTCGTTCGCCTCCGCGCCGGAGTTGCTGAAGAACGCGCGGGCCGCCCCGCCGACCGGCACGAGCTTCCCGAACTGCTCGGCGAGCTCGACCTGGTCCTCGTAATAGAAGTCGGTCCCCGACATGTGCAGGAACTTCCCGGCCTGGGTCGTGATGGCCTGCACGACGTCGGGATGACAATGCCCGGTCGACGTCACCGCAATGCCGGCGGCGCAGTCGAGAAACCGGTTCCCGTCCACATCCTCGACGACGGCTCCCTCACCCCGGGCCATGACGAACGGATACGCCCTCGTGTAGGAGGGGGAGACGGACGCCGTGTCACGGTCGATGATCTGCTGGGCCCTGGGACCGGGGAGGTGGGTGCGAATGTCTGGAATGGGCATGAGAATAGGGTGTCACGGACGGCGCGGGAGGTGCAACGTACAACGTCCGGCGCATGTGCAGACGTCGGGCGCTCGGGTGCGCAGGCGCTCCGGGCGCGCGCGGCGTTTCGGGCGGGGCGTTACTTGCGCTTCCAGCGCGTGCCGCCGGCGCTGTCTTCCAGCAGGATGCCGCGGCCGGTGAGCTCCTGGCGGATGCGGTCGGCTTCGGCGAAGTCGCGGCGGCGGCGCGCGGCGTGCCGCGCGTCGATCAGCCGCTCGATCTCCTCGCCCGGCACCGGCGCCTGCCGTTCCTCCTGCTGCCGCAGCCCGATGACTCCCAGCACGAGATCGACGCGCTCGAAGAAGTGCCGGACGCAGGCGACGTCGGGCCGGCCGATCCCGCCGGCGTCAATCGCGGAATTCAGGGCGCGGACGAGGTCGAACACCGCCGCGAGCGCCGCCGCCGTGTTCAGGTCGTCGCCCATCGCCTCGCGGAACGCGTGGCCCGCCTCGCCGATCCGCGTCTCGATCTCCGGATGTCCCTCGTCGCCGGTGACGGCGTCGAGCCGCGCGAGAAAGTCGGTCAGCCGGCGCAGCGACTCCTCGGCCTGCGTCAGGCTGGCGAAGGTGAAGTTGAGCTGCTTGCGGTAGTGCCCCGACATCAGGAGGTAGCGCACGGCCGACGGCCGGTACCCCTTCTCCACCAGTTCGGGCAGCGTGTAGGTGTTGCCGAGCGACTTCGACATCTTCTGGCCGTCGACGAGCAGGTGCTCGACGTGGATCCAGAAGCGGACGAACGGCTTGCCGGTGGCGCCGACGCTCTGCGCGATCTCGTTCTCGTGATGCGGAAAGATGAGGTCGATCCCGCCGGCGTGAATGTCGATCGGCGGCTCGCCGAGCAGGCGGAGCGCCATCGCCGAGCACTCGATGTGCCAGCCGGGCCGGCCGGGGCCCGTGCCGAAGTCCCACGTCGGCTCGCCCGGCTTCGTCGCCTTCCAGAGGACGAAGTCGCGCGCGTCCTCCTTCGTGTAGTTGTCGACGTCGACCCGGGCGCCGGCCAGGATGCTCTCGTGGTCGATCCGGGACAGCGCGCCGTACTCGGGCAGGGTGGCGATCTTGAAGTAGATCGATCCGTCGCTCGTGTAGGTGTGGCCGTGCGCGCCGAGCGCCGTGATCATGTCGGCCATCGCGCGCAGGTTGGCCTCGTCCGTGGCCCGAGGATTCTCCTCGACCTCTTCGAGCCCGAGCGCCCGGGCATCCTCACGGAACGCGGCGATGAACTGGTCGGTGTACTGCCGCAGCGGCATCCCGGCCTTTTCCGCCCCGAGGATGGTGCGGTCGTCCACGTCGGTGAAGTTCATCACCTCGCGCATCTGCCAGCCGAACTCGTGGCGCAGCGTGCGGCGCAGCACGTCCATGCAGACGAACGTGCGGAAGTTCCCGATGTGCCCGCGCGCGTACACGGTGAGCCCGCAGGTGTACATCCGCACGGTCCTGCCGTCGGCGGGGGCGAACTCCTCTTCGCGGCGGGTCAGGGTGTTGTAGAGGTGCATGCCGGTCCGCCGAATTCTATAACGAGATTCTCCCGAACAGTCCAGCGGCCCGCTCCGCGTCGGCCCGGATCTGGGCCTGCAGCGCCTCCGCGCTCTCGAAGCGCCGCTCGTCGCGCAGCCGCTGGACGAAGCCGAGGCGGATCATCCGGCCATAGAGATCGCCGTCGAACTCCAGCACGTGGGCCTCCACCACCCGGCGCGATTCGCCGAACGTCGGCCGCACCCCGACGTTGGTCACCGAGGGGTAGACCACCCCGTCGATCGTCGCCGTGGTCGCGTAGACGCCGTCGGGCGGCAGCAGCTCGTTCTCGGTCCCGAGGTTCGCGGTCGGAAACCCGATCGTCCGGCCGCGCTGGTCGCCCTGCTCCACCACGCCGTCGATGAAATACTGATGGCCGAGCAGCGCCCCCGCCTCGTCCACCCGCCCCTCGCCAATCAGCCGGCGGATGCGCGTGCTGCTCACGACGAACTCCTTGTAGCGCACCGGGTCGATCTTCTCGGCGCGGAAGCCGAACCGCGTGCCGAGCGTCCGCAGCAGCGAGAAGTTGCCGGCGCGCTCGTGCCCGAACAGGAAGTTCGCGCCGACCCACACCTCCGCGACGTGCAGCCACTCGACGAGCACGGTCGCGACGAACGCCTCGGGGCTCCACTGCGACATCTCCTGCGTGAACCGGACGATGGCGCAGCCCTGGATGCCGGCGCCGGCGATCGCTTCGAGCCGCTGCGCCTCGGTCATCAGCAGCGGCGGCGCCTTGTCGGGCCGCACGACACGCGGCGGATGCGGATCGAACGTCATGACGACGGACGAGGCGCCGCGCTCCCCGGCCACCCGGCGGACGCGCTCGATGATCTTCATGTGCCCGCGGTGCAGGCCGTCGAAGTTGCCGAGCGCGAGCACGGGCTGGTGCCAGCGGGCCGGACAGGGATCGTCGGGAAAATGAATGACGTCCACGGGGATCAGCGCGCGCGCGACGGGGCTCCGGCGCTCGGCAGGTCGAGCGCCATCTCCACGGTCAGCCCATCATAAGCCAGGTTCACGCCGTCGGGCAGGCGCTCGCAGGTCGCCTGGTGCGGCAGGTCGTGACAGATGTGCGTGAACCAGGTCCGCTGCGGACGCAGCCGGGTCACCACGTCGAGCGCTTCCGCCACGGTGAAGTGGGTCGGATGCGGGCGGTCGCGCAGGGCGTCCAGCACGAGGTCGGTCACGCCGTCGAGCAGTGCCCACGACGCGTCGGGGATGGCGTTGCAGTCGGTCAGATAGGCGAACGGCCCGATCCGGTAGCCGTAGATCGGCCGGGCGCCGTGCAGCACCGGCACCGGCACGACCTGGACGCCGCCGAGCACCAGCGGCCCGTCGATCTCGTGCAGGTCGATCTGCGGAATGCCGCCGCCGGCCGGCCCGGGCTCGAACACGTACGCGAACGTGCGCCGGATGTCGGCCGCCGTCCGCGCGTCCGCGTAGCACGGGATCGCCGCCCGCTGCAGGACGTTGAACCGCCGCACCTCGTCCAGCCCCATGAGGTGGTCGGCATGGCTGTGCGTGAACAGGATCGCGTCGACGCGCGTCACGTCGAACGCCAGCGCCTGCGCGCGGAGATCGGTCGCGGTGTCGACCAGGATCGCCGTGCCGTCGGGCGTCTCGATCAGAATGGACGGGCGCCACCGCCGGTCGCGCGGGTCGTCCGATCGGCAGACGGCGCAGCGGCAGCCGATCATCGGCACCCCGTGCGACGTTCCGGTGCCGAGCATCCGGACCCGCAGCCGTCCGGAGGTCACGGCAGGATGATCCGCTTGCCGCCCGGCGCGCTCTGCTGTGCCTGCACGAAGCGAAGCCGCAGCTCGTACAGCACCTGCTCGATGAGCTGCCGCTCCTCGGCGGTGAGGTTGCCGCGGCTCTTCTCCTCGAACAGCTCCAGCACGTCGATAATCTGCGCGGCCCCCTCGAGGTTGACCTCCGCCTCGCCGCCGGCCGGATCGGGGAGATCGCCGAAGTGGATCGCCGCCGTCGTGGCCAGCGAAATGACAAACGCAGCAAACGTCAGCGGCTCGCGTTCACTTGCCATAGACACCATGGGCCGGAAAGAATGAAGCGGCCGGCCGGCCACACCAAGGCCGGATCCGGCGCGCGCTCATCATTTTATCACCCGCGAGGAACCGCCCATGTCCGACTCGCCCGCCGCCCTGTTCGAGCGTCTGGTCGCCCTCATGCAGACCCTCCGGTCCCCGGACGGCTGCCCGTGGGACCGGAAGCAGACCTGGCGGTCGCTCCGGCCGTTCCTGCTCGAGGAGACCTATGAAACCCTCGAAGCGCTGGATGACGAGGACGCGCCGGCGCTGAAGGAGGAGCTCGGCGACCTGCTGTTCGAAGCCGTCTTCCTGGCGCAGATTGGCGCGGAAGAGGGGCGTTTCACGATTGCCGACTCGCTGCGGTCGATCACCGACAAGCTCGTCCGGCGGCACCCGCACGTGTTCGGCGACGAGCCGCGCGCGAAGACCGCCGAGGAAGTGCCGGGCGTCTGGGAGCGGATCAAGGCGGAGGAGCGCGCCGCCCGCGGCGAACAGACTCCCAAAAAGACGATGCTCGCGGGAGTGCCGAAAGGACTGCCATCGCTGCTGCGGGCCTACCAGATCGGCGGCCGGGCGGCTGCCGTCGGCTTCGACTGGCAGCAGGCAGCCGACGTCATGGCGAAGGTCGAGGAGGAAGTGGCCGAACTCCGCGAGGTCGTGACCGCCCCGGCCGGGGTCGACGCGAAGCGGGCGGAAGAAGAAATGGGCGACCTCTTCTTCGCGCTCGCGAATCTCTCCCGCAAGCTCGGCATCGAACCGGAGTCGGCCCTCCGCAACGCCAACGACAAGTTCACCCGCCGCTTCGGTGCGATGGAGGCACGATTCGCCGCGGCCGGGCGGTCGCTGCACGGCACAGAACTGGCGGAGATGGAGGCGGCGTGGGAGACAGTGAAAGAGGAGGAACGGGGGAAAGAGAGTGGGAATTAGGAATTAGGAATTAGGAATGAGGAATAGTGTAGGGATGAGGGAGAGGGGTCAGGGCTTGCGGCTTTCGATCCGGCTTGCCAGCGAGCGTCGGAGGCCGCCGATGATCCGTCCGACCTCCTCGGCCTGACGGAGCGCTTGTGTGAACTCGTCCGTACCGACCAGTCCGGCGTCCGCCGCCACGTACAATTCAGCACGAAGCTCGGCGCAAGACGCCTTCGCGATTCCAAGAACACGGTGAAAGTCGCGGATGCTCTGGCGCTCGAAGCCTTCCGCAATATTGGCCATGACGGACACAGCGCTCGAGCGCATCTGACCCGTCAGCCGGAGATCCCCGCCGAGCCGACCAGTGCCCGTCAGGAAGTAAATGGACTTCGCCAACAGCCTCGCTTTCTGCCAGGCGATCAGATCCTCGAACCGCTGAACAGCCACTGTTCCACTCCTCTCATTTTTCACCCCTCACCCCTCACCCCTCATTCCTCATTCCTCATTCCTCATTCCTCATTCCTGACCTGCCCCCACCCCCTTCCCGTCCACCCTCGCACCGTCACCCGTTTCCCGTCCGTCTCCAGTGTCACGGCCCCATCCTGGTCCGTGCGAAACACGCGGGCGCCGATGCTGCGATAGCGCTGGAGCACCTGCGGCGTCGGGTGGCCGAACGGGTTGCCCCGGCCGGCGCTCACGATGGCGACGGCTGGATGGACGAGACGCAGAAACGGGAAGGAGCTGGATGAGCCGCTGCCGTGGTGCGGCACCTTGAGGATGCGCAGGCCGGCAGGCAGCAGCCCGGCCGCCACGGCCGGCTCGACCTCGCGACCGATGTCGCCGGTCAGCAGCACCGACACCTCTCCGAACCGCAGCTCGATGACGACGGAGTCGTCGTTGCGCACCTTCTGGCGCTCCCAGTCGGGCGGGGGCGGATGCCTCACGACGAGATCGACGCCGTCCACCGACAGTCGGTCGCCCCGCTGCAGGTCGCGCCAGGCGATGCCGGCGCGGTCGGTCTGCGCACGGAGCTGCTGCAGCGCCTCGAGTCTCGGCACCGGCACCCCCTCCCAGACTTCGCGCGGCGCGAAGTCCCGGACGACCGCCGGGGCGCCACCGACATGGTCGGCGTCGCCATGGGTCACCAGGAGGTAGTCGAGGCGCCGGACGGCCAGGGCGCGCAACGCCGGGCCGACGACCCGGTCGCCGACGTCGAACGTCCCGGCGCCCGGCAGGCCTCCGGCATCGACGAGCAGCGTGTGCCCGCCGGGAAACCGGACGAGGATCGCATCTCCCTGCCCGACGTCCAGAAACACGACCTGCAGCCGGTCACGCCCCGGCTGCCGCACGAGCGTGTCGGGCGAGGCGACAATCCAGATGGCGGACAGCACACTCAACCCGGCCAGGGCCATCGACAGCGGCCGGTGGCGGTCGCCGCCGAGGCGCCACCAGGCGACCGCCAGGAGGCCGGCCATCGCCCCGTAGTAGATGACCACGACGGCGGCGGGTGGCGGCGGGACCCGCCGGGCGAGCCACGGCGCGATGTCGACGAAGCCGGCGGTCCACAGGAGCCCCGACGCGCCGACGTGCGCCAGCCAGCCGGCGGCATCCGCCAGCCGGGTGGACAGGGCAGCCGCCGGCAGCACCGCCATGCCGGCGAGCTGCGCGAGCCCCATCAGGGGAATGGCGAAGAAGTTCAGCAGCAGGCCGGCAAAGGTGACGCGCCAGAAGACGAGCGCACCGACCGGGAGCAGCGCCACTTCCGCGCACAGCGACGCCAGAAAGAGGGTCGCGGGCGCGCGCAGCCATGTCGGGCGCGGCAGCCGCGGCCGCAGCCACGCGCCGCCGAGCAGGATGCCGGCGGTGGCCCCGAACGTGAGGACGAAGCCGGCATCGTACAACGCGAGCGGCGAGACGATGAGCAGCAGCGTGCCGGCGACACAGAGGGCGTTGACCGGCGAGCTGCGGTGATCGAGCGCCCGCGCGGCGAGATAGATCACCGCCATCAGCGTCGCGCGGGTCACCGACGCGCCGCCGCCGACGAGGAGGGCGTATCCGGCGAGCACGGCGATCGCCGCGAGGCTGGCCACCCGGGACGCGAGGCCCGCCCAGGTGAACAGCGCGAGCGTCAGACCGGCGAGAATCGCGATGTTGCCGCCCGAGATCGCGATCACGTGATACGTGCCGGCCTCCTGCAGCCGGCGCCGCATCTCCTGGTCGAGGCCGGCGCGGTCGCCGAGGACGATCGCCGCCACGATGGCGGCCGAACCGGCACTCCAGCGCCCCACGGATCGCGCGATCGCGCGTCGGGCGTCGCGGCGGGCGGCGGCCGCCACCTCCATCGGCCACGACCCCTTCCCCACCACGTCCACCAGCGCCCCGCTCTTCACGATGCCGACGAGCGTCGTCCCGCGCCGGGCCATCGCGAGCTCGGCGTCGGGGACGCCGGGATCGAGGTACCGCGCCGGCCGGTGCAGCTGCACCGGGACGCGGATCCGGCGGCCGGTGGTCCAGGCGACCGCTCGATCGGGCGCCAGCGTGCCGACGATGGTGGCGCGCACGCCGCCGGCCGTGGCGTACGTCGCGGAGCCGACGGTGAGCCGCTCGACGTCGAGATCGATCGTCACGCCCCGCTCGCCCGGGCTCGCGTCCTCGCGCAGCCGGCCTTCGGCCGTGGCGAAGAGCGACAGGGTGGCGGCCGGATCCTCCGACGTCTCTCCGGTGAGCCGCTCCGCGAGCTGCCGAAGCGGCGGCCGGAGCGCATCCTGCCGGGCACGGGCCCCCAGCGCCCCGCTCGCGCAGACGAACGCGAGTCCGACGGCCGCCAGGCACCACGCACTCCGCCCTCTCCGCCACGTCTCCCACCCCGCCAGCAGGCCGAGGACGGCCGCGGCCAGAAGCGGCGGCGCCGCCCAGCCGGGCAGGCTCACGCCAAGCAGGCAGCCGGCCAGCACGCCGATCGCCGGCAGCAGCGCGGGAGCAGGCACGGAGAACCGCGTGCAAGAGTGGCGCCTCTCAGGGCTCAGTGCTCGGGGCTCGGGCGGTTTTTGTAGCGCCGAGTTTCCGCCGCCGCTGAAGCTTCGGCGGACTCGCCGTAGTCTTGGCGCCCTTCGACAACACGCTCAGGGCGTCCCTGAGGGCAATCGAAGGGGCGAAGGCGGTCAGCTCGGCCTCTCTCCGACGCTCGGATGAGGGCAGATGCTGCAACGAGCAGAGGGGGCGGACGTGGAAGGATCTGCGCTCCGGGGCGGACACGTCGGTCCGCTCCGGCGTGCGAGTGTGTGAGCGCCCGAGCGCCCGAGTCTTCTAGGCCTGTCCGGCTTCGATCTCCGTGTAGTAGTCCTGCAGCGCCCGGACGCCGAGCACCTGCGATCGCAGGGCGCGGATCGCGCTCACGGTGGCGGCGGCGCCGGTCAGCGTCGTGATACAGGGCACACCATGCATCGTCGCGGCGCGGCGGACGGCCCGCTCGTCGAAGAACGACTCCCGGCCGAGCGGCGTATTGACGACGAGGTCGATCTTGCGGCTGACGAGTTCGTCCGCCACGTTCGGCCGCCCCTCGTTCACCTTGAAGACGACGCGGACGTCGAGGCCGTGGGCGCGCAGATACGCGGCGGTGCCGCGCGTCGCGACGAGCGCGAAGCCGAGGTCCGCCAGGTCGCGGGCGATCGGCACGAGGTGCGGCTTGTCGTCGTTGTTGACGCTGACGAACGCCGTCCCCTGCTGCGGGAGCCGCTGGCCGACGGCGAGCTGCGCCTTCGCGAACGCCACGCCGAACTCGGCGGCGCCGCCCATCGCTTCCCCGGTCGACCGCATCTCGGGCCCGAGAATCGTGTCGACGCCCGGGAACCGGACGAACGGGAACACCGGACTCTTCACGAACACGCCGGCCACCTCGAGATCGCGCGTGAGGCCGAGCGAGGCGAGCGTCCGGCCGCCCATCACCTTCGCGGCGACCTTCGCGAGCGACACGCCGGTCGCCTTCGACAGATACGGCACGGTGCGGGAGGCGCGCGGGTTCACCTCGAGCACGTAGACGGTGTCGTCCTTGATGGCGAACTGCACGTTCATCAGGCCGACCACCTTCAGCGCCCGCGCAATCCGTCGCGTGCAGTCGCGCATGGTCTCCAGATGGTGCGCCGGCGTATGGAACGGCGGGACGACGCAGGAGCTGTCGCCGGAGTGGATGCCGGCCTTCTCGATGTGCTCCATGATGCCGCCGATGACGACCGCGCCTTCGGCGTCCGCCACCGCGTCGACGTCGAATTCGAACGCGTCCTCGAGGAACCGGTCGACCAGCACCGGACGCTCGGAGGAGGCGTTCACGGCGTTCGTCATGTAGCGGTCCAGCGTGGCGGCGTCGTACACGATGGCCATCGCGCGGCCGCCGAGCACGTACGAGGGGCGGACGACGACCGGAAAGCCGATCGACGCCGCGACCGCCTGCGCCTCGGCCTTCGAGGTCGCGGTGCCGCTCTCGGGCTGGGGGATCCCGAGCTCCCGCAGCAGCCGGGCGAACCGCTGGCGGTCCTCGGCCAGGTCGATGGAATCGGGCGAGGTGCCGAGAATCTTCACGCCGGCCGCCTGCAGCGGCAGTGCCAGCTTGAGCGGCGTCTGGCCGCCGAACTGGACGAGGCACGACACGTCGGCGCCGGCCGACTGCTCGCGCGCGATCACCCCCATGACGTCCTCGAACGCCAGCGGCTCGAAGTACAGCCGGTCGGCCGTGTCGTAGTCGGTCGACACGGTTTCGGGGTTGCAATTGACCATCACCGTCTCGAAGCCTTCCTCGCGCAGCGCGAAGGCGGCGTGGCAGCAGCAGTAGTCGAACTCGATCCCCTGCCCGATCCGGTTCGGCCCGCTGCCGAGGATGACGACTTTCGGCCTGCCGTTCGGATCGGCCTCGCAGCTGTCCTCGTAGCTGCCGTAGAGGTAGGGCGTGAACGACTCGAACTCGGCGGCGCACGTGTCGACCCGCTTGTAGGCGGTCTCCAGCGACGAGGCGGCGCGCCTGGCGCGGACGG
>Ga0307372_10003822_pt1 | contig 23744 bp, 17 predicted proteins | sample OX1MG_FD_202533 | JGI IMG/M metagenome (GOLD analysis project Ga0307372, IMG submission 202533) | Soil microbial communities from Risofladan, Vaasa, Finland - OX-1 | ecosystem: Environmental > Terrestrial > Soil > Coastal area > Acid sulfate soil | place: Finland: Risofladan, Vaasa | collected...
GGAGACAACGTGTCGATGGAGATCACGCTAATCACGCCGGTGGCGCTGGAGAAGGGGCTGCGTTTCGCGATTCGCGAAGGCGGCCACACGGTGGGCGCCGGCGCCGTCGCGGAGATCGTCGAGTAAACGACTATGCGCGAAATCATCACATTGCAGTGCAACGAGTGCAAAAACCGAAACTACACCACCACAAAGAACCGCAGGAAGCACCAGGATCGGCTGGAGACGCAGAAATTTTGCAATACGTGCCGGAAGCACACAGCGCACAAGGAAGTGAAATAAGTCCGGCTTGGCGACTCGCGACGGGCGTGCGGGTGCCTGGGATAAAGGGGAGTAGGTTCAACGGTAGACCGCCGGTCTCCAAAACCGGATGTGGGGGTTCAAATCCCTCCTCCCCTGCCAGTTCTGCCGGGGCGAGGGCTGGCGGGTGGAAGTGGATTGAGTTTGGGGTTTTAGGGCGACGGCGGCCGGCGAAATGGCGCAGGTGGCAAAGTTGAATAAAGAAGAAGCAGAGCGTCACGCTGGCGGATTTTCGATGCCGGCTCCGGTCGGCAAGCTCGCCCGGTATCCCAAGCAGCTGAAGGCTTATTTCCACGAAATACGCGTGGAGATGAAGCAGGTCAACTGGCCCTCGCGCTCCGATGTGTGGTCCACCACGGTGGTGGTGATTGTGACGGTTGCTTTTTTCGCGGTGTTTTTCTTTCTGACGGACTCGATTCTGAGCAAAGCAGAAGATTGGTTATTTCACCTTGTTAAATAGCGAAGGAATCGGAATGGCGAAGCAGTGGTACATCGTCCATACCTACTCGGGGTTTGAAAAAAAGGTCAAGGAAAGCCTCGAGGGCCGCGTGGCGGCGTTCGGGCTCACCGACAAAATCGGTCAGATCATCATCCCGACCGAATCGGTGGTTGAAGTGCGCGGCGGCAAGAAGGTGATTTCGCCCCGCATGTGCTACCCGGGCTACGTGCTGGTGGAAATGGACATGGACGACTATACCTGGCACGTGGTGCGCTCCACTCCGCGGGTCACGGGCTTTGTGGGCTCCGGCCAAACGCCTTCGCCACTCACGGAAGAGGAAGTGCAGAACATTTTGAACCGGGCTACCACCACGGCGGAGAAGCCAAAGCCCAGGCTTTCCTTCGAGCGCGGAGAGAAAGTGCGTATCGGCGAGGGACCGTTTGCGAATTTCACGGGCGTAGTGGAGGAAGTAAACTCAGACCGCAGCACGCTGAAAGTTTCGGTCACGATTTTCGGCCGGTCCACGCCGGTGGAGCTCGATTTCGCGCAGGTCGAGAAAGTCGCTTAACCGCGGCTCCCGTTCCGAGGGGACGGGGACGGAAGCAGGGGGGGGGCATAGGACGATGGCGAAAAAAATTCAATCGACAGTCAAGCTTCAGTTGCCGGCGATGAAAGCTACGCCCGCGCCGCCGGTGGGCACCGCGCTCGGCCCGCATGGCGTGAACATCATGGATTTCTGCAAGCAGTTCAACGCCAAGACGTCCAAAGAGCCGGATGGCATGGTCATTCCGGTGCTCGTGACGATTTACAGCGACCGCACTTTTACGTTCATTCTCAAGACGCCGCCGGCTTCCGAGCTTCTCAAGCGCGCCGCGGGGATCGTGAAGGGTTCGCCCGAGCCGAACCGCAACAAAGTGGCGAAGGTCACGCGCAAACAGGTGGAAGAAATTGCCAAGACCAAGCTGCCCGATCTGAACACGCTGAGCCTCGAGTCGGCGATGCGCTCGATCATGGGCACGGCCCGCAACATGGGCATTGAAGTGACTGAAGCGTAGGAGAGGAAGACGATGGCCCGCAGCGCAAAGACAGGTGGAAAGAATATTGACCGCGCCCGCAAGCTCGTCGAGGCGCGCCCGTACCGGCTCGAAGAGGCTGCCGAGGTCCTGCGCAAAGCGCACTTCGTGAAGTTCGATGAAACGGTCGAGTTGGTCCTGAACCTAGGAGTGGACCCCAAACAGTCCGATCAGATGGTGCGCGGCACGGTGGTACTGCCCCACGGTCTCGGCAAGTCCAAGCGCGTGCTGGTGATCGCCAGCGGTGAAAAAGTGCGGGAGGCGCAGGAGGCTGGCGCCGACATTGTCGGCGGCGAGGATGTCGTCCAGAAGATTCAGGAAGGATGGACGGATTACGACGCCGTGATTGCCACTCCGGACATGATGCGGTCCGCCGGACGTCTTGGAAAGGTTCTCGGCCCGCGCGGCCTGATGCCCAACCCGAAGACGGGCACGGTTACTTTCGAGGTGGCCCGCGCAGTGAAAGAAATCAAAGCGGGTAAGGTCGAGTTTCGTCTCGACAAGACCGGGATCATTCATTCCCCGGTTGGCAAGGTCAGTTTCAGCGCGCAGCAGCTTGCCGGAAACGCGCAGGCGCTGCTCTCCGCGGTCATTAAGGCCAAGCCCGCGGCGGCCAAGGGCAGATACATCAAGAAAATCACGCTGACCTCGACCATGGGTCCGGGAATCCCGATCGATCCCGCCGAGGCGGACGAAGCAGTGGCGGTAGCGGCCTAATGAGGGGGAATCCGGCATGAGGAAGAAAGCCGAAAAGAAGACGCAGGCGGAGGAGCTTCGCACGCAGCTCGCGAGCGTTTCCACGGTCATTCTTTCGACGTTTCAGGGAATCACGGTCGAGCAGGACACTCAGTTGCGCCGGTCCGTCGAAGGAATCGGCGGCCACTATCAGGTGGTCAAGAACACGGTGGCGGAGCGCGCCGCGTCGGGTACCCCCACTGAGCCGCTGCTCAAGAACCTGAAGGGCACGAATTCGATCGCCTACATCAAGACCGATCCGGTTGCGTTGGCGAAGATCCTGACCAAGGTCGCCAAGGATGTTCCGGCGTTCCAGTTTCGGGCGGGATGGGTTGACGGGCGCGTCATCTCGATCCAGGAAATCGGCCAGCTCGCGCTGCTTCCGAGCAAGGAAGAGCTCCTCAGCAAGATCATGTTCCTGCTGAACGCTCCGGCGCAGCGCACGGCTACGACGGTAGCGGCCGTGCTGCGGAATCTCGCGGTGGTGACCAGCGAGGCGGTGAAGGCAAACAAATTTGGGCCAGGCGGTGAGCAGGCGCCTGAAACAACTTCGTAAGACGAGTTTCTCATCTCAGGAGGATGGATAGGAAATGGCTAGCAAAGTGGAATCGATTCTCGAGGAAATCAAGGGCCTGACGCTGTTGGAGGCTTCCGAACTGGTCAAGAAGATGGAAGAGACCTTCGGGGTATCCGCGGCGGCTGCCGCACCCGTGATGATGGCGGGTGGAGCAGCGGGGGCCGGCGCCGCACCCGAGGAAAAGACGGAATTCATGGTCGTCCTCACGGAAGTCGGCGCGAACAAGATCAATGTGATTAAGGCAGTCCGAGAAGTTACCAGCCTGGGCCTGAAAGAAGCCAAGGATCTGGTGGATGGCGCCCCCAAGACCGTCAAGGAAGGCGTCAACAAGGACGAGGCTGCCACGATCAAAAAGAAGTTCGAGGACGCCGGAGCCAAGGTCGAGATTAAGTAGTGGCAGCCCGTGGCGGCCATGCGGCTGGGCTGCGAGGGAAATCGCGCACGCGCGTGTTCCTTTGGAATTCAGAACCTCTAAATACGTCCTTCCCGGGCCGACGGGGCGGGTGTCTCCCGCGCTGTCGGTTCCGGCTTTGCCTTGAAGGGGACAGCCAATGAGTAATCGAAATGGTAATCGCGTCGTTCGGGAACGGGAGCGTTTGGACTTCGCCAAAATCAAGACGACGGTCCAGATTCCCAACCTGATCGACGTACAGAAGAAATCCTATCAGCGGTTCCTGCAGATGGACCTGCTGCCCAGCGAGCGCGAAGACGTCGGTTTGCAGTCGGTATTTGCCTCCGTGTTCCCGATTCAGGATTTTCGCGGACTCTCGCAGCTCGATTTCGTCGACTACGCCATCGGCAACTGGGAGTGCAAGTGCGGCCACCTGCGCGGCCTGCATCACCTGCGCGCCACTTGCCGGAATTGCGGCGCCTCCGTGGTGACGAACCCGTATAAGACCGGGGACGTCACCTGCGCGAAGTGCGGCGCGTTCAACAAGAACACTCCGACTTTCTGCAATAAGTGCGGAGACCCGGTGACGCTGCAGCTCAAATACGATGTGAGCGAATGTGAGGAGCGCGGGATGACCTATTCCGCGCCGCTCAAGGTCACCATCCGCCTCACCATCTACGACAAGGATCCAGATACCGGCGCGAAGTCGATCCGCGACATCAAGGAACAGGAAGTATTCTTCGGCGACATTCCGCTGATGACCGAGAACGGCACGTTCGTCATCAATGGAACCGAGCGCGTCATCGTCAGCCAGTTGCACCGCTCGCCGGGCGTGTTTTTCGAGACGGCCAATAATCGCAGCTATTTTCTCGGGAAGATCATCCCCTATCGCGGATCCTGGGTGGAATTCGAATACGACACCAAGAACATTCTCTACGTCCGCATCGACCGCAAGCGCAAATTCCTGGGTTCGATCTTCCTGCGCGCCCTCGGGATGAAGTCGAATGAGGACATCCTGCGCACCTTCTATCAGGTGGAGCGCATTTCGCTCCGCGATGGCGAGCTCTACTGGAACGCGTCCGAAGGCTTGATCGATCGCAAACTCAGCCGCGAGATCAAGCACTCCAAGGGCGGAGAAGTGATTGTCGGCGCGCACAAGCGGATTTCCGAGCCGCTCTATAAAGAACTAGTGAAGGCGCGCGTCACCCAGGTGGAAGTGGGACTTACCGATCTGGAAGGCGCCGTCACCGTCGGCGAGCTCGTCAACCGGCAGACCGGCGAAGTGCTGCTCGAGGCCAACAAGCCGCTCACTGCGGAAATGTGGATGACCATCGCCGAGGCGGGCATCACCGAAGTGGATATTTCTTTCCCGGAACGCGACGACGTCGGCATTATCGTTGCCCGGACGATCGAGAAGGACACGATCCGCACGCCCAAAGAGGCGCTGATCGAAATTTACCGCAAGCTTCGCCCAGGCGATCCGCCGACGCTCGAGACCGCGACCGCGCTCTTCAACGGCATGTTCTTCGACGCGCGCAAGTACGATTTCAGCAAGGTTGGCCGGCTGAAGTTCAATATCAAGCTCGACCTTGAGACGCCGCTCGACAAGCGCACCCTCGATCCGTCTGATTTCGTCGCCGCCATCAAGTACCTGCTCAAGTTGCGCAAGAACATCGGCTCGGTGGATGACATCGACCATCTTGGCAATCGCCGCGTCCGCGCGGTCGGCGAACTGCTCGAAAACCAGTTCCGCATCGGCCTGGTGCGCATGGAGCGCGCCATCAAGGAAAAGATGTCCGTGTACCAGGAAATGTCCACGGCCATGCCGCACGACCTGGTAAACGCCAAGCCCGTGATGGCGGCCATTCGCGAGTTCTTCGGCAGTTCGCAGCTCTCGCAATTCATGGATCAGACCAACCCGCTCAGCGAAATCACGCACAAGCGGCGCCTTTCGGCCCTGGGACCCGGCGGTCTTTCGCGCGAACGCGCCGGATTCGAGGTCCGCGACGTTCACCCCACGCATTATGGGCGCATCTGCCCCATCGAAACGCCGGAAGGCCCGAACATCGGATTGATCAGCTCGCTTTCCTGCTACGCGCGCATCAACGAGTTCGGCTTCATCGAGTCGCCTTACCGCAAGGTAAAGGGCGGGCGCGTGATCGACTACGTGCAGATCGTGAACGCGGGCGACAGCGAGTTCAAGGCCGGCGAAGTGGTGGAAAAAGAGAAAGTGGAAGCGATGAACGAGGAGCTAAAGCGCCGGCGCATCGTGGTCGAGCCCCATTGCTTCTATCTCTCGGCGTGGGAAGAGGACCGCTACGTGGTGGCGCAGGCCAACGCGTCGCTCGACGAGAAACTGCGGATCACCACCGACCTGGTGAACTGCCGCCAGGCCGGCAACTTCGTTCTGAAGAGCCGCGAGGAGGTCGATTACATCGACGTTTCCCCCAAGCAGCTCGTGTCGGTTGCCGCCAGCTTGATCCCGTTCCTTGAAAACGACGACGCCAACCGCGCATTGATGGGCTCGAACATGCAGCGCCAGGCCGTTCCGCTCATCAAGGGCGAAGCTCCCCTGGTCGGCACCGGCATGGAACGCGTCACCGCTCGCGATTCCGGGGCGGTGATCGTGTGCCGCCGCGACGGTATCGTCGATCAGGTGGACTCCGAGCGCGTGATCGTGCGCGTCGAATCCGACCAGTCCGGCGTGCTCAGCCGCGAAGTCGGGTCAGACATTTACCTGCTCACCAAATTCAAGCGTTCGAACCAGAACACCTGCATCAGCCAGAAGCCGCTGGTTCACGCGGGCGACCGCGTCAAGCAGGGCCAGGTGCTGGCCGATGGACCTTGCACGGATCGCGGCGAACTCGCCCTGGGACGCAACGTGCTCGTCGCCTTCCTGCCCTGGCGCGGGTACAACTTCGAGGACGCCATCCTGGTGAGCGAGAAGCTCGTGGAAGAGGATTACTACACCTCGATCCACATCGAGGAGTATGAAATCGAGGCGCGCGATACCAAGCTGGGCCCTGAAGAAATCACCCGCGACATTCCCAACATCAATGAAAGCTTCCTGCGCAACCTCGACGAAAGCGGCGTGATTCGCATCGGCGCCACCGTCAAGCCGGGCGACATTCTGGTCGGCAAGGTGACTCCAAAGGGCGAGACGACCCTGACGCCGGAAGAAAAACTTCTGCGCGCCATCTTCGGCGAGAAGGCCGGCGACGTCCGCGACGCTTCGCTCTACTGCCCGCCGGGCATCGAGGGCACGATCGTCGACGTGAAGATCTTCTGCCGCAAAGGCGCGGAGAAGGACGAGCGACACAAGGCCATCGAAGCCGCGCACGTCTCCAAACTCGAAAAGAACCTGGCCGATGAGATCCGCATTCTCACCGACGAGCGCCTGAAGCGCTTAACCGATTTGCTCGGCGGCCAGAAGCTCAACGCCGACCTGCATGACGAGCGCACCAACAAGCGCCTGCTCACCAAAGGCACCGAGTTGACGCGCGAGATCCTCGAAAAGATTTCCACGCGCAACTTGAAACGCTTGCGCCTGAACGACAAAGACCCTCTGCTCATCGAGAAAATCGACGAGGTGGAAGAGATGACCTCGCGGCAGATTGACGTCCTGCGGAAGATCACCGACGAACGCATCGGGAAGCTCAAGAAGGGCGACGAACTGCCGCCGGGCGTCATCAAGCTCGTGAAGGCTTACATCGCCATGAAGCGCAAGCTTTCGGTCGGCGACAAAATGGCCGGCCGCCATGGGAACAAGGGCGTGATCGCCCGTATCGTCCCCAAGGAAGACATGCCCTACATGCCGGACGGCACGCCCATGGAGATCGTTCTCAACCCGCTGGGCGTCCCTTCGCGCATGAACGTCGGCCAGCTTCTCGAGACGCACCTGGGCTGGGCATCGAAGGAACTGGGCGAGAGAATCGGGAAGATGCTGGATACCGAAGCCCGCGCCGATGCGGTCCGCAAATGGTTCAAGGAAGCCTTCGGACCTACTTCGGTGTGGAAGACCCTCGCGGATCTGGATGATGAAGCCTTGCTCGATGTGGCGCAGAACTTCCGGGAAGGCGTTCCCTTCGCCACGCCCGTCTTCGACGGCGCGCGCGAGACCGACATTCGCCACCTGCTCAAATTCACCGAGCTGCCGGAAACCGGCAAGATCACCCTGCACGACGGGATGACTGGCGACGAATTCGCGCAGAACGTCACCGTCGGCTACATCTACATGCTCAAGCTGTCGCACCTGGTGGATGATAAAATCCACGCCCGTTCCATCGGCCCCTACTCGCTGATCACCCAGCAGCCGCTGGGCGGAAAGGCCCAATTCGGCGGACAGCGCTTTGGAGAAATGGAAGTCTGGGCGCTCGAAGCCTACGGTGCGGCGCACATTCTGCAGGAATTGCTGACGGCCAAATCCGACGACGTCTACGGCCGCGCCAAGATTTACGAGGCCATCGTCAAGGGCGAGCCGGGAATCGAGCCGGGCGTCCCTGAATCGTTCAACGTCCTCGTGCGCGAATTGCAGTCGCTCTGTCTGGATGTGGAATTGATGAAGCGGCAGAAACCGCAGATCGAGAAGCCCGAAGCCGCGGATTAGTCCGGGCCGCGGCTTTCGCTGCGCGCGCGGGAACAGGTTTATTGCAGTGTAACCCTGGCGTATGCCGGGGAGGAGGCAGCCATTGTACCGTTCGAGCCCATATGATCGTGCCAGCCAGATTGCGGATTTCGATTCCATCCGTATCAGCCTGGCGAGTCCCGAAAAAATCCGGTCGTGGTCGCACGGCGAGGTGACCAAGCCGGAAACCATCAATTACCGCACCTTCAAGCCGGAGCGAGACGGCCTGTTCTGCGCCAAGATTTTCGGCCCCGTCACCGACTGGGAGTGCCTGTGCGGAAAATACAAGCGCATGAAGCACCGAGGGGTCATCTGCGACAAGTGCGGCGTGGAAGTCACGCTCAGCAAGGTCCGCCGCGAGCGCCTCGGCCACATCGAGCTCGCTTCTCCCTGCTCTCACGTGTGGTTTTTCAAGGGCCTGCCGAGCCGCATCGGCTACCTGCTCGATATCACCATGCGCGACCTCGAGCACATTCTGTACTTCGAAACCTTCGTGTGCATCGATCCGGGCGAAGTGCCGGAGCTCAAGGAGAAGGACATCATCCCGGAAGAAAAACTGCGCGAGCTTCAGCGCGACTATCCCGGGAAATTTCAGTCGGGGATGGGCGCCGAGGCCATTAAGGAGCTTCTGCGCCGCGTCGATGTCGACAAGCTTTCGGACGAACTCCGAGAACGAATGAAGGTGGATCCGAGCCTGCAGAAGCGCATCCGCTTCGCCAAGCGCCTGAAGGTGCTCGAAGCCTTCCGCAAGAGCGGCAACAAGCCGGAATGGATGATTCTGGACGTCGTACCCGTCCTGCCGCCCGAGCTGCGCCCGCTGGTGCCCCTCGATGGAGGCCGCTTCGCCACATCGGACCTCAACGACCTCTATCGCCGCGTCATCAACCGCAACAACCGCCTTAAGAAGCTCATGGAGCTTCACGCGCCCGACGTGATCGTGCGTAACGAGAAGCGGATGCTGCAGGAAGCCGTTGACGCTCTGTTTGACAATGGCCGCCGAGGGCGTGTGCTACGCGGTACCAACAATCGCCCGCTGAAGTCGCTCTCCGACACGCTCAAGGGCAAGCAGGGCCGCTTCCGGCAGAATCTGCTCGGTAAGCGCGTCGATTACTCCGGCCGTTCCGTGATCGTGGTTGGGCCCGAACTCAAGCTCCATCAGTGCGGATTGCCCAAGAAGATGGCTCTCGAGCTGTTCAAGCCGTTCATTTACCACCGGCTCGAAGCCGCCGGTCACTGCACCACCATCAAGCAAGCCAAGGAACTCGTGGAGGCCCAGGAATCGATTGTCTGGGACATCCTCGAGGACGTGATCCGCGAGCATCCCGTGCTCCTCAATCGTGCTCCCACGCTTCACCGCCTGGGCATTCAGGCCTTTGAGCCCACGCTGGTCGAAGGCAAGGCCATTCGCATCCACCCACTGGTCTGTACCGCGTTCAACGCCGACTTCGACGGCGACCAGATGGCCGTTCACATCCCGTTGTCGCCCGAAGCGCAGGTGGAAGCCTCGGTCCTCATGCTCAGTTCGCATAATATCCTGTCGCCGGCCAACGGCTATCCGCTGGCCGTTCCCACGCAGGACATGGTGCTGGGTATCTATTACATGACCAAGGCCAAGCCCAAGGCAAAGGGAGAGGGCCGCGCCTTCGGTTCGAGCGAAGAGGTCGTGATGGCTCTCGAGGCGGGCGAGGTGGAACTCCTTACCCCCATCCGGATGCGTTACACCGGCGAGGTGATTGATCTGACCAACGCGTATGACGATCAGGACGTTTCGCACACCGAGCCCGTGAATCTGAATAAGCAGTTTCTGCATACGACCGTTGGGCGCGTGATTTTAAACGACCACCTGCCCTCGGACATGCCGTTCATCAATGGGCTGCTCAAGAAGAAAGGCGTCCAGGCGCTGGTGCAATACGGCTACTTGCGTTTTGGTCTTGAAAAGACCGTCCTGATGCTCGACCGGCTCAAGGAGCTCGGCTTCCTCTACGCCACCAAGGCCGGCATTTCCATCGGCATCAGCGACATGGTCATCCCCGGCGTCAAATTCAAGCTGGTGGACGCGGCCGAACACGAAGTGGTCAAAGTGCAGCAGCAATATCTCGATGGCGCCATCACCAACGGCGAGCGCTACAACAAAGTGATCGCCATCTGGAGCGACGTAACCGAGAAGGTTGCGGACGAAATGTTCAAGGCCCTAGAGGAGCAGGATAAGGAGGGCGTGATCAACCCGATCTACGTCATGGCCGATTCCGGCGCCCGCGGCTCCAAGCAGCAAATCCGCCAGCTTTCCGGAATGCGCGGATTGATGGCCAAGCCTTCGGGCGAAGTCATCGAGACGCCGATCACCTCCAATTTCCGCGAGGGCTTGACCGTGCTGCAATATTTCATCTCCACGCACGGCGCGCGCAAGGGATTGGCCGATACCGCGCTTAAGACCGCCGATTCCGGCTATCTCACGCGGCGGTTGGTCGACGTGGCCCAGGACGTGATCATCAACGAGTTCGATTGCGGCACCGCCGACGGCATTTTCGTCGAGCCTATTCTCGAAGCCGGCGTCGAGGTCGAGCCGCTGCGAGACCGGGTGGTCGGCCGCGTTTCGCTCGAGAAGATCAAGGACTATGAAGGCAACGTCATTGTCGAGATCAACCAGGAAATCACCGAGGAGCTGGCCAACGCCATTCAGGCCGCGGGCATCGAGCGGGTGAAGATTCGCTCCGTGCTCACCTGCGAGTCCCGCCGAGGAGTGTGCGCCCGTTGCTACGGCCGCAACCTGGCCACCGGTCGTTTCGTCGAGATGGGAGAGGCGGTCGGCGTGATTGCGGCCCAGTCCATCGGCGAGCCCGGCACACAGCTCACGATGCGCACTTTCCACATCGGCGGCACCGCCACCCGCGTCACCGAGCAGTCCAAGGTGGAGGCCCGCAGCAACGGCTTCGTGAAGTTCATCGACATGAAAGTCGTCGAGGGCCGCGGGAAGACCATTGTGGCCATGAACCGCTCGGGCCTTATCGCCGTGGTGGACGAGAAGAGCCGCGAGAAGGAACGCCACCACGTCGTCTATGGCGCCCGGTTGAAGGTCGAGGAGGGGCAACCCGTCACCATCGGCCAGACCATGGTCGAATGGGATCCTTATACCTTCTCCATCCTCACCGAAACAGCCGGCATCATCGAGTTCAAGGACTTGCAGCCCGGCATTACGATTGAGGAACAGGTGGACGAAGTCACCGGCCTCTCGCAGCTGGTCGTCACGCTTCCGGCAGGCGACGAAAAGCACCAGCCCACCATTCTGGTCCGCGATTCCTCGGGCCGCGCCAAGAAAAAGTACCTCATGCCCTCGCGAGCGCACTTGATGGTCGCCGATGGCGATGAAGTGCAGCCTGGCGACGTGCTCGCAAAGATTCCGCGCGAGACGACCAAGACCAAGGACATCACCGGCGGCCTCCCGCGCGTGGTCGAGCTCTTCGAAACGCGCAAGCCGCGCGATCCCGCGGTCATCAGCGAGATCGACGGCATCGTGAAGTACGGCGAGATCGCCAAAGGACAGCGCAAAATCTACGTTGAGAGCGAAGATGGCAAGACCGTGAAGGAATACTCCATCACGCGCGGCGTGCACATCAACGTACAGGAAGGCGAACATGTGGGGGCCGGCGAGCCGCTCATCGATGGCCCGCTCAACCCGCACGACATCCTGGCCGTCCTCGGCGAAAGATACACGCAGGCTTACCTGGTGAACTCGATCCAGGAGGTCTATCGCCTGCAAGGTGTGAATATCAACGACAAGCACATCGAGACGATCGTCCGCCAGATGATGCGCTGGGTGAAGGTCGAGGATGTGGGCGATACTTCGTTCCTTCTCGAGGAGCAGGTCGACAAGTTCCGCTTCCGCGAGGAGAACGACAGGATCATCCGCGAAGGAGGCCGTCCGGCCACCGGGCGACCGCTGCTCTTGGGCATCACCAAGGCATCGCTATCGACCGATTCCTTCATTTCCGCGGCCAGCTTCCAGGAAACCACGCGCGTGCTCACCGAAGCGGCCATTTCCGGGAAGGTCGATTACCTCCGTGGACTGAAGGAGAACGTCATCATGGGACGCCTCATTCCCGCGGGCACCGGCCTGGACCGCTATCGCAATATCCAGCTCCTCACGGAGTTGCCCCAGGACGAGCCGCAGGCCATGGAGCCCGAGCTTACGCCCGAGGAAGCTGCCGCGCTCGATTTCCTGCGCAAGGATACCGACGCGGTCGCCGAAAGCTAACCTCTACCCAATGGTTCAACGGGGCGGCCGGAGATCATCGGCCGCCCTTTTTATTTTCGCGGGCCCTTGCAAGGTTCCATGACGCGCCGGCTGACGAATCGATCCGAAAGCAACATAGGACTCTCTTTGAAGCGTTGGCGAAGGCGCTGTTAAGCAACTTGGAATAGAACGCCGTTTTTTTCCCTTTCCCGAATGGCCCCCCGGTAAAATTGGCGTGCGGAATTCTTAGTCCAATGGGCTTCCTCGACGGGAAGCGGGAGCGGGCGTGCCGCCGAAAGACTCAGTGGAAAACCATACAGGGCAAGCCGATCCCAGCTCGGTCTCCGAGACGCAATTCAAGAAGCTGGTGGAGGTTATTTCCCGCTCGCAGCACAATTACCGGGAGCTGATCGATCATCTCGATCAAGCGGTTTTCACCATCACGCTCGACGGCGAAGTGCGAGTTGCCAACCGGCGGCTGGCGGAAATTTGCAATGTCTCATTTATCGATTTGATCGGCCACCGGCTGAGCGAGTTCGTCGAGACGCCTGCACCAACTGTGCTTGGGCACACGGTTTCCGAGTTCGTCAAAACCGGATCCTGGGAGGGCACCGTCCCGGTCCGTCTGAAAAACCGCAACCGATTGCGCTATTTCGATTGCCGGCTGCAGGCGCTCGCCGCGCAGGACCAGGACCGGCTCGTGACCGGCTGGGCGCGCGACGTCACAGCGCAATACGAATCCGAGATCCGCTTCGCGGAGCTTTTTGAATCGCTCCCCGAAGGCGTCTATTTTGCGACTTCGGCCGGAAAGATTCTCGATGCCAATGCCGCCATGGTGCGGCTGTTCGGATTCGACAGCAAAGAGGACTTGAAAGCGCGCAATCTCCGCGAGCTGTATCAGAACCCCGCCGAACACGATGCACCCATGCGGGAGATTGAATCCAAGGGCTCCTTTCACAACCGCGAGCTTCACTTTCAGCGCAAGGACGGCAAAGCGATCCATTGTCTCGTGTCGGCGTTCGGTATTCGCGACACCTTCGGCCGAATCGCCCGTCTGCAAGGCCATGTGGTCGATAATACCGAAGGCCGCCAGATCGAAAAACAACTTCGCCAGGAACAGGAAGTTGTCCGCTGCCTGGTAGCCAGCTTTCCCGATCTGATTACCGTCGTCGATCGTGACGGGCGGCTTAGCTACGTCAGCCCGAGCGTCAAGGACATCCTGGGCGGAACGCCGCGGGAATACATCGGCGAACGCTTTGAGTCGCGCGCGGATCCCGAAGACCGCGGCCGGCTTGCGGATACGATGCACAGAATCATGGCCGGCGAAGAATCCCGCGCTCAGATCGAATTCCGCTCCCGGCATGCCAATGGCACGCAGAAGACTCTGCGAGCCAGCGCGGGCCCTCTGTTTGACGAAGAGGGAAAGATCGCGGGAGTGGTAGCGTCGGCGTGCGACGTGACCGAATCGAAGATCGTTGAAGAGCAGTTCGCGCAGAAAGAAAAGTTCGCAGCCATGGGACAGATGATGGCCGGCGCCGCGCACGAGTTGAATAATCCTCTCACTGCCATCCTCGGTATTGCGGAGCTGCTCCGCGAGCGCACCGTCGATGAGGCGGACAGACGGCATCTGGACGTGGTGCTGCTGCAGACACGCCGCGCCGCGGGCATCGTTCAGAATCTGCTTGCATTCTCTCATCCGTCCGCGCGGGGACACTCGAAAGTGAATCTGGAAGAAATCGTGGGACACGCCTTGCAGCTCGAGCGGACGGCGCTAAGCCAGAAGAACATTTCCGTAAAGTTCGAAACCCCTGGAAATATCCCCCCCATCGACGGGGACCAGAAACTGCTCACGCAGGTATTTCTGAATATCATTACGAACGCGGAGCAAGCCATTTCGGCCGATCGCGATTATGGGATTTTGACGGTCTCGCTCTCGCGCCACGACGGGCGCGTTTCCGTGGTGATTGCCGACGACGGGCCCGGCATTTCGCCGGAGAACCTCGGACGGATTTTCGACCCGTTCTTCACCACCAAGCGTCCAGGAGGAGGAAGCGGGCTTGGCCTTGCCATTTGCCGCGCTGTCGTCAAAGAGCATGGCGGGATGATCGACGTTGAATCGATGCCCGGTTTTGGCACTGCCTTTCAGATTCTCTTGTCCATTTCGGCGGACGCCCCTTCGGAAACAGCGCAGCTTCGCCCCGCTGCGGAGGTAAATCAGGCCGGCGTTTTAGCCGGGCACACCGTCCTCGTCGTGGATGACGAAGAGAGCATTCGGGAAATCGTGCAGGTGGGGCTCTCGGCGCGGGGCTTGAAGGTGCACACCGCGGAAAGCTCGGAAACAGCTTTGTCTTGTCTGGCGGCGAATGCCTACGAAGTCGTTGTATGCGATTTTAATCTTCCCGGGCTGAGCGGCGAGCAGCTCTTCGAGCGCCTGCGCAAGCAGCGAGCCGGCGCGGTGCCGCATTTCATTTTCATGACAGGAGAGCTGGTCGATTCCGACAGGATTGCAGAGATCGGTCAAAAGGGGGCTTCCGTGCTGCAGAAACCGTTCCAGGTAAAGGCCCTCGCGAATTTATTGGCCGAAACCCTCCATTTGCGGCCATTCCGCGCTCATTAAGCGCTCTTAAAGGCCGGTTAAGAGCCATTTGGTGGCTTATTTTGGCAGAAATGGAGAGTCGCTTCCTCCAGCTTGCTCTTCGAGCGACCAATTTCAATGCGCGAAAAAGGAGGATTTCTTCGTCCCGATAGCGACTCTTCTAATATCAGGATCACTTGTGCCGTTTTCCAACAAACTGCTAAAGACTTATTTCCTCTTCGATGGCGAGGGCGCATCCACGCCGAAGTCCCAGACGTAAAGACTCATGGACTGTTTCTGAACGATCTCAACGAGAGCGTACTCGCCGGGAGCAAGCGGCGTGCCCAGCGTGAAGCGATAGAGGCCGAGCGCGATCTGCCAGCGCTCCATGGGTAGTGTTCGCTTGGTGTATCTCTCCTGTCCAAAGAGCTGATCGAGTTTCTCGATTTGCCGGGTATCTCCATGGACGGACGCGCGGATCAGTTCCAGCTCCGGTTCGCGCCCATCGGATGTGCGCATGTAGAACTCCGGTTGCCCGGTCGTGACGCGGTATTCGGCGTGCGGCCGTTCAATGGAGATATTGTGGCGGGTGGGAATCACAGGGATCGGCACCAGCACCTGTTCGATCGTATTTTTTTTGGAGAGGCTCGATTTGATCCGAGCCTGAGCCAGCTTAAGGACTGTCTTGCCATCGAATGCAAAAAGCCCCTCGCCGGGCGGCAAGAAAACTCCCGGTGCGGCTTCCACGCTGGCGTCGATATCGAGCGGCGCGGCGTTACGCTCGGCTTCCTGGACCTCAACCTTGGAGATGGCCGCGGCATCGCGCGCGGATTCTTCCGCCGCGACTTTTTTGGTTTTGTCCCAATCGACCAGGGCTAAGGGAATTTCTTCCCATTGCGAGGTATCGAGGCTGTAGTATCGGACGCGATCGCCTTCCACGTGGTACTCGCGCACAAGCTGGAAGGTGCCGTTCTTCAGCATTAGCTTCTTGCCGCGCGGCAGAGTCGTCGAATTCGCCGAGTTTCCCCGAGAAGGCGTGGCGGGTTTCGAGGTGCCCTGCGCTTGGAGCAAGGGCGCCAACCACAGAACGATCCACACAAGCGACAGAACTAGCGCGGCTGTTGAAAGGCCCCCAGATCTCGCACGTTCCTTCCGATTCTTCGCCATCTGCCTTGCTGCCTCAGGCCAAGATGCCACGTTCCAACCGCACGGTTATCACAATAGCGCCGTGCACGGCGCGCCACAATTATGATGCGCTTGCAGCACGCAGGCACAAATACATTGTAAAGGCAGGGGATTGCGGAGCGAGAAAGGTTAGTGTTCGCAGCGAGGATGGAGGGCGGTCAAAATCATCAGATCCGAATGGGTGAACAGCCATTTTCCGGCTTCCGCGCCGGCTGCCTCGGCGACGCGCACAAGCGTGCCAAGATGCTTGTTTCGCGCCAAGCCTCGCAGGTGGTCGAGGCAGATGCCGGTGAGAGTTGTAACTTCATCTTCGGTAAAGATTTTCTGGCTCGATTTCACTCGAACCATCGCGGCACCCCTTGCATGCAGCAAATCTGCCATGAGCGTAATTGCTGGTTGATTTGCATGCAATAGTCGTTCCGTACTGTTTCGCCGGAAACCCCCACCAGGGAGAAAAAGTACAAGTCCATTCGGCTCTGTTGCTTGAGGTTAAATGCGATGAACCTTTATCGGTGCGTCGGCTGAATTTCTGGCATCGAAGCGGAAATTAAAAGCCGATTTAATGAATGTTTCTACAATTATTGGATCTATTTCGCCAAACTCACAGCTACCAAGATTCTATTTCGACGGCTGTTCCGATGCGATCTTCTCAAAGTGTGAAACCGCCCGCCTTTTCGAAGGCGCGAGCGATTTGCAGCACGCCGCCTTCGTGGAAATGGGGCCCGAAAATCTGCATTCCCACCGGCAAACCCGCTCGCGTGGCGCCGCAGGGCACCGAGATGGCCGGCACACCCGCGAGGGAGCCTGTAGCCGTATAGATATCGGCGAGATACATCTGAAGCGGGTCGGACGTTTTTTCGCCGAGCGGAAATGCGGGCGTAGGGGCCGTGGGGGTGATGATCGCATCGACCTTTTGAAATGCGTTGCTAAAATCTTGCGCGATCAGGGATCTGACCTTCTGGGCCCGCAAGTAATAGGCGTCGTAATAGCCGGCGGAGAGCGCGTACGTGCCGAGCATGATTCGGCGCTTCACTTCGGGTCCGAATCCACGCGCGCGCGTCTTGCCGTACATTTCGATGAGGGTGGAACCTGGAATCCGCAGGCCGTAACGCACTCCGTCATAGCGTGCCAGGTTCGAACTCGCCTCGGCCGTGGCGACGATGTAATAAGTGGCGATAGCGTAATCGGTGTGAGGCATTTGCAGCGGAATACGCCGGCAGCCGAGCCGTTCGAGCAGGGCGATGCCCGCCTGGACCTTGTCCTTCACCTCCGGATCGAGACCCGCGCCGAAATAGTCCTCCGGCACGCCAATCCGCAGGCCCGCCACGGGCTTTTCGATGTCCTCTCCATAATTTTGGACCGGAACCGCCGCCGAGGTGGAGTCGTTCGGGTCATGACCCGCTATGACGGACATAATGGCGGCGACGTCCGATGCATTCGCCGCGAAAGGCCCAATTTTATCGAGCGAGGATGCAAAAGCGATCAAGCCATATCGCGACACTCGCCCGTAGGTGGGCATCAACCCCGGAATCCCGCAGAACGAGCCCGGCTGGCGAATCGAGCCGCCCGTGTCGGTTCCCAGCGCCGCTACGGCCAGGCCAGCGGCGACGGCCGCCGCGGAGCCTCCACTGGAGCCTCCCGGGACGCGGTCGATTGCCACGGGGTTTCGCACCGGTCCGTAGGCGGAGTTCTCGTTCGAACTGCCCATGGCGAATTCATCGCAATTCGCTTTGCCGAGGATAACGGCTCCGGCCTTTTCGAGCCGCTCGACAGCCGTGGCGTCATAGGGGGGGATATAGTTTTCAAGGATCTTCGAGCCGCAGGTGGTGCGCACGCCGCGCGTGCTGATAACGTCCTTCACGGCAATCGGGACGCCCGCAAGCGGAGGCAGCGTTTCCCCGCGCGCGACGGCTGCATCCACGCGGTCAGCCTGGGCGTAGGCTCGCTCGGGCGAAAGCGTGAGAAAGGCGTTGAGCTCGGGATTGCGTTTCTCGATGCGGCTATAAAATTCCGCGGTCAGCTCGCGCGCGGAAATTCTCCTGGCGCCGAGGGCGGCTCGCACACTGGCAATCGTCCATGGAGTTGCGGCGCTCACCGCTCGATCACCTTGGGAACGCGAAAGAAGGGCTTGGCCGCATCGGGGGCGCGGGAAAGAACCGACTCGGCGACCGCGCAAGGGCGCAGCACATCCTCGCGAAGCTCGGGGTGGGCCGATTCTGAGCCGCCACCGGCGGCAGCCGTCGTTGAGAGGGCCTGCGTCATGGGCTCGACATTCGTCATGTCGAGTTCCTTCAGCTTGTCGATATACGTGAGGATCTCATCGAGCTGCTCGCGATACATCTCCGTCTCACCGGGTAACAATTCGAGATGGGCCAGCTCGGCCACGCGTACCACATCTTCGAGGCTAATCTTCATTCCGTCTCCCATCGTCTCCGAATGGATCACGACAGACGAGAATCATCTTAGTACAGGAGAAGCGTAACGCAAACGCGGGTTCACGCGGAGTTTTGGATCTTCGCCAGTCCGCTACCAGATTCTGGATTTGCGCCGCAGCATTGCGAATCTCGGCGACCGCAGTGTCGCGGGCTTCCGGATAGCGCCTAAGTTGTCAAAAAATCCGTCCCCGATCCATGTGACAAGGGACAGTGATGAATGCTATTGAAAGAAGGCTGTCAGACGGCTAATGTCTAGCAGCTTGTTGAAAAACTCGTTTCGATCGTGATTCGAGCGGAGCGAAGAATCTCTCTTCATGAAAATGCCAGGAAAAGCTGAGATTCCTTCGGGCCAAAAGCGTCCCTCAGCATGATGCGCGGCATTTTTCAACAAGCTGCTAGGCTACCGTTGAAACAGTTCGGAATTTCGGAATTGCATATGATTTCTAAAACGTTGCCGGTCGTAAGGGGAGGGGGCTAGCTTATGTGGCTGAAACGCATGGCGGGTTTCTTTGCGGTCTTAGTATTCCTGGGTCCACTCGGAGCGATCCCAGCGGCGGCCCAAGCGAATGCTTCGACGTGGGAAGCACCCGACCGAGGACGCCAAAAAGGTTGAAAATCCGGTCAAGGTGACGCCGCAAGGACTCAAGGCGGCGTCACAACTGTTCAAGGAGAATTGCGTTCCATGCCATGGCACGTCGGCGCCGGGGACGGTCCCACGGCGAGTTTGCTCACACCGAAGCCCGCCGATTTCAAAGACGTGAAACTGATGGGCAAAATGACCGATGGAGAGCTGTTTTGGAAGATGAGCACCGGGCGGGGGGCAATGCCGTCGTGGGCACAACTATCCGAAACGCAGCGCTGGCAACTCGTCAACTATCTGCGGACGCTCTCGGAGAAGGGCGCACCCAAGAAAAAGGGCGAGTAAGCACAAAAAGCCGGCACCGCGCTAAAGCAAGCAGCTTCTTCGGAATGTGCAGTGGAATTGGGGTCTGGTGCGCCCTTAAACTGGTGATCGGCGGGCAAAACGGCTGGACTTACAGCAAGAGAACCGGATTCTTTCAAACGTCGATTTCACATTTAAATGTCTTCCTCAGTAGAAGAGAGCGAAGGGATGGCAACATGAAGATTGTGAGAGGCCGCACTAACTGGACCCGTTTCTTCCTAGCGATCGGAACGGGGGCCCTGTTTGTTGTGCTGCTGCTATGGCCTCGGAAGGCGCAGGCGGTGCCCAGTTTTGCGCGCCAGACAAACTTGCCTTGCAGCGCCTGCCACACGAATCCTCCGGAGCTAACACCCTTAGGGCGATCGTTCAAACTGAACGGCTATACGATGAAGGGGATCAACGTGATTACCGCCCCCCCGGGGAAAGAGTCAGCTGGTCTCACACTGCTGTCGTATCTTCCTGTCTCCGTAATGTTCGACATGTCGGACACTGGGCTCGCGAAACCCGAGCCGCAAAAGCAGAACTGGAATTTTTCCCTGCCGCAAGACGTGGGGCTGTTTCTGGCCGGGGCCTATGGGAATCACGTGGGCGGCTTCGTCCAAGCGACTTATGATGCCCAGGCAGATCATTTTAGCTGGGACAACACAGACATCCGCTACGCCAAGACCAAGTTCATCAAGGGAAAGTCGCTGGCTTACGGCATTGACCTGAACAACAATCCTACCGTGGAGGATCTTTGGAACGACACGCCCGCCTGGGGCTTCCCCTGGATCGCATCGAGTGCAGCTCCGACTCCAGCTGCGGGGGCTGTGATCGATGGTCCGCTCGCGCTTGATGTGGCGGGAATCGGCGGATACGCCATGCTGAATAATCATCTGTACGGCGCTGCAACGATTTATCGGTCCGCGCATCTCGGACAATCCCTGCCGAATGACGGTACCGGATCCTATTTTAATGTGCAGGGTGTAGCCCCGTACTGGCGCTTGGCCTGGCAGCAAACGATGGGAAACAACTATCTGGAATTCGGGACCTACGGAATACACGTGCGGTCCACGCCGTATGCTGTGATGGGTCCCGTCGACACATTCACGGACTTTGCATTCGACACGCAATATGAGCGAGTTCTTCCGAAATTCCGAAACAACCTGATCACCCTGCATGGCACATACATCCGAGAAAATTCCAACTTAAATGCGGACGTGGCCAACGCCACGGCAAGTGTGGACACACACCATCTGGACACCTTTCGGGTAAACGCCGTATACCATTTCGGATATCGCTACGCTCCCGCGTTTGAATACTTCAGAACAACAGGGACCGCGGACTCTCTCCAGTATGTACCATCTCCTGTTGATGGGAGCCTGTCCGGCAGTCCGGACAGCGAAGGGGTTACAGGAAACCTCACGTACTGGCCCATTCAAAACCTCCGGTTGGCGGTGCAGTACACGCATTATATAAAGTTCAATGGTGGCAACGTAAACTATGACGGTTTCGGGCGCAGCGCGGGCAATAACAACACGATCTATCTGTACATGGGCGTGTTGTTTTGATGATGGTTCATGTGGACGGAAAGCGCGCGACGTTGCGCGACCCAGAAAGACAGGACTGGAAAGCGATGCAAAATCGCAACAGGAGAAGGCTTGGGGCGTGTGTGGCACAGTTATTGATGTTGAGCCTGGGGCTCGCCGCCGCAGTCCATGCGAGAGCTCGCGGGCAAGCGGCCAACAAGGGCGCAACGAGCGCCGGAGAGATTGTGGGGACGATTTACTTCAAAGGGGACAAGCCAAAGCTTCCCGCAATTAATATGGCGAATGACCCCGTTTGCGTTTCCGAACAGACGGGGACGGTCTACGTACAGGACGGTGAAGTCAACAGTAATGGGACCCTGCCAAACGCGCTCGTGTACGTCAAGTCACAACCCGGAAGTCCTTCCCTATCAGCCCCGCGCAATTCCGTGGACCTGACTCAGCAGGGCTGCATGTACGAGCCTCACGTACTGGGTGTCATGGTCGGCCAGCCCTTGCAAGTGGTCACGCTGGATCCCACCATGCACAACGTGCATGTGCTGCCGAAGATCAACCGGGAATGGAATGTAACGCAGCGACCCGGTTCGCCTTCGATCATCAAGACCTTCACGCAACCCGAGATCATGATTCCGGTTCACTGCAACGCTCATCCTTGGATGAAAGCCTACATCGGAGTTGTTAGTAACCCTTACTACTCGGTGACGGGCACCGAAGGCAGCTTCGTGATAAAGGATGTGCCTCCCGGGGAATACACTCTAGCCGTTTGGACCGCCACCTTCGGGATACAAGAACACCGCGTAACCATGCGCGCAGGGGAATCCTCAACTGTCGATTTCACCTTTGAAAACCGCTAGGCTAGGATGCGTGTTCTTGGCTTGCAGACAATGCAGAAGGGTCAAAACAGCGAAAGAAGCGGCTTTGTCCCTTCGGCAAACGCGGCTTCAGGCGTGATCAGGCTCACGACCAGATAGCCGTCGGCTGGGAAGTCGTAAAAGTGCCCCGGATGGACGTAGACCCCTTTCGTGGCAAGCAATTCGATGGCTAAGTCTTCGTCCGATCGTGTGACGGGAACGCGAAGCACGGCATACCATCCGCCTTCCACTTCCAGGCGGCCACAGGATTTCCGCAGGGTCAATCGCTTGTCGAGTGCGGCAAGATTCTTGCGCACGCGCGTCATCAACTGCCGCTGAAAAGCATGCCGCCCGGCCAAAAACGCGGGCACTGCCAGTTGCACGGGGGCGTTCATCGAGAGGTAGGTATCGGCAATTACTTCCAGTCGCGCGAGGGCTTCGGTTTGCAAATCCCGCGGACCGCTGACGATCAGCCAGGCAATTTTCATCTGCGGAAGACCGCAAATTTTGGAAAGGCCGCTCAGCGTGAAGGTGAGCGTTCCGTGATTGGCGGCGAAGCTGGCCGGCTGCGGTTCGGTGAGCGAGAAATCCCAAAATACCTCGTCGGCTATGATGGCCATGTGGCGGGCCGCACAGATTTCATTGAGGCGTGCGATCTCTCGCGGCTTGTTGAAGTGCCCGGTGGGATTATTGGGATGGACGACAAGAATCCCGCGCGTGCGAGAGGTGAGGGCGCGCTCGAGTGCATGGAAGTCAATTTGCCAGCCGTGGTCGTACAGTAGCGGGTAGCGCACTAGCTTTACATCCTGAATATCGGCAAGGAAAGCGAAGAGAGGATAACTGGGCTCGGGAACCAGCATCTCATCGCCCGGATTGCAGAGAATGCGAAAAACGAAGGAATACGCCTCGCTCGTGCCGGTGGTGAGAAGGATGCGGCTGGCTGGAACCTCGGTACCGCGCTCAGCATAATACGCGGCGACCGCGCGACGGGCCGAACCGAGACCCTTCGAATCAGGATGGTAGGCGAGGGCGGCGGGATGGCAAAGCGCCTGGAGGATGGCTTGGTTGTCGTAATCGAATCCGCACTCCGTGGGGTTGGAGGTCGTGAGATCGAGCACGGACTTGCCAGCGGCACGATGCCGGGCGAGAGCCTGGCTCAGGCGGTTGGCGGCGAGGTTCCAGTTCGTGCGGTCGGCAAACATTTTGAAGACTGCTCCGCTCCTCGCCTCGTGGAAGGATATTCCGATGCGGGGCGTCCCAGTGTACATCGGAGTGCGGCGGGCGGAGAGGGATGGAACGAACCGAAGACCTAGGACGGAGACAGCTTATGTTCGACGCATTCGAAAGAAAGGCGAGTAGACGGCACGGCTGCTTTTCTATTGCTTGCGCCGGCGAACGAACGGGGTATGTTCGTTGTCCATTTCCCGCGAAACTCGCTTGGGGCCTGGCTTTGCCGCGACGAATTTAATTTCGTGGACCAGATTGCCGCCCCACGCTTGATTGACGCGTGCACAGAATTCGCTTTTCATACTTTCCAATTGCTTGCGCCAGGCCTTTCCGTCCGCCGACACTTCGAGGCAGCCGGATTCGCAGCGCACCGGCCGCGTATGCGCCGCCAGCGTTTTTCCGACGACGGCGGCCCACGAACTTGTAAGCCACGCCAGCGCGGCTTCCGGTCGTTCCAGCCGGCGCACGACCCGTCCTAAAAACTCTCCCGCTTTCTCCATAAAATTTTTGCGATTGTAACACACGCGCGCGTGGAGACGTCCTTGTGAGAATGGATGGAACGAATCGGCGAAGAATGAAGATTGAAGATACGACTCAAGCGCGCCGTGGTTTCGAATTCTGACGCAAATCCA
>Ga0307372_10003823_pt1 | contig 23729 bp, 18 predicted proteins | sample OX1MG_FD_202533 | JGI IMG/M metagenome (GOLD analysis project Ga0307372, IMG submission 202533) | Soil microbial communities from Risofladan, Vaasa, Finland - OX-1 | ecosystem: Environmental > Terrestrial > Soil > Coastal area > Acid sulfate soil | place: Finland: Risofladan, Vaasa | collected...
GGCGGATCGGCATGCAGGGAAGCGAATAGAGTCGTAACAGCGCTATCACATGCAAAAAGCATTCGATGCCCGCCGCGATCCAAAACATAGCTGTTGAAGCCATAGTCGATGCCGTAAGGAAGCCAGCGCTTGCCCCAGTGACGCGCGCCCATCGCGCTCACATTTAATCCCTGGACGGTAGTCGATTCGCCCCACTTGAGCTCGCGAACGTCTTTGAAACCCAGAGGTCGGATAAGCGCTCCGCACTTGTCACAGGCAATCACGGTGGCGCTTTTAGGAAGCGCCTTAAGCGAGGGCAAATCCAGATGGTCCATATGAGCGTGGGTGATCAAAATCACCTGAACCGCCTGCAGGGCTTCTGGCGGCAGCGGCGGCGCAGTGATGCGGCGCGGGCCGACCGTAAAAAGTGAATCCACTGCAAAGCCGACGCGACTGAAAAGAGCCGGATCGGTCAGCACTGCCACGCCGAAATAGTTCATTAAGAGTGTAGCATGCCCGAGGTTGGCGATAGTGAGTGCGTCATCTGGCCAATTGGCAGGGTCTAGTGGTTTGTGAGGGTTGGTCACTAGTGTCATGTCTCTGAAGTAAATGTAGGTTTTGCTCGTCTACTCAGCATGGGCGTAAAGAGACGCTGGGTGGAAATAAGCGGAGCGGATCGAGCCGAGTTGGAGCACTGGTTGCGGGCGCAGAGTATCCCTCAGGCGCTGGCGACCCGAGCGCGCATCGTGTTGGGCAGCGCGGCGGGTGAGAGTGTCCGCGGTCTGGCAGCGCGGCTTGGAGTGACCCAGACCACGGTTTGTCTGTGGCGGCGGCGCTACGGGACCCACAAGCATCCCGCGGTCAAACAGTGGCTGGTCGCCCACCCGCGCTGCCATCTGCACTTCACCCCGACCAGCGCCTCGTGGCTCAACCTGGTCGAGCGCTGGTTCGGCCTGATCACCGCGCAGGCCATTCGCCGCAGCAGCTTCGACAGCGTCGCGCGCCTGGAGCAGGCCATCACCCGCTTCCTGGCCAACTGGAACGAAAACGCCAAACCCTTCCGTTGGACCAAATCCGCCCATCAGATCAAACGCAGCGTCCTGCCAGCCATTTTAACTAAATTCGTTGCGAAAGACTATCCATGTGGTGCGAAGCAATTGGATTCCTTGATGTCATGAAACAGTCAAGTATTATTTGACCTATGCATGACGACAATAGGAACGGCGCCGACAGATCAGGCCGCGCCCGGCTCTTTGAGCTCGTCTCCGAGCAGAGGCTTTCTGAATCCACGCGGCTTGAGCCACCTCGGTCGCGCCCGGCATACCGCCTTTCTTTACGACAATCTCGTCGTAGACAGCGTCGGGGATTAGCAGGGAGCCGGTAATCTCGTGGAGAAGGGACAGCCGGCCGATGCGGGCGAAGATAATAACTGGGCCGGCATCGGAGACGATCGTGCGGCGCCGTTACGCTTAACCTCGGTGGCGAGCTCGCGATCGAGTTCCTCCGCGCCCATTCGAACGGCCGGTACGTCGTAACGTCCCATCAGTTCGAGAAGCTCCCGGCGCGCGAGTCCCAGAATGGCCGCAGCTTGCGCCTCGGACAGCCTGTCGAGGCGTAACAGATCCATTACGAATGCCTCGCGAGGCTCAAATGCCGGTCAATCTGTAGTCGCGCTCTGAGTTCTTCAAGATGGCCCAGCGACAAATCCTTCAACGCCACCTCGCCAACGTGAGGCAGGATGTACGTGCGGAAATGGTTGCGGTAATCGCGGGCTCTTGACGGCCTGACGGCAGACTCTCCAGCAAGACCTGTCGGTAAGATTCGAGCTTTTGCGCTACCTTAATTGTGGCCAATGAAACCGCAATCAGAGGGCTGGTGATGAACATACTGCTTTTAGCAGTCACGATTCTGTCGACGATCGGCATCCCGCTTTTTTCGAGCCCGTCCGAGGCTCAGCTACTCCCGCCGGCAAAGGAAGCCGTGCACGTCGAGATCACTGAAGGACCAGCGCTGGAATTGGCTCACGATGATCTGGCGATCGTCAGATGGACGATAAGTAACCCCGAGGGATCGGATGATCACTTCGGCGTCGTCCACTACGGCACGGATGCCAAAAATCTTAGGCGGAGGGCAGAGTCTCACATCAGGCTCAACCGTGCCCATCCAGAAACGATTTTCCGCGTGCGGATAAGTGGGCTCGAGCCGGGGATGACCTACTACTACCGGGTTGCGTCGATCGAGAGCGATGGCCGGAGCGACGGCGCAACGAGCACTGTCAACCGGTTCACCATGCCGGGGCGCGGTGGGCGATTTCTTGCTTACCCCGCGCGTCCCGCATCGCGGCCCGAGCAGGTCGCAGTCCGCCTGGCAAAGGCGGAAACATCATCACCACCAGCAGGCAAATCGTCCGAGTCTGCTTACGATCCATATCCATCAGGAATTCTCCCGTCCGACCTGAAACCGGAAACGGCGAGGGTTGAACGTGAAACCCGGCGCATTTTCAATCAGACGCTCGCGAAATGGAGAGCATTACCAGCTCATGCTCTGACAGATACTCCTCCAGGGCTTCGGAGCCCCGGCTATCAAACCATACGCACGCTGGGCAAACTGATGAATTACGACCTGAACATGTCGCCGTTCAGAAACGTAGCCTGTAGCTCCTGTCATATGCCCTATGCAGGCTTTAGCGGTCCTATCCCATCCGTCAATTTGACGATTGTTGCGTATCCCGGGACGATGCACTTTCGGGCGGCAAAGCGGACGGCACAGCGGTATACATATTCACCCAAGTTTCCTGCATTGCAGTACAACCACACCCAGCAAGCGTTTCTGGGCGGGAACTTTTGGGATGGTCGGGCAACCGGGTACCTTCTGCAGAATCCCGATGCTGAGCAGGCGCAGCATCCTCCTGTTGATACGCTGGAAATGGGCTTTCCCGACACAGCGTGCATCGCTTTCCGGCTCTCCAAGGCTCCATATCGGAAGCTCTTTGAGCAGGTGTGGGGTGTGGGCTCGTTCGACATCCGGTGGCCATCAGACACCGAGAAGATCTGCAACACGCCCGGAGGTGCAAAGGTGTTCGGCGGCAGTGCCACGCCCATTGCGCTGAGTCCGGGAGATCGGACCAAGGCGTACAACATCTTTAATCATTGGGCCCAGTCGATTTCTGCGTTCGAGGACTCACCGGCGGTAAGTCCCTTCTCATCGAAATTCGATGCTTTTCTGGCCGGTAAGTATACTATGACCAAAGACGAGATGGCGGGTTACAAGCTGTTCAACGGCAAGGGTAACTGCAATTCGTGCCACCTCGACGGACTATCCACCACCCGGAAGGCGGGTCAGGTGGATACCGGCGCTTCGGCCGACGCGCAGCCTCTGTTCACCTGCTTTGGCTACGCCAACCTCGGCTTGCCGCTCAATCCAAGGATCGCGTTGTTTTATGAGACCAAGCCGGATCGCTTCGGGTTCACGCCCAATCCATATGGTTTTGGCTATAGAGATCTGGGCTTAGGCACTTTCCTAAGAAGTGGCTATGGTTCCGCTCCCAATCCGAACTCGCAATGGCTTAAGCATGCGCAGACTTCCGACGGCGAGATGCAAACGTCAACCGCGCGCGATGTGGCCATGGCGCCGCCGCAGTGCCCCACCACCGAAGCCGGCCAGAAGGACAAGAACGGCAGGCCGATACCGTACTTCCAGAAGGAGTTCTTTCACAACGGATACATCAAGAGCCTTAAACAACTGGTCCATTTCTACAATACGCGTGACGTGTACCGGTATCATGTGATGTCAGGGCATTGTCCTGCAGGGACGACGGAAAAGGTGAACTGCTGGCCGACGCCCGAGGTCCCAAACAACATCGATATGACGGTCGGCAACCTCGGTCTGACGGATCACGAAGAAGACCAGATGGTGACCTTCCTGGAAACTCTTACCGACGGGTACACGACACCGTACCCCGACAAGGATTCGTTTACCGGCAAGTGCATGACCGGCGGTTCGGCATCGACTCAAGGTAACCAGTCGCTCATTTCTACCCCGCGTCTTCCGCCCTGCGCAAAGGCGATCTGCGGTGCCGCCCCGCTGCCGGGGCCGCGGCCTATTCCGTGAGCGAAACGCGCGAAAGCGGGACCAGCGAGGCATCGCGATCATCGCCAGCCCGAGCAGTCGCGCACTCATGTCGTCATTGCGGCTCCTTCTGGAAGAACGGCTGTACGCGCTGGCCATCGATAGCCGATTGCCCCAGATTGAGTGCGATTGCGTCGCCAACGGAAATGCCGCTTGTGGCTACTACCGCGTAGCCATCGTCATAGCCTAAAGTGACCGGCGTCAGATGCACTCTCGAATTGCGAATAACAGGCGCGAAGACCTTGCCGTCCCGGAAGATCAAGGCGTCGTCGGAAATGACGGGAGCGGAAGATGTGGAGCTTTTGACCGTCACCGACATGGTGCCAAACATGCCGGGGTAGAGCGCACCGTCGGAGTTCGGAAGATCTACCTCGACCAGCATCATTCGGGTGGCAGGATCGAGCGCATTAGCGCAGCGGGTAACCGGAGCGCTGAACCTTTTGGCGGGATATTGCTCGACGGTCACCGTCGCGGGATCACCGGCACGGACGAAATTAGCGACGTTCTGCGGGATGCTCGCGTAGACTCGCAACGGGTGCAGGCTCGCGAGCATCGCGATGGGCGTTGCGGTCTCGCTGGTGTGGCTTAAGAGAGTTGATTGCGCCGGCGTAGTGGTTTGGGCGACGAGCGCGCCGGGATCGACGTAGCGCGCTGTGATGATCCCGTCGTAGGGCGCGCTAATTACCTCGTAGGACTGCATCGCGCGCAGTTGGCGATAAGTGTCGGCGGCCTGCAGCATCGCCGCGTGCGAGTTGTCGGCTATCTGCTGGGAGACGGCGTGCGTGCGCAGCAAGCCTTGATCGCGGCTATCGGTCACTTGCTGGAGCCAAAGGTTATGGCGCGCGTCCGCGACTTGTTCGTCGAGTTCAGGCGAACTCAGAATCGCGAGGACCTGCCCCTCGCGGACCCGATCTCCTTTATCCACGCTGATCTCTTTCAGATATCCAGATATCTTCGCGTAGATCGGAGTTTCCGAGTAACCGACAATCGTCGCCGGGAACGAGATGCTACGTTTCCCGACTTCGGCCCGCGCACGCTCGACCAGGACCTGCGGCCCGCGAGCGGCCGCCGCGGCGAGACGCGACCTTTCTCTGCCGACCGCGTCCGTGCGCGCCATCACAACCGCGCTGCTGGTGCCGACCACAGCGATCGCTGCGGCGAGCCAACCGGCCAGCGGCCAGTATCGTGCCAGGCGTTTGACGAAGGGTTCATGGATGGCAGAGTCGAGTTTCATCTTCACTCTCCAACTGCAGGCGGAGCGAACCGTCCGATCCGCGCGTCGCGCTCGCTCTTGCCGAGAAAGGTGCGGGTAAAGATCGAGTAGACCGCGGGTACGACGAACAGGGTCATAGCGGTGCCGATCAGAAGTCCGCCAATCACGGCGCGGCCCAGCGGCGCGTTCTGCTCGCCGCCTTTGCCCCATCCGAGCGCCATCGGCAGCATCCCCAAAATCATCGCGAACGCAGTCATTAAAATCGGCCGCAGGCGAATCCGCCCGGCCTCGATCGCGGCTTCAATCGGGCTTTTGCCTTGTTCGCGCAAGTCGTTGGCAAAGGTGATCAGAAGATTGCCATTAGCGACGCCGACGCCGACCGCCATGATCGCGCCCATCAATGATTCGACGTTGATCGTGGTCCCGGTAACGACCAGTATCCACAGCACACCGACGAGCGCCCCTGGCACAGCCATCGTGATGATGAATGGCTCGAGCCACGACTGAAAATTCGCGACCATCAGGAGATAGACGAGAAGGATGGCAAGCAGGAGGCCCATAGCGAAAGTGCGGAACGACTGCCGCATGGCCTGGCTCTCGCCGCGAATCGTGATGTTCTGGCCGGGAGCAAGCGTGCCCATCGAGGCGATCGCCTGCTGCACATCGGACGTAACGCTGCCCAGGTCGCGGCCGACGGCGCTCGCGTCGACGTCGATCACACGCTGCACGGTATAATGGTCGATGACGGCGGGTTCCGTGGAACGATAGATCCTGGCCACGCTGCCAAGAAGCTCGGGACGACCCGCGGTGGGTCCGATGCTCGGGGTGCTGAGCGGGATGTTGGCGATCGCCTGGACGGAATTCACCTCATGGTACGGCGTTTGAGCGACAACCTGGTAATTGACGCCATTTTTCGGATCGAGCCAGAAGTTCGGCGCGATCAGCGAATTTCCGCTGAGCGAGGTGAGCAGGCTCGAGGCGACGTTTTCCTCCGTGATGCCCATCTCCAGAGCTTTGCTGCGGTCTACGTCGACCTTGAAGGCGGGACTGTTGATTGGCTCGGCAATCCGAAGGTCGGCGATTCCCGGAATCCGCTGCATCGCGGCGCGCAAGCGACTGGCCAGAGCGTAATCGGCGTCGAGCTTGGAGCCTGAAACCTGCACGTCGATCGGCGCGGACAGGCCGAAGCTAAGCACCTGACTGATGATATCGGCCGGTTCAAAGTACGCATCGACTTCGGGAAAATCGCGTTTGAGCATCGCGCGAATCGCCCCCTGGTAGGTAGCGGTTGGTTGGTGATTGGGCTTCAGCTCGATCAGAATGTCAGCATCCTGCTCGCCGATACTGTCGGTCGGATAATAAGCGAGCACGTAGGAAAGCGGCAGGCCGATATTGTCGCTGATGCTTTCGAGATCATTTGAGGGGATAACGCGCCGGATGTGGCGGTCGATTTCACTGACCAGGAACTCGGTCGCTTCGATACGCGTGCCGATCGGTGCCCGCACGTGAAGCCGCATCAGGCCCGCATCGACGGTTGGAAAGAAATCCTGTCCGACCACGGGCAGCAGGAGCAGCGAACCGACGATCATCACCGCCACAGCTGATAGTGCAATTCGGCGATGACCGATGAAGCCGACGAGAGCGCGCCCATACCGCTCCTTCAGATGATCGAATCGTCTCTCGAACGCAGTCAGAATCCTGGCCAAGCGACCGGATGGAGGAACGCTGAACTCGGGCAGCAGATACATCGCCATCGCCGGCACCAGGGTTCGCGACAGCAGATACGAGGTGAGCATGCCAAAGACCACGGCCAGCGCAAGCGGGGGAAACAGATAGCGCGCCACGCCCGTGAGCAGCACGACCGGAAAGAAGACGAGGCAAATGCAAAGCGTGCCGACGAGAGTCGGAGTTGCTATTTGCGCGGCGCCCTCCAGAATCGCTGTGATCAGCGGCTTGCCCGGAGTGTGATTGCGATGAATGTTCTCAATCTCCACGGTGGCATCGTCCACCAGCATTCCGACCGCCAGCGCGAGCCCGCCCAGTGTCATGGTGTTGAGGGTTTGCCCGCAGAGATTAAGCAGAATGATCGAAGTGAGAATCGAAAGTGGAATCGAGGTTATGACGATCAGCATACTTCGTGGGGAACCGATAAATACCAATACCATCATGGCCACCAGGACCGCGGCGGTCACGGCTTCCTGCACTACATCCCATAGCGCGGCGCGCACGAATACGGACTGATCGAACGCGAGCTTTATCTTCACGCCTTTAGGCGCGGTCGCCAGGATGGCGGGGAGCCTGGCTTTGACGGCATCAACGACCGCTAGGGTGGACGCAGCGGCCTGTTTGATCACCAACAAATAGGTGGCGGGCCGGCCGTTGATTCGCACCACGTTCTCCTGAGGCTGATGGGTGTCGGTCACGGGAGCGACGGAGCCGAGCAGAACCGGTGAGCCGTTTACCACCTTAATCGGGAGTTGATCGAATTCCGCCACGGTCTGCGGACTCATATTGATGTCCACGTCGTAGGTATGGCCGCCGATACGTGCATTGCCGGAAGGGATCACGACGTTGGTTGAGCTGAGCGCGGTGCCGATGTCTTCGGGCGAGAGTTTGTTCGCGTACAGAGCCTGCGGATCCAGATTCACCATCACCGTGCGCTCGACGCCGCCCAGCGGCTCGGGGCTGGAAAAGCCCGGTATCGTGAAAAGACGCAGGCGGACGAAATTGAAGCCGTAGTCGAAGAGCTGCTGCCCGGAAAGCACGTCGCTGTAAATGTTGAGTTGTGCCACCGGCACGTTCGAGGCGTTATAGTAAATGATCTGCGGCGGCTCGGTTCCGCGCGGCATCTGATGGAGAATCGTTTCGGAAACCGCGTTGATCTGCGCCATCGAGGCGCCCAGGCCCACGTTCGGCTGAAAATAGACTTTTACGATGCCGACTCCCTGGATCGATTCGGATTCCAGGTGATCGATTCCATTGACGGTGGTGGACAGCGCCCGCTCGCTGATCGTCACCATCCGGCGCTCCATGTCGTAGGCCGAGAGTCCGGGGTAATTCCACACCATCATGACTACCGGCAGATTGATCACCGGGAAGATATCCACGTTCATGTACGCGAACGACATCACGCCTAGCACCAGCATCAGCGCCGCCATCACCGCGACCGAGAGCGGACGCCGCAGGGCCACGTTTACCAGCCACATCATCGCGCTGCTTCCTCCTGGTAATGGCTGGAAGAATCGGCCACCGTCGCATCCGCGCGGTGCCACCATCCACCGCCGAGCGCCTGGAACAGCGCGGCAGTGTCCGCATAGCGGCCGGCCTCGGCCTGAATCAGCGTAAGTAGGGTCTGCTGGTAGTAATTCTGAGCAGTGAGTAAGGACAGGTACGGGATATAGCCGCCCTGGTACTGCTCGCGTGCGACCCTGAGGCTCTGCCCGGCGGCATTTTCGGCGGCGGCCTCCGCGCGCACTGCAGCGGCGTCGCATTCCAGCGAATGCAGTGTGTCGGCGACGTTCTGGAACGCCACCAGCACCGTGTAGCGATACTCGTCGAGCGCCTGATCGTAGGCCGCGATCGCGGCGCGCCGGCGATGAAGCAAAGTGCCGCCTTCGAAGATTGGCTGCGCGATTCCGGCGCCAATACTGAAGAGGAGGCTGGCGGGGTTGACGGCCGACGACGCTACGCTTCCCAGTGCGCCACCGATCGTAAACTGCGGCAGCATGTTTGCGGTTGCGACACCCACTTCCGCGCTCGCCGAGTGCAGGAGCGCCTGGTAGGCGCGGATATCCGGGCGCTGCTCGACCAGCCTGGAGGGAAGGCTTACGGGTAGTTTCCCGGGTAGATGGAGGTTCGCCAGATCGAAATCTTCGCCGACGTCGTCGCTGGGAAGATGGCCGGTCAAGAGCCGCAGCAGGTCGCGCTCGATCTCCAACTGTTTCCTTAGCGGCGGCAGCGTCGCCTCGGTTTGCGCCACCAGCGTTTCTTGCGCGAGCACGTCAGCCAGCGAGGCGCCGCCGAGCTTGAACTCGCTGCGCACAATGTTCAGTTGGTCGCGCTGGTCCTTTATCAGCTCGAGGGTCGCGGCAACCTGACCGCGTAATGAAGCCTCCTGAACCGCGGCGGTCACCACGTTAGCCGTCAAAGCGAGGTACGTCGCTTCCAATTGAAAGCGCTGGTACTCCTCCTGCGCCCGGTACGCCTCTATTTGCCGTCGGATGCCGCCGAACACGTCCAGCGTGTAGGTAACGCTGACGCTGGCATTGAAAAGGTTGTAGGGCGAACCGAGGCCGTTGGGCTGGCCTTTGGTGTATGCGAGCTGGCGCGTTCGCGCCCCGGCTACGCCGCCGGTGATGCTCGGGTACAGGTAGCCCTGCTGAGCGGCGACATTTTCAGCGGCCACCCGCAAAGCGGCCTGAGCGGCCTTCAGGTTGGGATTTTTCGCTATAGCCTCCGCGATCAACTGGTTGATTCGCGGAGAGTGAAATAGCTTCCACCACTGGGCAGGGATGTCGCGGCCGGGCTCAAGGATTTGTTCCGCACCGCCCACCACGTCGGCCGAAGCCGTCTTCACGGACAAAGGTTGGGCGGTATACGTGCCAACCACGGGAGCGGCGGGCCGATGGAAATCCGGCCCGACCGCGCATCCGCCGGCGATGACCGCCAGCGCAAGCGCAATCGTCACGCGCGGCTGCCAGAAGTCCCCCATTCTCGCTCCCCTCCAACTGCCGCCTAGGCATGGCCGTTCTTGAAGCGCCGTGCGATTGATGCAACGTGACGACCTTGAAACCGGGCAATTGCCAGTTCGTTTTCGCTGACCGGCCGGCTGCGACCATCGGCACCGGCAAGCGTCGTCGCCCCATAAGGGGTGCCTCCGCTTATTTCGTCCATGTTCGCGAGTTTCGGCTCGATATAGGGCGTGCCAACCACGATCATTCCGAGGTGAAACAGGGTGAGATGGAAACTCGTGATCGTGGTTTCCTGGCCCCCGTGCTGCGTGCCGGTGCTGGCGAACACGCTGCCAATTTTGTTGACTAGCGCTCCTCTCGCCCAAAGCCCGCCGCATTGGTCGAGGAAATTGCGCATCTGTGCGCACATGTTTCCGAAACGGGTAGGCGTACCGAAGATGAGAGCGTCTGCTTCGGGGAGCTGCTCCACGCGAGCCACCGGAATGTGCGCGAATGCCGCGCGCGCTCTCTTCGCGCCGCCCTTTTCCAAAATCTCGTCCGGGACCAGCTCAGGAACCTGAAAAACGCTTACCTCGGCGCCCGTAACCTTTCTCGCGCCCTCGGCCACCGCTTCGGCCAATCGATAAACGTGTCCGTAGCTACTGTAAAAGATCACCTGAAGCTTGGTTGTCATCTCGACCTTCCTCTTCCGCTCCTGGAAATTCCGACGCAGAACGTTCCACTCAGCATCACGCGCGACCAGCGGCAAAGGAGTTGAGCATCGTATCGATGAACGCCGGAAGGTCGTCGGGCTTGCGGCTGGTAGTGAGGTTGCCGTCATGCACGACCTCGCGATCGACCCACGTGGCGCCGGCGTTGCGGAGGTCGGTTTTGAGCGACGGCCAGGAAGTCAGCGTCCGTCCGCGTGCAACGTCCGCCTCCGCCAGCATCCAGGGACCGTGACAGATCGAGGCCACGGGCTTGTTGTCATCGAAGAACGATTTGACGAACGCGACGGCCTTGGGTTCAAGGCGCAGGGAATCCGGATTGGCGACGCCGCCCGGCAGCAGGAGCGCGTCGTAAATCTCGGGCTTGGCGCTGGCAAGGGCGACGTCGGCTTTGAAGGTGTCGCCCGGCTGGTCGTGATTCATCGCCTGAATCCGGCCTTTGACCGGGGAAACAATCTCGGTTTTCGCTCCGGCCAATTCGAGCGCGACGCGCGGCTCGGTCAACTCGACCTGCTCGACTCCGTTGGTCATCAAAATAGCGACTCTTTTTCCCTCAAGCGGCTTGGACATGACTGATCTCCTTTCGTATGGGTAGTCGGCCGAGATGCGCTTCCGTGAACCACAGGTACTTGTCGACGCCGCGTGAAATCTCGGTGAAGATGTCGGCGGTATCCTTGTCCCCGATTTCGTCGCTGTGGTCGATCGCTTTGCGCACGCTTGCACCGAACGCGGCGAGCACGGACGACAGCGCTTCGACATGATCGTTCTCGGACGTTATCTCGAGAGGATAATTCTTCAGCGTCGAGAGCCGCGCCGCGACCTGGATCGTGCCTTCGGGTTGACCACCGAGCTGCACGATGCGCTCCGCCATGAGATCCATGTAGTCCTCGACCGCATCGACGATCTCGTCGAATAGCTTGTGCAGCGCGATGAAATTGGGCCCTTTGACGTTCCAGTGCGCTTGTTTCGCCTGATGCATCAGGTCGATGCTGTCGCTTAGACGCTCGCCAAGCAGACGTATCGCGGTGGCTCGAGTCTCGACAGGCAGGTCATTTCTGGTCTTGTACATGTTCGTTTCCTCCTTGAATTAGGGTTGCGCGGATCACGACTTGGCTGGTGTCCAGGCTTTCCGGTGGATGCTCGCGGTCGGTAGCGCAACTAATAAATACCGCGTGAACAACCACCTCACGGATTGTGAAGCGACGGTTCACGCTTAGAAGTCGGGAGGGTTGCTGGAGGAAACAGAGGTCGGCGCTAACGAAATGGTCTGACCTCGTAGCGACGAGAGACTCGATTCAAGCTTGAGACGCGCGTGTTCTTGCGATGAAGCCTGTCGCTCAAATTCTAACGGGTGTCTGTCTGTCGAACAGCGTTTTCCTTTTCCTCACCCGCGGCCGTCCCCCAGCCGCGTCCACGGCGGTGGCCGCCGAATCCCCCCGGCGGCCGCCGCCCATTTCCACCGGGCGCGGTTTCGAAGACGCGGTTACGCGCGGCAGAAGGCCGTGGCAGCACTCACCGCGGGGCACCCTCGGGTAGCGGGTCCGCAAACATTAATTCAATGAAGACAGAGGAGATTTAATCACGATGGAGTTCATGAAGATCGGAGGAACCCACCTTACGGTTTCGCGCATCGCGCTGGGAACGTGGTCGATCGGCGGCTGGATGTGGGGCGGGACCGATGAGAAGGAGTCGATTCAAACCATACATACGGCGGTGGAGCGCGGCATCACGCTCATCGATACCGCGCCGGTCTATGGCTTGGGCCGCTCGGAAGAGATCGTCGGCAAGGCGCTGGCCGGCGGATTGCGCAAGCAGGTCGTCCTTGCAACCAAGGTCGGATTGGACTGGCGCAATGAACAACCTTTTCGCAATGCGACTCGCCGACGCATCCTCGCGGAGGTCGAGGCGTCGCTCAAACGCCTGCGGACCGACGTGATCGACATCTACCACGTGCACTGGCCCGACCCCGAAACGCCGATCGAGGAGACGGCCGAGGCAATGGCTCAGCTGCATCGCCAGGGCAAAATCCACGCGATCGGGGTGAGCAACTTCTCCACCGCGCAGATGGACGCTTTCAGCGCCGTCGTGCCGATTCATACGCTGCAACCCCCCTACAACCTCTTCGAGCGTGAGATCGAGCCCGAAATCCTGCCGTATGCGCTCTGGAATGGGATGGGAGTGCTTGCCTACGGGCCCATCTGTCGGGGACTGCTCAGTGGAAGAATGAAGTTGGAGACGCAGTTTGGCGGCGACGACCTGCGCAAGACCGATCCAAAGTTCCAGCTCCCGCGCTATCCGCAATATCTCAACGCCGTCGAGCGGCTCGATCGCTTCGCCCAAGAGAACTACGGCAAACGGGTGATCCATTTGGCGATGCGCTGGGTGCTCGATCAAGCTGGGGTCACGGCCGCATTGTGGGGCGCGCGGCATCCCGCGCAGCTCGATCCGATCGACGGAATCCTCGGATGGTCATTGGATGGAAGCGCGATGGAGGAGATCGATAGCATCGTGCGCGAGTCGATCGCCGATCCCGTCGGTCCCGAGTTCATGGCGCCGCCTTCACGTCTGGAGTTTGGCGCTGCGCCCAGCGCTGCCGCGTAGTCCGCGTAAGATCACCCGTGCGAGATCGCGATGGCGGGGCACGCCCCGCCATCGCTTTCGTTTGCGCCGGTGATTATTCCACGCTTGCGCGTGCGGCCATCGGGTCGTTCTTCTTGAGCATCATCGCGACCGGGACTGTCACCAGACAGACCATCGCGATTAGCCATGCCACGTCCATGTAAGATTGAACATTGGCCTGAGCAATCACTGCGTCGTAAGTACGCAAGTAGGTTTGGCGCATCGCCTGAGGCTGGCTGAGACCGCGGTGAAAAAGTTGCGCACGGAGGTCGCTCGTCACGGTGCGAAAGGGCTGCTGTGCCGGGGTAACATGTGCGATCAGTTCGTCCTGATGGAATTGCGCGCGGCGCGCGATCATAGTCTCGACCAGCGAGATGCCGACGCTGCCGCCGACGTTGCGCAACAGGTTGATGAAGCCCGAGACTTCGCCGCCTTTTTCCTCCGGCACATCCACATACGAGGCGGTGTTGATCGGAATAAAGAGCTGCGCGAGCCCGATCGCCTGCAAAACGCGATACATTGCCGCCGTGCGAAAGTCGATCTGCAGGTCGATATTCGTGGCCACGAAATGAATCGCATAGGCGCTCGCTAAAGATCCCGCCACCGCCAACCATCGCGCCTGCACCCGCGTGACCAGCTTGCCGACCAGCGGCATCAACACGATCATGACTATTGCGCCGGGCGCGAGTGTCATCCCCGCGAGCTCGGCGTCGTAGCCCATGAACGCCTGCATGAACTGCGGAATGAACACTGTCATCCCGTAGACCTGGACGCCATAAACGAAGATCATCGCGGCCGCCGCCGCAAAGCTGCGGTTCTTGAACAACCGCAGATCGAGCACCGGCCTGCGCTGCGTCAGTTCCCAGATGACGAAGCACACCAAGCCGACTACAAAGACCACCGCGAGTATCAAGATGAAATGCGAGACGAACCAGTCGTCTTCCTGGCCTTTGTCGAGCACGACCTGCAAGGCTCCCAGACACAGGGCCAGCAACCCGATACCGACGTAGTCGACGCTGAAAGACCGGCGTGCCTGCTTAAGTTGCTCGGTCAGGTAGGGAGGATCTTCGACGAGCCGCGAAACGAGCAGCAGCGAAAGGATCCCCACCGGGATGTTCATGTAAAAGATCCAGCGCCACTGGTAATTGTCAGTAATCCAGCCTCCGAGCGTGGGCCCAATCGCCGGCGCCAGCACGACGACCATTCCATACAACGCGAACGCTCCCAACTGCTCGGGCGCAAACGTGTCCTTCAGGATTGCCTGCGACACCGGCTGCAACCCGCCGCCGCCCTGCAGCACGCGGAAAGCGATGAGCATTCCGAGCGACGGTGCGATACCGCAGAGAAACGAACTCACCGTGAAGACCACCACGGCCGCCATATAGAAACGCTTGCGTCCGAACAGGACCGAGAGCCATCCGCTGATTGGCAGCACGATCGCGTTGGCGACTAGGTACGAGGTCAGGACCCAGCTCGCATCGTCAACGCTGGATCCGAGGCCGCCCGCCATATAGGGCAGGGCGACGTTGGCGATGCTCGTGTCGAGCACCTCCATGAAGGCGGCCAGCGAAACCGTAGCGGCGATGACCCACGGGTTTACTCGAGGCTTTCCGCGAGAAGCGCTTGTACCGGTGACTTTTGGCGCGGCGCTCATCGCCCTACCAGAATGTCCGCGCGCCGCCGTCCACCCACACGGTCGGTTCCGCCGACATTCCCGGACGCAGGCGATGAGCCGGATCTTCTCCCGAGTACAGACGAATTCTCACCGGCAGTCGTTGGACAACCTTGACGTAATTGCCAGTGGCGTTTTCAGGCGGCAGAAGACTGAAGAGTTCGCCGGAAGCGCCCGGCAATCCCTCGACGTAACCCTTGTAATCGCCGCCGGTCGCGTCGACGTGAACGGTCACGGACTCGCCGCGATGCATCCGGCGGACCTGTGTCTCGCGAAAATCAGCCGTGATCCAAATGTGGTTGAGCGGAACGACGGTGAGCAACTGCTCGCCCGGCTGCACCCGTTGGCCGACCTGGACCGTCTTGTCCCCGACCACTCCCGAGGCCGGCGCGACGATATGCGTGTAGCTCAAATTAAGCTTGGCCTGATCGAGCGAGGCTTGGGCAGCCTGCACGGCAGCCCTGGCCTGGCCAACCACTTCCGCCGCAGCCGCAACCGCCGCGCGGTCCGAATTGACGGTGGCCGCATCGACCTTGCCCACCATGACGATTTCGTCGTAAGTCTCTCGCGCGATCACGTTTTGAACGAGGAGTTCGCGATAGCGTGCCACGTCCACTTGAGCCTTGGCATTGGTTGCGACGGCGGCGGCGAGATTCGCGATGCTCAGGTGGTGGCTCTGTTGCGCGGCGCTTACGCCTTTGTTGGGCCTCGGCGAGGTTGGCTCGAGCGTCTTCGACCGCGACCTGGTAGTCGCGCGGGTCGAGATCGACCAGCGGCTGGCCCTGCTTAACGTGATAGGTGTTCAAACAATTGAGCAAATCCGGGCGGAATTGCTTTGTAGCGCAAACCGCGTCCGTAATCCTGCAGAAACGCCGCCGGATTGCTCCGCTAGGATGAGGCGAGGATGTTCGGGACTATCGCGCGGCTTGAGCGAGCAACCCGCGCGTAAGATCGCTATGACGCGGCATCACGATTCGCGCATAAGTTTCGAGCGCCGCACCGAGCATCTCGCGTGCACGCTCGCGGTCGCCGGCCGAGTCGCGTTCGAGCAGCATCGCGGCGTGAAAACGCCGCACTTCCGCCTGTTCGAGGACGTGCGGAAAGCGCTCGGCCTGCTGCAGCGCGGTCCGAAAATGCTCTTCCGCTGCCGCCCACTGCCCGCCGGCACCCGCCGCGATTCCGGCGATCGTCTGCGGAAAGCGGCAAACGAACGAGAGGCACACCACCTCGGAGTCGAGCAACTCGCGCACGCGCGGATAAAGCTCCGCCGTGCGATGCCGCTCGCCGATCGTGGCGAGACTTTCGACCGCGGCCATCAGCAGCGCCCAGGCCCCGATCGTGTTGGGAACCCCCGGCTTCGGCAGTCGCGCTTGCGTCTCTTTCAGCAGATCGAAAACGTCTCGTCGATCGCCCGAATAGGCGGCTAAACGGAGCACCATAGCGACGCTAAGACCGTCGAATACACCTGGCAGTTCCGCGGCCCGCGCTTCGCGCGCGCGCGCGCGTCCCGCATCGAAATCTCCCGCGAAGAACCGAACCAGACTCGCCTGGACCAGCGAGACCGAAAGGAACAACGGTGTACGAGCCGAGCGGTTGATCGCAAGAATTTTCCTGATTCGCCGGTCAAGTGTTGCGAGATCCGGTCCGCGCCCGAATTCGATCCAGGCTGAAGTCGAAACGCAGTACGACAACGCCGCAATTTGACCCGCCCGGTGCGCGATTGGCTCCAGTTCCGCGCCAATTTTCGCGGCCTCGTCGATATCGCCGAGATGGTAGTCCGACAGCATAACGCGCGAGAGCGCTATGGCGTGAGTCCACGGCGAGTCCTTGGCATTGCTCAACTCGGCGCTCTTGCGCGAATTCTTGAGCGCATCGCGAAGCTGTAGAAAGTAGAAATCACACACCGATCGGTAAGCCAGCGTCCGCGCCATAAAGGGCTTGACCGCAGGCAACGCAAGCGCTTCACCGAACGCTTTCATCGCCTGCGCGTACTCGCCGCGGACCGAGTAAATCAGTCCCAGTGCGGCTAGGAGGCGGGCGCGATAGACATCTTCCTCACCGGCGAGACGAGTCAGGCCGCGTTCTGCGATCTCAGAGGCCTCATCGAAACGACCTGTCCAGACCAGGCCTTCGACCATATCGAAGACGATCCTGCCGATCATTCTGGGATCACCGATCCCGGCGTACGCCTCCAGCGAATCGTGCAGATGCGCGAGGGCTGCGTTCCAGTTACCCGAACCGCGCTCGGCGGCGGCCAGACCCGAATACAACTCGGCGCGAGCGGCAGGATCTGACTGCTGATGCGCGAGCGCAGCCTCGAAGCTGCGGCGCGCGTTTTCATACGCGCCCGTGCGGAGTGCGTTCTCCCCGGCGAGTGCAAGATACTCCGACAGCTTGTTCGAGTCCGCCGAGGAGCCGCTTTTGAGCAGATGGTGCGCGATCTCCGCAGCATGGTCCGCGCTTCGCGCGCCGTAGACATGCTCGATCGCCTGCGCGATCTTCAGATGCAAACGCTTGCGTCTGGGCTGCGATAACCCCGTTAGCAGAGTTTGCCGGACGAGTTCGTGGGAAAAGGCGAACGGGGACTCTGGGCCCTCCGCGCTACTCATGATGAGCCCGATGCGCTGAGCTTCCTCTAGGGCTTCGAAGAGTACATCGGACTCCATACGATCCAGCACCGACTCCAGCAGCATGAAACTGAAGTTGCGCCCGATAACCGACGCTGCACTCAATACCTGGCTGACGCCATCACTCAGCCGTGCCAGCCTTCGGCTGAGCACCAGCCGGACGTTGTCGGGCACGAGCAGTTCGTCATGCTCGAAACTCGAGCGAAAATTTCCGCTCGAATCGAAGAGCTTTCCCTCCTCCAGCAGGTGCGTGAACACCTCCTCGACGAAGAACGGGTTGCCCTGAGTCTCTTCAAAGATCAGATCCACCAGCTCTTCAGGCGGGTTCTGCCGGCTGAGACCGCCGATCATCTGCGCGACCGCTTCGCGTTGCAATCCGGGGACTCTGGTCGCACGAACCCCAAGTCTCAGCAATTCTTCCAAGGTACGGGTCAGGGCCGGATTCACGTCGAGTCCCCCGTCCCGACAGGTCAACAGCACGAGGGCCCGCGCTTGCCTAATCCGATTAGCGAGAAAGTTCACCAGGGCCAGCGTCGACTCATCCGCCCAATGAAGATCATCGAGGATGATTAGCAGCGGCTTCGTTGCCGAGACGCGCGCGAGAAAATTGAAAAAACTCTGGAAGAGATAGCGGCGAACCTGTGCTGCGGGAAGCTCCGCCGCATGCGCTAGGTCCGGGTAAAGCCGTCGCAGTACAGGCGCGATTTGGGCAAGTTCGCTTGCATCGCCGTCCAGCAGCCGACGAAAGTCTTCAACGCTGGGTGATTGCGACAGCGCGGCTTCGATGATCTCAACAAAGGGCAGCAGCGGGTGAGGGTCGTCTCGCTCATAGCATCGGCCGCCAAGGTGGACGAAGCCGCGCTGCAACAGCTGAGCTGCAACCTCAAGCGTGAGTCTGGTCTTTCCGACTCCCGGGCCTCCGCTGAGAACGGCGACCGAGCCCTTTCCATTCATTGCCTGCTCTGCAAGGTTTCCAAGGCGCGCGAGTTCCGCCTCCCGCCCGACGAACCGCGCCTGACTCCTCGATGACGGCGCGGGAATTGCCGGAGGTAGCACCATAAGGCCCGGTCGTGCCGCGTCCGCGGCCGTCTGGGGTTGTGCAGGCAGGACGACCGTGGAGGCCGACTGGTCGGAGATTGCTCCAAACTCCCACGCGACAGGAACCGCGAGATCGGGATAGTATGCACACGCGGTTCCGGTCTTGATGCATCGCGCGAGCAAACCGCCAAGCTCAGCGTTATTGTCGTGGATTCTCTCGATTACCGCTTTGATCGCACGCGTAACGCTCTGGCGCGCGCGTTCGGAAGCCGAAGCCGCGCGCCGGCTTCGTCCGCCGAGCCCAACCGCCCGCGAAAGTTCCGCGGTCAATGCGTCGATCTCGCGCTCGGCTTGCTCGGCGCGCTCTACTCTTCCCAGTCGCTTGGCCTCTTCGAGTTCCTCTCGCAGTTCCAAGAGACGACGCCGGTACTGCTTCCTTGCCTTCTCGTCGAGCATTTCGCCAGCATCGCCGAGTCCCCCGACGTGAATGCCTTCCGAGGCAAGCGGTTCACCTCCGTGCGGTAGCGACGCTCGAGCGGAAGCGTTGTCGTCGTCGGCAGCGCCGACTTCCTGCGAGGTACCACTTACGAGATCGAGCGAGTGAAAATCCCGAGCCGGGTATCGCAGCAGGTGCGCGATGTAAGCGAGCCCCTTCGCGTCTCTAAGGCGAAAGAAGCCGCCGCGGTAGGCGATCGTCCAGAACTCGCCCTCCCTCGAGAAGACTCCGCGAATCGTTTCCGGAGCTGCCGACCCGGTGCCAGGCACCGGGTCGGCATGACTTGCGGTGTCGTCGTTGGATGCCATCTTGCGCGCGGGGTGCGAGTCGGAAAATTGGCGGTCGGAGTCTCCCAGTTCTTCAGTCGCGCGCAGAGAGTCAGCTTGATTTTATTGTGACCGCCCGCGCGGGAACTTCCCTCGTAACCAGCGCGGCGAGCTGCCTCGAAAAGCCCGGCCTGAAAACAACGGTGCCGCAGAAGCAACCCGTATTTCGCTCATATCCGATGTCGTTGAATGTGTCCATCGCGGTGCGTCGTGCGCAATTCGGCGCCCCGCCTTGTGTGAAGCCTGATCTCATGCAGATCTGTCGAGGAAATCGCGCGGCCCGAGCGAGCGGAGGCGCTGTCTAGTTCTTTTCGGCGGAGCGACGCCGACCTAGACGGTATTTTCGATCCCGTAAAGCGCTCGCCGCATTGGTACCGACATTGGTTATGTAAAGAACACCTCGGTTCGGTGCAACAGCGAGACCGTGGCACCGCCAGCGCCTTTGGGCCTAGCAGGGACGATTTGCGAGTGTAAATCGCGCACCGTCTAATCGTGACGTTACCCATTGCTAACCTCCTTTGCGCGACCCCTTAGACCCAAGAAGAGAGGTGTCTCGACCAACGGGTACTGTCATGAGGCGTGCGACCTCAGAGAGTGACTTGTAGCGTCGACCACGATAGACGAGTCATGGTCTAGTCCCGTGTCTCGGTGAGTTGGCTGAGCAACCATTCTGGTATGAGGACCTACCAATTCGGTAGTCCTACCGTGCTAATGCGGCAAGCTCGGATGATAGATCCGATCCAGAATCCCTCTAGAGGTGTCAACGACCGCGAGCAGACCGGTCCTATGGTCGTCGTTCGAGGCTCAGGCGGGCATCGCTCCGACGAACGCGTGCGCCGGAAGCGATGGCGCCGCAATAGTTGCCGACGCACGCGGCTCTAATGCGAGAGCTGGCAACCGCACGGATCGACGCGGTGAGTATATCCGAGGTGGGAGATGTACGGCTCGCGAACGAAGTAACGGATGAGAAACAAGACGTTGCATTTCGGCAACTCGATAAGTGGCCCCGGCGCTTATAGCTACACATAGCTCGACATTCCGTTTCTGGCACATTCGGCACTCTCCTTGCTGACTCCTTCGGCGCGCCTCTGCATACCGCCGATTCGCCTGGCATGTCGGTGGTTCTGAAACTCGAGAATGGGGCCGTTTTGCGGTGAGGAGGGGGAGACTGACTCTGATGAAAGGCTCTTTCCTTTTCGTAGCGCGCATTTTTGGCGTAACCGGAGTGCTGCTCGCATTCATGTGCACCGTTATGCCTGTGGCTCAGGCTTTGGTGATGGGCCGGCCGGTTAAGACGCTCAAACGGCATTCTCCCACGCCGACACCGAAGCCGACGCCGACCCCGACTCCAATTCCAACTCCAACTCCTTCACCAACGCCAACGCCACCCCCAACGCCGACACCCGCTGCTAGTCCCAGTCCGACGCCGGGCGGGATTGCACCCATCAGGGCTAACGATTTCTTGAGCAGCCTTGGGGTCGACACTCATATAATCCAGGGAGTTGATTCCACGGCGCAGGTTATCGCTGGCCTCCAGTATACCGGAATACGCAACATCCGGGATGACGCGACCCACGACCCTGCGATGTTCGCGAACCTGTGTAAGGTTAACGCCGCAACCGGAGCAATGATCGATGAATTGCCGATCGTCGACTCGGGCTCTAACGATATCCAAGATAGTCTCACCGAATATGAATCGTTGGCCGCATGTGGAGCTATGCTGGCCGCGGAAGGACCGAACGAACCTAACAATTTCAACTTAAATTACAAGGGCTATCTATGCTCTACCAGCACCAGCTTTGCTCCGTGCGCTGAGTATCAGGCCGATTTGTACAAGGCCATCAAGAATGATCCGAAACTAGCCGCGAAGCCGGTCTGGTCCCTCACCGAGCCAGGGTCAGAGCCGGACAATCAAGGTCTGCAGTACCTGACCATTCCTAGCGGTGCCGGGACACTGCAGCCGGGCGGCACCGTCTATGCCGACGCCGCGAACCTGCACAACTACGTGCGCGGTAATGGTCAGAACGCGATTCAGGATAACCAAGCCTGGTTTGCAGAATCTGATGGGGCCTCTCAAGGGTCTTGGGACGGACTAGATGGCGAGTTCCTTAATCACACCTGGAACATGCGCTTTTCAGCCCCACCATACTCGGCAGGTCCCGGGCTACCCAGGGTCACCACCGAAACAGGTTGGCCCACGGACGGATCCATAACCCCGGACCAGCAGGGCAAGCTGCTGGTCAACCTGTATCTATCAGCCGCGAAGCGGAATTGGTCGTACACCTTCATCTACAGGATGTTCGACGACACATGGGCCGCTTGGGGAATATACGCCCTCGATCATACGACGCCGAAAGTGGCTGCAACTTACATCCACAACATGACGAGCATCTTAAGTGATACTTCGTCAGCCTTCGCTCCCGCCGCGCTCGACTATTCGATTCCTGGTGAGCCAGCCACAGTTCATGACCTGCTTATGCAGAAGAGTGACGGCACCTACGAGCTGGCAGTTTGGGGCGATCAGATAGCTGGAGAGTCAGCTACCGTGACCGTCAACCTCGGAGGAACGCTCCCAACAGTCAACATTTACGATGTAACAAGTGGTACGAGCCCGATTCAGACTCTCAGCAACGTCAGTTCGATCCCGCTCACCTTGACTGACCACGCGTTTTTCATCGAGTTCTGAGGAACCCCAGTGCGTTCCAATCGGCGGTCAGTTCATTATTGTCTTGGGCACACCGACAACCGGAAGGTTGAATTTTGCAAATGCCGCGTACGCGACACCTAACGTATCCTCTCCGCCGATCGCAATTAGCCCATTGAGGCCGAATTCATCAAAATTATGCCTAAGATCTTCAAGGCCGTTTTCTTGGCTCAGTGGATTCGTCCGCGAAGAATAAAGGATGGTGCCGCCTTTTGTGAGAATGCCAGACACAGTGATAGGAGTGAGCTTCATAACCCGCTCCTCGAGGGGCATGCTTTTATTGACGAGCCCCTTCCAGCCGTACTTGATACCCAAAAAGCAATCTTCGTATCTTTTGCTGCCATACTTCACAATTGCTCGAATTGCCGCATTGAGTCCCGGACAATCTCCGCCGCCGGTCAGTACGCCAATCTTATGTCTGCAACCGGCTTCTCCCTCACTCCAGCAAACGGCTTTGCGCTCGGGGCTGGATCCATTTGTGGGACAGGCCGAATCAAATAGTCGAACGAGCTAGGCTATTCTCCAGGACGCGGCGGGATTGCGTTGTAGTTGCCGGGATTTTCAGCCATCGCCTCACGAATGTCCGGATGCGCCGAGAAGAACGCGGCGAGTTCCGGATGCTTCTTCGCATAGCCGTCGTCATTGATCAGCTTGGGCTTGTAGGCGAGATCTGTCGCGATTTTCGGATGCTGGCTCGCGAAGTCGTTCCAAGTCCTGAGCTTTTGCGTATCGATGTCGCTAGTGTCGGCAGCCTTGAACTCGATCGTGGTCTTTCCGTCGATGACGGTGCCCAGCGTCTTTCCTTCCTGCGCCGCCGACGGAGCAGCGAAAACGACTGGAAGCGCCACCGCAATCAACAAAGTGGATATTCGGTTCATCTTCTTCACCGCTGCCCAGCGATGCCGAGTAAACGGGGTACGAGAACGATCATGGCAAGGCTTCCCAGCGAAATATACGCCGACCTTCGCAGGCCATCGGTTAACCGCCGAGCTTCTGCCGTAGGCGCCAGCTGTCGATCGTCTCGACGCTGAAGCGCCAGTCGCTGCCAACGTGAAACGCTGGAATCTGATGGTGCTTCAGCAGCCGGTATATCGTACTCGGATGCACGCGCAGGTAAGTGGACACTTCGCGTACGGTCATCACTCTGACTGGCCCCGTATAGTGCGACATCTCGGCAACACCTTTACTTTTCATATGAACTCCTTTTGACCGGATCCAATCAAGCAAGAGAGGCGGATCCTGGATGGGCAGGTGGTGGCTACAGCAACGAAGAGAATCTCGCCCGCGCCTCAGACATGAACTTCCTCCGTAGAGTTAACCATTGTTCAGCTGGCTGCAATTTCGGTAGAACGTTAGGCCCGAAGCACTTCAAACTTATCGCATCGGCGAGCGGTCATGCAAAGGGGACAGCGACGACTCACATGCGAAACGGAGCATGGCCAAAAGCCTTTACGGGGGGCCCTTGCCAGCGATGGTGGCCGTCCGACATGACCATCCTGCCTGCGCTGTTGAGCGGCGAATCCGCCGAT
>Ga0307372_10003825_pt1 | contig 23717 bp, 24 predicted proteins | sample OX1MG_FD_202533 | JGI IMG/M metagenome (GOLD analysis project Ga0307372, IMG submission 202533) | Soil microbial communities from Risofladan, Vaasa, Finland - OX-1 | ecosystem: Environmental > Terrestrial > Soil > Coastal area > Acid sulfate soil | place: Finland: Risofladan, Vaasa | collected...
ATTGGACCGAGCAGCGAAGTTAGGAGGCGACCACGATGAAGTGCATGGTCACATTTGGTTGCGTCGCTCTATCCCTGACACTTGGCGCCTGCGCGTCGCAGCAGCCGCCCCAGCCGCCACCGCTGACACTCGTCACGAAGGCCGCGCCGCCGCCCGAGCCGGAGCGCGCACCGCTGACCGGCGCGCAGCTACTCGCGGAGCAGCCCGAGGAAGTTCAGGAAGCGCTCAAGCAACATCAGCAGGACGGCAAGTGGCAGATTTTCAAAACGCCGCACCGCGAGCTGTACCCGTATGACGAAGGACAGGAGCCGGTAGTTGATTGCGCTCCGTTGCGAACGACCGACATCCAGCTTGAGCCGGGCGAGACAATTACCGACGTGGCCAGCGGCGACAGCGAACGCTGGCTTGTGACGCCGGCATCATCGGGCGATCCACGCAATCCGACTCCGCACCTCGCGATCAAGCCGACTGCGGGCGGCATCAGCACCAATCTCACGATTTACACGACCAGGCACATCTACCACCTGATGCTGCGCTCACGAGCCGGACACGAGATGCAGCAAGTCGCCTTCTACTATCCTGAAGAGCTCGAACAGGCGATGCAGGACGCCGACCACGCAGCCGCCAAGGCGCGCGACCCGGAATCGCAGCCGGACGGAGTGGTCGCCTCGCTCGCTTCGCTCGACCCGGGCGTCGTGAATTTCTCGTACGCGGTATCCGGGCCGAAGGTGCCGTGGAAGCCAATCAGGGCATTCGACGACGGTACGCACACGTATATCCAAATGCCGGCGACCACCAAGTCGAGCGAAGCGCCTGCGCTGATGGTCGCCGCTGGCGACGGCAGCGAGATGGTGAACTATCGGGTCAGAGGCGACTACTACGTGGTCGATAAACTGTTCGACCAGGCGGTGCTGGTTTCGGGTGTCGGCCGCGAGCAGGACCGCGTCAGCATCCGCTACACCGGCGGGGCGAGGTGAATCATGGCCACCGCAGTGGCAATCGGACCGACCGGTCCCCGAGTTCAGCATCAGCGCGGCGGAGGCGCACGGCTGACACGCACTCTGGTTATCATCGTGGGCGTGGCACTCGCGGCGGCGTTGGTTGTGGCGATCGTCGCGCTGCACTCGGATTCGCCGGAGACCAGCTCGACGGTGCGAAACGACGATGCCGCCGCCGTCACGTCGAACGCGGCACGCGCTGCGATCGCGGAGCTGGAAGCGAAGGCCAGGCGCCCCCGAGCGGCTGAGTTTAAACCTGCTCCTCTCCCACCGGTACTGCCGACGGTCGCGACGCAGGCTCCTGCCGCTCCCCTCGCGGCGCGTCCACCGAGCAGGCTGGCCGAGCTGCAGGAAGAGGAATACGTCAAGGCGCTATCCGCGCCACCGATGGTGGAAGCATTTCACCACGGGAGCGCGTTGGAAGTCCCGAGCGTCGCCGGCCAGACGGGCTCGAATGGACTGAATGACTTCACGAGCGCGCAGATCGCGCAGAGCGGAAGCGCCGGCGTCGTCGCCAGCCTCAAGCCACCACCATCGCCGTATCTGATTACGGCAGGCAGCGTGATACCCGCCGTCCTGATCAGCGGGATCAACTCGGAACTGCCGGGGCCGATTCTCGCGCAGGTTCGCGAGAACGTATTCGATACCGCGACCGGGCGATGGGTCTTGATCCCGCAAGGCTCGAGGCTCATCGGCGCGTACAAGACCGACGCGGCTTATGGACAGCAGCGCGTGCAGATCGGATGGAAGCGCATGATTTTCCCGAACGCATCGAGCATGGAAATTCCGGAGATGCCGGGCGCCGACGACGCGGGCTACGCCGGCTTCAGCGATCAAGTGAATAACCATTACCTGAAGACCTATGGCACCGCGGCGCTGCTTTCCGTGATCAGCGCCGGCCAGATGGTCGGGCAGATGGGAGCGTTCGGCGGAGGGATGGGCTTCTCCGGTCCCTACGGGTACGGCTACGCGACTCCAAACCAAATGTCATTGCTCAGCGAGATGGGCGGCGCAGCAGCGAGTCAGCAACTCGGTCAAGTCGCGCAGGGCAGTCTTCAGCGCGGGACGAACATCCCACCGACTCTGGAGATACGTCCGGGCTATCAGTTCAACGTGATGGTGACCAACGACCTCGTATTGCCGGGGCCTTACCGGAACTGAGGCGGAGAGGAACGGAGATGGAACCCGACATCGAGAGAACGATTCTAATTCCGAGCTACCTAACGCTCAGGATTGGAGGATTCCTCAAACAGGAGATCGACGCGTACGTCGAGTACGCCCGCGAGGTCGCGGATCAGGAGATCGATCCAGCAGAGGTGGCGCGGTTGATGCTGTGGCACTTCGTCGAGAGCAACGAGGAATTCAGCGCGTGGCGCAAGACGCGCATGTACGAGAACTCACAACCACTCAGGCAAAGGAGTTGGAAAGATGAAACTAAGATTGAAGGGCAAAGATTTACCGCCGGTGCAATTGCGACTGACGTTGCCAGGCAGCCTCAAAGCCTCGCTGGACGAATACGTCGCCTATTTGCACGACAAGCTTCAGCGCGAAACGGACTGCAAGGAAGTGGCGATCGAGATGCTGAAGCACTTCGTTGAAAGTGATCGGGATTTCAGGGGCTGGCGGAGTCGGCAGGAGGATGGTGCGGAGGGGTTGCCGGAGAAGGGGGAGAGGAATGGGGGAGCGGGGGCAATGCGGTCGTAGGGCAAGATAAAGGACTTGAAGTATGTCACCCCTTTTTCACAGATTCGCCCCCGCTCTTGCTGAGGATTCTGCATTTCACGCGATGAGCCCGTATTTCACAGAAAGTCTGCGGCGCGGATTGCGGACGTTGCTTCTTCTAACAAGCGTGATGGCTGCGATCGTCGCGGTCTTCTGGATGCTCCGCCTGCGAATCGCGCTCACCGATAGCGCGTGTCCGCCGGGAATCTACCGGATGGTCAACCGGCCCATCTCACGGGGCGATCTGGTGCTGGCCTGCCTGCCACCGGCACTCGCGCGGTTCGCGCAGGCGCGCGGCTATCTAGCGCGCGGACGCGGATGCGGCGACGGCATCGAGCCGGTAGGAAAACGGGTAGGCGCGCTGCCCGGAGACACTGTCGAAGTCACACGCGACTACATCGCGATCAATGCCAGGCGAGTAGAAAACTCGGCCACGGTTTCGCGCGACAGTCGCGGAAGATCGCTCACGCACGTGACGCCAGGTCGATACACAGTCCGACCGGATCATGTCTGGCTATTAGGAACGACAGACGCGCGCAGTTGGGACTCGCGCTACTTCGGTTCAGTGCCGATCGGATCAGTGCGAGCGCAACTTGAACCGCTCGTTACATGGTGAACTCATGGCTCCTTACCAGCACACCAAAGAGCAAGGGCTTCGCGTCCATCATCTGGCAAACCTTGGCGGACTGCTTGCGATTGCCGGTCTTGATCAGCAGCCGCCCGACCTATTGTTAGGAACATTTATCGAGATCGCCAAGCGGCTTCCGGAACTCTCGGCCGTTCGGATCGCCGAGATCGCGTCCGCCGGACACGCGAAGCTCGACGAGCGAGCGAGCGCTAAGCGCGCCTGGAAGTCGTGGCAACGAGCCAAGGACCTGCATGCGGTCACGCTTACCAGCTCGCAGATCGCGCGTGTGATTGCCGCGCTCGGCGCTACGCCGCCGAGCGATAGCGCGCAACTTCCGAGCGCGATGGTTGCGCTTCTGGATCGGAGTGCGTCATGAGCAACCTGCTGCGCGACGATCTGGAGATGAAGCCCCGGCCATTGCGCCGCCGTGGCGACCGGCAGCACACCCGGAAGCTTTGGTGGACGGCGGCTTCGCTGGGATCCCGCAGATCGCGCGGCGTCCGAATATCGCGCTTCGCGCGACGCGGCACAGACGTAAGGCTCAACACCCGCTCGTATCTGCAACGAAGTGCCGTCAAGGTCTCATACTCGCGCAACACCAAATCGGCTTCCTGGGCGGCGCACGGGCGTTACCTCGCACGGGAAGGCGCGCAGCAGAAGGCCGCCAAGGGGCTTGGCTTTGACGCCGGCCGCGACGACATCAACCTACCGCAGATTGCAAAGACGTGGCAGGAGGACGGCGACCAGCTCATGTTCCGGATCATCGTGTCGCCTGAGAACGGTACCGAGATCGACCTGCGCGAGCACGCGCGAACGCTGATGGCACAGATGGAGCGCGATCTGGGGACGCACCTCGAGTGGGCGGCGATAGATCATCACAACACCGACAATCCTCACGTCCATATCCTGCTCCGGGGACGGGACGAGACCGGACTCCCGCTCAGGATTGACGCGGACTACATCAAGTCGGGCATTCGCGAACGCAGCGCCGAGATAGCGAGCCGTGAGCTCGGACTCAGAAGCGAACGGGACATCGTTGATGCGCGCGGCCGCGCAGTCGAGCGGACGCAGTTCACCGAAATCGATCGCGCCTTGCTCCGACGCGCGAACGGCAGCGGACTCGTCGCTTTCGAAGGCAAGCAACCCAAAGGCGCGGCTCAAAGAGCGCGCCGTGCCCAGGACATAGTGCGACTCGCGTTTCTTGAACGCGAGGGCCTCGCCTTCAAGGTGGACTCGATCAGTTGGCAGCTCTCGCCGGATTTGGAGAAGGCTCTGCGTGAACAACAACTCGCGACCGACATCATCAAGAGCCGCGCGCGCCACAGCGATCAGATCCTCGACCGGCGGGCGCCGATCCGTCTGACGACAATTGAGCCGGGCCGGCAGATCACCGGCCGTGTCGTCGGCACCGGACTCGAAAATGAAGCCACGGATCGGCGCTACCTCCTGCTCGAGGGCGGCGATGGCCAGCTCCACTACATCCGCCAGACCGCGGCGATGATTCGGGCGCGCGGCGAGGACCGCCTGAAGGTCGGTGAAACCGTAACCCTCGCCGGCGGAGAATTCGAGAAAAACGGGAAGCGCCTTCGCTACGTTCGCATTCAAGATCACAACAAAGGACGGACACGCTAATGGCAAATCAATCACTGCCCTACAAGACGCCGACAGGTGGCGGATCGACCGAACTCGCCGTCGCGGCTATCGCAATCGTCTCTTTCACCGGCATCTTTTCGCTGGCGGTCGCGACCGAGCATGTCGCCGCGATGCTCGGATACGCCGCTGTTCTGGGCGCCCCTCTTACGACGCTGCGGCCGTTCGGACCTGTATATGCGCCGTGGGATTTCATCTTGTGGGCATGGAAATGGCGCGGCGTGGTCGCGGCCCGGCCGGTATTCCAGTCCGGCGTCCGGATCTTCGAATACCCGACTCTCATCATCGGAGTAGCTGCAATGATTGTCGTGGGCCTCAGCAGAGGACACGGGTTTCACATTGACGATCTCCACGGCTCCGCACATTGGGCGAACCGGCGCGAGCTCAAGGCGACTTCTCTTCTCGACGCCGGCGACGGTGTATATGTCGGCGCGTGGCGAAGCGGCAGAAAAATCCACTATCTGCGCGACGCGGGTCCAGCTCATGTGCTCGCCTTCGCGCCGACGCGCACCGGCAAGGGCGTCGGACTGGTTATTCCAACGTTGCTCGGATGGCCCGGCAGCGTCGTGGTTCACGACATCAAGGGCGAAAACTGGACGCTCACCGCGGGATGGCGGCAGAAAGTACTCGGCAGCCTCTGCCTGCGGTTCGACCCAACCTGCACGGACGGAACCGCCGCGCGTTACAATCCCCTGTCGGAGATCCGGCGAGGCGCACAGGAAGTCAAAGACGCGCAGAACGTCGCGGACATGCTGATCGACCCCATGGGCAACGCGCCGCGCGATCATTGGGATCTGACCGGACACGACTTGCTGACGGGAGTCATTCTTCACGTCATCCACACCAGCGCGCAAAAGACGCTTACCGGTTGCCTCAATTTTCTGAACCCGCCCGATCGCGACCAGGAGAAGGCGCTCCGGGCGATGATCGAGACCGCTCACACCGGAGAGATCGCGCACGCGGTCATCGCCGGAGCGGCGCAGGCCGTGTTGAGCAAAAGCCCGAACGAGCGCGCGTCGGTGATCAGTGTGGCAACGCGATGTCTCGCGCTGTTCCGCGATCCGATCATCGATGCCAACACTTCCGAGTCGGATTTCTCGATCAGCGATCTGATGCATCACGAACGCTCGGTAAGCCTCTACCTTACCGTGCCTCCGTCCGATCTCACGCGTACGCGCACACTGATGCGGCTCCTGCTTTCACAGATGGGAGCGCGTCTGACCGAGAAGCTTCACGGCGCAGATCATGATTCGTATCGGCGTCGTCTGCTGCTGATGCTCGACGAGTTTCCGGCGTTGGGAAGGCTGGACTTCTTGCAGAACGTTCTCGCCTACGCGGCGGGGTACGGAATCAAGGCGTATCTGATCGCGCAGGACCTGAGTCAACTTTACGCCGCATACGGACACGACGAATCGATCGTTTCCAACTGCGCGGTGCGGGTCGCCTTCACGCCGAACAAAATAGAAACCGCGCGGCTGCTCTCCGAGATGGCGGGAATCGCGACCGTGCGCCATCAGCATCGCACGCGCTCGGCCTCGCAGGTCAGCGTCTCGGAGCCTGAGAATCAGCGACCACTGTTGACCGCGGATGAAGCGATGCGGCTTCCCGGCGACGCCGCGCTCATCTTCGTATCCGGAGCACCAGCGATATACGGCACGAAGATTCGCTACTACCTCGATGCTGATTTCAGCCGGCGCGCGAAGATTCCAGCCCCACGATTTTCAGATCGCATCGAGCACGAGGGAAATTTCTCCGGTTCGCCGGATATCCGAAGTTCCGAAGAGCGACCCGGACCGGCAGAGACAGCTGCGGCCGTGCAGGCGCCGGATGGAACACGGGACAGGGAAATATCGATCGCGCGCGAGGTCCAAACGACCGCCGCAATGCCAATCGACGGCCCCGAAAAGGCCGCTATCGAGAGGTTACTCTAATGAAACCTGGCATCCGCGCAGTTGCCTGCTACCTGACCGAGCCCGAGGCCGACGCGATGAAACGCGCGGCTGCTGCCTGCAATCTCTCGCTCTCGCGCTATCTGAGGCAATGCCTGCTCCATTACCAGAAGCTGATGGCGGAGCAGCCGGCACTGGCGTCGAGCGCGATCTCGATTCCGCTTGCCGAGACCGAACAGCGCCTTTCGCGCAGCATCGACACACAGAGCAAGCGCATCACGAAGATTTACGAGCGGCTTCAAATTCTGCTCGCGATGATTGATCGCTATGCGCTCACCGCGCTTATCCATGCGCCCGAGGTTCCCGCTGAGCTTCGAGCAGCGGCAATCGCGAGCGGCAACCGGCGCTACCACAACTGGCGGCGCGCGGTTGAGGAACTGCTTCAGGGCGGCGAGTCACCGGCGCTCGTCGAGTTGGACAACGCGGCTGGTGATCAGGCCGAGGAACAAGACGAATCGTACCAGGTGCAGCCATGAGCTTGGCAGCGATTCAATCGACGCGGCTGGATGAGCGGCTTCGGCGCGAGCTTGGCCCCATCGTGCTGGCCGCACTCGGCGATCCCGACGTGATCGAGATCATCCTCAATCCTGACGGGACGCTCTGGCTTGAATCCCACGGCGGAGGAATGCGGTCCACGGAAGCGAGAATGCCAGCGGTTCAGGCGGAGCGACTCATCGGCACGGTCGCGTTCGCTCTCAATACGGTCGCGAACGATCAGCGCCCGGTCATCGAATGCGAACTGCCATTGGATGGAAGCCGCTTCACCGGTTGGTTGCCTCCTGTCGTAAGTTCCCCATCGTTCGTAATTCGGAAACACGCGCGACTCATCTACACGCTCGACGACTACCTCGCCCACGGCATCATCGATGCCAACCAGGCCGAAGAGTTCCGAGGCGCCGTCGCCAGACGCGACAACATCGTGCTCGCCGGCGGAACCGGCTCCGGCAAAACGACACTCGCCAATGCGCTGCTTCACGAGATGGTAACGCTCGGAAATCCAAACGAGCGTTTCATCATCATCGAGGACACGCTCGAACTCCATTGCGACGCGCCCAACGTGATGCAGCTGCATACGACTGCCGCCGCGGACCTCACCTTCCTCACGCGCACCACAATGCGGGCGCGTCCCGACCGGATAATCATCGGTGAAGTTCGCGGCGCAGAGGCGCTGGCATTGCTCAAAGCCTGGAACACCGGCCATCCCGGCGGCGTCACGACGGTACACGCCAATAGCGCCACCGCAGCACTGACGCGGTTGGGCAGCCTCGTTCAGGAAGCGGGAGTCCCGCCCCAGCCGGACCTGATCGCTCAGACGGTCAATCTCTTGGCATTTATCACACGCACACCCGGCGGGCGGCGCGTGACCGAGATGGTTCGCGTCGAAGGCTACGATCCAGCAATCGGTTTCAAACTCAGTTCGATAGGAGGATGTCATGAAGTCGATCATCAATAAGATTCACGCGCGCATCGGCAGTTGGACCAGCAAGCTCGGCTACGCGGTCGCCGTAGTAACGATTCTGTGGCCCGCACAGGCGCTCGCCACCACCGGGATCGGAGTCCTGCCGTGGGACGCTCCGCTTGCGACGATTCAGGGAGACCTGCAGGGCACCGTCGCCCACGCCGCGACCACAATCGCAGTCATCGGATGCGGACTCACTTGGACCTTTAGCGAGCACGGCACCGGCGCGCGGAAGATGTCCGCCGTGGCCCTTGGAGGAGCGGCGGCGCTCGGCGCAACGCAGTTGATGACGGCGCTGTTTCCATTCGCGCCGGCACTTTTCTAGTAAGCGGAATCTGGCGCGGCGATGGATACTGAAGTTCAACGAACGCTGATCCATCAGGCGCTCACGCGGCCGGTTTTGCTTGCAGGCGCCGAGCGACGGCTTGCGATCTTGAACTGGCTGATGGTCGCGGCGCTGATCTTCGGCGTGGGCCTGCATCTGTACACGGTCGCGATCGCGACGATCCTCGGCACCGCGGGCCACTGGGCGCTCCGGCAGGCAGCCAAGTTCGACGCGCAACTGAGCGAGGTGTATATCCGCCACCTGCATTACCAGCGGTACTATCCGCCGCGCGCCGCAATCACCGCGCCGCCCGCACCCGTTCATCCGGCGGTCCCGAAGCTTCGGAAGTATTAGGGGATGGCAATCATGTTCAGAGAGTTCAGAAACCTTCGGTGCAAGTCAGATCGGCTTGGAGGTTTTCCGGACCTCCTCAACTACGCGGCGCTCATCGATCCCGGCGTGATTCTGTTGAAGGACGGCTCGCTCCTGGCCGGATGGCGCTACAGCGGACCCGACCTCAACTCCGCAAGCCCTGAAGAAATGACGGCGCTCGTTCATCAGGTAAATGCGGGCCTCGCGCGGTTAGGCGAGGGCTGGATGATGAATGTTGATCTCATCCGCAAACCGAGCATCGACTATCCGGAGAGCCGTGACTTCCCGGACCCCGTCACCGCGCTGATCGATCACGAGCGTCGGCTTCACTACACGGCGGAAGGCAATCACTTCGAGAGTCGCTTCGCGCTCACGCTGGCCTGGACGCCGCCAACCGAGATGCAGTCGCGCGCGGCGAGCCTGCTCTTCCAAGGCCGCCGAGCAACCGATTGGGAGGAGACGCTTGATCTCTTCAGGCGCAGTCTCACCGAACACGAGGACGCCCTGAGCGCGAGACTACAGCTGCAGCGGATGGACGATGTTGCCCTCCTGTCGCACCTCAACTCCTGCATCAGCGCCCGCCACGATCCGATCGGGCCGCCGGCGGAAGGCGACTACCTAGACGTTCTGCTCGGCAATCATGAGTTCCACGCCGGCTTCCAGCCGATGCTCGATGACCTTCATATCCGGCCGATCGGCCTGACCGGCCTTCCGCTTCATTCATGGCCTGAAGTGATCGCGTTCCTCGACGAGCTTGCGATTCCGTACCGCTGGTCGACGCGCTTCATCTTCCTCGATCCGGCCGAGGCCGAGCATGCGCTTCGCATCCAGCGGCGTAACTGGTTCCAGAAGCGCCACGGACTGGGTGGAATGATCAAACAGGTCTTCAGCAACGGCGCGTCTCAGAGCTTCGAGAACAAGGATGCGCTGGCGATGGCCGAAGACGCGGATGACGCGCTCGCCGAGGCAAGCTCGAACCGGGTCCGCTTCGGCTACTACACCAGCGCCATCATTTTGATGGACGAGAATCGTTCGGCAGCGGAGTCCAACGCGCGAGAGATCGCAAAGCAGTTGCAGCATCACGGTTTTCCCGCCGTCATCGAGCACGTCAACGCGAACGAAGCGTATCTCGGCTCGCTTCCCGGCCACGGCTACCGCAACGTCCGGCGGCCACTGATCCACACGCGGAACCTCGCGGACCTGATGCCGACCACCAACGTCTGGCCAGGGGAGGAGATCAACCCGTGCCCGTTCTATCCGGAAAACAGTCCGCCGCTTTGCTACGCCGCGACCACTGGCGGCACGCCGTTCCGCCTGAATCTGCACGTCGGCGACGTCGGACACACGCTGATCTTTGGTCCGACCGGCTCCGGCAAATCGACGTTGCTCGGCATACTGATCGCACAATTCTTCCGCTATCCGGACGCGCAGGTCTTCTGCTTCGACAAGGGCTTGTCGGCATTTGTATTGACCAAGGCGGCGGGCGGCGATCACTATGATCTTGGGGAAAGTGAAATCTCCTTCTGTCCGCTCGCGAATGTAAACGACGACAACGAGCGGATGTGGGCGCAGGATTGGCTCGAAACTCTGTTCAACCTCCAAGGCGTCACACTCCTTCCGCAGCATCGGAAGGCCATGTGGCGCGCGCTGCAACTCCTGGGCGACAGCAGATCGGACGCCCGAACCATTACCGACCTGGTTCGATTGCTTCAGGATCAGACCCTACGCGACGGGCTCGACTTCTATTCGCTTCACGGTCCGATGGGCCGGTTCCTCGATGCCGATACGGACGCGCTGGGCGACAGCCGCTTTCAGACTTTCGAGATCGAGGCGCTCATGGCGATGGGCGAGAAAGTCCTCTTGCCCGTCCTCACATACCTCTTTCATCGGATCGACCAGCGCCTGGACGGAAGACCAACCCTCATCGTGCTGGACGAAGCATGGGTCATGCTGGCCAACGGCGCGTTTGGCGCGAAGATCGAGGACTGGCTGCGGACGCTGCGCAAGAAGAACGCCGCCGTGGTGCTCTCCACCCAGAGCCTGGTTGAGGTCGCCAATTCGCCGCAGCGCGACGTGATTCTCGAGTCCTGTCCGACCAAGATTCTGCTACCGAATCCCGAGGCGCAGAATCCCGTGACCGCCGAGCTCTATCGCAAGTTCGGCCTGAGCGGCAGGCAAATCGAAATGCTGTCGCTCGCCGTACCGAAGCGCCAGTACTACTACTTGTCGCCTGCCGGACGGCGCCTCTTCGATCTCGCGCTGGGGGAAGCCACGTTGGCCTTCATCGGTTCGGGATCGAAGCGGGACATCCTTCAGGCGCGTCAGCTAATCGCAAAACACGGAGACCGATGGGCGGCCGAATGGCTCCGCGCCCGAGGACTAGACGCCTGGGCGAAATATGTGCACAAACCATCCTACCGTAACGCCCAGGCGACTCTTGCAAGGGAAGTCGGTCGCAATGGACATCAAGTCGATGAGGAGAACATCTTGCAATGAAACAATCTCGCCAAACTGTTTCTTCGGGATCTCCGTATGAACCGCGTCTTGGCAGCTCGCGGGCTGTGCGGGTCGGCAGCTCGATTGCTGTGGCAGGCACCGCGCCCTTGGGACCGGACGGAAAGACGGTTGCACCGGGCGATGCTGCAGGCCAAGCCCGGCGTTGCCTTGAGATCATCAACACAGCACTGGAACGACTCGGCGCAAGCCTGTCCGACGTAGTACGCACCCGAATTTTTCTCACCGATATACGTGATTGGGAGAGAGTCGGTGAAGTACATGGCGAATTCTTTGGACAAATCCGACCTGCGACGACGGTTATGCAAGTCGTGCGCTTTACGGACCCGGATTGGTTACTTGAGATCGAAGCAGAGGCCGTAATGGGGGAGGTCGAGAACCGCTAGACCGTTTCCCTTCATCTCACGCAATAGCCCGAGGGCGAAATCTATGAAACGAGCCATAACCGCTGCGGCAATGTTCCTCGCGTTGTCATTGAGTACGCCGACTCGTGCCCAGTTCGGAGGTACCCAGACGGTTTTCGACCCGGCGATGTTCGCCCGCCAGTTTCAGCAGCTCCAGCAGGAGACCCAGGCGCTTGCTACCGAGGCGCAGCAACTCCAGTACATGATCAAGAACACCACCGGCGGATACGCTGGCACGTGGCAATCCAACCAATCGATGCTCGACGAACTGGGCGGGCTCATCCAGCAGCAGGGTGGTCTTTCCTACTCGCTCGGCAATCTGCAGTCGCAGTTCCAGCGGCAGTTTCCCGGATACACGGTGCCGAAGAATCCGGACCAACAGGAAGCGACCAACATCGCGACCACGCTGAACACCCTCAATGGGACGCTGGCGGACGCTCAATCGCAGGCGCAGAATTTTGCCAACGAGCAGGCCCAATTCGCCCAGCTCGAAGGAATGAACCGGAGCGCCACCGGACGATTGCAGGCCATCCAGGTCGGCAACGAAATCGCCTTGCAGCAGGCGCAGCAGATTCAGATGCTGAGGCAATTGGTTGTCGCGATGATCAATGCGCAAAACGTGACCGCCGCAAATGCGATCAATCGGCAAGCGGCCGAGGACGCCAGCACCCAACAGTGGCTGACCGCGGGACCGACGGTGCCGTTCTTGACGGCCATGCCCAGCAACGGACTCGGAGCCGGCGCCCCATAGATGGAGACCATCATGAAGAAACTCACATTCTCTTTATTGGTCGCTGTTCTTTTCCTCGCGGCCTGCAAAGGCAAATCCGACGACACCAGCGCGCCGCTCGCCGCACTCAAATCTCCCGACGCCGCCGAAAACTACGGCGACCAGTTCTGGAGCGACCAACTTCAGATGAAAACGGATCTTTGGAGCAAAGCCCTCAGCTATTGTCAGCAGGCAGATCACAAGTTCTTGATCAACTGTCAGCCCGTGCTGGCAGCCGCAGCTCCTCGAGTTCCGTTCTCCGCAACGATGCCCTCCAACGGACTAGGCGGCGGGCTCTTTCCCGTACCATCTCCTAACGCGCAAGCGACCCATTGAGGACTCGCGATGAATAACCTCGACAATATCGGTCAGACGTTCCAGTGGGCGGGCCAACGGTACATGGCCATCATGCAGCCCTTTGCCGAGAAGATATTTTTCGGCTTGGTACTTATCGAAGTCGTAATCACCTGCATTCATTTCCTCACCGATCAGGAAGATCCAACTCGCCTGCTCGTAGAGTTTGTAAAGAAGTCCCTCGCGTTCGGCTTTCTGTACGCAATGATCGTCAATGCGCCCATATGGTTCAGCGCAATCATCCAAGGCTTTCAGCAGATCGGAGGACAAGCGGCCGGAATTCCCGACCTTAGCCCGAGCACCGTGTTCAACAATGGCCTTGCGATGTTCCAGACGATCTATCGCGGCTTCGGGAGTTTGGGATGGTTTCACCTCACGATCGCATCGCTGATTGCTCTCGTGGCGGGACTGATCATGTTCCTGTCATTTGCTCTCATCGCCGGGCAAATGCTGCTCGCCCTTTCCGAGGCATACATCGGCGTTGGCGGTGGCGTACTGATATTGGGCTTCAGCGGTTCTCGATGGACGATCAAGTTTGCCGAGGGTTTTCTCGGTTGGATCGTCGGCGTCGGCATCAAGCTTTTTTTCCTATACCTGCTCGTCGGCGTGGGCATGACGATCATTGCTGGCTGGAACGCTGCGCTGACCGGATGGACCGTCGCTGACCCAACGCTTCCCCTGACCATCGCCGGCGGTGCGCTAATCTTCGCGCTTCTCTCATGGACGATTCCGAACACGGCGGCATCGATCGTCGGCGGCGCAGTCTCTCTAAATCTGAGCCACGCCTTCGAGGCCGGCATGGCGGGCTATGGTTTGGGCCGAATCCTCACGAGCCAGAAGACAGCGGGAGCTGAATCCGGTTCATCAGCACAAGGCGGCCACTCGCTGGGCGCGAGCCTGGACGCAGGCGACAAAGCTGCGGCCAACAACCACGGCCGTTCGGCGTCGTCTCAACCCACTGTTCGGATGCCCGCAAGCACCAACGGCCTTGCTTCGCCTGCCACAAGCGGAAACCAAACGGCTCGGGTGAGCCATGGCCCGGTTACTCAACAGGCGATGCGCAGTGCCCAGACCTCTCTACTGTAAGAATCGGCGGCACGGCCGGATTTTGCGATCGCGGCTGGAAGGGCATGGCTCCGGGTCCTCGCCTGCGGAACCAACTTCACCGTTTGGTGAAAGCGCCACCTCTGGTGAAATGCTCGGCGCAGCCTGAACGCTTCACGTCTCCCGCACCCTTTACAATTCTTCTTTTGGTGATTATTATTCGCGATATAGCTGGATTGGTGAAACTTAAATCTAAAAGGTGAAGATTATACGCACAGACGGATCAATGGTAGGGTCTCTCTGGCTCGTTTCTATGACGAAATATCGCGAAATCTCCGATGAGTGAAGATAATTCACGAACGGCGACAGATATTCGCGGTCGCTCGCTGCCCGAACCGGCACGCTTGGTAGGCTATGCGGATCTAATCGAGCGCTATCATCTTCAAATTCCATTGCCTCCACGACTCGCCGCAGTCGCATCCCGGCACCATCCCGCCTCAACCGAAGCTTGGCAGCTCTTCACTCCTCGGCATGCACCAGACGACACGCTCAGCGGACATTTGGAATTTGCCCTCAAATGGGAAGGCGTCGATCTCAGTGTTCTTTCTGCGCTCTCCAGGACGGTACCAGATGACGAGATTGCCGCCGTCGTCCGCGCGACACCGACCGGCGCTTACGCTCGGCGACTGTGGTACTTGCACGAATGGCTTACCGGCCGCCGTCTCGACATACCCGACCCGGGAAAGGTGAGGGCGGTAGCTGTCGTCGATCCGACGAAACAATTCGCTATCGCCGACGGGAAGGTCTCGTCCCGGCACAAAGTAATCGACAATCTTCCAGGCACACGCGCGTTCTGCCCGATGGTGTGGCGCACGAAGACTCTCGGAGGATTCGCGGCAAAAGGCCTCGACAAAATTGCGCGCGATGTTGTGGGTCGCATTCATGCCGATATCATGGCTCGCGCCGCCGCCTTCTTGCTGCTCAGCGACAGCAAGTCGTCATTTTCGATTGAGGGCGAGCGTCCCTCTCCGAAGCGCGCAGCGCGATGGGGCCAGATCATCGGCGAGGCCGGTTCGCGCAGGTTGAGTGTCGCCGAGTTGGAAAGGTTGCAGCGGATCGTGATCGGCGATACGCGGTTCGTTCGTCTTGGACTGCGCGACGAAGGTGGATTCGTGGGAATGCACGATCGCACGAATAACGAGCCGCTCCCGGATCACATCAGCGCGCGTCCTGAGGATCTTCAAAGTTTGGTCGAAGGAGTGATTGCCTACGTGACGCGCGCGGTCGATGGCGGCGTCGATCCCGTGGTAGTCGCGGCAGCGGCAGCGTTTGGATTCGTTTACGTCCATCCGTTCAGTGACGGAAACGGAAGACTACATCGCTGGCTCATCCATCACGTCCTCGCGTCGGCGGATTATAATCCGCCGGGCGTGGTCTTTCCGGTGAGTGCGGCGATTCTGCGGAACATCCAAAGCTATCGACAGGTCCTTGAATCGCACTCCCGACCCCTGCTGGACTGCATCGACTGGCGGGCGGTGCCAAATGGGAACATCGAGGTTCTAAACGACACTGGCGACTATTACCGGTATTTCGATGCGACCGCGCACGCCGAGTTTCTCTATCGATGCGTCGAGCAGACGATTGAGCATGACCTTCCTGAAGAAGTCGCCTTCCTGCAGGCCTACGATCGCTTCGCGCGCGGCGTCCAGGAAATCGCCGACATGCCCGCCGAGAAGATTGAGCTCCTGCATCGATTCCTGCGCCAGGAGAACGGGCGGCTATCCAAGCGCGCCCGGGAGAATGAATTTGCCGCTCTTACGGACGAGGAAGCAGAGCAGATAGAGGTCTTGTACCGGGCTTCGTTCAAGGACGAACAACCGACGGCAGAAGCGTAAGTGTAACGAGTCGCCGCTTGCACGCTGGCAGGTGGTCGACAGCGGCGGCCAATGCGCCGCGATACAGGTTCACCCCCACATGCGTGGGGACACCGTGGCCACGGTGATCGTACACGCGGGGCTCCTTTGCAAAAGCGCCAGCGTCCGGAAATATCCACTCGAGCCGTGCGTCCGTTCTGCCAATATTTAGTCTTATCTGTTGATCCAACACGTAGGGCAGCACTCGTCGGTAATGGTCGAAGTGCCGTTCGCTTCCATAGCCGTTCCCTTTTCGGCCCACGCTATTCGCCCCGCCGCGCAATAGTAGTTGCGCCTAAATGGCTAACCATCTTCGTCGAAGGATTGGAGCGCGAGTCGCGGTGAGAACAGACAGTGCCGCACGATTCACGTCGATAATTTCTCTGAAGTCCCGGAGCTGCCCCTTAATTCCCGCCGCGTGGAGCCTCGCGAGTAGCGTCTCGGCGTCGTTCAGCAGGGACTCGTGAAAAGCGACAGTATCGTCGTACGTGTCTAGGGAGGCCGCAGTGCACTGGGCGCGGAGACAGTGCAAATAGTGGCGGAATGCAGTCTGTTCAGTGAAGCCCACAGATGACGGCTGTTGCCCTCTGAAGAGGATACCGGAATATGGGCTGTCCAACGGCGCAGAAGGAGCGAGTAGGCTTAGAACCTGCTGCCTGCGAGCAATATCTAGGAATGGAATTGTATATTCCGACAACGACTGCGGAGAGTAGTACCAAGTGGTACGTTGCCTAATTTCCTCATCATACGACGCGCGGAATTTGTCGGGCGGAAAAGACCGCACGTTCATCCAAGTTCCAGAGCAGATCGCGTCCGCTTTCGCACAGGCAGCAATCAGCATCTGATGGTTGCAGTAACCGAGTAGTACTCTGGCTCTGCGAAGTCGGAGTCCGGCTGCAACATCCAAGACGTTTGCGAGCCAGTTCGGATCATTGACCAAATAATTCCCACCGGGATGTTCACACACTACATAATAGCCCGCGGGTTCCCATGTCTCGGCACGTTCGAGAAGGACGGCGATTTGATCTTGATTACGTGCCGCGTCGGCGCTAAGAGCTATGGTCATGTAAAGGGGGAGTCCGGTGTCGAGTGCTGTAGCCTCCTCCAAAATGGATCGATGGATTTCAAGCCAATCGTCATTTATCGTATCAGCCAACACGCCGGGCAAAATGAACGTTGCGGAACCAATAGATTGGTTGAGGTCTCTAAGTCGAGTGAGAAGTTCTGTCAATGCCGGGCCTTGCCAGAACGTCCCCGTTGAGTAGGAGTCCGGCCAATACTCGTGTGAGCAAAGACGCTCGTGATCTGCCCGAGGAAGATAGAACTGGGGATCCAGGAGCACATTGCCTCCAGGCAATTCTCGTATGGTTTGTGACAGTCTCACGAGCTGCTCATCTGTGAGGTCTCTGGGGCTAAGAACAACGGTGCCTCCCTGCCACGCTGAGACCAGAAATCTGCAGTGCTCCATCATTCCGTAGCCAAATTGGAGATATAGCTCCATCAGTCGTTCCCCCCATCGAATCTGCCAACGTCGTTGGAGGTATGCGGTGAACATCCCGACGTGCAAGTAAAGTTCCACGCGTTTAGATCCCTTCGGCGTCGCATATTTCCTTCATCCAATCATAGGCTTCCCTTACAGTCGAAGGACGGTGGTCACGCCTTTTCTGCGTCATAGCTGCGACCAAGTCCGCAAAGTGTTGTGCGCTAGCAAAGGTTAGAGTCAAACGCGGAAGCGGCATCATTTCTACGCGTGTCAGCTGTTCCATCGCATCTCGCGCGCCGTCAGCGAAAGGATTGCGCCCCGTGGCGCACTCATAAAGTGTTACGCCGAGGGCAAACAGGTCGCACCGCGCGTCAATTTCCGCTTTAACGTTGCGATATTGCTCCTGCGGCGCGTAACCGACAGTAAATTTTCCGAAGGCGGAAACGGTTGCTGTGATGGAATCTAGGTCGAGATGTCTCGCGATACCGAAATCTATGAGCCAGAAACTGCCGGAGCTATCGCGGATGATGTTTTCTGGCTTAACATCGCGATGCACGATGTTCGCCTGTTCTGCGTCAAGCAGCGCCTCTAGTGTATGCAGCCCGAGGCGAAGCAGGTCCGGAATCGATAGTGGACCTAGAACGAGCAGTTCACGTACGGTCTTCCCGACAATTCTTCGTTCACGGAACCAAGAGCAGTCGCCCACTGGGGTGCTGATTGTTCCGACCTCCAAGATCGGCGGGACACGCCCAGAGTTGACTTGGGAGACAGCCAGCAGTTCTCGTCTCGTTTGTTCGTGGTCCTGCCGAGGATGGATGAGCTTTAAGACCACTTCACCGTCGACCGGATGAACCCCGGCGAAGACTAGCTTTTGGCCACCCACACTAAGGGGGTTCAGGTTCGAAAGCCGAGGAAACTGCTGTCGTAGCCAAACCAAATCGATTGCGTTGAGACCATTCAAGCCAGTAGGTCTCCGTTACTCTCGGCTACCCGCCAAGCCCATTCGTTGAAAAGCCAAGACACGTAGGACCGTGGACGTGCTCGCGGTAAGGCCGAAGTCTTCGAGGCAATCGTGTCACCTGGACAACAAATGCGTATGCCGCGCGACTTGGCCACACTGCGGAGATGTTTCGTCGCCTTACTACGCGGAAGGAGCACGTAAGACTCCGACGCAAACCATGTATTGAGGAAGGCTTGGTCCAGTGCCGAAGACCATGCAGATACTTTTGCTTCGATCGCAATGATTCGGCGAACCGCAAATGCGTGAGCCAACGGCCTGGGCACATACCGCAGGCTTCTGTGCTGGACCAATCGCGCGCCACGAAGTCGGTCTAGCGAAGCGGAGAGTCCTCGCCGAAAGACAGACTTCAAAATATCGTGGGTCGCAAAACCACGGCCGTGCAGATACAGATAGTGGAGTAGGCGGATGTCGTCGCGCAAAAGACCGGCTCGTTCAGGGTTCCAGCGTCGCGTAGCGGCCACATTCCAGATCACGACAACGAGGTCTGGGAAGCCGGATGCAAGCCGCGGCTCGCAAAAGATCGTGGCATGACAGCCGCGCGGCATGGGCAAACGCAAGTCCTCGAGAAATTGCGTAACGAGATCAGTTTCAGGTCCAGGACGGCGCCGGCGGAACGCTGCGCCGACGGCAGGCGCACTCGAACGGTAATCGACAATCGTATGGGTCATGCGGGTTGAGTCGAAGTGCTACCTGCCCGAGTCGGGCGAAGGCCGCGCTGCTGAATTTTCATTCGAAGACAGACGGCTCGCCGGCTTTTAACGGTTTTCATGCCGATCATCTCACCTGTCTGCGCTCGGTTCATCCTACCGCACCCTCGCATGAAGCGGTCGAGGTCGTCCCGGCTTTCGGGTCACGTTGTCATCTTGTCACTCGGAGTATGCCGCGCTCGCGTACGTTTTGCAGCAGGGTACTGATATTTTTCAGGAAAACATTCTTAAGTTCATCCGTGCGCATCCGAGGCCTCGCGGCCGTTGGCGAGCGGCAGCATCAATTGACGCCTGATTTTCTGATCCTCGTGCGATCCTAAAACAACCACGAGCCGACAGAGGATCGGATCCCAACCGGGAGCGTTCTGTGTGGCTTACGCTAACGCAGACAAATTGATAGGACCTGAACCATATCGATAAATCCGCTATTTGAACGGATATTATGATATGACACTGTGAGCATGGTTGGCTTATATATGAAACTCCGCTAACGTCGCGGAGAATGAGTTACAGTCCAAACATCTTGCGGCCAAGCTTGTCCTCTTACGTCACGGGGCTCCTTGCCGCTGGCCGCCTCATTTTTTTTCGCGACGAGGCTCTGGCTGCTATCGGCATCGGCCGGGGAGCCTTCCTCGACGCCGCCGAGAAATTGCAGAAGCGTGGCCAGCTTCTGAACCCGAAGCAGGGCTTCTACGTCATCGTACCGCCCCAGAACCTTAATTTCGGCAGTCCGCCGCCCGCATCCTTCATAGACGATCTTATACGTTATGAGAAAAGGTCCTATTATGTCGGCCTGCTGAAAGCCGCCGAGCTTCATGGCGCCGCGCATCATGTAGTCATGGAATTCCAGGTCGTGACCGGCAAGCAAATGCAGGCTGTGCAGGCCGGCCGCTCGAAAATCGCCTTCTACTTCAGAAAAGACATTTCCGCCGTGGAACCCGGCATCAAGGAGCGCAAGACCGACACTGGCAAGATGAAGATCTCGTCGGTCGAACTCACGCTGCTTGACCTTCTCCGCTATCCCCAGGCGAGTGGCGGCCTCGACAATGTGATGACCATCTTCGAGGATCTCGGCCCCCAAGTTGAAGCGGGAAAGATTTCAGTGTTGAGCGGCGCCTTCGAGCGCTCCGTCATCCAGCGGGCAGGGTACCTTCTGGACCATTCGGGCTTTGCGCAACCAGCCGAGGAACTGCACGCGTTTCTCGAACGCGGCGCGCATCCTCAATGGACCGAGCTCGATCCCTCGCTCGCGTCCGACGCGGACCTAGCTCCGAAGATTATCGCCCGTGACAAGCGCTGGCATGTCCTGGTTCGCCGCATGCCGGAGCGCGACGAATGATTCCGAGGATGAATATCATCGCTTGGAGCGCTAAGGCTCCTTGGGCGGACATGCGGCAGGTGGAGCAAGATCTCATCATCAGCCGTGCACTTGTGGAATTGTTCGCAGATCCGATGCTCTCTCGGGAAGTGCGCTTTCGCGGCGGAACGGCCCTGCGCAAGCTCCATCTTCCGAAGCCGCTGCGCTACTCCGAAGACATCGACCTTGTCCGCACTGCGGCAGGGCCTATCGGCCCCGTGCTCGATCGCATTCGCCGGAGGTGTCAACGCCTGACTGGTTTTCTGAAGGCACACCGTCTCAAAGCGCTCGAAATGGAAATGATTCTAGACGCGTTCGATTTTTAGAGCGTCCGATAGACCGAGGTCTTCGACTGCCAGCTTCAGATCGCTGATCAAATGCTGCGCCTCTGCGCCCTCAAGTTCGAGGGTGAAGCTGAGCCCAAGTTTGAGATTGATGCCGGCTTTGAGCTTCGGAATCAGTTTCGTTCCCAACCGATTCCATACCTCCGGCGGGATGGCGCCGACGATCCGAATCTGCTGTTTTCCCGCGGTCGGAGTCACGACGGGACCCAGACCCGGAGGACGAACCGGTTCCGTCGGCGTGTCACCAGCGCCTTCGCCACCGAGCACAGTCGGAGTCTCGGCGCGCAATTTCAGCGCCTTAGCCTTCGCTCCCGTGAGCAGATAGACGTCGGAATCGAACGCAACCTCGTCGGGAGGCATCAGCTCTTTGAACCAGATCCTGGAAAACCCTGTCGCCGGATCGCCCCCCGAAGCGAGCCCAAACTCGCCCTTAGTGACGAACTCGGGGATCCGCTCGCGCAGGCATTGATCAGGGTCGATCAACCTATCCAGCGATCCATCGAGAAACGCTTGCCGCAGACTCTTTAACGGCCAAGCCCCCGATTCTTTGAACGCTTGCGGCCATCTCCGGTCCAAGTAACCAGCACCCACAGAGGCATTGAGGAGGGATTGCGAGGTCATCGCCGCCAGAACTCGCCCGCATAGCGACTTACCGGAACTCGAATGCCCCGCGCCTAGATCGATGACGCGGACGCCGTCGGTCTCCTTGCCATCGTACATAGCGAGATACCGGTAGCTGGCCCACACCTCATCTCTGGCGTCACTCTCCGCATCGCGGAGCTTGCTGCGAATGTCGTCCTTCTCGGAAGTATCGAAGTCGCCCGCGAGGGCGCCGCTTCCGATTTCCGTTTGCACGCGCTGCCAAGCGAGCCAGGTTTCGATTTTGTCGCGAAGCTCTCGGCCCGGTTTTCTCGCGCACCACACTAACGAAGCGGGATATAGTCGCGGTGACTTGCCGCGGAGCTTGGTCCATTCTGCGACACTCTTGCGCAACGCTCCGTCATCGTTCCATTCCTGAACGGGATCGAGAATGACGACTCTGAGACGAGGCGAGTCCTCCACGGCACTGCTGTCCGGCGGAAACGGCTCGACAGGTACATTCGCGTCGCGCTCGAATTCTTTGCGAACCAAGATTCGAGTCGCTTTTTTTACCTCGTCTTCATCGAGTGAAGCGCGCCGATCGCTCACAACCTTCTTGAGCGTAGGCTTGAATCCGAAGCGGAAGCCGTCGGTCCCGGCCTTCCGGATGTAGAATCCTTTTGTCTCCAAGCTGAACGCGGCATTGTCGATCGAGGTAGTGTCGATCTCGGGTTCTCCGAGCGCAAAGCGAAGCTCGGGCAGATGCGCAGTTTGATCACTCTGTCCGCCCGAGGATTCAAACAAGATTGCCGTCCCGACCCTTCGATGGAGGTCCTTCAGCGGACCTTTCGAGAAGTCAGCGTCGAGTGCCGCGGCTTTGTTCCGATCGCCCGCGATATCGCTGTCGATACCGGGATCGAGACGCATTTCTCCCAACTGGCCCAATACCACGGCGCGGAACGACGGTACGTCGAGCGGCGCTGAGCCGAGAGTTATCAGGGCTTCCCGCCGCGCCTCCCGATGTTCCTTGCTGAATACGACCGAAATCCATTGCGCGAACATCGCGAGCGTTCCGCGCGTCTGTTGGAACTGCGGCAGCGTACGCCATTTCCGCTGGAAGACCGTTAGTGTCGCTGGATGGAAGGGGTAGCAGGCCTCGAAACGGGATCGCAGGTAGTCGCGGGCCTTCGCCTCGGTGGCGGCGCTATCGACAGCCGTCCACTCTGGCGGCAGTTCCGCGCGATGCTCGAAACACCAGTTCGCATAGGCCAATGCGACGGTTCTGCGGGTGGTCTCTTTTCCGATTTCATCGAACAGGCGGCGACGCAATACTTCGCCAATCTCAGCTTCATCGTTTACCAGCAAATCCTGGGCGACTCGCTTGACGACCTTGGTGATTCGTTCCTGCCATTTCGAGTCCCACTCCGTCATCTCGACCTGGCTACGGGGTAGGCTGATTACGGCCGCGCTCCTCGTGGTGCCAGTCATCGCGACGGTCAGATTCTGGATGAACGCATGGAAGCTGTCGGCCTTATCGCGGTAGCGATTGAGGTAATTCAGAACCTCGTCGAAAAGAATCAGCACCGAGCCCCCGGCCTTCTCGACGATGCGTCCGATCGCCTCGGTTCCCGGTGGTGTGGTTCGCGCCTCGGTCCCCAGCGCCGTGACTCCCGCATCGCCGGCCAACTGGCGCGCGAAGTCGATCCATGGAGTCTCGCGTCCTTCGGTCGGATCCCACGCGTTGCCAACGAAGATCGCTACCTTCGAAGTCGGAAGCTGCGAAAGCCCCACACTTTTCAGCAATGTTTGAACGCCAGGATCCGTGGCCGATTCTTTGGACTTGCGAATCAGATGATACAGCGCGGTGAGCGTATGCGTCTTGCCGCCGCCGAATTGAGTGACGAGGGTGAGAACCGGAGCGGCGTTCGAGGTTTCACCGGAAAGGCGCCGGAGCACCATTCCGGCGTGTTCGTTCAACGCGCGGGTGAAGCAGGTGCGTGCGAAGAACTTTATTGGGTCCTTGTAGTCGTCGGGTGCGTTGCCCGCAGCGACCTGTTCGAGAGCGATGGCAAACTCGTCCGGGTTGAACGATCGCCCTTCGCGTACTTCAGCGCGCGGCTGAACT
>Ga0307372_10003826_pt1 | contig 23715 bp, 31 predicted proteins | sample OX1MG_FD_202533 | JGI IMG/M metagenome (GOLD analysis project Ga0307372, IMG submission 202533) | Soil microbial communities from Risofladan, Vaasa, Finland - OX-1 | ecosystem: Environmental > Terrestrial > Soil > Coastal area > Acid sulfate soil | place: Finland: Risofladan, Vaasa | collected...
CTTTGCCTCAGGCGTTTCGTTAGGTCCGTATTGGCCCAGCCTGCGCGATGCTTCGGCGCCGGTCAGCCCATCCACGTGACCCGGATCGTGGTCGGCAGCAATCAAGAGCTGTGCTGCGCCTCAGCCGACCGCCTGCTGTCCGCCCCTGACCAGCTGATGGGTGGGGTGTCCCGCCATGAGCACCGGCCGGCTGCTGTGCTTGACTACCCCCTGGGCGACGCTACCGAGGAACAGTCCGCCGACGGCGGTCAGTCGTCGAGATCCAAGCACGATGAGATCGGCATTCCATTTTTTTGCAGCCTCGACGATTTCCCGCACTGGGCTCAGCGACGGCCCGGCGATACGCTTCTCGATGCTGACTTCGCTCGTCGGTAGCTCAGCCGTGAGTTCCTGCATCAGCTGCTGAGCTTCCTCCGGCCCCTCGACGTAAGGGACATCGCCGAACGGAACCGTCTCTCTGACGTGGAGGATGAGCAATCCGGCACCCTCCTCGCGAGCAATGTCCACCGCCACCTTGACTGCCTGCCGAGACGTGTCCGAGTAGTCCACCGGGACCATGATCCGATGGAGTGGACGCGGGAGGAAGCTGCCCTTTGCCGCCTCGCGACTATGAACCAGGATCGCTGGGGCTTCAACCTGGGACAAGACCTGGCGGCCGACGCTGCCTGCAAGAAGCGCGGCGATGTTGCCGCGGCCGTGGGAGCCAAGCGCGACCAGGTCGGCCGCCCGCTCATGACAGGCCGCGACGATCTCTGCTGCGGCCGAGGATTCCGTCGCCACCTGACGAACTTCCCCAATAGCCTTGATGCCCGCCGCATTCAGCTCGTCCGCTGCCTCCCGCACGTGCTTCTCGAGCGAGGCCCGCTGCTCGGGCGGGTCGCCAGCTTTCGCAGCCCCGACCACGAAAACCTCACCCCCACCGCGGCGCGCCAGCGCGCCCACGATGGGCAGCACGCTTTCGGCCACGCCCTCTGGATCCACGGCCAGGACGATTCTCCGGTACACCTGCGACTCCGACTCTAGGCCATCTCGCGAGCTCAGCCGTGAACGCCGGGCAGGACCACGGTCGGGTCGGCCAGCAAGATCGGGCTGGCGCTCCTGAAGACCTCGGCGTAGGCGACGCCCAAGAGCCGGCCGAAGTACTGATCTTCGGCTTCGTAGAGGGCGAGCAGACGATCACCCTCAGGCTGAAAGATCGACGTATAGGCGGCCAGGGCCTGGCGCTTGCGCGCGTAGACCTCGCTGATGTCGACCGCAAATGCGAACTCCGACCAGGGCGTCTCCATCTTGCAGTGCGGAAAGAAGAGGCGATTCACCATCCAGCGCGATTGGCTGGCCAGCTGCTCGCCGCCCGTGACGTCCTCCCATCGCCCGAGTCGGGCAAGAAACACGGCTGCTCGCGCGATGCCTGCGGCCGCGACATGGTCCGGGTGCACGCACGCCTCACCGATCGCGTACACCGTGCGGGGCCTGTGCTCTCGAATCAGCGCAGCCACCTCGAGCCGCAACCCTTGGTCGTCGGCCAGAAAGCGGTCTTGATGTCCGAGGGTCAGCCGCTCGACGCCCAGAATGCGAGCAGCTTCGGCCGCCTGTCGAGCGCGCTCGCCGCGAGGCGCGAAATCCGACGGCTCGCCCTCGGTCAGGTCGACGAGCAGAATTCGCTGGCCGCCCTCCGCCAGTTTCGCCAGCGTGCCCCCCATCTGGGTTTCGGCGTCGTCGGGATGGGCGGTGATGACGAGGGCGTCGTAGCTCATCGGGCCACCACCGGCTTCTTAGCTCGCACCAGGGCGTCGATCGCATTGACCTCGCGGCCGTCCACAGTCACTGGGCGCAGTACGCGCTCTGCTCGTTCGATGCCCAACCCTGGCAGGTCGCGCTCGATGTCGGCCGGGGTGAAAAGCACCTCTGGATTCTGCGGCCCGCCATGGCCCTTGCTGAGGTTGAGGAGATCATGCCCGACCACCAGCAAAGTCCCTCCAGGCGCCAGTGCGGCGCTGGCTCTCTTCATGACGGCGGCGAGTTGGGCGGCGGCCAGCTGAATGTATAAGACGATCACCAGGTCGAAGGCTCCGTGATCGGGCTGGTAGTCGAGGAGATCGGCGCGGACCCAGGTGACCTCGACACCTCGCTCGACGGCCAGGTGCCGTGCCTTATCCAGGCCAGCCTTTGAGAAGTCGACACCGCTAACCTGCCAGCCACGCTGGGCGAGCCAGATCGCATTCCGGCCTTCGCCGCAGCCGAGATCCAGCGCACGTCCGGGCGGGAGGCCATCAACCTCAGCCACCAGAAAGCGGTTCGGTCCCGCACCCCAAATCAGATCAGTCGTGGCGTATCGCTCGTCCCATTCCTGGCTTTTCATACAGGGCTCCCTCCCTCCCGCGGTTCCTCTTCGTGTTCGTGCCGCAATCGCTTCAGCTTGTGGTGGACAGCAAGGAGCGCCCGGTACAGGGCCGGACAGGTCGGGCAACCGGTCACGTGCTCGTCGACAGCCCGCTCCAACTCCGGACCGAGCTCTCCGTCGAGCAGGTCGCTGGCAAGATCCCGCGCCTCGGAGCAGCTGAGCGCCATCATCTCGCCGGTTCCGCCAGCAAGGTCACCAGCGCTTGACGGCCGCGACGAAGATGTGACTTGACCGTCGGCAGGGGAAGCCCGGAGTTCTCGGCGATCTCGCGTGACTTCCAGCCCTGCAGATCGTGCATCAGCACCGCCAATCGTTGGTCTGGGGTGAGTGAAGCCAATGCGTCTCGCAAACGCTCTCCACTCTCAAGCGCCACCGCAACCGCCTCCGGGTCCACCGAGTATCCGGGATCCCGCCATAGCTCCTCCCGGCGCGCAGCCTCGAGACGGTTCTGCTCGGAGGAGCGTTTGCGGGCCACCTCTCGGCAGGTGTTGATGCAGATGCGCTGGAACCAAGAGCAAACGTCGGCCTCGGAACGGAATCCTTTCCGCCCGCGCAGGGCGCGCAACGCAGACTCCTGGACGACGTCTTCCGCCTCGGCGGCATCCGCAAGCATCGACGCCGCCATACGGGTCAGCCGACCGCGGCGCGACTCGATGCACGCAGTCAGCTCGTCTTCTGTCAGCACGCTGTCCGATCATTGGACGGCCAAACCCGGTCCGGACACGGCCAGACGGCCCCACCGAACCGGGTAGCTTGGCCCACCTTCAGGCGAGACTGCGGGGCCGAAAGGGCGCGCCCAAGATCGGGGCGATCAGGCAGAAGTTGAAGACTCCGGCCAGAACCGGAACCACGCCGACGATTGCGACCACGTAACCCCAGACGCCCTGGAAGTAAAGGCCGACTCCAATCAGGATGACTCCCGCCACGACGCGAAGAATCCGGCCTGCGGGTTTCGACATCCACTTTACAAACTGCATTGGTTATTCACCTCCTTGCTCATTAGATGGAGCAAGGCCGGAAAAGGATGCAGCACCAGACAGACGACCGGCGACTCTTCGGAGCCGCTGCGATGCGTCTTTGGCGATCGGCTCCAGCTCTGGGTTGCCGACCAAGCCGAGGGCGATCTCAGGATCAAGAAATGAAATGCGCGAACCGCCGGACCGTCCAGCTTCCACCACGACGTTGCAGGGCAAGAGCAGGCCGATGCCCGGCTCGACCAGCAGCGCACGGTGGGATAGCAGCGGATTGCAGGCACCCAGGATCTTGTATGGCCTGAAGTCGACGTTGAGCTTGTCGTTCAGCGTGCGTTGGACATCGATCTCGGTCAAAACGCCAAAGCCTTCTTCCTTGAGAAGTTCGCGGACCCTGGACTCTGCCTCCTCAAGCGTTAGCTCGGTGTCGACGCTGAACCCGTAGCGAGGCTTCATGCTCATGCGGCCTCACTGCTCGCCAGCTTCAAGACCGACTCCACGAACATCGCCTCCGGAAGTGCCCCGACAAACGAACCCGACCGGTTGACCACCGTGCGCGGAACGCCCTGGACCTGGAAGCGGTCGGAGAGCTCGGGGTACTCATTGGCCTCGACCACCAACGAGCGCACCTTGGGTGAGGCAAGTGCCATCCGGTTGGCCATTGAGGCAGCGCCCGGACAGTAGGGACAGGTGGGAGTGACAAAGACCATCACTTCGACCGTGCTTGCCAGCTTGGCAAGCTGCTCGGCCACCTCAGGTGAGAGCTCGGTGCCCGTTCCAGATGCGCGTTCAATCGCGTCCAACACGGTGGCAAACTCATAACCGGAAGGTAGGCCCTGAAAGGCGACCCGGCTCTCCTCTCCGCGCCGCGCCACAGTCAGAGTCGGGACAGCTTCCACCTCGCCAGGTTGCTCGCTTATGTCGATCACGGTCAGCTGGAGCTTGTCTGGAGCCGCTTCAACCAGGGTCCGCGCAAGTTCCTCAGTCACTTCACAGGTCTGGCAGCCGACACCACCAGGCAGGATCAGGCGCCCCGTGTCTGGTCGCCGGTAAAGCCGCAGCTCGACCGGTCCGCTGAGCGTCTCGGCGAGCCGTTCTCGAACCTGTTGCTCTGTCTTCTCATCCATCAAGGTCATCTCGTCATCTCCTGTCTGGCGATTCTTCAGCTACGAATCTCGGACAGCGCCCGAAGGCCGCGATCAAGGCGATGCTTGATCTGCGGACCCAGTTCGGCATCTTCAACGCAGGCCTGCAGATTGCTCGCGACCAGGCGGTGGTTGAATCGATCCACCGCCGCTCCCATCGCCGAGACCTGCCGCACCACCTCGTCGCAAGGGCGACCGTCTTCGATCATCCGCTGGACACCGCGAGACTGGCCTTCGATCCGCCGCAACGCTTTCAGCAGTTCAGACGCATTCCGAAATTCCATGCACCTAATATACCCCCGGGGGTATGTGGGTATTCCCGCAGCGCCTCTACTGAAGCTTCGTCGTCGTGTATTCGAGGCAGGTCTCGATCTGCGTAGCGTCCAGTTTCTCACCGGGCTTGGCCTCGAGCCGGACTGGGATCGAATCACCCGCACCGGCAACCTCCATGGAGGCCAGCTTGCCGTACTCGTCGGTCGGACACGCGCAGCGCCCGGCCTGGCATTTCCCAAACGTCTCGAGGAACTGCTCCTTCTTTACGCCGACGTCGGTCAACTCAATGAGTACCGCCGTCTTGTCCGCGCGGATTCGGTATCCGGCCATCGCCCGGTGATCTAGCTCGCCGCCGAGGCGAGCTCGCGAGGCCGCTCGATCATGAACTTGACATAGCCATCGCGTTGGTGATGTGTCACCTTCCAGTGCCGCTTCTTGACCCAAGCCGGGATGTCGGCGCTTGCCATGTAGTCGTCGGTGAAGAGCTCGATCGTGTCGCCCGGCGGTAGGTCACGCACGTGACTGAGCAGTGACCACATGGCTCCGCCGCCCTGACAGCTCGTCTTACGGATGTCCAGCTTGAGATAAATCAATTTGATGCTCCTCCTGCTGAGAGCAGACCACGACCCCCGGTCGTGATGTACAGGCGTTTGGCCCCCTCAGTTCAGGCCGTCCGGCTGTTCAACGGCGGTCCCCGTGGCTGACCCGGATCATGTCGGTCATCTTGAAATTGATCCAGACGAACCGCACCAGCTGCCAAGGAATGAAGGTCCTCATGAATACGGTCCATCGCGTCGGTTTGGGCGCGTAGAACGCCTTGCCGGCAGTCACGTGTGTGGCGTGGGTCGTCGGATCGTCCATCAACTGGCTACTCCGGAATGAGAGTCCAGCCAGGCTGCAGCGTGGCTTTGTAGAGAAACCTGTGGTGCAGCAGCAGCTTGATCCAGTCGGCCCGCCAGTCCGATCTCGCCGAAGGTCCGGCCCAGATCTCGGCCATACTCGGGATAGCGCTCGAAATCGGGAACGATCGGAATGAAAGTCATCGAGGCGGCGGTGCCGGTGAAGAAGTGAGCTCAGGCCGACGCGACGCACGAGGCGCCAATTTCAGCCATCGAAGCAGTGTGAGTGTGCCCCTCGCTGCCTTGGATCATGTCCACCACACTGCGAGCGACCGCCTTTCCCATCATTGCCGAGGGCATGCCGGTCCTGGGCGCCGCCGGCGCGATCAGGGTGCCGCGAGGACTTGTATGCGGCCGCGAAACGGCGTGCGGCGGAGCAAAGGCGACCCCGACAGCAAATATGTTTCGGAAGGCAGACGACTGATACGTGCGCGGCCAGTCACGCGCTCCAATCCTCCTACGGCTTGGTGGAGTAGTCAGCGTCCACCCGCATGAACCCGTTGAGCAGGAACAACCGATCGGTGGTGTCCGCACCATCCTGAGCGCAAGCTTTCAGGCCAACGCCCGAGAAGGGCGGCAGGAGCATCGCGAAATCAAACTTGCGCTCAGCCTGGTTCACCGTCCAGCGCCTCGTAGTGGACCCGGCCCTCCTCGACTTTCTGCACGTGCGCGCGGGTGATCCAGTCAATGCCCGTTCGGCGAATAAGGAGGCGTTAAAGATGGTGCTCGGGGTTACATAGCCACCCTGCCTGAAGTGCATCCCTCCCATCCCGAAGTCGCCCAGCTCGTATTGCTGCCTCGGGGCAGGCATCCCGATCCTGTCGTGGCATCACCAAGAACATCACACCCATCATCAGGACCATCAGAACCGGCATGACCCACAGCCAGCTCGTGCCGGAGAAACCGGCCCTATTGATCAGCCCGGCCGCTGCCAGTACGAAGATGAACAAGCGTATGCCCATCACCAGGAGCCAGTCCGATTACCCACTTGGCAACTTTCCCCGCGCCGTTCCTGTTGCCCACCATCATCGTGATTCAGTCAGCATCCTTCGGCGTCGCTAACGCTACTCGCGGGGTGCGCGCTCATTCTTGTTCGACTCTTGACATCCCCCCGTGCGCGTGGTGCGTGTAATGCTCACGACGGAAATACATCAGCGCGACCATCGGGGCTGTCATGGCAACAAGTGCAATCGGAAAGATCCATTCGAGGCCCAGCTGCACTCCCATGGCCGGCAGCACCATCCGCGCGACCGGCATGACCACGAGCATCCCCGCGAACATCGCCGCGTTCATCTCCACGATGTCGCGGCCAGGATGGCGACGGTAGAGCATCAGGGCCGTCATGGGGATGACCATCACCCCGATCGCGATCGGAATCAGGAACAACCAGGCCGGCGTCAGCCCCGCGGCGGGAAGGACGATTCGCACGACCAGGAAGAAGGCGCTCCAGGGGATGGCCATCGAGAGCGTCATTTCAATCAGGTGACGGTGGAAGGCACTCATCCCTGACTGATTCACTTGTCCATCACCCCTGAAGGAGCTTCTTTGTCTTCTCGAAATCCTCGTGATTGATCTCGCCAGCCGCCAGCCGCCGGCGCAGCTCGGCGATTGCCGAGTCGGACTCCTGGCGAGGCCGCCTGAAAGCCCCGATCATCCCGATGGCCAAGACGACCAGAAGGAGGATCACCGCCGTCATCCCGATCCAGCCCCACCCGTCGTAGTAGTTCCAACCCCACATCATTTCGCTTCGACCTCCTTTTGGTTCGTGCCTTCACCCTAGGTCGGCCGCGAAATGCGCGTCAGAGCCAGAGGACCCTAATCCGGAGGGCTGGAATACCCGGGTGGGGTAATCGATACTCCGCTAATCTGGAGGTGTGAGCACGCCATTCGCCGGGCCCAAGATCGTTCCCGTGACCCTCGGCGTCACCGGGATGACTTGCACCTCCTGCGTCCGGCGTGTGGAGAAAGCTCTCGTCGGGGTGCCCGGCGTCCAGGAGGCAAGTGTGAACCTGGCGACCGAGAAGGCCACGGTCATCTTCGATCCGGTCCAGGCGAATCTGGATCAGCTCAAGTCAGCGATCGTGAAAGCCGGTTACGGCGTTCTCGAAACGCCAGCTCCGCATTCCCCACTCCCGCCCGCACCCACGCCGATCAGCGCCGGCTATCTGAGCCTGCCCATCGAGGGAATGACCTGCGCCTCCTGCGTCGCCCGGGTCGAACGCTCGCTGGCCAAGGTGCCGGGCGTGAGCGAGGCCAGTGTGAACCTCGCCACGGAGACGGCAAGGGTCACCTTCGACCCTGAGCAGGTAGACCTCCAGACGCTCTCCCAGGCGGTCGAGAAGGCCGGCTACCACGTCGGCAAGAGCGCAACTCAGGCGGCCGCCCCGCCCGGCACATATGAGAAGGACGAGCAGGCGCTCGCGCGCGAGCGCGAGATCCGCGACCTCAAGGTCCGCTCGCTGGTCAGCCTGGTCATCGGTGTCGGCCTGATGGCGCTCATGTATCTGCCGCTCCACCTCGACTCACGCCTGGTCGAGCCGGTGCTGCTGATCCTGGCCACCTTCGTCCAGGTCTGGGCCGGCGGCCGCTTCTACCGGGCGGCCTGGGCCGCCGCCAGGCATGGCGCAACCACCATGGACACGTTGGTCGTCGTCGGGACCAGTGTCGCCTTCGGCTACAGCGCCTTCCTCACCCTGTGGCCGAGCCTCGCCGCGAGCGTCGGCTTCCAGCACCACCTCTACTACGAGACGGCGGTCATCATCATCTCGCTGATCCTCATGGGCCGCTGGCTCGAGGCCCGGGCCAAAGGCCAGACCAGCGCCGCCATCAAAGCCCTGATGGGCCTCCAGGCCCGAACCGCCAGAGTCATCCGCGGGGGTGTCGAGCAGGACATCCCGGTCGAAGCGGTGCAGCCCGGCGACAAGGTTCGCGTTCGCCCGGGCGAGAAGGTACCGGTGGACGGCCGCATCCTGGAAGGCAGCTCGACGCTGGATGAGTCGATGCTCACCGGTGAGAGCCTGCCGGTTGACAAAGCGCCCGGCGATATGGTGATCGGAGCCACTCTCAACAAGACCGGCAGCTTCGTCTTCGAGACCACCAAGGTCGGTCGGGACACGGCACTGGCCCAGATCGTCCGGCTGGTCGAGGAGGCCCAGGGCTCGAAGGCGCCGATCCAGCGCCTGGCCGACACCGTCTCCTCCTACTTCGTTCCGGCTGTCCTCGTCATCGCCGCCCTCACCTTCGCCGGCTGGTTGCTATTCGGGCCCGAGCCCAGGCTGACCATGGCGATCGAGGCCGCGGTTGCTGTCGTGATCATCGCCTGCCCCTGCGCCCTGGGCCTGGCCACCCCGGTTGCGATCATGGTCGGTACCGGCAAGGCCGCCGAGCTCGGCATCCTGGTTCGCGGCGGCGAGGTCCTCGAAGAGGTCCGGCGGATCGACACCGTTGTCCTCGACAAGACCGGCACCCTGACCAGGGGTAAGCCCGCCGTGACCAGCATCACAACTCTGGACGGGATCGGCGAGGAGCAATTGCTGCGGCTGACCGCGGCGGTCGAGAACAGCTCCGAGCACCCGCTCGGTCAGGCGATCGTTGCCCGGTCCAAGGAGGCTGAGATCAAGCTCCCTCCGGTAACCGACTTCTATTCGGTGCCCGGACAGGGCGCGGAGGCGACCGTCGACGGGCAGCGGATTGCGATTGGCAACCCGCTCTTTATGGCAGCGCTCGGCGTTGGGCTGAGCAGGCTCGGAGAGGCAGCCTCGGCAGCCGCCGCATCCGGCGCCACGCCGCTCTACGTCGCGATCGACGGCCGGGCAGTCGGCCTGATCGCCGTGGCCGACACGCTCAAGCCTGAATCCCCAGAGGCGGTGGCGGAGCTGAAGGCCCTTGGGCTCCAGGTCTGGATGCTCACCGGCGACAACCTTCCCACCGCGCAGGCAGTCGCCGGCCGGGCCGGGATCACCGACGTGCTGGCTGACGTGCTGCCCGACCAGAAGGTCGCCAAGGTCAAGGAGCTCCAAGCCCAGGGCCGGCAGGTCGCCATGGTCGGCGACGGTGTCAACGATGCCCCCGCCCTGGCCCAGGCCGATCTGGGTATCGCGATCGGGACTGGCACCGATGTGGCGCTGGCCGCCTCCGACATCACGCTGATCGGGGGAGACCTACGGACGATCGTGACCGCGATCGCCCTCTCTCGCAAGACCGTCGGGGTTATCAAGCAGGGGCTCTTCTGGGCCTTCGGCTACAACATCCTGCTGATCCCGATGGCGATGGGTGCGCTCTACCCGCTCCTCCATGTGCTGCTAAACCCGGTCCTGGCGGCGGCGGCGATGGCGATGTCCAGCGTCAGCGTGGTCACCAACGCGCTCCGGCTGCGCGGATTCCGGCGCCCTGCCAACCCGCAGGAGATCCTGCATCCGGCCCTGACGGAGCGGCTGCGCGAGTACTCCTACTTGGGCGGCATCGCGGTGATGGCGATCGCCATCGGTGCAGTCGCCCTTTACCTGACCAATACATTCGGAGGTATGCGATGACGAAGAAGCTGCTGACTGTCCCCGACATCTCCTGCGAGCACTGCGAGCGCGCCATTAAGAGAGCGCTCGAACCGTTGGAAGGCGTCGAATCGGTGCGCGTCGACATACCCGCCCACGTCGTCTCGGTCGAGTTCGACGAGAGGCGCGTTGGCCTGGACCGGATCAAAGAGATTCTCCTCGCAGAGGAGTACCCGGTGGCGACGGTCAGCTGAGGAGGATGGTGATGGAGAAGGACCCCATTTGCGGCATGGACGTCGACCCGGGCAGGACGCAGCAAAAGGCGGAGTACCAGGACAAGACCTATTACTTCTGCGGGCCCGGCTGCCGGAAGGAATTCGAGGCCGACCCGGCCAAGTTCTTGGACCCGGCATACAGGCCGTCGATGGGACCGCGATGAAAGCACGCCCGGGCTACGCGGCGAACAAGAACAAGGTGCTGGCACGGTTGCGCCGGATCGAAGGCCAGGTCCGCGGCCTCACGAAGATGGTCGACGAGGAGCGCTACTGCATCGACGTGCTGACCCAGGTTGCGGCCGCCAAAGCGGCGCTGGAGAGCGTCTCCGTTACGCTGCTCGAGGACCACATGCAGCACTGCGTGGCGGACGCGATCAAGACCGGCGACGGCACCGAGAAGGTTAGGGAAGTCTCCGCGGCCATCGGGCGGCTGGTGAGGAGCTAGCAGCGCTGGCCGCCACGCAAGCGCGGGTGACGCCTCTCGTTTACAAAGCTTGCCGCTGCTGCCGGCCTGTCGAGGCTGACAGTAAGCCAGCGGCGCCTCTGTTGGGACGCACCCGTTTGGGAGCCGGTGCTTGTGCAACCCGCTGGGCCATTCGTCGAAGTGAGCATGTTCCCGAACTTTGGACCGAACCCTCATCCGTGCATGACGATTGTCAAAAGCAGATTGCCGACGATGACGGGTACATGCTGCGGTCGAGGGAATGCATTCCTCACCGCCTCAGAGAACGCTCCCTGGCATCGAGCTGACCATGTGCCATGACGCGCCGCCATCCGTTGTCCGGAAGAGGCCAACGTTGTAATCCGGAGTCACGGCGGGAACCTGCGCCACGGCCCAACCGGTGGTCGGATCGGCGAACTCGAGCGCCGGGAAGAAGCCTTCCCCGCGGCTGATCCCGAGGGCGACCCACGTTCTGCCGTGGTCCGTGCTCCGGTAGAGATCGCCGCGGTCGTTGGCCAGGAAGCCGCTGTTGCTGCCGGTGATCACGAGCCACTTGGCATAGCCGCCAATCGGGACTGAGCCGAGGGTGGAGGTGCCGTCCGAATAGGAGCGCAGCGTCCAGTGAACGCCGCCATCATCCGACGTGTAGGTCCACTTGGCTTGTGTACCGGCGCCTGGCTCGCTCGGGCAGATCATCCAGACATGCACGCCGTCGAGCGTCGCCACCGGCATTCCGAACCCTCGACAGGGAGTGTCGAGGGGCGTCCACGTGGCACCGCCGTCTGTGGTCCGCACGAGGCGCGTATCCATCTCGGACTGCTGCGCCACGTAGGCGACCGAACTCGAGACTCGGATCAGTTGAAAGGGTCCCGATGCCAGGAGCGGCTGATGCAGAAGCGCGCTCCAGGCGCCGCGCGTGTCGTCCCACTGCAGCACGGTTCCGGGGCAGGGAGATCCGTTCCGGTCATCGCACCCGGCGATCGCCCACACCGACGGGCCCACAGCCGCAACGCCGAACGTGATGTTTGGCACGTTGCTTGCCTTCCAGCTGACACCGCCGTCGGTCGTGCCGAAGATGCCAGTCCCGAACACCCAGCCTACCTGCGGACTTGCGAAGCGGACGCCGAAGCGCGGGATGTTATCGCCGTCAGGCACGTTCAACGAGGTCACCTTTACCGGCGCGCCCCAAGTCACGCCTCCATCATGGGTGCGTGTGACCTCAACCGCCTTGTCTGCGTCGCTCTCGATGACCGCCCAGCCGTTCGATCGGTCAATGAAATCGATGGCTTCGAAGGGGGCGACCCATGGCGGGCTCGAAGGAGTGGCCATGGCGGCGGGTGACGGTCCCTTGTTTGACTTGGTAGAACTTCCGGCCGTGGCCGGATGGCTCACCGACCCACACGCGCAAACGAGGACCACGAGGCCGGTTACCAAGGCACGCACGGCGCTCATTACTGACTGAAACGCGCACCGGAGCGCGGCGTTACGCCGATCTCAGCCCTGACGCCGCGGCCGCGACCGTCGTCGAGCTGGCACTGATCTTCGTTGCGTTCGAAGCTGGATTACGTCTAGGGCCTTCCGGGATAACGTGATCGTGTGGCTGTGCTCGCGGAGGAGATCGCGGATAGGAGTCGGCGAGCTCGCCCGCGCCTCCTCTGGATCTTTGTCGGACGCAGCCCGCGCCATCGCGGCCACGGTCGCAACGACCACCTGAACTCTTGGACCCGCGACCCGGTAGTGGATCTCTCGACCTGCTCTGCGGCCAGCGACCAGACCGACTGCGACCAACCTTTTTAGATGTCCCGACACGTTCGCTTGCGAGCCGCCGAAGATGTCGCAAAGATCCCTGACGCGCAACTCCTCAGAAGCCAGGGCCATGACGATGGTGAGGCGTATCGGGTCGCCCATCGCCGCAAGGATCGCGGCCGCGCGGTGAACTTCAGCCGAGCGTGACTCCGAACGGTCCATCGGCAAATACCGATGGTAATCGCGGACCGACCACTATATGTGGGCCTAACGCGGTCGCGGTTGAGGCTATGTTGTGGCCGATTCAATTGGTTGAAATCGGGGGCCCGGGACTTGAACCCGGGGCCTCAGGGTCCAGAACCGTGTCGCTGGCGTGTCCTCCGGTGTCCAACAGACTCCCGAGTCGTCCTCGCGAATACGAAATCGACCAGGCTGGTGTCCTTTGGTGACCCCCTAGAGCCGTCCGGTGCCGGGAATGCGTGATCCATCTGTGATCGAGCGGGGGTCCTGATCAGCCCCTAAGGCGACGCGCGAACTGACGAGACTTGGGTCACCGCAGGCGGCAGAAGACGGCTGGTTTATGTCAGGACATCGACCATCAGCAAAACGAGGAACCCCACGATGAACATCGCCGTCGTCACTGTGTTCTCTCTGACCTCATGGGCCTCGACGAGCAGCTCCTCCGTCACCAGATAGAGCAGCGCCGCCACACCGACTGCGAGGACTGTCCCAGTTTGGAGGTCCGGACAAGCCCTGGGGGACAGTCGCCGCAAGACCCGCTCCGATCACCAACAGAAGTCCCACCCCAAGCACCGACGCCAGGCTCTTGATCACTGATACCTCGACATCATGGCCGTACCCGTAGCTGCCGCCAGTTCGTGCACATCGTTCGCAAGCAGGCCGCCAGCGGGTGGAGTCCAGCCGAAAACGAGGCGCCACGGCGAGGCCGAGGAGACGCTCCGTCCGCCGCGCCGCGCAGGGTTCCCCTACCGAGCCAGGGCGGAGACCTGCTGAGTGTCGTATCTGGCTCGTAGTGAACCGATCGCGTCCGCATCGGGCGGGCCGGGACGTCGCAAGATCTCGGCCAGCTCTTCGAAGTAGCGTTCGTGGCCCGGTGGAGAACTGATGAACAAAATCCTGGCTGGCTTATCGGTGTCATTCCAGAAGCGATGGGCCGCCCCCTTCGGCACGAACATGAAGCTGCCTGGCCCTATCCCATTGCCGGTCTCGTCACCAACCTGCAAGTTGAGGGAGCCCTCGAGGACGTAGAAGGTTTCCTCGATCGCGGTGTGGATATGGGCGCCGACATCGAATCCCGGCGCCACCGTTATCTCGAAAACGGACATGTGGTTGGAGTCGTCTGCGCCCACCTTGAGCACAATGCCGCCGCCGATCGGATGCCCGGCCCCGGGCTGCATCAGGTTGCTCCGCTCCATCTCGCCAACCTCCCTTTTCATCTTGCTGTCGTCCGATTCGCGCAGCGTACTTGAAGAACCCTCTAACGATCCTTGGTTGTAAATGATGGCGTCGATCGATCGCCAGCGGAGCCCCACCGCTCCGATTGTGGACGTGGGTTGAGCAATTTCGACATCGATTAATACACACGATGCCCCCGGGTGCCCTGTATTCCTTAAGGATCCTCCTATAGATGTCAAGGGGCAACTTCAGGCGCTCATGCGGCGCTAGGAATGACCTCCTCGCCTGGCCGACCAATGTCCGATAGACCTCCCTCGCCACGTATCTCTTTAGGCAGCGGAAGATCTCTTTCTTGGATTTGCCTTCGGCCGACGAGGCCGGAATCGGCGATGCACCCGCAGAGCATTGAAGAAGAATGCCTCGGAGCGAAGACGGTCCCCACTGTTCCCGGCCGCCAACACCCGGGTCGCGCCCACATCCTGACCGACACCGAATAGCTGGCGCAGTTGAGGGACGAGTCGGACAGTGAGGGCGTCGAGCTCTTTCTCGAGTGCGCGGACCTCGAGGTCGAGCGGAACGTATCGTCGAGACATCGAGCGTAGGGATAGCTTGACGGCCGAGGTTGGATCGGACGCTCCTTCTACTCGGTAGGCGCTGCAAGTCCGAACCAGAGCCGGCGTCTTCAGGTGGCGCAGCTGCTCACGAATGGGGTCGGGGGCCATCACGATCAGGCCCTTCACCGCGTTCACCGCTTGAGCAGCGGCGTCGGCATCGATGGGATCGGACTTGCCCCCAAAGCGTCGATCCCGGCGCACCGGACGGAGCACCTCGATGACCGCTTGGCCTTGGCCGCGGAGAAATCTGGTCAGGCGGCTTGAGACAGCTCCTCCTGGCGATCCAAGTTCCCGCCCGGGAGCTACAACCGGCTCGCTCTAAGGCTCTTTCAGAACCCACCCAGTAGGTGAACCGCAACCAGGGTTAGCCAGCCGAAGCCGATAGCGATAGTGATCCGCTGCAATAAGCCGGCTCCTGCCGCGAGCTGCCGGTGGGGTTGCGACTGGGTGGCCTGGAAGAAACCGATCGACGTGAAGACAAAGCCCGCGACGAAGAGGACTCCGGTCGCAGCGGAATACACTGCCCACCCGATCGACCCTCGGGCAACTTTACCGCCAGCCAGCACGAAGTAGGCTGCGGGAAGGGCGATGAACACGAGCATAGAGAACGCGGTGTGGAGAGACCCATTGAGGTTCGGACCGGACACTACCTCCCCGTCTGGCTGATAGTCGCCGACTGGGTCGGTGACAAAAATACCGGCGCCAATAAGCCCCAACGCATACGAGCCGACCAGCACCGATACCGCCGGCGCTACTCCGTATTGTCGAAGGTCTATCCAGAGGCCCACGCCGAAGGCAAGCATGAGTAGTCCGGTAACGATGAAGTTGGCCTTTTGGGTCCAGCCCGACTTGCCGAGGGCGAGCGCGCTCACGGGTTGGCGGAGTTGGTCATAGCCAGCCCTGGTGAAGCCCTCGGCGAGGAAGGCGACCACGAAAAGCGGGCCGCCCACCGCACCGCAAACGAGAAGAAAGGTCACCACGTGGGTTTCGCGATCCTATCCGAAGGAGAGGGCTGGACCCTAGGCCACGCCCAGCACCCCAATTTCCATCAATCAGCAGGCGGCAGTTACGAATTTGCGGGAGCCGAACTTGGACCCCCGACCCAGACCTTGTCCGCGGTCTCGCGGCTGAGGACGAATCCTGATCCCTTGACCTCGAATCGCAGCATGCGACCGACGGTATCGATTTCGCTGATCACGAGCTCCGCGCCAGGCACCAGCCCTCTTTCCGGTAGATATGCAAGCAACGCGGGCGCCTCGCGTTCGGCCACCTCAAAGACCCTGCTCACGCGGGCGACCGCGGATAGCGACATGGTGCCGAGGCGGACCTCGGCCGAATCCGCCACGCCATAGGCCGGAATCGGGTTGCCGTGTGGACAATTTGTGGGTGCCCGAGCACCTCGAAGAGCCGCTCGACCACGGCATCGGAGACGGCATGCTCGAGTCGGGCCGCCTCCTGGTCGGCAGCCACCCAGTCGAAACCGAGAGCATCGGTCAACCAGCGCTCCATCAGCCGATGCTTTCTCACCACGGCCGCCGCCTCGACTCTCCCGAGCTTCGTCAGCGCGATCTCGTGCTTGGTGGCACCAGGCCGTCGCGCGACATGCGGCGAAGGGCCATGGTCACGGTCGGCCGGCTGACCCCGAGCCAGTCGGCCAGCCGTGCACCCCGCGCCACCTCACCTCGCGCCTCGATGTAGAAGAGCGCCTCCAGGTAGCGGGCGATGGTCTCCGTCGGTTCTTTGGAGGTCATCGCAATCAGGCGGCCAGAGTCGTGCTGCTGCGGATCGGTTGCTGGCTGCGTTCGCCAGCGAGCAGAACCTGGAGACAGGTCAGGCAGGCCGCGGTGAACACAACGCCAGTGAGAGCAGCGTGGAGCAGCTCCCCACCGAGCGCGAAACCGGAGGCCACCAGATAGGCTCCGGCGGCGCCCTGCGCGAGCAGGCCTCCCACCAACCCGGTGGCGCTGAGTGTCAGGTCGCGTCGGCGACTCCTGAGACACATCGCGAGGAGAGCCAACGCCGCCAGCAAGGCCAGGCCCGCACCCGCTCGATGCGCCAGATCGACCACAAACGCGAGCGAAGCGACCGTGTGGCCGCACAGTGGCCAGGTCGTACAGGCGGAGGCGGCGCCCGTATGACGGATGTAGGCGCCGCTGTACACCAGCAGGTAGAGATAACCGGCGTTGCCGAGTGCCGCCAATTGCAGCGGTCTTGGTGCCGGCTCTGACGGAACTCTTCCGGCGTAGCTCTCCCAGACGTAGGCGGCGGTCAACGTGGTGGCGGCGAGTGCGATCAAGGACAGACCGAAATGGAGCGCGAGGACCACAGATGCCTGGGGATACTTCACGGCCCAGGCTCCCATCAGCGCCTGGGCGATCAGGGAGCCGAGCATCGCCGGTACCAAGAGGCGAATCGGGCGCCGATCGCGCCAGAACACGAGCAGGGCCGCGGCGAGCAGGACGATCAGGAGGCTCTCAGCCGCCGTCACCACCCGGTGACTGAACTCGATGAAGGTGGAGACGGCGAACTCAGGTATGAGGCGGCCGTTGCACAACGGCCAGTCATGTCCACATCCTTGTGCCGATCCGGTCGAGGTCACCGTCGCGCCCATCACGAGCACGATCAGCATCCCAATTGCGGCAAGGATTCCGAGGCCAACAGTCGGCCCGGCGAACGGAGGGCGATCGCTCGGTTTATCCGCCGCCAGCGCTGACCACCATGTCGGTGATGAATCCCGCGGCCAGCCCGATCAGGACTCCGATGTAGAGGAGATTCTTCCGTCCCGCCTTCTGGGCCACGCCCAGCAGTTGGATGACGACGTACAGAATCGAGCCCGCAGCCAGGGTCAGGAAAACCATGCTGACGACCTCGGAAGTGAACTGGCGCCCGATGGCGGTGCCCAGGAAGGTCGGGCCGCCGCCGATGGCTCCCATCAAGGCGAGAAAGCGCCACGACGGACGCTCGCCCTCCGCGGCGAGGGGAGCGACGATGCCGAATCCCTCGGTCGCGTTGTGAAGCGCGAATCCAATCACGAGAAGGGTGGCCAGGCTGATCGCTCCGATGGCGGCACTGCCCCCAATCGCCAAGCCCTCACCGAAGTTGTGGAGGCCGATTCCCACGGCGATGAGCAGGGCCAGGCGACGGGCGGCCGACCACGAGGCGATCCCCACCCGTCGGGCGGCGACCTCGCCCGGTGCCATCGCCCCTGGGCCATAGGTTGCCGCGGCCGGACGAGCGCGAGAGGAGAGCCAGCGCTCGTAGAGGACCAGGCTCAGGAGGCCAATGCTGAGACCCGAGAGGAATAGCCCGCCGTAGCCCAACACCGGGCCGATTCCGGCCTTGTGGTCGTGGAAGGCTCCGAGCGCGGCGTCGAGCGGTATGTAAGCGTGGGTGAGGACGTCCCAGATCAGGAAAAGGAGGATGCCGATCGCTAGCGCGTTGAGAAACTGGCGCAGACCCGGGCGGGGGGAACGCAGCCGACCGAGGGGCAGCCCAAGCAGGATCGTCACTCCGGCGATGAAGCCGAGGATCAGCGTCTGGACTTCGCTCAATTTGCGGCTAGCTCCCCCGCGGCATGGGCGCGTCGAACCAAATCCGCATTAGTGCCCACTAATTTCGTGGTTAGCCTAACTTACTGGGGATGCTGGGTCTTTGGCTGTGTACGGAACAGGCTGGTTGGCAGCAGGTTTGATCGCCGCAGCCGTTTCTGCCCATCGATCAACTTCCTACTCAGACGTACGCATCGCCCAACGTCGGGATCGCTGAACCGCTCCCACGACCAGCTCGGGCTCTCAGCCACCGCCGTGGCAATGCTGCACACCCTTACCTCCATAACTCGCGGTTCGTTTCCGCTGCCGGCTGAGGTCGGACTTGTAATGGCCAGCGCAGCAGTCGGGCTGGTTGCGATGCGGTCCCTGATCGATGCGAACCATGCAGGGAAGAGAACTTCGCCGGGCCCGCCGCTACCACCTGGCGATCGGTCCGGCTTTGGTGATTGCGGTTGGCTTGCACGTGGTTCCTTAATGGGCCCTTGCCGGCATCCTGAGGCCTTGATCGCGCAGCGGCCTACGGTCCGGAAGCCTTCGCCTGGGCACCGGGCCGCCGACCTGCTACGCCCTCAGACCTGTGTAAAGCGTCGCCAACTGGTCGCCCAGGCCTCCGCCCCCGCGGCTGCTCAGAGATTGCCTGATCGGATGCATCAGGTGAGGGCGACGCCCAAACCGTGACGTCCAGGGACCCCTGCGCAGACGCAGGTCAGCCGCCGGTCGGAGGATTGACGAACGCGCAGAGGATCTTGGCTCGCTCTGCGTCCCAGACCACAAAGTCCGGGCCCGTCACCAAGTATTGTCATCGATGATCTACGAATGCAGCCAGCCGCGGCTCGCCCACATCAGGAGGACAGGGACGATGTCTCAGAGCGACTCGTACGGGCAGAGCTTTGAAGTCAGTTGGCCGCTCGGACCTACCACGGTCTATGGCAGCGTGGTCAAGCCGGACGGACCCGGTCCGTTCCCGGGAGTCGTTCTGGTGGCCGGCAGTGGCCCGACGGACCGCGACTGGAACTCCCCATTCCTGCCTGGGACCAATGGCAGCGGTCGCCTGCTCGCGGAGGCGTTGGGGCGAGCCGGGTTCGCCTCGATGCGATACGACAAGCGCGCTTCCGGTCCCCATGTCCGCGAGACAATACCCCTCGTGATCGGCGCCATCACCATGCAGAGCCACGTCGATGAGCTCGCTGGGGCTGTGCGCAGCCTTGCCGAGCAGCCGGGCATCCGCCGCGACCGGATCTTCGCCCTAGGCAACAGCGAAGGGACTCTCCACGCCCTCAACTACCAGGTCCACGCTCCTGGCATCCCCCTCGCCGGCCTGGTGCTGACCGGACCTCCCGGGCGTGCCGTGGGTGCCGTCACTCGATCCCAGCTTGCCGCCCAAGCGAAGAGCATCCCCAACGGTGAGCAACTGCTCGGCCTCTATGACGCCGCCGTCGCCCGATTCCTGGCGGGTGAGCGCGCCGCCCCCGATCCGGCCCTGCCGGAGAGCGCGCGCACCCTCATAGCGGCCCTAGAGAGCCCCGCCAACCTTCCTTTTGCCCGTGAGCTGTGGACCGTGGACGCGGCAACACCTCTCAGAGAAGCGGGCGTCCCAGTGCTGATCATCATCGGCAAGAAGGACTTACAGGTCGACTGGCAGGCCGACGGGGAGCCTTTACAGCGCGCCGCGGCGGAGCGGCCCGGGGTCACCTTCATCTTTCCCGAGAATGCCAATCACGTGCTGAAGCATGAGCCGCGACCGCGTGCTGAGCTCACGCAAGCCGAAGTGATGGCCCGATACAACGCGCCGGATGCCTCACTCGACTCCGAGACCGTCGCGGCAATCGTGGCGTGGCTCAGAGCTCGAGCGTAGGCGGTTACGGCCGTGACCAAAGACCGTGATCTGGACCTCAACCCTTGCGCGCACCGTTTGGGGACGGGCCACCGTGTTGCACGTGACCGGCGGGCACATCGGGAGGTTGGGCAACGGTCGCTCCGCTGCACTTCTAGCCAGGCGCATGTTCTAGTGCTGGCGCCTGTCACTAGGCAGGGCAAAGGAAGCGCGGTGGTGCTGGTCGCTGACCGCCGGTTTAACCATGCGGTCCAGTATTCAACATGAAATCCAGTGCAGCCTCATCGGACACTGATAGCAATCGGAACAACCGAGTTGTTGGCGTACCCGAGGCGGTTCCACCGAGCCTGGCGCGGCTGCCTATTGTGGGCGGCGTCTGTTGCGCGAGCCATTAGCCGATAAGTGCCCGCTGCGGTTGGCGTCCACGTTGCCTGCCACTCGACCCATTCATAATCGGAGGCGGCGGCCGAGACTTCTGCGCGAAGCCACGCACGGCCTCCGTTGGTGCTGACTTCAACGCGGGTCACGGGCGCGATGCCGCTCCAAGAATACCCGCGAATTGTGCACGCTTGGCCCTTCTCAAGTTTGGCTCCCACCTCAGGCGCTGTAATGATTGAACGTACCGCGATCCGTCCGAGCGGCTCTGGCTCGTGGGTGCCGTCCTCAAAGACATAATGAGTGGCTTGGTAGTATCCGTGGAACCGGCTCGCTAGCACGCTCACGCGCACCAGCCATTTGACCGCCGCCACCGCATACCTACGGGGAACAATTAGGCGAAGTGGTGCCCCATGTTCAGCCCAAAGCGGTTGGCCGTTCATTTCGTACGCCAACAGGACGTCAGCATTGAGCGCATCCTCCAGCGGCAGCGAGCGGGCGAAATGAATAGGCTCCGCCTCTTCGTCGTTGGACTGCCGCTCGGGCACGCCCTGATCCGCGCCGACAAAGAGGACTTCGATGGCACCCGGCTTGATCCGCGCCCGCTTTAGGAGGGGGCTAAGCAACGTGCCAGTAAACTCGGCCGTTCCGACCGCACCTATGCCCCACTGTACGCCTTCGGCTTGGGGCCTTTGGAACGCCCTTCCGTTGCCCGCGCATTCAAGCGTGACCGTCAAGGTCTGGCGCGGCATCCTGCGGATATCGTTGATCCCAAGTTCGAGCCTTCGCTCCACCGCACCGTCCACCACCAAGCCGGGCCAGGACTCTGGAATCGAAAAGTGATTTCGGACGTAGAAGCACTCGACTGAGGTCAGAAGACCTTGCTGGCGGTGGAGCTGCGTTTCAGCGTTCAGGGGTCGGAGCGTTCGGATGTTTACGTCTTTAGCCATGGCCGTGCCTAATCCATTTTGGGCTCGCCGCAATTTCCAATGGCACATCCATCCAAGCCAAGTTCATCAACCCGAGAACGGAAAGCACCGCCATGATCGCCCAGCAGCAGCCTAGGCAGTAGAGGCCATGGGGCCGCGCCGGCTCGTGCGGCTGTTGGGCTGCTGCCGCCGAAGTCGAGCGTGATGTCACGAAACCGAGCGGTGACCGGCACGCCTTCAAGCAAACGTTCTTCAGAGGTGTGAATTGGTACAAGCCGGCGACCACCACGCCGGCTCCGCCGACGCGCGGCAGCCAGACGTCGACGGGAGCCGCGAACGGCGATCCAAGAACTGAATGATCCCAAGTGGCACCAGGCCGGTCTCGGCCTCCGCGATCCGAATGCTGTTGCGGAAGCATCGCGTACCCCCAGCTCCTCATCGCACCGACCCGACCTGGGCCTCAACGCCGAATCGGTCCCTTGGACTGGGCCCAATGGGCGCAGGTACTACGCACGCTGGACGTCTTCACGATCTGGCACTACGTATATGCCGCAACCGCCCACGCTCAGCCGCCGCCCTGGACCACAATCTCACTTGCCAACAAGGTAAGGCGACTGAATTTTGGCGTGCGTCGCACCCTGACCTGCTCAGGTACCCGGGCATGTCCGTGGCGTGGGCTAGCGCGCGACCCCATCGTTCCGATCCGGCGGCTTCACATACTCCACAGGGCTTCAGTTGGTGACATACGCGCGGCGCGCAGTGCGGGCCCGAGCCCGGCGACGGCGCCGATCAAAAGGGAGGCGGCGAAGCCGCCGGCCCAGGCTTCAGTGGGGATGACGGTGGCCCAGCCTTTGGTGTAGGCGTAGACGGCGGTGGAGGCAGCGCCGAGGGCGACCCCGACCGCGCCGCCAAGCAGTCCGAGGAGGACGGCTTCGGAAAGGAACTGGGCACGGATGTGGCCTTTGGTGGCGCCCAGGGCGCGGCGTAGTCCGATCTCGGAGCGGCGTTCGAGGACTGAGATGATCATGATGTTGGCGACGCCGACCGCGCTGACCATGAGGGCGACCGCACCGAGGCCGAGGAATAGGCTGTTGAGGGCACCCTTAGCCTCGGCTTGAGCAACGAGGGCGGAAGAGGGTTGGCTGACGTTGACCCCGCTGGGGTTCTCAGGGTTGGCGGTGGCTGCCAGGAGGTCATCGACGGCGTTGACCCGGTCGTTCTGGGCCCGGAGGTAGATGGTGGAGGGATGGCCGTCGAAGCCCAGGTACTTCTCTGCTGCGGGGTAGCCGACCAAGACGGAGGAGTCGATGGCGGGGACCAGCACTGCCGGTCCAAGGATGCCTGCGACGTAGAACCATTGACCGCCGACCCAGATTCGCTCGCCGGGGTAGATACGGTCGATCCCGAGCCGCAGCGCGGCAGCAGCGCCGAGAACGGCAACGGGTTCTTGAGCGGTGGCCGCGTTGAGGTAGTGGCCCTGGGCGACGCTGGTGGCGACCACCGGAAGAAGGTCGAGAGATGCTGCTTGGACGCTCAGGGCGTTGGTGTTACCGGAGGGGATGTAGGGGTTGCGGTAGGCGGGGGCGCCGCTAACGGCCCCGGTGGTCTGCACCTGCTGCACACCGCTGATACGCCCGATCATGGCCGGCGCCGCGGCAGGCAGTTCCGCGGTGCCGCCGGTGAAGCTCTGCCCGTTGCTGACGGTGAGCAGGTTGGTGCCGAGCTGGTTGATCTCGCTGAGCAGGCCTGCCTCGGACGAGGCGGACAGGCCGAGCACGGCGACGATGGCAGCCACACCGATAGCGATACCGAGAGCCGACAGCCCGGCCCGCAACTTCCGGGTGCGCAGACCCACGCTCGAGAGCCGGGCCAAGTCGGACAGCGGCAACCGTCTCCGGCTCAGGGTTGCGGCAGTCATGACCGGTCCTCGCCGACCGGCAGCCCAGCCTGGGGTCCTGAGATAGGAGGTTGGGCAAAGGCGGCGGACGGGCGGAGCCGCCGGTCGGCTTCCGCTGCTCGGCCGGTGTCGGACAGGATGAGGCCATCGAGGATCTCGACTGTGCGGGACATCCGCTCGGCGATGACGTGGTCGTGGGTGATGACGACGATGGTTGAGCCGGCCCGGTGGAGCTGGTCGATCAGGGCCAGGATGGACTGCCCGGTCGCCTGGTCGAGGTTCCCGGTCGGCTCGTCAGCGAGCACGATGGCGGGCTGGCCGACCAGGGCCCGTGCGATGGCGACCCGTTGGCGTTGCCCACCCGAGAGCTGGGTGGGACGGGCATGGGGGCGCTGGGCGAGGCCGACCAGGTCCAGGGCGTCGAGCGCGCGCCGGCGGCGCTGCTTGAGGGGGATGCCGG
>Ga0307372_10003827_pt1 | contig 23712 bp, 19 predicted proteins | sample OX1MG_FD_202533 | JGI IMG/M metagenome (GOLD analysis project Ga0307372, IMG submission 202533) | Soil microbial communities from Risofladan, Vaasa, Finland - OX-1 | ecosystem: Environmental > Terrestrial > Soil > Coastal area > Acid sulfate soil | place: Finland: Risofladan, Vaasa | collected...
CACTGTTTCCTTTTCGGTGGGTGACCTCTACCTCATCATCTACGGAATCATCTTCCTGGGCGTGATTCTCCTCATGCCGCGCGGGATCGTCCCCTCGATCTCCGACCGACTCCGGCATCACAAGCCGTCCCGGCATCGGGGTCCCTCGTCGGGAGCCAGCTTGGGCGGCGACGGAGACGGCCGCGCGGGTCTGGTACCCGGCCGAGGAGGCGGCGGATGACCGTGCTCCTCGAGGTCGAGGGTGTCTCCAAGGCCTATGGGGGGCTGCAGGCGCTCAACTTGTGCTCACTGACAGTCGAAGCTGGCTCGGTGGCAGGGTTGATCGGACCCAACGGCTCCGGGAAGACCACCCTCTTCAACGTGATGACTGGTTACGAGCAGGTGCGCCACGGAACCGTGCGTTTCAAGGGTGCGGCGATCACCAACTCAACGCCCGACCGTGTCTTCAAGCTGGGGATCGGCCGCACATTTCAGCTGACCCGCATCTTCCCCCGACTGACCGCCCTTGAGAACATGTTGATCGCTACCCAACACCGCGAGGGCTGGGTCGGCAGCGTCTTTCGCACCACCGCCAGCCTCGGGCCGGAGCGGGCCCGGGCCCTGGAGCTTCTCGACTACGTCGGCATCGGAGACATGGCCGGTGAGGCAGCCGGAACGCTCTCCTACGGACAGCGCAAACTTCTGGAGCTCGCCTACGTGCTAGTCGCTGATCCGGATGTTCTGCTCCTCGATGAACCAGCCGGTGGCATAAACCCGACGCTGATCAACCACGTCGCAGAGAAGATCCGCGACCTCAATCGCCAGGGCAAGACCTTTTTGGTTGTTGAGCACAACATGGAATTTGTAATGGGAATCTGCGACTCAGTCACCGTCCTCCACCAGGGTTCGGTGGTAACCACCGGGCCACCCAACGAGATTCGGGCGAATCCACAAGTTCTCGACGCTTACCTCGGCGGCGCCGACGATGAAGAGGATGTCTGAAGTTCCGGCCGGCGGCGTTCCGGTGCTGGCGGTCGACGAGGCCTTTGCCGGCTACGGCGGTGGCGACGTGCTCCGCGGGGTCTCGTTTTCCGTCGCGCCGGGTGCGGTCACCTGTATCGTCGGACCCAACGGGGCCGGCAAGTCAACCCTTCTAGCGGCGATCAGCGGAATGCTGGCGCTTCGAAAAGGAGACATCCGATTCCGCGGGGAATCGATCGTCGGCCGAACGCCAAGGCAGATCTTGGGTCTAGGAATCGTTCAGGTGCCGCAGAACCACAGCCTCTTCCCCGAGATGTCGGTGCGTGAGAACGTGGAGATGGGTGGCTTCATTCTCCGGGACCGGGCGCTGGTCCTGCGACGGCTGCGCCAGCTGGAGGAAATGTTCCCGCTGGTCGCGACCCGGGCTGGTGACAAGGCCGGCAGCCTCTCCGGCGGCCAGCAGAGAATGGTTGAGTTTGCCCGGTGCCTGATGCTCGACCCTTCGCTGGTGATCTTGGATGAGCCCTCGATGGGATTGGACCCCAAGACCAGACGAATCGTCTTCGACTCGGTTCGGAAAATGCACCAGCAGGGACGAACTATCCTCTTGGTGGAGCAGAACGCCAGGGCAGGCCTGCGTCTCAGCACCCACGGGATAGTCCTCGAAACTGGTCGTGTTCGTCTCAGCGGCACTGGGGCCGAGGTCCTCAACCATCCTGAAATAGGAGCGCTTTACCTGGGCGGAGCGGTCTGAACGAACCCGTCCAATTCCGGATCGGGCCAGCAGGCTCAATCGTCGAGCAGCAGCTCCGGCTCCTCCAGGTATTCGGTCACTTCATTCAAGAATGGCGCGGCCTGCGCCCCGTCCAGAACTCGATGATCGCAGCTGAGCGTCAAGGACAGGACAGGTTCCACAGCCGGACGACCATCAACGGGAACGACCTCGTCCCGGATCCTGCCGACTGCCAGCAGGGAGCTCTGTCCGTCGGTCAGGACCGCCCCGAAGCGATCGACCCCGAACATTCCCAAGTTGCTGATCGTGAGGATCGCTCCTTCTAGGTCCGACCCGAGCAGTCGGCCCGCCTGTGCCCGCTGCACTAGTTGACTTCGAGCCTCGACCAACTTCGCTAGTTCCAATTGATCCACGTCTCGAACAGTGCCCAGCAGCAGTCCACCCGGAGTTGCGATGGCCAGGCCCACATGGACGCTCGAGCGGTGACGGATCTCTCCACTAGCCCAATAGCCACCCATCTCGGGGTGCTTCTTCACCGCCGCGCCGACAGTCCGGATCAGTAGGTCGGTATAGGTGACCGCCAGCCCGGTCCGCCGCCTCAGTGCGGCCAGCCAATCTCGAAGCCGCCGCGCTCTGACGTCCCGACTTAGGTAGAAATGGGGGGTACTGACCCAGACCTGGGTGGTGTGTGCTGCCATGCGACGACGGGAGGCGGAAGGCTGCCCCTTTGCCGGCTCTGCAGTCGCCAAATCCGCGGCCAGGTAGGCCCCGTCCGGGCCGCTTCCGCCTGCCTCCGCCAACTCAATTCCGCGCTCGGCAGCCAATCGTCGCGCCAGCGGCGAGGCCGCCGGCCGGGTGGCAGCTGCGACCGTCGACAATTCTCCGCCGGCCGATCCGACCGGATCGGAATCCCCCGCCAAGACGGGTTCCGGATCGCCCGCCGCCGGAGCGGGGATGGCCGGCGCCTGGGCGGCCGGGCCGGCTGGCAACGCTTCGGCCTCGGCCAGGATCCAGGCCATGACCGTCCCGACCCCCACCTCCTCCCCTGGCTGCACCCGAACACCGCGCAGGAATCCGGTCCCGGAAGCTTCTATCTGGACAGCGGACTTGTCGGTCTCGATCTCCATCAGCAGGTCCCCGACCGCGACTCGATCGCCCTCAACTTTGATCCAGCGCAAGAGTCGACCGGTCTCCTGGGCAAGCCCGAGCGCGGGCATGATCACCTCAACCGCCATGGGCTACTCCGGTCATCCCGGTCCTGGGCCGGGAGCGATTACAGGTCCTCGGGCGACATCGGCCAGACGGTCTAGGTTGTTGCGGTGGGACTCGGTCTCCCGGGTCGCCGGGAGAGGGCCGCTGACCGTGTAATACCGCTGGCCAGCCACCAGCAGGTCTTCGGCCGGAAAGCGCGTGATCACCTCACAGCCGTCGGCGGTCACCACCAACTCCTCCTCAATCCGGGCGGCGGTCCAGCCATCGGTCGAGGGCCAGAAGGTCTCCAGAGCGAACACCATCCCCTCAACCAGCACTTCGGGATGTTCGTCCGAGACCAGATGGCTGAAGATCGGCTTTTCCCAGATCGACAATCCAACTCCGTGGCCGAACTGCAGTCCGAAGGCGGCCTCCTCGTTAGCGAACCCGAACTCTTCAGCACGGGGCCAGACCGCGACAACGTCGGCGGTAGTGGCGCCCGGCCTCACCTGCGCGATAGCTGTATCGAGCAGCTCCCGGCAGTGACGATATGCCGAGACCAGGGCCGAGCTGGCGGATCCCACCGCGAAGGTGCGGTAGTAGCAGGTGCGGTACCCGTTGACGGCATGGAGGATGTCGAAGTAGGCCGGATCGCCAGGCCGAAGCATCCGATCCGAGAAGACGTGGGGATGCGGAGTGGCCCGCTCGCCGGAGATGGCATTCACGCCCTCGACGTGCTCTGACCCCAGGTCATAGAGCACCTTGGCCACCAGTCCCACGCATTCGTTCTCACGGAGACCTGGGCGAAGCGCCGGATAGAGCTGATCGTAGGCGGCGTCAACCATCGCACAGGCGGTGCTGAGCAAGGTGATCTCATCTGCTGTCTTGATCATGCGAGCCCGTTGCATCAATTGCTGGCCGTCGACGATGGTCAGACCTTCGGCCTGCAACGCGGAGAGGATGGGCAGCTCGAGGATGTCCACCCCCAAGGGCTGGTCGGCTAAGCCACGCTCCTCCAACTCGATGCGGATCTTCCGGGCAACGCTCTCGGCACGACCCGCCGCCGGATCGAATCCCCCTCTCATGGTCGCGATTCCGGCACGGGAGCGCTCCTCCCCTAGCCAGGGACAGTAGATCTGGTGGTGTCGGGCGGCCGAGCCGAAATCCCAAACGATGGGTTGGTCGTTGCGGGGTAGCAAGGAAAAGCGAGTGAGCTTGTCGATGGCCCAGGTACCAATGTGGGTGGCGGTGATGTAGCGGGTGTTGTTCATGTCAAAGCAGAGGAGGGCGCCCAACTCGGAACCCTCAAGGACTCGCTGGATCCTGGCCAGCCTCTGGGTCCGCAGGCGGTCGTAGTCGACTCTGGCCTCCCAGTCGACGGCTCCCAGTCCGTAAGTGCGCGTGAGCTGACTCACAACGTGACCCTCCTTCCCAAGCTAATTGCGCCCGCAGAGTTCACGCACCGTCTTCACCAAATCGTCCACGGTGGGCACGGTAAGGTCCTCCAGAACCGGCGAGAAGGGGATGGGGACATCCAGGGCTCCTAGTCGTCGCACCGGAGCGTCGAGAAAGTAGAACGCCCCCTCGCTAACCACCGCGGCTAGCTCAGCGCCGACCCCGTAGCTGCGATGGCCCTCGTCGACCACCACGGCGCGGGTGGTCCGCCGGGCGGAAGAGATCAGGGTCGCGCGGTCCAGAGGCACCGTCGTTCGGGGGTCCACCACCTCGCACTCCAACCCCTCGCCGGCAAGCACGTCAGCCGCCTCCAGAGCCAGTACCACCATGCTGCTGGTGGCGATCACCGTCACATCGGTCCCGGGCCGCTTGATGTCGGCCACCCCGAGGGGCAGTGTGTACTCGGCGACCGGAACCAGGCCGCGCTGCTGGTAGTTCATCTTGTCCTCGAAGAACACAACCGGGCTGTTGTCGCGGATGGCGCTCTTCAGCAGGCCCTTGGCGTCGTAGGGGGTGCTCGGGAGCGCCACCTTGAGACCGGGAATGTGGCTCACCCACGCATGGAGGCTTTGGCTGTGCTGGGCCGCCGAGCGCCGACTGGCTCCCATGGTGGTGCGGATGGTCAGCGGCACGCTGAGCTTGCCCCCAGACATGTAGTGGACCTTGGCTGCCTGGTTGGCAACCTGGTCCATGACCAGGCCCAAGAAGTCCCCGAACATGATGTCCACCACCGGTCGGCGCCCGGTCATGGCGGCCCCGACGCCCATCCCGGTGAAGCCGGGCTCTGAGATTGGTGTATCGATGACGCGATCGGTGCCGAACTCTTCCACCAGCCCGCTGAGAACCTTGAATGGTGTTCCAGCCTCTGCGACATCCTCGCCCAGGATGAATACGCTGGGGTCGCGACGCATCTCCTCGGCCAGGGCCTCCCGGATCGCCTGAGCCATGGTCAGTTCGCGGGTTTCGGCTCCCGCCGCGAGGTCAGGCGAAGACATCGGTGGCCACCGTGTCCAGGTCGGGGTAGGGCGCAGCCAGCGCGAACTCCACCGCGGAGTCGAGCTGCCGGACTACCTCCTCGCTGATCGCATCCAGAGAGGCCGAGTCCGCAATCCCCTCGGCTTCGATCCAGGCCCGCGCGATGGCGAGGGGATCGCGCTGCTCGCGCCAGAACTGCTCCTCCTCACGACTGCGGTAGTAGGCGCGGTCGACATCCCCGACGTGGTGGCCAAAGTACCTATAGGTGGTGCACCACAGGAACGCCGGACCGCCGCCCTGTTGAGCTCTCGACACCGCCGCTGCGGCAGCCGCGTACACGGCGCGCACGTCTTGGCCATCGACCTCGGCAGCTGGAATACCGAACGCGGTGGCCCGTTCCAGCGGCTGGCCCGCCACCGTCTCGGCGCCGGCGGTGTACTCGCCGTAAAGGTTGTTCTCGCAGACGTAAATCACCGGTAGCTTCCACAGGGAGGCCATGTTCATGACCTCGTAAAGAACACCCTGTCCGAGAGCCCCGTCGCCTATGAAGCAGACCGCGACCTGGTCGGTCTTGCGCTGCTTGATCGACAAGCCTGCACCGGTCGCGATTCCCAGCGATCCCCCCACGATCGCGTTGGCCCCCAGATTACCCTTCTCCTGGTCGGCGATATGCATCGATCCGCCCTTGCCACCGCAGTAACCAGCAGCCTTTCCTAACAGCTCCGCGAACATGCGCTCAAGAGAGGCACCCTTGGCCAGACAGTGACCGTGACCTCGATGGGTACTGGTGATGTAGTCGGTGTCCTTGAGAGCGGTGCAGACCCCCACACAGACGCCTTCCTCACCGCTGGAGAGATGGGCCAGACCGGGCATGATCTTGCGCTGGTACAGGTCGTTGACCCGATCTTCGAAGAGACGGATCGTCAGCATCAGCCGGTAGGCCTCGCGCCAATCCGGTTCCCGGTCAGCGACCTTTTCACCTGACTGGGCCAAGACCTCGCTCAAGCGCACGACTCCTGCCAGGCAAATATTCGGCCCAGAGATGGCGGCACCGCAATCGGGTCGCTCCGGGCGATCACCGGGCCCGCCCGGGCCCGCCGGCCACCGGCGCGCCCGCCCGCGGAGTACTGGTCTCCGATTCCACCCGCTGGAGGTGGCCACGCATCCGCTCCCTGGCTAGTTGAGCGTCGCGCTGGGAAATCGCGGCAAGGATCGACTGGTGTTCGCGGAGCGAGAGCTGAGGGCTGCCGGGGACATTGAACGCGACCGTGAAGGTGCGGGACATGGCATCCCTGATTGCTTCCATGAGTCGGACCGTCAAGCGGTTACCGGTGGCGGTGGCCAGGCCCACATGAAAGCCGATGTCGGCCGCGCCGTACCTGACCGGATCCGCCAAGGCCGCTTTCATCTCGTCGATCCGAACCGACAAGGCCTCCAGGTCTCCAGCCGAGCGGCGGGCCGCCGCCAGACCGGCACTCTCAATCTCTAACGTTCTCCGCACCTCGAATAGGTCGGCGATCTCGACCCGCTCTAGCCCAACCAGCAAACCCAGCGCCTGTCGAAGCAGGTTGCTGTAGTCGGCAACCCTGAACCCGCCCCGCCCGTCCGACTCAGTCATGCCTTGGGACTCGAGAACCCGGAGCGCCTCACGGGTTGAGGAGCGCCCCACCGAGTAGGTCCTGGTGAGATCGCGCTCTGGAGGAAGCTGATCGCCGGGCCTTAGTCTCTGCTCGGCGATCGCCAGGGTTATGGCATCCGCTACCAAGTGGTAGATGTTGCGGCGGGCCACTGGGTCAAAGCCGAGGCCGGAAGCGGCCTGGTGGTCCTTGGCCAGGTGCTGACGGGGGGATGACTCAGTGACTTGATGTCTGATGATCAGACAATCTATAGGCCCCGCCCAGAGCTGTCAACTGAGGTGCGACTATCTCCGCGGCCGGGCCAGGTAGAGCTCGGTGACATAACTTTGCTGCAGCGCCCCTCCCTGACGGGAAAGGACCGCAGCGATCCCGGTGAGAAGCCTCTCCAGGGAGCCGGGGTCCAGCAGCCGGTGGTCCGACTGGGTCTGCAGCAGACCCAGGTACTCGTCGCTGGAGTAGGTGGCCGCCCATGAGATCTGCTCGCGTACCACCTCCACGAAGTCTCCGCTAGCCTCGATCTCGGTCCGGCGGTCGAGGTCACGTTCGCCGGGGAGGCCGGCTGAAAGCTGAGGAGCCTCGCGGCGGTAGACCTCGTCGATCTCAGCGCTGAGTTCTGAGGCCCGACCGCTCCCGGCGAGCGGGCGGTTCCACAGCAACGCCAGGAGGCCCTCCGGGGCCAGAGCGGCTCGAGCCTTGGGATACCCGATCTCTGGACGGACCCAGTGCCAGGCCTGGGCCGCGACGACCAAGCGGAAGGGCTCCTTGGGCAGGGCCCAACCTTCGAATGAACCCTCCTCCACTGTCACGCCTGGCAGGTCCTCGGTGTTCCTGCGAGCCAATTCAGCCATGCGCGGACTGGGCTCGACCGCGGTCACCGCCAGACCCCGCTCCGCCAGGGGCCGGGTGGCCCGCCCAGTTCCGGCGCCGATCTCCAGCGCGCGATCGCCGCTTCGGAGTGGTCCAAACTCCATGAGCCGGTCGAAGACCGTTCCTGGATATCCGGGCCGGTAGCGATCGTAAAGTTCCGCGACCTCGCCGAAGACCAGCCGCTGTTCCCGATCTCCTTGGATCATGGCGTCTTGGTCCTTGGTAATGGATGTGATTGGGCGGGTGGGCCCCATGGCTGATGCCGGACGGTGGGGAAGCTCGCGATCACGACTATGATGGGGCGGACATCGCGAAATCCCGGCGGCGGCTTGGGAAGCGGCCGGATCCCTCTGGAGCCAACCCGGGTCTCCGGGAACAACCGACTGCGAGGTGCCATGGATCTGATCGAGATGTCGGTGGACAGCATTCGGGTCCATATGCCCAGCGGCCAGCACGTGGTGGTTCTGAAGGAGAAGGACGCCGAGCGCTTCCTCCCGATCTGGGTAGGCATGGCTGAAGCCAACGCCATCGCGCTCAAGATCTCCGGGATAAAGCCCGATCGGCCGGTGACCCACGACCTGATGGTCAACATGCTGCAGCTCTTGGACGTGAGCGTCACCCGGGTAGAGGTTTCAGAGCTTCGCGACGACACCTTCCACGCCCGAATCGTCGGGGTCCAAGCAGGGAAGGAGCTGGTTTTCGACGCCCGCTCCAGCGACGCCATCGCCCTGGCGGTTAGAGTCGAGTCCCCCATCTACGTGGCCAGCGAAGTTCTCGATCAGGCTGCGGTTCTGCCCGATAGTCAAGCCGATGACGACACTCGGCTGGCGGTCTTCCAGCAGATGGTCAACGACATGAACCTCCCTGACCTCGACACCCCCGACGCCTGACCACGCTCTCAGGCCAGCATGGCGGAATGGCAGACGCGGCGGTCTCAAAAACCGTTGGGCTCACGCCCGTGTGGGTTCGACTCCCACTGCTGGCACTCCGATCTAAAGATCGAACCGGGGTGGTGGCCGGTCCGGCTGTCAGCCAGCCACCGGAGTTTGACGGACAATTTGACAGCTAGAGCGTAGCTTCTGGCCTCGTCGAGGGGACAACCCCCTGTGGCAATCCCGGCGGACTCCAGGGTGCCTACCGGGATTTTTGCCCGTGCCCTCGGTGTGGCCACGGAGTAGACCTGCGTCTGTCACACGAGGACGACAAGCACTGCGGTGGACCCGGTTACCGTGTGCCAAGGCACGGGCCCGGTCTCCCCAGTAGGGCGCCCATAGCCGCCTCCCTTGGCTCCCAGCGTCCTAGTACTTGGGCCGCCTGGGCTGCGCTCACCACCCCTGCCTCCAACTGGTTCAGCACCAGCAACCGCCTTTGCTCAGCTGAGTTCAAAACGATCTTGTCCTTCATAGTCGGACAGAATCGCTGAGCTGTTAGGGGCGGTCAGAATCGCTGAACTACGACAACTTTTGCACTCGAGGTTGACACTCGGTCACCGAACTGCTATAGACCCGGTGTCGAGACTCAGCGCCGGGAGCACTTGGGAACCCACGCGCCGAGGTCTTGACAGTTCAAGGAGAAGGGGAGCCGATGCAATTCAGCGTGGGCGCATTCCGAGTCAGTGACCGAGTCGGCTCTGCTCTCTGGCGGCACGCCTCGAGAGGCTGGTTACGTTCTCGGCTGGCGGCAGTGGTCGGGGCCGGTGCGCTGGCGGTGTCCATCGCGGCGGTGGGCGGCGTTATTTCCGCCTCGGCCAGCACCACCGCCGTGGCGGTCTCGGGGACATCTATCTTCGACGGCGTGGCCTGCCTCAGCGCAAGCACCTGCGTCGCGGTGGGCCAGAACCCCACTTTGGGCGTGGTGGTGTCCGTCACAAATGGCACCCCGGGCAGCGCCCAGACGGCCGCCGGGACCGCCGTGCTCTACAGCGTGGCCTGCACTAGCGCCACCACCTGCGTGGCGGTGGGCCAAGACCCCACCTCCACCCAGGGCGTGGTGGTGCCCATCACCAGCGGCACCCCGGGCAGCGCCGTGGCGGTCTCGGGGACTTTTGGCCTCTACGCAGTGGCCTGCTCCAGCGCCACCAGTTGCGAGGCGGTGGGCCAAGACCCCACCGGCACCCAGGGGGTGGTGGTGCCCATCACCAGCGGCACCCCGGGCAGCGCCCAAGCGGCCTCGGGGACGTCCTACCTCGACGGCGTAGCTTGTCCCAGCGCCACCAGTTGCGAGTCGGTGGGCGCCAACTCCACCGACACCCAGGGGGTGGTGGTGCCCATCACCAGCGGCACCCCAGGCAGTACCCAGGCGGTCTCGGGGACGTCTTACCTCGACGGCGTAGCCTGTCCCAGCGCCACCAGTTGCCAGGCGGTGGGCGCCAACTCCTCTACCCAGGGCGTAGTAGTGCCCATCGCCAGCGGCACCCCGGGCAGCCCCCAGGCAGTCTCGGGTACCAGTGCCCTCTACGGCGTTGCCTGCCCCAGCGCCACCAGCTGCGAGGCGACGGGCGCGAACTCTTCCTCTGGCCAGGGAGTCGTGGTGCCCGTCACCAGCGGCACCCCGGGCAGCACCCAGGTGGTCCCGGGGACACGTGAGCTCAACAGCGTGGCCTGCCCCAGCGCCACCAGCTGTGAGGCGGTGGGCTCCAACTTCGCCGACACCCAGGGGGTGGTGGTCACGATCACCACCAGCGGGTTCCAGGCTGGGGATCTGGCCGCCGTCAACGGCAGCAGCACCTGGGTGATGTCCTCGAATGGGTCGTCGGGGTACAACCCGCCCGCCCTGTGGTCCTCAAGTGCCTTCTACGGTTCCCAGGCCACCCTGTCCGGCGACCTCACCGGCAACGGGCAGTCGGACCTGGTTGCCGTCAACGGCACCAGTGTCTGGGTCATGCTCTCCAGCAGCGGCAGCTTCCAGGCACCGCAACAATGGTCGTCGTCTGCCTTCTCCGGCACCCGAGCAATTCTGCTCGCCGATGTCACCGGGAACGGCATGGAGGACCTGGTGGCAGTGAATGACAACAGCGTCTGGGTGATGCTTTCCACGGGGTCGGGCTTCGCCGCACCGGTCAAGTGGTCGTCAAGTGCCTTCTACGGTTCGCACACCACCCTGGCCGCGGACGTGAATGGAGACGGCATGGCCGACCTCATCGCCGTCAACGGCAGCAGCACCTGGGTGATGACCTCCACCGGGACGGCGTTCAACCCGCCCGCGCAGTGGTCCTCAAGTGCCTTCTACGGTTCGCAGGCCACCCTGGCGGCCGACGTGAATGGAGACGGCATGACTGACCTCATCGCCGTGAACGGCAGCAGCACCTGGGTGATGACCTCCAGCGGGACGGCGTTCAACCCGCCCGCGCAGTGGTCGTCAAGTGCCTTCTACGGTTCGCAGGCGACCCTGGCAGCGGACGTGAATGGAGACGGCATGACTGACCTCATCGCCGTGAACGGGACCAGCACCTGGGTGATGACCTCCAGCGGGTCTGCGTTCAACACGCCCGCCCAGTGGTCCTCGAGCGTCTTCTACGGCAGCCGGGCGACTCTGGCGGCTGGCTGAGCCAAGCGACTGTCTTCTGCCGGAGCCGGGGCTCGGCAATGTGCTCGCCCAAGACCGTGAAGGAGAGCTGCCGAGACCGGGAGCCGGGGACCATCGGAAACCTGCGGGGATGAGCTGCCCCGGGGATAACTGTGCCCGGGACGCTCCCATGGGAGTGCTCTAGCGCTGCTCGCCAGCCGCTGTTCCCACACCTCCATGAAGGCCCTGGCTTGCTTGGGGCCGCTCTGCCCACTAGATTGAACGGCTCACAAGTTCTCTAGACACGTCGGACCCGACGGGGGTTCCCAAGGGTCAAGAAGCCCGCTCATCCTGGGTGTCTACATCCTGAAGGAGGCGACCGCCTTTACCGGTGATGACCTGATCCTCCGCCACCTTGTGCGGTTGTTCGCCAGGTCGGGCTGACAGCTAACGGTTGGAGTGGGCGTCAGCGCCTTGATTGCGATCATGGTCACCGTGAGACGATTTCGCACAGGCCGTCTTCCCAGGCTTGCCATCCCGGCCCAGAAGACCAGATCGGCGGCAGGTGGGCCCCGACGACCTACGATTCGTCTGGATGAATAGTGGCGGCAATTCCACCCGTACCTCCTACGATTCGCTGGTGGTCGGGGGCGGCCACAACGGCCTGATCTGCGCCGCTTACTTGGCCCGGGCCGGACAGCGGGTGGCGGTTCTGGAGGCCAGGCCTCGGGTCGGGGGCGCCGCCACGACCGAGGAGGTCTGGCCCGGCTACCGCGTCTCGGTCCTGTCCTACGTGGTCAGCCTGCTCCGCCCAGCAGTAGTCCGGGAGCTGCGCCTGGATCGCTTCGGCTACCAGGTCTATCCCCTCGACCCGGCCTACTTCATGCCCTACCCGGACGGGCGCTCGCTCTTGTACTGGGAGGATGTGAACCGGGCGGCCTCCGAAGTTGCCAAGTTCTCGGCCCACGACGCTCAGGCTCTGCTGGAGTACGACCGGGTCCTGGGCCGGCTGGTTGCGCTGGTACGCCCTTTGCTCGACCGGGTGCCGCCCAGCCTCGAGCTGGGCCGACCCGGTGAGTGGGTCGGGGCGTTGGGCCTAGGCCGGCACCTGCTCCGCCACCGGGGCGAGCTGAGCCAACTGGCCGACATCATGACCATGTCGGTGTCCGATTTCCTTGACCAGTGGTTCGACGACCCTGCCGTGAAGGGTGCGCTGGCGCCGGGCGGGGTGATCGGGGCCTGGGCTGGACCTCACTCGCCCGGCACGGCCTACGTCCTGCTCCACCACCGGATCGGCGAGGCCGGAGGCCAGCGTGGCGGCTGGGCATTCGTCAAGGGAGGCATGGGGGGCCTCTCCGAAGTCCTAGCCAGCGCCGCCCGGGCCGAGGGAGCCGAGGTACACACCGGGGCCCGGGTCGCGGCGATATCCGTGACCGAGAGCCGCGTCAAGGGTGTCGTACTGGAAGACGGCACCGAGCTCAGGAGCGCGCGCGTCATCTCCGCCATCCATCCCCGGACCGCCCTGCTGGATCTGGTGGGGTCACAACACCTGCCCCAGCCGCTGGTGCTGGAGATGGAGCGCTATCGCAGCCGGAGCGGCTCTGCCAAGGTCAACCTGGCCCTGGCCGAGCTGCCTGACTTTCGCGCCCTGCCAGGCTCGGAGCCGGGCCCTCAGCACCCCGAGTTCATCATCAATCCCTCGATCGACTACCTGGACCGGGCCTGGAACGACGCAGTCTCGGGGCGCTGGAGCCGCGAGCCGATGATGGACTGCGTCATCCCCACCACCAAGGATCACAGCCTGGCCCCGCTCGGGCGCCATATCCTCACCTGCTTCGTCCAATACGCGCCCTACCAGCTCCAGGGAGCCAGCTGGGACCAAGAGCGGGAGAAGTTCGCCGACCGGGTGGTGGAGCTGCTGGGCACCTACGCGCCCAACCTGCCCGGGGCGGTGCTACACCGCCAGGTCGTGACCCCCGTGGATATGGAGCGAGATTACGGGCTCCTGGGGGGCAACATCTTCCATGGTGAGATGTCGCTCGACCAGCTCTTCTTCTTGCGTCCCGCCCCGCAGGTGAGCGCCTACCGCACCCCAGTCAGGGGCCTGTACCTGGCTGGCTCGGGCAGCCATCCCGGTGGCGGGGTCATGGGGGCGCCGGGCCGGAACGCCGCCAGGGTGGTTCTAGCCGACTTGCGCCGCCAGCGCTGGGCCGGGCCGCTGGGCCGACTACGCCCGGGCGCCGGCTGAACCGCCGGTCGCTACCGCGGGCTGGCTGGCCACCACGTGGCCAGCTCGGGAAGATCGGAACCCCGCGCTGACGAACTAGATCGCCACCCGGATCACGCCCGATTGGATTCCAAATCTAACCGCTAGCACTTCGGTTGGTCCTGGGTCGAGAGGACAAACGTCGCAGTCCCCAGTCAGCTGGTCTGAGGCGACTTCGGCCCCGATCTATACTCGGCCCCGTGCACCTTGCCGAGGTTTTGGTCAACGACGTCGCGATCCTGCTCGACCTCTACGCCTTGTGCATCCTGGCCTGGGCGTTCATGTCGTTCTTCCCCGGGGCTTACGGCACCCCGGTCGGGCACCTGCTCGAGGAGATAGTGATGCCGGTGGTCCGGCCCCTCCGCCGGATCTTGCCCACCATAGCCGGACTGGACTTTTCCCCACTGCTGGCCCTGGTCCTGGTCTACGCAGTCGCGCAGCTCCTCCAAACACTGGCCCAGAGGAACTTCGTCAACCCGGTGGCGGTCATTTTCACGGTGATCTTCGGCTTCATCGACGCGGTGGTACTGGTGATCCTGGTGCTGCTTCTTATCAGGGTCCTGATGACCTTTCTGAGGGTCGATCCCTGGCACCCCTTCGTCTACTCGATCCGCCGGATCACCGACAATCTGGTGGCTCCGGTCCAGCGCGCCGTTCGGGTCCAGGCGGACATGGCCGCGTTGATCGGACTGGTGATCGCGGTGGCCGTGTACATAGTCCTGGCCCAGCTCCTCTTCCCACTCCTCCAGAGCAGCCTGGGTTACTAAAGCTCAGGCAAACCGCCGCCCTAGCGGTTACGTCCCCGCAAGCGAGGCGGTGGCGCCGCCGGTCTGACCGCTTCGAGCCTGTACGAGCCCAGCCCGTAGAGCTCGATCACCTCCGCCTCCAGGGCAGGCTCGCCGGCGGCGCAATACTCAGCGCCCAGGTCCAGCTGGTGCTCGCCGTCAGCGTCGCGGAGGTGGAGTACAACCTGGGACGGGCCGGGATGCGACTTCAGCAGCGAGGAGAGCCGGCGCAGCTCCTCCGCGCCTCCGTCGTAGGCCCGGACGTGGATCACCGCCCTAGCCCTCCAGCCGAGCAGCGAGGGGTCCTCCAGCGAAAGGACCTCCTCAGCGATCACTCGGGTCTCCTCCACTTCCTCCGAGACCACCGACTCGGCCGCCTCCTCGCCGGTCCAGGGGGCGGACACCTGTCCCCCGCTGTTGGCGCCAACCCCGACCCGGCGGGCTCCCACCTCCACCCGGCCCCTGACCACAACCACCCCGTCCGCATGCAGGAGTTCCGATGCCTGCTGATAAAGGGATGGGAAGACCACCACCTCGCAGACACCGGTGAGATCCTCCAGCTGGGCGAAGGCCATGGCATCGCCGCGCCGGCTCTGAACCCGGCGGCACTCCCGGATCGACCCCCCCACCTGGACCAAGGTCCCCTCCAAACGTGCCAGGTCGGAGACCTGGGTGTCGGTGCGTTGCCGCAGCTGCTCGCTCAGCCGCTCCAGCGGATGAGCGCTGAGATAGATCCCTAGATGCTCTCGCTCCCAGGCCAGGCGCTCCCGCTGCATCTCCGGTGAGAGGGCCAGACCGCCGGGGCTGGAGTCGTCCCCGGCCGCCGAGCTCAACGCCACCGGCCCCGATGGCTCCGATTCAAAGAGCAGGGTCTGGCCGGAATCGCGCTCCCGGGCGGCCGCCTCGGCCCTGCGCATGGCAGCGTCGAGCTGGGCCAGGAGCAGGCCCCGGTCGCCCAGTCCGTCGCAGGCGCCGCACCGGATCAGCGCCTCGAGAGCCCTTCGATTCAGGTCCCGGCCCCGCACCCGCGAGCAGAGGTCTACCAGCGACCTGAAGGGCCCGTCCTCTGCCCGAGCGGCCACCAAGGAGTGGGCCGCCGACTCGCCGACGTTCTTGATGTGCTGGAGCCCGTAGAGGATCTCGCCCTTACCGGGCTGCCGGCCACCCTCCTCAGCGCCCGCATCGGCAACCACGCTGAAGGCGGCCCGCGAGCGGTTGACGTCGGGGGGGTGCACCAAGATACCCCGCCCCTGAGCGTCCTGGATGGCCCGCTTGAGGCGCTCGAAATCGCTGGCCTTGCTGTTGAGCAGCGCAGCCATGAACTCCAGTGGATAGTTCGCCTTGAAGTAGGCGGTCTGGTAGCTGATCAGGCCGTAGGCCACCGAGTGGGCTTTATTGAAGCCGTATCCTGCGAAGTAGTCGATGTAGTTGAAGAGCTCCCCGGCGGTCGCCTCTGGAACTCCCCTGGCCACCGCCCCGGCCACGAACCGCTCCCGCTGGGCGGTCATCTTGGCCTTGTCCTTCTTGCCCATGGCCGCGCGCAGCAGGTCGGCCGCCCCCATGCTGAAGCCGGCGGCCTCGGCGGCGATCCCCATCACCTGGTCCTGGTAGAGGATCACCCCGTGGGTTTCCTGGAGCACCGGCTCCAGTTCCGGCAGCATGTAGGTGATCGGCTCCTCGCCGCGGCGCCGCTTCATGTAGGGGTCGATCGCGCCACCCTCGATCACCCCGGGTCGGTTGAGCGCAACCGCCGCAGCCATGTCAGCGATCGAGCGAGGGCGCATATCCATGACGATCCGCCGGCCGCCCGGCTGCTCCATCTGGAACACCCCCAGGGTGTCGCCCCGGGCCAGCAGGTCGTAGGTCGGAGCGTCGTCGAGGGGAATCGCGTCCAGGTCAGGACGAGTTCCCCGTAGTAGCCCGATGTTGTCGAGGGTCTCCTCCAGGATGGTCAGGTTCTCCAGCCCTAGGAAATCCATCTTCAGCAGCCCGATCTTCTGGACGCCATCCATGTCGAATTGGGTCACCACCGCCTCGCGGTTGGTGGTGGCCCGCTGTAGGGGGACGTAGTCGGTGAGCGGCCCGGGCGCGATCACCACCCCGCCAGCGTGGGTGCCGGCATTGCGAGCGATGCCCTCCAGACGGCGGGCGGTGTCCACCAAGCGACGGGCCCAGGGCTCGCCGTCATAGAGGGCCTTGAGCTCCCTCGACTCCAAAAGTGCGGCCTCCAGGGTGACTCCGGGCCTGGTGGGGATGAGCTTGGCCAGCCGGTCGACATCGGGAAGTGGCACGCTCAGGACCCGGCCCACATCGCGGACGGCGGCCCGAGCCGCCAGGGTCCCGTAGGTCACGATCTGGGCCACCCGGTCGGCGCCGTAACGGCGGGTCACGTACTCGATGACCCGGGCCCGACCGGCCACGTCGAAGTCGATGTCGATGTCCGGCATTGAGACCCGCTCGGGGTTTAGGAACCTCTCAAAGATCAGGTCGTACTGGAGAGGATCGATGTCGGTGATGCCAAGGCAGTAGGCGACCAGGCTGCCGGCGGACGATCCGCGGCCCGGGCCGATCTTTACCCCCTCCTCCCGACCAGCCCTGGTGAAGTCCCAGACTATGAGGAAGTAGGCGGCAAAACCGGTCTGCTTGATCACGCTGAGCTCGTATTCGAGACGGCTCAAGTATTCCGGTGGCGGGTCATCGCCGTGACGGCGCCGGCGCAACCCCTCGGCCGCCACCATTTCCAGCAGGCCGTCGGCGTCCTGCCCAGCGGGAACATCGTAGAGCGGCAACAACCGCTGGTCCAGGAGCGGCTCGAACCGGCAGCGGGAGGCGATCTCCCAGCTGTTGTTGACCGCCTCCAGGCAGTAGTTGAACTTGGCGGCCATCTCCTCCGCGGAGCTGACGTAAAAATGGGGGCCGGCGAAGCGGAGCCGCTTGGGATCCTCCAATCGGCTGCCGGTCTGGATACAGAGCAGTACGTCGTGGGCCTCGGCGTCGTCCCGGTCGACGTAGTGGCAGTCGTTGGTGGCGACCAAGGGGATCCCGGTCTGGCGGGCGATCTCGATCAGGCCCTCGCGCACCAGCTTCTCCTCCTCCATCCCATGGTCCTGGATCTCCAGGAAGTAGTTGTCATGGCCGAGGATCTGCTGGTATTCCAGGGCCAGGGCCAGGGCGCCCTGGATATCACCGGCCAGAAGCCGCTGGGGCACCTCGCCGCCGATACATCCGGAGAGGCCGATCAGACCGGCGGCGTGCTCGGCGAGCAGCTGGTGGTCGATCCGGGGCTTGTAGTAGAAGCCGTCCAAGTGGGCCTTGCTGACCAGCTTTACCAAGTTGGCGTAGCCCTGCCGGTCACGGGCCAGCAAGACCAGGTGAGAAGGATCGCGGTCGGCTCGACCCTCCTTCTGAAGATGGGAGCGGGCGGCCACGTAGACCTCGCAGCCGATGATGGGGGTGATCCCCACCTGGGTCGCCGCCTCGTAGAACTCGATGGCCCCCGCCAGCACTCCGTGGTCAGTGATGGCGATCGCCTTCTGGCCCAGGTCATGGGCCCTCTGGGCCAGGCCCTGGACCCGAGCCGCCCCGTCTAGCAACGAGAACTCGGAGTGGGTGTGGAGATGGGCGAACTGGACGGAGGGCATGGGAGTTACAGGGTCCTGCAATGGGGGAGTCCCCTCCCCCGGATGAGCCTCAGTATCGGAGATTTGGAGTGTTCAGCGGGTCAATTCCGGCGCAGCAGCGCCACCGTCTCGAAGTGGTAGGTCTGGGGGAACATGTCAACCAGCCGGAGCCGCTCCAGTCGATACCCACCAAGCCCGCAGAGGGTGTCCAGGTCGCGAGCCAAGGCCGAGACCTCGCAGCTTAGATAAACCAGGGTGGGTGGGCCGGACCGGGTCAGCCAGCCCCGTACCTCCGGCGCCAGACCGGACCGGGGCGGGTCCACAACCACGACCTGGGCGGGCTCGACCAGGGGCAGCTCCGACTCCACCTGGCCACATACCACGTTGAGCCGGGAGGGGGCGTACATCTCCCCGTGCAACTGGCACAGCCTCGCCGAGACGGGGTTGGACTCGATCACGGTCAGCCGCGCACCCAGATCGGCCAGTCGGAGGCTGAGCAGGCCCATCCCCCCATAGGCGTCCACCACGTGGGCCCCTGATATCTCGGCTCGCAGCCACGAGACGACCGGCTCGTAAAGCGCCTCCAGGCTGGTCTGATTCACCTGAATGAAGGCGTCCGGGAACACCCTGAACTCCCGATTCCGATACCTCAGTCCAGTCGCTTCGTCGGTGATCGCAAGCTGATCGGGCATCGACGGTGCAGCGGAGGCTACCAGCCCGGCACTGTCGCTCTGCCGGGGCCGAGCGTCGACCAGCACTTGCCGCCCTTGCTCCCCAGCCGTGATCTGCACCGTCTGGACCTGGGGACCGGCCGCCCGGGCAGCCGTGCCGATCGGCTCCAGGCCGGCGGTGATGGACGGGTGGTGGATGAGACAGTCCGAAACCCCCACCACCTGGTAGCTTCCCCGGCTCTTGAACCCGAGCGGTGGACCCTCGGCGCTGACATGAAACTCTCCCCGCCAGCGATATCGCCACCTCTCCTCAGACCCGACCACCTCAATCTCCTCGGGCAGCCCCACACCCTGCCGAGTCAGGGACTGGACCAGGACGGCTCGCTTGGCCTCCAGCTGAGCCGGGTAGTCGAGGTGCTGGAGCTGGCAGCCTCCGCAGCGCCCGAAATAGGTACAGGGGGGCACCACCCGCAGGTCCGAGGCCCGGTGCACTTCTATGGTGTCCGCGAAGGCGTGCCGGCGCCGGACCTTGGTCACCCGAGCCGAGACCTCCTCCCCGGGTATCGCCCCGAACAGAAAGATGACCAGCCCGCCAAGACGCGAGATGCCGAGGCCGCGATGAGCGATCTCTCCGCATTCCAGTCGGACTACTTCGCCGACTCGCAGGCTAGGCCTGGCGGGCGCCGCCCGAGGGGTGCTTTGGCGGACCTCCAGTTCCTGGCCGGCCCCGTCTCCCGGTGGCAGGTCCGTCAGCCTCCAGGTCGGGAAAGCCGCTCGCGCAGAAGCTGGTTCACGATCACCGGATTGGCCCGCCCCTTCGACTTCCCCATCACTGTCCCCACCAATCGACCCAGCGCCCGCTCGTTCCCGGCCAGGTAGTCGGCGGCGGCCTGGGCCTGCTCCGTCAGCACCTGGTCAACCCAGCCGGCGATCTCGTCAGCGTCGCTCAACTGACCTAGGCCCTGGCTGCGAACCATCTCGGCCGGACTCTCGCCGGTCTCAAAGCCCCGGGCCAGCACCTCTTTGGCCACCTTGGCGGTCACCTCCCGGTTCTCCACCATCCGCAGTAGCCCGGCCAGTGAGCCCGGATCGATCCGGCAGTTGGCGACCTCGAGGTTGGCCGCATTGCAGAGGCCTTGGAGGTCTCCCAACTGCCAGTTGGCCGCCAGCAGCGGGGAGACCCCGGCCGCGACCACGTCCTCGAAGTACCGCGAGTCGGCGGGACGGTCGGTGAGCAGACGCGCCTGCTCCTCGGTCAGTTGGTACTGGGACTGGAAGCGCTCCCTTCGCGCCGCCGGCAGCTCGGGCAGGTCCGCCCGTACCTCCTCCACCCGAGCCCGGGAGATCAGCAGTGGCGGCAGATCGGGTTCGGGGAAATAGCGGTACTCCTGGGCCACCTCCTTGCTTCGCTGGGAGACGGTCCGCTGTTCTAGTTCGCTCCAGCCTCGGGTCTCCTGGACCAGCCTGCCGCCCTGTTCCAGGACTTCGGTCTGGCGCTCGAGCTCGTACTCCAGAGCCCGCTGCACGCTCCGGAAGGAGTTCATGTTCTTGACCTCCACCTTGACCCCGAGGGGCTCGGTGCCGATCGGTCGCAGCGAGATGTTGGCGTCGCAACGCAGGCTCCCCTCCTCCATGTTGCCGTCGTTGACACCGATGTAGACGAGCAGCTGGCGGAGGGTCGCCAGGTAGGCCCTGGCCTCGGCAGGAGAGCGGAGGTCGGGCTCGCCCACGATCTCCATAAGCGGGACCCCGGCCCGGTTGAGGTCGACCAACGAGAAGGCCGATGTCTGGATCTCTCCGGCGTGGTGGAGGGTCCCAGTGTCCTCTTCGAGGTGGACCCGGGTTATACCGGCCCGGACCGAACGACCCTCGACTTGGAAATCCAGCCGGCCTCGAAGGGAGAGCGGCAGATCATATTGTGAGATCTGATACCCCTTGGGCAGGTCGGGATAGAAGTAGTTCTTGCGGTCGAACTTGGTGAACTCAGGGATCTCGCACTCGAGAGCCAGAGCGGTGCGAATGGTCAGCCTTACCCCTTCCTCGTTGATCACCGGCAGCGCTCCCGGCAATCCCAGGCAGACCGGGCAGGTGTTGCTGTTGGCAGGAAGCCCTAGGTAATCGGCGCGGCAGGAGCAGAACATCTTGCTCCGGGTGAGCAGCTGGGCATGCACTTCCAGGCCGATCACGGCCTCCCACCCGGTTTGGCTGGGTGAGATCACCCTGCCAGCCCCGCCACCGGGGGCAGCTGCTGCCAGAGTCGGCTCTCGGTCTCGACGCTGTGGGCGATCCTGAAGCAGATCGACTCGCCCAGGTAGGGGCCCAGCACCTGCAGGCCCACCGGCAGGCCAGCCGCGAACCCTGCCGGAACCGAAATGCCCGAGATCCCGGCCAGGTTGGCGGGCAAGGTCAGGACGTCGGTGCCGTACATGGCCAGAGGGTCGGCAGTGCGCTCGCCCAGCCGAAAGGCGGCGGTTGGAGCCGTCGGCGAGACGATTGCGTCGACCTTGGCGAAGGCCTGCTCAAAGTCCCGGGCGACCAGGGTCCGGACCTGCTGGGCCCGCAGGTAGTAGGCGTCGTAATAGCCACTGCTGAGGGCGTAGGCGCCCAGGATGATGCGGCGGCGAACCTCCTCCCCAAATCCCTGATGACGGGCCGTCTCGTATGCCTCACGGAGATTTTTCGCGCCAGCAAAGCCGGGGCCGAAGCGCACCCCGTCCATCCGGGCCAGGTTGCTGCTGACTTCGGCAGGGGCGATCACGTAATAGGCGGAGAGTGCGAATTCGGTGCTGGGCAGGCTCACCTCCTCGACGACCGCGCCCATCCTCTCCAAGCTGCTCACGGCCTGGTCGAACACCTTTCGCACACCGGGCTCAATGCCCACCTCCAGGTACTCTCTGGGAACTCCCAGTCGCAGGCCTTCCACCCCCCGGTGGAGGTCTTCCAAAAACCCGTCCAGCGGTGCCTCCACGCTGGTGCTGTCGCGCGGGTCCCGGCCCGAGATCGCGGTCATGACCAGGGCTGCGTCCTCGACCGTCTTGGTCAAGGGGCCGATCTGATCCAGGGAGCTGGCGAATGCAATCAGCCCGTACCGGCTGACCCGTCCGTAGGTCGGCTTGACGCCGACCACTCCGGTGAAGGACGCGGGAAGGCGGATCGACCCACCGGTGTCGCTGCCCAGGGTGGCGCAAGCAAGCCGGGCCGCCACCGCCGCAGCCGAGCCACCGCTACTACCCCCGGGGACCCTCTCCAAGTCCCAGGGGTTTCGGGTGATCTGGTAGGCGGAGTTCTCGTTGGAACTGCCCATCGCGAACTCGTCGCAATTGAGCTTGCCCAGCGGCACCGCCCCCAATGCCGCCAGCCGCTCGACGACCGTGGCGCTGTAGGGGGGCACGAATCCCTCCAGGATCCTGCTGGCGGCGGTCGTCTCGACCCCCTTGGTGCAGATCAAGTCCTTGTAGGCAACCGGAATCCCGCAGAGGGCGGCCGCGCCCCCGGGATCCGTGGCCAGCGTCCGGTCGGCCGCGACCGCCGCCTCCATGGCAAGCTCCGGGGTGACCCGCAGGAATGCTCCCACTGCGGGATCGACAGCCTCGATCCTGGCCAGCGCCGCCTGGGCCAGCTCCACCGCCGAGATCTCTCTCTCCCTGAGGCGCCGGCCGAGTTCTCGAATCGGTTCCTCGAGCAGGCTCACTGGATCGCCGGGACCCTCAGGAAGCCGGCCTCGGTGGTGGCCGCATTGGCCAGCGCCTCCGCCGCGCTCAGTCCGGGGGCTACCTGGTCGGGCCGGGTCACGTTGCGAGCCTGGCCGACCTGGGCCGTCGCTTCGACCCCGGAAACGTCGGCCTGGCTCAACTTTCCCACCGCGGCCACGATCAGTTCCAGCTGCGCGGCCAGCTTCACCAGCTCCTCCTCGGTGAGCCCCAAGCGCGCCAGGTTGCTGACGTGGGCCACCTCGGAGAGCGCGATCGAGCCGCTCCCGGGTGAGGTCTTGCTCTGAGCGGCCACCTAGCCTGGATTATAGGAAGCCCAAGATCAAGCCTCAGGAGTGATTCCCGATGACCGATATGCCGACCAAGTCAGTAGATCCGCAGCCGGCGGCGCTGGATGCCGCCTCGCAGGCTTTCGCAGCTTCCCGGTCGGCTCGTCGGCTCCTTGACGGCGCCGGCCGGCGGGGGGCGGCAGCGGTGATTCGCAGCCAGCCGATTCCCGGGGCCAGAAGAGCCAGCCACAAGGCCCAGGCCGCCCTGGAGGAGTGCGCCCGGAAGTTGGAGGAAGCGCGCGATCGCTGGGCGGCCCTGATGCGGGGGATCGCCGCCGACCTCAACCTGGAGCCCGCCTTGCTGGTGGAGAAGGTTGAGAAGTACGCCCTGGAGATCGCGATCGAGGAGACGGCCGCTGCCCTGGCCAACGCCCGCGACGCGGCCACCGCCCTCGGAAGCGTTGCGCCCGAGGCCCTGGCCATGGCCCAGGCCGCCCTCGACCAGCTCGGTCCGTGGAGTCGATAGCTAGCTCTTCCGATACGCGTGTTGATTACAGGCCCCTGCCCATCCATGGCTAGATCCGTGCTCAGATTCTCAACGGGCTGGCCCGGGGCTGAGCACGAGTCGGAGACCTGCTGCCTTCGGCCCCGGCCGGGCGGGCCGGCCGGCAGTTAAATTCCATCTCTCCCAACTTCCCCTCGGCGCGAGACCGGCCTGATTCAAAGCGGCGATGACCGCTTCCCGCGCCCTGAAGCCCGCTACCCCAACCCGGCTGAGCAGGCGATCACGGTCCCCAAAGACTCCGAGGTGGGCCGGACCATCAATCTCCGACACCCTTTCGCCTGGATCGTGATTTTGCAGCTGGTCCTGCTGGTGGCTGTTCCCCATCCGCTTCTGGGACGCTGAGCGCTTCCGGTTGCTTGGCCGCGCCGACGAGGGCGGAGAGCTCACGATCGGGGGCAGCTAGCCAGGCGGCGAATTGCTCCTCGCTCAGCACCGGCACCCCCAGCCGCAGTGCCGCCTCCAGCTTGGACCCGGCGGACTCGCCGGCCACGACCGCCGTGGTCT
>Ga0307372_10003828_pt1 | contig 23710 bp, 13 predicted proteins | sample OX1MG_FD_202533 | JGI IMG/M metagenome (GOLD analysis project Ga0307372, IMG submission 202533) | Soil microbial communities from Risofladan, Vaasa, Finland - OX-1 | ecosystem: Environmental > Terrestrial > Soil > Coastal area > Acid sulfate soil | place: Finland: Risofladan, Vaasa | collected...
TGCCGCCGAGATTAGCAAGAATCGATTTGGAGGGTGCCCCATGCTCGGTTTGTGAGCGTGGGGCTTTTCGTTCTAGCCTCACCGTCCGCCGCGTTTATTAAGGGCCACTTCCGCTTCCATCGAATCTCTCTTCAGCAGCTCTTTCCTGTTCTCCCTCAAATCTCGCCCGCTGCGCATTGTCGGATACGCCACCTTCGCGCCCATCAGCCCGCGCCACAAAATGCGGTTGAACTTCGCCGAGTCAATATGATCTTCCACATTGAAATCGAATCCGCGCGTCTTCGCCGCCCAATATGCCGCACTGTGCCGCGGACTCGCGTATGCGAAATCGTTGCTTGAAGCTCCCCTGCTCGCCGAAGCCGCTCCCGGCACCGGCAATTTCGTGCTTCGCAAAATCTGCGGAACAATCGCCGTATAAGTCCACGCGTGCGCTTGCGTCGTAAACACATCCGCCATGGGTTCGATCACGTCGTCATTGATTCCCATCGGCCCCATGCCCAGAATGTCTTCCATGGTGCGCAGCATGTTCACGGTTGTGTAGCGCGTCGAGGCCACCGCGCCTTGCTTCACGTACGCTCCCGCGATCAGCGCCAGGCTGCGGTGCGCGTCCACGTGATCCGGCCCGTTCTGCGCGTCATCTTCCACGATAAAAACCACAGTGCTCTTGGCGTAGGGGCTCTTCGCCACTTGCTCGATCAGCTTCCCAATCGAGTAATCGTTGTCTCCCATCTCCGCTTCCACGGTGCCCGTTCCGTCAATTGCGCCTGCGAAATCCCCAAAATGGTCGCGCCCCAGCCGCACCAGTTCCAGATTCGGCAGATTGCCATTCGCTACGTAGCCCTGAAATTCCCGATCCCATTCCGTGTAGCGCCAGTAATCGGGAAACTTCAAATCGAACCCGCGAAAATACGGATCCGTGATTTTTATCAGCGCCGGCTTGTCCGCAAACGCCACTCGCGTCTTCGAAGCGTATGGATCGCGAATCAAGGGTATGGGAGCCACTCCGCCCTTCCGCGCGAAGTAGCGCTCGCCGTCCACAAAAAAGCCGTAATTCCGCACGCTCAACTTCGCTCGCAGCGCCGCGTCCCACAAATAACCGGTTCCCGCATCGCCGCCAGGCCCATCCGGTTCGTCCACGTCCGCCGGTCCCGGCAGCAAATCCTTGTCATCCGGTGTGTCAGGATTGGCGGCGCGCCGGTCGGCCAGCCTCGCAAACCCCACGTTGATGTTCCGGTTGTCCCCTTCAAAATCGTAAGTCATTCCCCGGCCCGCATAGTTGATTGGAACCGTATTCTCGACCATCTGCGATTCGCGCGCCGCCGTCGACCAGTTCCATCCTTCGCCGCTCACGTCTCCGCTGTCGTAAAAATTGTCCAGGTCCACGAATTGCTCTGCCAGCCGGTGATGATTTGGGCTGAGCGCCTGCGGAAAAAGCGTCAAATGCGGATCCCCGTTGCCCTCCGGCAAATCCCCGAGCACCTGATCGTACGTGCGATTCTCCTTGATGATGTAAATCACGTGCTTGATGTGCGCGCGCAAAAAAGCCATCGTCTTTTTGTTCGCCGCGTGCTGCGCGTCGCTTACGTAGTGATTGTTCTCCGCCACCTGCTTCGTCAGCGACGCGAGTTCGTTTTCTTGCGGCGTCGGAATCGCCTCGAACCCGCCCTTGTTGAGTTGCAAAATGTATTCGTTGTTGCCTCGGCACGTGTCCAACGCGTCTCGCGCAATTGAAGTAGTCCTCCGGCAGCCCCCTGGATTCGGCCCCGGCACGCTCTTGCTGTTCACCACGTAAAGCATCTTCCCGTCGCGGCTCACGCTCACGGAACTCGGATACCATCCCGTCGGTATCAGCCCCGTCACGGCGTTTTTTGCTGGCGTGGAGGTTCGGTCTGTGAAAATTCCCTGCAGATTAGCCACCGCAATCGAATTCGCCCCGCCATTCGTCACGTAAAGAGTTTTTTCATCAGGCGACAGCGCCAAACTGTTCGGATTGCTGCCCATCAGCTTCTGCGGATTCGAGAAAATCGCGTGCGGCGCCGTCGTACTGATCGGCCCGAACGACCAGCCCGACGTCGTATCAATCACCGACACCTCATCATCCGTCGCCAGCGCCGCGTACAAATATTTCTGCTCGCGGTCCAAAATCATCTTACCCGGCTCTCCGGGCACGGCAATCCGCGCCTTCACTTTCGGCTCGCCGGAAATATCCAGCACCACGATCTGCCGGTCCCGCAGACTCGATACATACGCCGTGTCATTTCCCTTCGTCACAATCCAAAACGGAAATTCCCCGCCCGCCACCCCCGCCTCTTTCGCGCTGCTTTTCCCCGGACGCAAATCCAGCTCCGCAATTTTCTTCCGCGCCGCCAAATCAATCACGCTCACCGAATCATTTTCGAAATTCGCCACCAGCAATTTCTTTCCATCCGCGGTCACGCCGATGCCCGCCGCCTCTGGCTTCACGTCAATCCCCAACCCGTGGTTGTGACCAAGTTTTATCGCGGCCGCTTCCGCCCATTTTCCATTTTGCTTCGCGAACATATGCACATCGTCATCGACGCCGCCCGAAACGTAAAATTCCTCCTCATTCGGATTCCACGCAATGCCGTCAAACGTGTTCGGCACTTCGAGCACTTGCGTTTTCTGGGGTCTGTCCTGCGAAATATCAAACACAAAAACGTACTCGTTCGAATCCGCCTTGACCTCGCGCCCAGACGCATCGTCCATCCGGTTGTATCCGCTCGTCAGCACCAGCAGCGTCGCGCCATCCGGACTCACCGCCGTCGTCACTGGCTGACCCGCCACAAACGAAGGCATCCCCGGCAACCCTGGATTGAGCGGCACAAAAGCCGCTCCTCGCGCTGCCATCGGAGTAATCGTCATTCCCGTCGGCAGCACCTGGCTGTTTCCGAGCGCTGGCGCTTGCGCCACGTGCACAGGTCCGTGAACTCGGCCGGCCGGAGCGTGCGAGAAGCGCGCCCCATCATGTACGCCAAAATAAACGGCCAAAATAATGACAACAACCAGAACTAAAATGCCAATTCCGCGCCGCCCGCTCATGTCTCCCCCTCACCGCCGAATGCGGACGCCATTCTTGCACAACTCCTCGCGTCCCGCCTGCGCATTTAGCTTTCGCTCTCTCTCCCCGCTGCGGCATTTGCCTTAGCCCTTGTAGGGGCCGTCATCGGACGGGCCGCGGCCTGCGCCGCAGGCCGATTCGTTTCCGTTGCGGCGCCGTCTCTGATACCGTCTCCACTTCACAGTCTCCTCGGAAACGGGCAATCGGGCGGGCACCGTTCATCGCAAGTAGCCATCTGGCGCCTGAAAGGACAAAACCAATGAAATCTCTGCCTATCCTCACCGCAGCTGCACTTCTGGCGTGTCTCGCTTCAGCAGCCCCGAGTTCGCATCGCCGAAGCCTGCCATCGCGCATGCCGTCGCAAATGTCCAGCGCCTCGGACGCGAAACTTACCTCCGAGCTCCTCGCAGCCGAGCGCGTATTCTGGGAGGCCTGGAAGAACAAGCAGCCCGACCGTTTCGCCTCCGCCCTGGCCGATGACGCTGTATTTTTCGGCCTCTACGGCACCACCGGCAAAGCCGAATCAGTCGCCGAACAGCGCGATTCCGTCAAATCCTGCCAGGTCGCAAGCTATGCGCTCACAAATCCCCGCGTCATCTCCATTGACGCGAACGCCGCCATCCTTCTTTACGACGCCGAGCAGCACGCCATCTGTGGCGGCCAGCCTGTGCATCCTTACATGCACGGCGAATCCGTCTACGCCTTCCGCAATGGCCGCTGGATAAACTTGCTGCGTTCTGAAGTCCCCGCCGCCGACCACCAAACCCGTCAATAGAATTTAGCGTCGCCTAGTCACATCTCGGTAGCGCAGGGCTTCGCATTTCGAAGCCCTGCGGCCTTTGCACTTCCTTTACGGCGTCATTCTGAGCCGATCCCCGATGTTTTCAATCGGGGTGCAGCCAAGAATCTCGCTTCGACAAGGAAGGAACTTTAGGGGTTCGCAGCTTCAGCTGCGACATAAGCCAGTAGTTCGAAGATTATTCCTATCGCGTGCTTCACCCGCGCGATGTATTGCCTTTTCGCTACGATTCGATGGCAACTTCTACTTGCGGGAGTATCTACAGGGAAGAAAAACGGATCATCGGCGTCGGAATCGCGGAAGAATGGGCCGATTTCCTGGATCGATAGTTTGACGGCCAGAATGTAGTCTTATCGCTGCCCAACCTTGCGTGACGCCCTCTTCTTGATTCTTCTCGCAATATTGATGGTTGTCGCGATTGGATATAGCACGGGCGCGGCGTACCAGTAGCGTCTTCGGCAGAACCTGCGCAGCAGTTTTTTGCTCCAATCTTCGGCTACGTCCTCTCTTCCATCGTAAACGGGCTTTTGAACCTTCACGCGGAGGGAACAAAGAGTCTGGGCATGTGTCTTAATCTGGCCACCATTGTGCCGAAGCCGGTTTGTTTTGTGGGTAGCAGCTTCAGCTGCGACATAAACGCTTCTATAAATCTTTTTCCTTTTGCGCGTTTCACCCGCGCAAAGTAGTCATAGCGTCGCCCACGTTTTTGCTGGACCTCGAATCGTCGCCATCACAATTCCCTCACTCTTTTCTCCAGTTCCTGCGCAATCTCTTCGGCATCCGCGTTCGCCGCAAACGTCACCGGCTTGCCAATCGTCACCTTCACCGCTCCGGGCGGCGCCAGTTTCAGTCTCGACGATTTTCCCGACAGCCGCGCCTGCGCCAACTCCCACAGCCCGTCGATTCGCGCCGGAACCACCGGCAAATGCAGCCGCGTCGCCAGCAAACCAATCCCCCCGCGAAACGCCGCCAGCTTTCCATCCTTCGTCCGCGCCCCTTCGGGAAACACCAGCACGCTCCACCCGCGGTCGGCCAATTCTCCCGCGAACGCAAAACTCTCCCGAAATCCCGATTGCTTCGGCAGCGGGAACACATTAAACAGCGCAATCACCAAAAAATAATCCATGCGGTTCACCATCCGCAGGAAGAAATTCATTTCCCTCGACGGATACCGCATCCCGTATAAACGCTCCGCCTCCATCGCCGTCGCCAGCCGGTGGCGGAAAAAAGCCGGCAGCGCCGCCAGCACGCATCCAATGTCGACATACGTCACATGATTCGCCACCACCAGGACCGGCCCGCGAATCCCGCGCAGATTTTCCCGTCCGCGAATCGTCGGCTTTGCCAGCAACCATGTCGCTGGCCACACCAGCAAATAATAAATTCCCAGACGAATCCACGTCACCGGCCACCGTTGCGCCCAGCGCGGGAATTTATACGTTTTCGGCCGCGCCGGCGGCTCGCGCAGCAATCGTTCCAGTTCGCCAACTGTCTTTGCTTCCGCGAATCTCGTCTCTCCCAAATCCACTTGATATTTTTCTTCGAGCGCGCTCATCAATTCCACGCGGTCCAGTGAACTCAACTGCAAATCGCGCTCCAGATCCGCGTCCTCGGACACCCGCAAATTCCCGCGCCGCGTCACGCGAGAAATCAAATCCCCGATCGTGCTCCGCTTCTCACCGCTGGCCTCCGCGCTCGCTCTCGCGCCCATTTTTTCTGCCACTGCTTCCCGTATTCGCGGCAGCAACGGCTTTTGCGTCGGCGTGCGAGGGAAGTCCGGCTCCTTCCACACCAGCCACCGCCGCATTCGCTGGTATTCCGCCAGCGTTTGGTTCGCCGCATCCACGATCTCCGCCGGATCCGCATCCCTGTTTTCGAGCAGCAATACCGCGCACGCTTCTGCATTTCCATCGCGTTCGATTCCCACCACCACGCAATCGCGCACGCCAGCTTGCCGTCGCAACGCTGCTTCCAAATCCTCCGGATAAACATTCATTCCCGCCGGCGTCACAATCACGTTTTTTCGCCGCCCCTTGAAAAAAAGATTCCCCTCCGCGTCCATCTCGCCCAAATCGCCCGTGCGAAACCACCCCTCCGAATCCGCCATCGCGTCCAGCTGCCGCCCTCGCCAATATCCCGACGCCACGCTTTCTCCGCGCACCAGAATTTCCCCATCCGCGCTCAATTTAATCTCCATCCCCGGCATCGCTTTGCCAATCGATCCTCTTCCCGTGCGAAACGGATGATTCACGCTCACCAGCGAAGTTGTTTCCGTCAACCCGTAGCCCTGAATCACCGCGTAGCCCAGCCGCCGCCAAAAAGTCTCCGCGCTTTCCGGCAACGCCGCTCCGCCCGAAATCAACGCCCAGAATTTCCATCCCAGCTGCCGGTGAACGCGCCGGAATCGCCAGCACCGTTTCAAAAAATGTTCGCCATCGGCGGCCGCGAAAGCCTTGCGAAATTTCTCGATGCGTCCGTCGGCTTCCACTTCCTGCTCCACTTGTCCTTGCAACGATTCAATCAGCCGCGGCACACTCACCAGCGCCGTCACGCGCTCGCGCCGAATCGTCCGCGCCACTTCCGCGGGACTCAGCGTATCCATGAAAACCACCGTCCCGCCCAACAGCGGCGGAATGAACATACTCATCAATTGCCCGAACACGTGGCTCAGCGGCAATAAATTCAGAAATCGCAGCGGGTGCACAAATTTCTCGTAGCGCAAATATTCCTGAATCTGCGCCTCCAGAGGCTCGATATTCGCCAAAATATTTCCGTGCGTCAGCACCACGCCGCGCGGCTCCGCCGTTGTCCCCGAAGTAAACACAATTTCGACTGTGTCTCCTCGCGTAAAACTCCGCGCTGTTTCTGGAATCCTCGCTTCCCGATGCTGCGCCGCCGCGTCTCCGATGTCTTCCAGCGTGATCCTCGCCAGCCGCGCATCCAGCTCGGGCACGCCGCGCGACGCAATCAGCAGCTTCGCATCCACCGTTTGCGCCACGCGCCCCGCGAACTCGGCGGTCGCCACGCGATCGATCGGTGCCACCACCGCGCCATGCAACACACATCCAAAAAATGCCGCCACCCATTCGCCGCAGTTGTCTCCCCACAACAACACGCGATCTCCCGGCGCGATTCCGCGCGCCGCCAACTCGCCCGCAAATCCGTGCGCCATTTCGGCAATGTGCGCGTAAGACCATCGCTCCATCCGGTAGCCGCGCCGGTGCGCCACCGCGATTTCCTCGCCGCGCCGTCCATATTCGTCCAGAAATTCAATCAGGGATTGTCGCGCCATTTCAGGAAGGAAGTTTCTCTCATCCGGGGCAACTTGCAAAGCGTCACGCGCGCAAAACCTGTGCAAGACCAAAAAAAAGCCCGGCAGCGGTAACCACCGCGCCAGGCTTTTTCGCAAACGTGCTCGTGCTTCTAGTGAGGATTCTGTGGGGTTTGTGGATTCTGTTTTGCCACGTCTGCCTTCGTCGGATCAGCGGCCGTTGCATCCGACGAATTTTGATAGCGCGTGAGGTACGGCATAAATGGCGTGACTTCAAAGGGCATCTTTTCCCGCGCCGAAAGCAACTGCACGGGCTTGGTCTTCACCAGGTCCACGCTGTCGTCCCACGAATTCAACACGATTCGCGAACCCAGCGGCAGCGCTGCAATCTGGTCGATTTTCATCGGCTGCAATTGCGGTGCCGCCTGAATCAGTTGCGACGCCATGAACACCTGGTTGCCCAGATTGGCGCTGATCAACGACGGCAACTGCTTCTGTTCCGCCGCCAACTGTTTCAGGAAAAGCCCGGCCGTCCCCAGCTGATTTTTGTACGGCGAATTCTTCAGCAGTTCCACCGCCTTCTTCGCCGCAATTTCTTCGTCGCCTTCCGAGTTCCGGAAAGACATGCGCCTCATTGTATCGGCCATGGAAACCATGGTCGTATCGTTAAACGAGTACTCGTCCGACAGCGGTGACCCGGTCACGACCGCGCCAAGTTCGTGCGCCAGTATCGCCGCCAGGCTCGGCTCATCCGGCAGCACGTCCAACAATCCCCGGCTCACCACAATCGTGTGCCCGATCGTGAACGCTTCCAGTGTCGAGGTCAGCAGCACGCGGCACCGGATATCCGGCTCGATATCCAGATTGTTCGTCACTTCCAGGTTGTTCACCACCGTCCCCATCACTTTGTCCACGGGACCCGGCGGCGCCAGCAATCCATTGCGTTGCAGACGCTCGATTACGTTGTCTTCCCCTTCGCGCTGCCACTCGCGTTCCGCCATCACCGGCGAAACATCCTTCGAGGCATCCGCTTGGTCCTGAATCGGCTTCGCCGCTTCAATCTGCAGGTCGCTGAATTCCGTCTCGCGGCTCCCCAGTTTCAGGTTATAGCCCCACAGCCGCGTCTGCGAACGGTAGGTCACATGCCCAAACGGAAAGTCCTTCAGGTCCGATTCCGCGCTATAGATGTACGATGGAATCCACTCACCCGGTGCCACGTTCGTGCGCCAGCTGTCGAAGTGCAGATTCCATCCAAATGTCCGTGCGATCGGCATAAACACTCCGTTGAATCGCACGATCGCATAATCCTGATCTTCCACCCAAATGCGCCCCTGGAATCTCCCATTGCCCGATTTCGGCAAAGGCGTCACATCGAACACCAGGCACCTTATCGATCCCAGAAATTCACGGCGCACATAGTCGAATTTGTAATGTTGTTTATCGAAGTAAACTGGGTCCACGAAAATCATTTGCAGAAAGCCCGCTGGCACGTAGGAGTTGCCCAACAGCGAACTGATATCCTTGATCGGATTCAGTTTGTGCTTCCATCCAGAATCCTGACCCGGAAGCATCGACCGGTCTACTACCCCCCTGCTCAGCTGCGCCACGCCCAGATAGTAATGATCCCTGTCCGGCACGGCCCCCAACTTCGGGTCCGGCCGCATGTCTTGAATGTAGGTTTCTACGATGGGGCTATAATGCCGCAGCGTCGCCACTTCTTGGTGCTCCCGCGCAATGATGCGGTCCTCCACTTCAGCCACCGTCGCCGGCTGGCTCGGAGTGATAACTAGATGTTCCGGAGTTTGCGCTGGTTGAGTTTGCTGCGGTTGCGTCGGCTGAGTTTGCTGCGGCTGAGTTTGCGCCGTTGCTCCCCCTGCGAGCGCCAACCCAATAGTCGCAGTAAGAACGTACCGTAATCCCCTACCCATGACTTCTCCCCCTCTAACCCACAGTTAGTACGCTAGCTCGAAGTCGATTCGAACGTTGGCCGGAAAATCGACTGGCTGCCCCTCTTGACGAGCTGGTTTAAACCGGATCTTTTGCGCGGCAGCCTCCGCGTTTTGATCCAGCCCATGGCCTAGGCCCTTCAATACGCGCACCACTTGGACTTCCCCCGAAGCCTTGAAAATCACTTGCAGTAAAACATCGCCCTGTATTTTCAGCTGCTTTCCTTCTGCTGTGTACTCTGGTTTCGGTTTGTATAAAATTACCGGACTTTCCTGCCGCGCCACCGCCGCTACTTTCGGCGCTCGTGGACCCGAAGTCGTCGCGCGATCATCTGCGAACACTCCCTGTTGCACTTTCCCGCCATTGCGCACTCCCCCCGCAATCGCTGTCCCGTTTCCGAATCCCGCGCTCGCAACCACTCCTTCCACGCCCTTCTTGCCGCCAGTTCCGTTGCCCTTGCCCGGCCCTACCGGCATATCAAATCCGCCCGCTTGCGCAATGTTCACCGGCTGCGTCATCTTCGCCTTCGGAGGCAATCCATCCGGGTCCCCGAACCCACCCGTCTGCACGGGGGCCTTCGGCCGCTTCAAATCCGGTATCGCTGAACTCCCGAGCGATGTCGTCGGCTTGTCCGGTACCGCACGCGCAAACACGTTTATCTGCGGCGCTTTCGTCAGATTTCTGCGGATCACCGGTTTCGACACAATCGGCTTGTCGAATACCGGTTCGATGATTTTCGGTTTCGGCGGTACCGGCACGGGCACCGGTTCGAGCTTCGCCACTTCCACGCGCTTCACCGGCACAAGTTTCGGCCGCACTCTTGGCTGCGGTTTCCATGCCCGCACCGGAGGCGCGGTAATTTCCGTGATCATGTATTGCTTCGCAACGTCCATTTGTTTCGGAAACAATAGCGGAATCCACAGCGCGCATGCGAGCACTAGAAATTCAACCCCAAATCCAGCCGAGAAGGATCGCCACCGCGGCCTTCCTGCGCTCAGCAGTGTGAAGGGCGCTTCGTAATCTGGATAACGTCCGTTCCCGTTTCCGTTCGACGACATCGGTGACTTCCCCCGCGTCGGTACTTTTCCTGTTGATCTTACGACACTAATCGGCGCGATCGACATTGTAGTACTGGGGCCGGCAGCCCGGTGAATAGTACGATTGTACCAGTCTGAGACTTGGTTGCCTTAAATGATACTGTAAGCCGTGCCCTAGTGTTCCCCCTGTGGTGGTGTTTCCTGCTTTTCTACTCCTTATTTCTCTCCATCTCTCTCTGCGTGACGCGCAACTTCCATTTGCAGTCTTCCCCACTACTTTCTCTGCACGAATCGCTCCATACTCGCTCGTCTTCCCATCCCGGGCGCGATTCAGCTTCCTTCCCAATCTGAATACGCTTCTGGCGCATTGTCAATCGGGGGGCGGGTGTATAGCAGGCCGAAAATGTCTGCATAGGGGCTTAGGGAGCGGGGTACTACAGGTGAACTGACCTTGTGGTCGCAGTGTAAAGATTTCCTATTCGCGCAATTCCGCCAACCCTATTCCCGCCAGACTGAATTTTTTTGCGTATTTTGGGCAAAAACGAGCAGGGCCGGTACTGCTCTCAGCACCGGCCCTGTTCACTTCGCTTCTTCGTCCCTTACTCGTTACGATTGAGGTTCAATCAAAATATACTCCGTCACGTCGCTCTGCGAAGCCGGCCTCACCAGCAATAGCACCGGTTGGTCGCCAGCTCCGGCCAGTGCCGCGCGGAAGTCCGTCATGTTATTGACCGGTTTATGGTTAACCTCTACTATCACGTCGCCTCTCTGCAATCCGGCCGTCGCAGCCGCGCTCGATTGGTCAACCGAGTCCACCACCACCCCTCGAGCCGAAGCTGGCAAATTCAACTGCTGCGCGATTTCCGGCGTCACATTTTCCACGTGCACGCCTTCCATCGCCTTGCTGCTGTTTTGTCCTGTTCCGTTTCCTGAGGACTCAAACGATGATTTTCCGCCCGTTTCCGGCAGTTGCCCCAAGGTTACCGGCAACTCGAATGTCTTCCCGTCGCGGAAAACCTTCAATTGAACGGTCGTCCCCGGCGCCGTGCTCGCAATGCGCGCCGTCAGATCCCCGTAACTATTGAGCGCTTCGCCATTCAAACCGAGGATAATGTCGCCGCGCTTGAGTCCGGCCTTTGCCGCCGGGCTGCCCGCCGTCACATCGCCCACCAGCGCGCCTCCGCCTCCTCCGTTGTAGTTAAATTCCTTCGCCATTTCCGGAGACAGCGGATTGATATAAACGCCCATGTACCCGCGCTCCACTTTTCCGTGCTCGATAATCTGTTCCATGATGTTGCGCGCCATGTTGATCGGAATCGCGAACCCGATTCCCTCGTTTCCGCCTTCGCCACCCATCGAGGAACCGCTCGAGATAATCGCTGTGTTAATCCCCACCAAATCGCCGTGCAAATCGATCATCGCTCCGCCGGAATTTCCCGGATTGATCGCCGCATCCGTTTGAATGAAATCTTCATACGTCTGCTTTCCGCCTTGCACCTGTGACTCAAGCCCCAGGCTGCGGCCCGTGGCGCTCACGATTCCCATCGTCGCCGTTTCCCCGATTCCAAAGGGATCGCCAATCGCGAATACCACATCGCCCACTTGTAATTTCGAGGAATCTCCCAGCGCGATCGTCGGCAGGCCCGTCGCATCAATCTTGACCACCGCGATGTCCGTCAACGGATCCGTGCCCACCACTTTCCCGGCATAATTCTTGTTGTTCCACACCACTTTAATGTTCCCGCCGTGCGCCACCACGTGATTGTTCGTCAGTATGTAACCATCCGAATTGATGATTACCCCCGAACCCAGGCTCGTTTCCTTTTCCGTTTGCGGCCGCGACTGTCCCCCGCCGAACTGGTTGCCGAAAAATTGCCTGAAAAACGGATCACTGAAGAATCCCGGCATATTCTGCTGAACCTTTATCACCTTTGTCGTGGATATATTCACCACCGCCGGTAGCGCCGGCCGCACCACAGAAGCAAATCCATTTGTGAAAGTCCCCAGACGCACTGGATCCACATTCCCCGCCAGCGTCAGCGGCACTTTCGGCGCGCCCAGCACCTTCTGTCCCGCCCATCGAACCGCCCATGTGCCCAGAAACCCTCCGGCGATCAGCGCGACGATCAGGATGCTTACTCCCACCCATTTCCGAACTTGATAGACCTCCCTGCTCATGTGGTTCACTCCTTTTTTCGTTTTCTTGCGGGCGCATAGGCCCGATTAGTTTGGACGTTCCAAAAGCTCAAATGTACCTCGAGGAATTGCGACGAAACGAAAAGCATTGATATCACTATGATTCCTGTCGGGGAATTTTTCCGTCACCCTGATTTGCGCGGACGTCATACAGCACCAGCTTCGGGCCGCTTCGGCCCGTCATTGATCTTCCTCTGTCTTAATTTTACCGCCGAATTCTTGCCCTTCAACATAAAGTTCCCAGACCGCAATATATCCACTCCTTAGATGCAGTCCTAAGCCTTCGCGTCTATCGCTTGCGTCACGTCTCGCGATTTGACAGAATGGCCGCCGCTTAAACGGAATTTGGCAACCGGAGGCTCAAAGATGAATCGCAAAACTTCTACTCTCGCTGCGGCTCTTTTTTTCGCCGTCGGAATCGCCTTCGCCGCCACCGCAAATGATAATCCCGCGCCTCCGCCATCTGCAAACGACGCTTTACTCCCCGCTCTCTCATCCATCGCCGGACACGGCATGCTCGACATTCACGCCTATTCCGAACTGGAGGATTTGTCCGACGACATCGGCGCGCGCGTCACCGGCTCGCCGCAATGCAACGCCGCCATTCAATGGGGCCTCGGCACGATGCGGAAAATCGGCCTGCAAAATGTCCACGCCGAACCCTGGCAAATTTTTCGCGGCTGGACGCGCATTTCCGCCGACGCAGAAATCATTTTGCCCGCTCCCCACAAATTGATGGTCGACTCCATGGGCTGGGTCGGTTCCACTCCCGCCGGCGGCGTCGACGCCGACGTTGTCAACGTCAACGTCTACAATCTCACGCAGGAAGAGGAGCAAAACTCCTCCAACTGGCGCGGCAAAGTCATCATGGCCGTGCAGCAAGGCCCGCGCCCCGAAAACGGCATGGCCGCCTTCGCCCAGTTTGGCGCCTTCCTGAAAAAAGCTTATGACGCGGGTGCGGTTGCCGTCATCGGCGGACAGGGCGGCGGAAAATCCCAGGGCATGCACCTCACGCATACCGGCGCGCTCGGCTTCAACACGTTTTACGACATTCCTGTCGTCAGCATCGCCGCGGAAGATCAGGAAATCCTCGAGCGTCTCATCGCTCACGGCAAAACCGTCCGCATCCACATCAACGTTCAAAACAAAGTCACCGAGGGGCCGGTTGACACCGCCAACGTCGTCGGCGAAATTCCCGGCACCCAGCATCCCGAACAAGTCATCGTCGTCGGCGGACATCTCGATTCCTGGGATCTCGCCGAAGGTTCCACCGACGACGGCGTTGGTGTCGCCACCACTCTCGGAGCCGCCGAGGCCATCGTCCGTTCCGGCTTCAAACCGCTCCGCACCATTCGTTTTGTTCTCTTCACCGGAGAAGAGCAAGGCCTTCTCGGCTCGCAGGCTTACGTCAAAACCCATAAAAACGACATGGCCAACCACGTCGCCGCCGTCATTCTCGACAACGGCCAGGGCCCTGTCACCGCGCTCAACATGGGCGGTCGCGACGATCTCGTGCCCGCCGCTTCCGAGTTCGCCGCCTCACTCAGCGCTTTCGGCACAATCACTGCCAACGACAACACTGAATTCGGCACCGACGCCGGTCCCTTCATTCTCGCCGGCCTTCCCGGCATCAATCTCGACCAGGATTCGCCCGAATACCGCTACACCCATCACTCCAACGTGGACACTTTCGACAAAGTCGACGAAGCCGTCCTCGACCGCGACGCCACTGTCCAGGCCCTCGTCGCATTCTGGATCGCCGACCGTCCCGAACGCCTCGCCTCCCCCTGGCCCCCACAAAAGTCCGCCGATATGCTGATCCGCAAACACGATGATGTCTTCCTAAAACTCTTCGGCCTCTGGCCCTTCGGCAACAGTCCACAGCAATAGCCGCTTTGTGACTCACGCCAGCGGTGGAATAGCGCCGTGTAGCTCACGTCCCGCCAGCGCCGTAGCGTCAGGGCACGTTTTCAACCGTGCCGCAACTCTAAATTCCCGTTCCTCTCTTTCCTCCTTGCGCGTCTCCTGCGCAAATCTCTGTACCGCACCGGTGGGCCGTTTGTGCCGCAGTTCCACAGCCGCACCTGTTGCCTTCTCCCCAACATCGCTTCCTCCTTGGTTTCTTGCGCGCACATTTGTGACCCAATCGGCGAAGGGAGGCGCCCACAAACCGAATGCGCTAATATAGAAAAGCACTGGTTCTCTATGATATCAAGATGGCGGAAGCGCCTCGCCGGGAGTTTGTCATCCCGAGCCGCCATGCGGCGAGGGATCTGCTTTTCGTTTTGGGCGGCTCGCTCAGGATGTCAATAGAGCCAAGGCAAGAGGGAAATAAGAGACGATGAACCGCACCACTGTCTACATCGTCAGCGCCGTGCGCACGCCGATTGGAAAATTCGGCGGAGGCCTTGCGGATTTTACTGCCCCGGATTTGGGCGTCATCGCCGTCCGCGCCGCGCTCGAGCGCGCGTTTCAAGGCGAATTGCCACCCGAACGTCAACCAGGAGTCGGCGGAAAAATAGAAGACAGCATCAAGCAAGCAAACGAAAACACTATTACAAGCCATCTCGTAGGCAACTCTAGTCGGGGCACGGCTTCAGCCGTGCCGAAAAGATCCGAAAATTCAGGGGTTTTAACCCCTGACGTCGGCACGACATCTCGCGACTCAGCGCCTCGCGAATTTCGCTATCACGTCGACGAATTGATTTTCGGCAACGCTCGCCCCGCTGGCGTTGGACCCAACCCTGCGCGGCAGATTGCCTGGCGCGCAGCGCTGGGCGACGACGTCCCTGCCTTCACCGTCAACATGGCTTGCGCCTCCGGGCTGCGTTCCATCCTGCTCGGCTGGCAGGAAATTTTGCTCGGCAACGCCGAAATTGTAGTCGCAGGCGGCGCCGAATCCATGTCGCGCGTCCCCTATCTCGTCGAAGCGCGTTGGGGCGTGAAAATGGGCAACCAGCCGCTCGTCGACGCCATGTATCGCGACGGATTTCTTTGCCCCATTTCGCAAATGATCATGGGCGAAACGGCCGAGTTGCTCGCGCAGCAGTATAAAATTCCTCGTGAGGAGCAGGACGCGTTCGCGCTCGAAAGCCATCATCGCGCCGCGCGCGCACAACGCGAGTGCCGCTTCAGCCGAGAAATCATTCCCGTCGAACGCACGGACAAAAAAGGCAACGTCGTGCGCGTCGAAAAAGACGAGCACGTGCGTCCCGACATCACGCCTGAACAAATGGCAAAGCTGCCGCCCGTCTTCAGCAAAACGGGTACCATCACCGCGGGCAACGCCAGCGGAATCACGGACGGCGCTTCGTGCGTCGTGCTCGCCAGCGAAAATAAAGTCCGCGAACTCAACTTGAAGCCGATTGCCCGAATCGTCGACGCCGCTGTCGCCGCCGTTGACCCCCGCGTGATGGGCATCGGCCCCGTGCCGGCCGTGCGAAAACTTCTGGCGCGCACGCGAACGAACCTCGACGATTTCGCCGCCATCGAATTGAACGAAGCGTTCGCCGCGCAAGTCCTAGCCTGCGATCGCGATTTGCATTTTACGCGCGAGCGTCTGAATCCCAATGGCGGCGCGATCGCCCTCGGCCATCCTATCGCCTGCACCGGAGCGCGCATCATCACCACGCTACTTCACGAAATGCGCCGCGACGAAAATTTCGCAACAAATAAGAAAGGTCTCGCCACCCTCTGCGTCTCCGGCGGCATGGGCGTCGCCGTTGAAATCGAAACTGTCTAGAGCCATCTCATGAATAGTTCCTGTCAGGGCACGGCTTTAGCCGTGCCGAAAACGGAGGAAGGTCAGGGGCCTTAACCCCTGAGGCTGGCTGCGCCATTTGGGAAAGATGAAGTTTAAGCCGCGTCTCGATGCCTCGATTGTTGTGCCGTCGCCGTTTCACATTCTGCGTCTCGTCAGGGGTTTGCGCGTTCAACACTGCCGCTGAAAGCCTTCCGCACGCCGCCCCAATTTCAGAGTACGATTATTTCTCGCGTATCGCCGCACTGGGAGGATTCCATGCAAACATCTTCGCCCAAAACTTCTCGCGTTGCTGTCGCCGGAAACGTCGGCGCCACGCCGCCCAAGCCCGAGGAATTCAAATACATTCGCTTCCGCATCGACGGTGAAGTCGCGCGTCTCACGCTCGAGCGTCCCGAGCACAACATGCTCAACGAGCGCATGCTCTCCGAACTCGCCGTGGGCATCGATTCGCTCGAGGGCCGTGGCGACGTGAAATTAATTGTCCTCGATTCCGCCGGACAATCGTTCTGCGGCGGCATCGAACTCGGCGAATACACGCCGCGCCGCGCGTTTCAGGTGCTCGACGCATTTCAGCGCGCATTCACGGCCATGCTCGATACTTCAAAACCGTTCCTCGTCGTCGTGAATGGTCCCGCATTCGGTGGCGGCGCCGAACTGGCCGCTCTCGGCGATTTGGTGGTGGCGACTCCGCGCGCGAAATTCGCGCAGCCGGAAATAAAGCTCGGCATCTTTCCGCCACTCGGTGCGGCCATTCTGCCGTACATCGTAGGGCCCAAGCGCGCCCTGGAATTGGTTCTTACCGGCGAAGTAATCAGCGCCGAACGCGCGCTCGGCCTGGGCCTCGTGAATCGCGTGGTGACGGAAGCTAAACTCGAAGCGACGGTAAAGGAAATGTCCGAGCAAGTCACCGCGCATTCCGGAGCTGTGCTCACCATGGCGAAAAAAGCGATTCTTGGTTCCATGGGACTTTCGCTTCGCGACGGCGTGCGCCAATCGATGGCTGTATTTCTCAATGAGCTTTCCAGCCTCGAGGATTCGAGCGAAGGCTTGCGCGCCATTGCGGAAAAACGCTCACCGCAATGGAAGAATCGCTGACGGCTACGCGGCGCTCCATGGTGTTTGCGTGCGCGATTGACTCGATGGGCCGTCGGGCATAGACTCAGTTCGGAAAATTCAGCCGGCTCGCGGGAAAACCCTTCGAACAGCTCCGCTGTTCGAAGGGCATGGAAGGCCGTGAAAATCGGCCACGGTCCCGCCACTGTAATCGGCCGGCGCTGCTGACACGCAATCCCCACTGGCGCGCTTCGCCAATCGCAAACCCGCCGGGAAGGGCCGCTTGAAAAAAGCGGAACAGCGCCAGATTTCTTCCGGGGAAACGCCGCGTTTTGCGGCGCAAAATCCGGAGGCCGAAAGTCAGGAAACCTGCGCGAGCCGATTGTGCTGGCACTCTTCGCGAGAAAGAGTGCGGCCTTGCGCCCCATTATTTCTCGTGGGGCTTTTTTATTGCGCGAATATATTCCGGCGCGGGAAATTTCGCGGCAAATTCTCAACGCAGTTGTGCACGAATGAACGCTCGAGTGAAAAAGACCGCGCGGGGAACAAATTAGACAAGCGATGCGGCGAAATCAAATCGGCGGCGCGTGCGGCGTGATAGCGTTACTTTGCGGCGCATGCATTTGCGCGGCGCAGAATAAGGCCGTTGCGCTGGCAGCACCGAAAGAACAGATGGAACAGGAAGCGAAACGCGGATCGGGAATGAACGCAAAACAAGTGAACGCAAAGCAAACGACGCGCGAGGTGACTGACGAAACGGGGCGGCACGTTGCCATTCCGGTCAACGTGCGGCGCATCGTCGCGCTCGCTCCCAATCTCGCCGAAATCGTTTACGCCCTCGGCGCGCAGGATCGCCTCTTTGGCGTGAGCAACTACAGCGATTACCCGTCCGCAGCGAAATCAAAGCCGCGCGTGGGCATGCCAGTAGATCCGAATCTCGAAGCAATCGTCGCCGCGCATCCGGATATTGTTTTGATCACGACACAGGGAAACCGACGCGAAACTGCCGACGAACTTGCGCGGCTAGGCATCGCGGTGTACGCAACGAATCCGCATTCGGTCGAAAGCATGCTCGAATCCATCGAGCACATTGGCGACGTGATCGGCGCGACGGCACAAGCGGAATCCGTCATCAAGAATCTTCGGCGGCGGTTGGATGTCCTCCAATCAAAACTCGCGAACGTTCCGGTGGCGCGAGTCTTCTTCGTTGTGGGAGAAAGTCCGCTGATTTCGCTCGGCGAGCACACTTTCATCGCGGACGCATTGCGCTACGCGGGCGCCCAATCGGTGGTGCATGCGAAGCAAGATTGGCCGCAGATTAGTTCGGAAGAAGTTGTGCGGTTGAATCCCGATTATCTTGTATTTGCGGGCAGCGGTTTTGGCGGCCAGGATTCCACGGCGAAGCAACTGGCGGAGTTGCGCAGCGAACCAGTCTGGCGCGAGCTTGCGGCGGTGCGCAAAGGCCGCGTGGTGGTGGTCAGCGATGAAATCGATTTGCCCGCTCCGGGGTTGGTCGACGCGATTGAAAAACTCGCGCGTCAACTTCATCCGAATGTTTTTGAAGATGCAGCGCAGCACGCGAGTGTGCGCCAATTCTCAGTGTCTGTCCGCGTGCATGCGCATTTGCAACGTGCTGTTTCGCAAGATTCATGCGCGGAGGCAATTGCATGCGGCCGCTGACGCCCCGGCGAATCGCGGGAATTTGCGCGCTCCTTGCGGGCGTGCTTTTCATCGTGGTGGTTTTCTCGCTTCAAGTGGGTGCGTACCCAATCTCGGTGCGCGACGTGGCCATGACGCTGGTGCGCGGCGCGCTTGGCCACTGGAGCAACATTCCGAGTTCGGACCGCCTGATTGTGTTTGGTTTGCGGCTGCCGCGCATCGCGCTGGGGATTTTGGTTGGCGCGGCGCTTTCTGTTTCCGGAGCCTCGTTTCAAGCGCTTTTGCGGAATCCGCTTGCCGACCCGTACGTGTTGGGAGTTTCGAGCGGCGCGGCGTTGGGCGCGATATTGGCGCTGGTATGGCTTCCGCAATTTCCGTGGGCGATGCAGGGCCTGGCATTTCTCGGCGCGCTCGCGACGATTGCGGCAGTTTATTTTCTGGGACGCCGCAAGGGACAACTCGACAGCACGACGCTGCTTCTCGCCGGAATCATTACCGCGTCGTTTCTCTCCGCCATCATTATGTTTTTGATGACCACGGTCAGCGGGCGCGATTTGCGAGGCATGGCTTTCTGGCTGATGGGCGATCTGGGAACGGCGCCGGCCATCGGTTTGGGATTTTTATTCGTTGTTCTGCTGATCGGGATCGGCGCGATTTACACCACGTCATCGGATTTGAATTTGATTTTGACGGGAGAGCAGGAAGCGCATCATCTGGGCGTGAACGTCCCGCGCGTGAAACTGGTGGTGTACGTGAGCGCGTCGCTGCTGACGGGCCTGGCCGTTTCCGTCAGCGGCGCAATCGGATACGTGGGCTTGCTGATTCCTCATGTGATGCGCATGCTTTTCGGTTCCGACTATCGCGTGTTGATTCCTGCGTCGGCCATCGGCGGGGCGATTGCGGTCGCGCTCGCGGACACGCTGGCGCGCACCGTCGTCGCTCCCACGGAGCTTCCCGTCGGCGCGGTGACGGCTGCGATTGGCGCTCCCGTGTTCATTTATTTGTTGCGGCGGAGATTGGCATGAGCACGCAGGGAATGCCGACTCCGAATGCGGGACGCGGTGTGGCAGCCGACTGGATGCAGAATCCCGTGCGCCTGCTTGTAGAGCAGGCGAGCTACGCGTATTCAGCTTCGGATCGCGACGCGCCGGATTTCACACTGGGGCCGGTGACTTTCGGCGCGCGGCAGCGCGAGGTTGTGGGTATCCTGGGACCGAATGCCAGCGGAAAATCCACGCTACTGCATCTGCTTTCCGGAGAATTCAAGCCGTTGTCGGGCCGCGTGGAACTGGACGGGAAGCCGCCGGGCCAATTGCCGCTGCGCGAGCGCGCCCAACGTATCGCGCTGGTGCATCAGGAAAGCGCGCTGATGTTTCCGCTGCGCGTGTGGGAATACGTTTTGCAGGGACGCTATCCGTACGGACGGCGATTGCGATTTGAAAACGAGGCGGATTGCTTGATGGCGGAAAACGCGCTGGCGCAAGTGGGTGCGAAACAACTGCTCGACCGGCGCATGGACCAGCTTTCCGGAGGCGAAGGACAGCGCGTGATTTTGGCGCGCGCGTTGGCGCAACAACCGATGCTGCTATTACTGGACGAACCCACGCGGCATTTGGACATCGGTGGCAAAGTGCAATTGATGCGCCGGCTGCGGCGACTGGCGGAAGAAAATCGCTACGCGATGGTAGTGGTGACGCACGAATTAAATCTAGCGGCGGAATTCTTCGACTCGGTTGTGCTGCTGCAACGCGGCAAATGCGTCGCGTCCGGCAAGCCCGCGGATGTTTATCGGAAGGAATTGCTCGAGCAGACGTTTGAAACGGAGCTCGACGTGGAGCTGAACGCGAGCGGAAAACCGCGCGTGATTTTGCGCGGCGCGGAGACGGAAGCAACTGAAGCAGCGGAAAGTTCCGCGAAAGCAAAAACGGAATCGCAGTAAACGATTGATTCGGCAGAAAGAGCAGTGTGAATTTCCGGCGGAAACGAAAGCTGATTTTCAGCGATTGAAATTTTGCCGGCCACAATCACAGAGAGACTCCGTGCACGGGAAGACGGTGTGAAGCCGTCGCCGCTGCGCGACTGTAAGGCGGAAGAAGTCGGGCGCGCGCCACTGTTTCGGTGCTTCGTCGAAAGACGCGACACCGCGGCGGGAAGGCCGGCCCAGCAGAATGCCGCCAAGCCAGGAGACCGGCGGAGTTTCCATCTCGAGTGCAAGCTGCGTGCAAATGGCAGCTTGAATTTCGAGACAACCTTCAAACTCCCGCGCGAGAGGGAGCCGGAGGATAAAAATGAAACTTCGTGTGCGGCTGTTTCTGTTTTTCGTGCTTTCTGTTTTTTTACTTCCTGGGATTTCGAATCCAATCCAAGCGCAATCGAATGCAACAATTTCCGGACGCGTGACGGATCGCAGCGGCGCGCGCGTCGCCGATGCGCAAATTATTGTCGAGAACATTTCGAACAATATTTCGAACAACACTTCGCGCAACACAATTGCGAAGCAATTGAAAAGCGGCGCGGATGGCTCGTATTCCGTAACGCTCCCGCCGGGGGAATACAAAATTCGCATCGAGCACGCACCGCTGGCGGCGAGCGAACAAGAATTTACGCTCGCTCCGGGCGAGCATCGCACGTGGGACGCGCGATTGGAACTGGCGCCGCTGGCGTCAACCGTGGTCGTGTCGGCGCAGGCCGAGCCGGAGCCGGCAAACACAATCGCTTCGCCGGTGACGGTGCTGACGCGGAAAGACATCGACGAGCGTCAGGAAATTTGGCTTGCGCCGCTGCTAACTTCGACGGCGGGTGCGAATCTGGCGCGCCTCGGGCCGCTGGGCGGAGTCACGTCGCTATTTCTGGATGGCGGGAATTCGAATTTCACAAAAGTGCTTGTGGATGGCGCTCCGGTGAATCAGCCGGGCGGCGACATGGATTTCTCGAATCTCGATTTATCGAACGTGGACAAAATCGAAATTGTGCACGGAGCGTCGAGCGCGCTTTTCGGTTCCGACGCGATGACCGGCGTGGTGCAGATTTTCACGCATCGCGGAAATACATCGACGCCGGAATTTACGGTGATCGGCGAGGGCGGTTCGTTCAGCACTCGGCGCGGCGAAGCGCAATTGAGCGGACTCGACAAGCGTTTTGATTATTCGAGCGCGATTTCGTATTTCGACAGCAACGGGCAAGGGCCGAATGACAGATTTCGCGACACGACAATGTCTGGAAATTTCGGGTGGAAATTCAGCGACACGGATCATTTGCGGCTGTCAGTGCGCAGCGCGGCGAGCGACTCGGGCCAGCCGGGCCAGACGGCGATCGACTTTCCCACGTTCTTTCAGCCGGGACAGTCTTCCGATTTGCACGATCTTTCGACGAATCTGAGCTGGGATTTTTCGACAGGCGATCACTGGCAACATCACCTCGCGGGAACCGAATCGTATTTTCGCAATTTTGGCTCGGACGTGCCATTTTTTACTTTTATCGATCAATTCAATCGCGCTGCACTCGAGGAACAATCCACTTATTTATTCCGCAACGGCGCGGTGTCGCTTGGCTATGACTACGAAGTGGAAAACGGATCGGCGACCGGGCCGCACGAGCGGCGAAATAATCAGGGCGGATATTTCGAAACGCATTATCAATTTGGGCGGAGGTTGACGGCGATTGCCGGAGGGCGCGCGGAAGACAACGCGAGTTTTGGCACGCGATTTGTGCCGCGCACGGGGCTGGCGTATCTGGCGCGGTTCGGCAGCAGCGGATTCTGGGGTCTCACGCGCCTGCGTGCTTCCTACGGTCTCGGAATCAAGGAGCCCGACTTCACGCAATCCTTCGAAGCGGATCCGTGTTTTCCGGGGAATCCGAATTTGAAACCGGAGCGCAGCAATACTTTTAATGCCGGCGTCGATCAGGTGATGGCTTCGGAGCGCGTGAAATTCTCGGCGACGTTTTTTCACAACAGCTTCAGCGACATTGTCAGTTTCGCGTCGTGCCCGCCGCCGGGATTTGGGCCGTGCTCGCTCGCGGTGCCACCGGGATGTCCCGCCGCGGAATTAAATTCGTTTGGGTATGGCACGTTTTTCAATACGGATTCGGCGCGCGCGGTTGGTGCAAACGCGACGATCGAGGCGAAACCGTTCCGGTGGCTGGGAATTATCGGCAATTACAGCTACGACGACACGCGCGTGCTGAAAGCGCCGAATGCGTTTGATCCCACGCAGGCGCCGGGGAATCGATTGTTCTTGCGGCCGCTCCATTCCGCGGATTTGATTTTGAATGCGGCGTTCCGGCGAATGGATTGGAATTTGGCGGGATATTTTGTGGGACGCGAGACCGACAGCGATTTTCTGGGATTGGGGTTGACGAGCAATCCGAGCCATTTTCGCCTGGACCTGGGCACGCAATTCGCGGTGGGGCATGGGGTGACGATGATGGGGCACGTGGAAAATTTGCTCGACCATCATTATCAGGACGCGATCGGGTATCCGGCGCTGGGATTCAACTACCGCGCGGGATTGAAATACACCTGGGGAGGAAAATAGCCGACAAGCCGGCGACGCAGAAAGGCAAAGCGGATTCCTCGTCGCGGTTGCTCCTCGGAATGACATGGTTTGAGGCTTTCGCAAATTGCGGTGGGGCTGGATGCTACAGTACTCGCGCGTGAAAAAAAGTTTTTGCGCGCGTGAGAATGTTGTTGCGCTTTGGGAAGTAAGGCGCGTACATTTTGAATCAGCCGGCGCGCGCGACGCGTGACGCCGGCGTTTGTGCCTCGCGCGGAGGGCACGACGAAATAATGAACACGAATCACACGAACCACCATCCACCGATTCTGTTGACGATTGCGGGATTCGATCCTTCCTGTGGCGCGGGCGTGGCCGCCGATCTGAAAACATTCGCGGCGCACAATTGCTAC
>Ga0307372_10003831_pt1 | contig 23693 bp, 23 predicted proteins | sample OX1MG_FD_202533 | JGI IMG/M metagenome (GOLD analysis project Ga0307372, IMG submission 202533) | Soil microbial communities from Risofladan, Vaasa, Finland - OX-1 | ecosystem: Environmental > Terrestrial > Soil > Coastal area > Acid sulfate soil | place: Finland: Risofladan, Vaasa | collected...
CCAGGTGCAACTTGGCCACCCCGGCCCGCTCGTGGCTGAGGGTGGCCATCGCCACCCGCCACCCTTCGTTCACGGGGCCGAGGAGGGAGGTCGCCGGAACACGAACGTTGTCGAAGAAGAGATCGGAAAACGTCAGATCCCCCGCCATCGTCCGCACCGGGCGGACGTCGATACCCGGCGACTTCATGTCCACCAGCAGGCAACTGATGCCCTTGTGCTTGGCGGCGTCGGGATCGGTGCGGACATAGAGCTGACACCAGTCGGCGAAGCGCCCCAGGCTGTTCCATGTCTTCTGGCCGTTCACCACGAAGAGGTCGCCATCGACAACGGCTGAGGTGCGCAGCGATGCCAGATCGGACCCTGCGTCGGGCTCCGACATGCCCTGGCACCAGATCTCGTCACCGCGCAGCATCGGGGTGAGAAAGCGCGACATCTGCTCCTCGGTGCCGTACTGCATGATCGCCGGGGCGATGTTCGAGACGCCGATGACGTTGACAGGTCCCGGGGCCTCGGCACGCGCCATCTCCTCGTGGAAAGCCAGTTGCAGCTCGACGTCGGCGTCACGTCCGCCGAACCGCTTCGGCCATGAGACGGCGGCCCAACCTCCGTCGAAGAGAGTGCCGCTCCATCGTCTGAGGATCTCGAGGTTGTCACCCTCGTCGTAGCCCTCCCGGCCGGCGCCGACGACGTCAGCGGTCAGATGTTCCTCGAGCCATAGGGCCAACGAGCGACGAAAGGCCGCGACCTCACTGGCGTCTTCGACCGGTTGCGGCTGTCTGGACATGGGGGTGAGACCTCGGTTGGAGTGGGACCGACGGACCCCGGTGCTGGCGTCGATTACAGACGCTCGGACCGGTGTCGGTGGTGGACCGGCTACCGGGCCGTCGGGGCAGTGGGGGTGAAACGTACCGGCATCGATTCGTAACCGACGATGAAATTGGAGATGCGCAGCGGCAGGGGGTCCTCCGTGGCGATAGCCAGATCGTCGAAGCGGTCGATGAGGCGGTCGACCATGCCGGCCAGCTCGGCGCGCGCCAACCGATGGCCGAGGCAGAGATGGGCCCCGAACCCGAAGGCCACGTGATCGTTGGGCGTCCGATGGATGTCGAAGGTCTCGGGATCGTCGAACACCGATGGATCGCGGTTGGCGGCCGGGTAGAGAAGCAGGACGTTCTGGCCGGCCTTGATCGTCTGGCCGTGGAGCTCGACGTCACGGGTGGCGTTTCTGTTCATGTTCTTGATGGGGGTGACCCATCGGAGCATCTCTTCGATGGCCCCGGGCACAAGGTCCCGGTCGGCCTTCAATGCGGCCAGCTGGGCGGGGTGGCGCAGGAGGGCTTCCATCCCCCCGCTGATGACGTGACGACTGGTTTCGTCGCCTCCGATGAGGATGAGAAGGGATTCGTAGACCAGGGTGCTGTCGTCCAGGCGGTCGCCGTCGATCTCGCCGTGGGCGAGCGCGCCGAGAAGATCGTCGGTCGTTCCCCGCTGTCGGCGTTGGGCGATCTGGTCGAGCACGTAGCTCTCCCATTCGGAGAAGGCGGTGGCCGCCCGCACGAAGGCGTCGGGATCGGTTGATCCCTGGGACATGAGCATGGTGTCGGACCACTCGAGAAGCCGGGACCAGTCGTCGGACGGGAATCCGAGCATGTCGGCGATCATGACCAGGGGAAGAGGAGCGGCGATGTCCGTGACCAGATCACAGGAGCCCTTTTCGCAAACGGCGTCGAGGATCTCGTCGCAGACCTGCCGGACGCGGGGCTGTCGTATCCGGACGGCCTCGGGAGTGAAGCCGGCGCTCACCAGTCGCCGCCGCCGACGGTGCTCGGGGGCATCCATGTCGATCATGTAGGGAAGGGGAGTGTTGGGCCGCGATCCCTGTTGGCTGGAGAAGTTCTGGGGGTCCTGCCCGATGGCCCGGACATCGGCGTAGCGGGTGATGCCCCAGATCTCACCCGCCTCGTCGTAGTAGACGGGCGCATTGTCCCGCATCCAGGCAAAGGCCGGGTAGGGGTCGCAGGAATAGAAGGTGCCGGCCATCAACTCGATGTTCGGAGCATCAGTGATTGTCATTGTCAGTGCCTTTCATCGATCCCGTTCATCGATCCTGTTCATCGTCGCAGCGGATCGGTCGCCGCACAAGGCGGCCGCCTCCCGGGCAGAAGCGTTCAGGAGTCGTCGAGCAGCAGCCCGTAGTTGGCGCCCCGCCGCAGGTGGTGCCCGCCGTCGACGGCCAGGCACTCCCCGGTGATCCAGGCCGCCTCGGGACCGGCCAGGAAGCGGACGGCGTCGGCCACCTCCTCGACCTTTCCGGGGCGGCTGATCGGGGTTTGCGCCATGTAGTCGTCGAGCAGCGGCCCACCGGCAATGATGAATTCCATGAGCTCGTCATCGATGATCCCGGGCTGGACGGCGTTCACCCGTATTCCCGCCTCCGCCAATTCCTCGGCGGCGGAGCGCACCAGCATCTCGATACCGGCCTTGGCCATGCCGTAGGCCCACAGGTAGCGGTGGGGGAAATGCCCGGCCCCGGAGGACATGGCCACGATGGCGCCACCGTCGCTCATGAGAGGCACGGCGTGCTTGATGCTCAGGAACGTGCCGATCAGGTTCAGGTCCACCGTGGCCCGCACGCCGGCGGCGTCGGCCGTGGCGATGGGACCCATATGCATCGCCCCCCCGGCGCAGCAGAAGAGGATGTCGAGCGCACCGGTCGGTTGGGTCGCCCAGCCCATGGCGGCCGCGATCTGTTCCTCTACGGTCACGTCGGCCACGATGTACTGCACCACCGCCCCAGGGGCGCTCACACCGCCGATCTGCTCACAGGCCCGAGCCAGCTTGTCCTCGGTCCGGCCGCAGATCGTGACGTGAGCCCCGTCGGACGCGAAGCGCATGGCCGTGCCCAGTCCGATTCCGCTTCCTCCGCCGGTGATGAGCGTGGCCTTGCCTTCGATCCCGTTCACGTGCCCTCCCGTTATCGTCGATCCCGCGAACCTCATTGTCCACGTTCAGCCCACTGACCCCGGACGACCGGTGAGGCACGACAGCTGAGGTTCCTCCACGTTAGGGAGTGCCGCGCAGACGGTGCGACTCCTGTCCCGGGGCCTCCGGTTTTCCTCGATCCGGTTTCGGTCCACCCACGACGCTCGGGAGCCCCCATCTCGGTAGCATGAGCCCGCCGGCACGGCGGCGCGGCCGTCGGGGGGTGACCGGACCGGGGACGGAGGGGTATGGGCGGACGTCGGAGCACGCGATTCGCGGCTGTCGTCGTCATGGTCGGGTCCGGACTGATCAGCGTTGGAACCGTGGCCGGTGGGGCACCGGTGGCCGGCACCTCACCCTCGGCCACCGTACCGATCGCCCGCAGCTTTCTGGGAACGCCGGATGCCGTGGACGCCGGGCCGTACTCCAGTTCGCAGATGGGTATCGAGGTCGTGCTCCAGCCGTCGAATCTCATGGTCATGAACCAGCAGCTCTCGGCGCTCTACGACTCGTCGAACCCGGCGTACCACCGTTGGCTCTCCCCGGGGACCTTCGTCCGCCGTTTCGCGCCCGGTACGGCGGTGCGCGCCGCGGTCCGCAACTTTCTCCGGCGCAGCGGTCTCGGCATCGTCGCCGGCTCGTCGCCCTTCCTTGTGCGGGCCGTCGGAACGTCGAAGCAGGTGGCGAGGGCCTTCTCGACCTCGTTCGAGAACTACCGGTCTCCCGACGGACAGACGTTCTTCTCCGACACGGCACCCGCCCGGCTTCCTGGCGCGTTGGGCTCGTCGGTGGCTGGAGTGATCGGCCTGGCCGATACGGCGCAGGAGTATCCTCTCGGAATTCCCGCCTCATCGGTGATGTCGTCCGTTGCCCACTACGGAGGTGGTCCTTTCGGAAGTGGGCTCACGCCGTCCCAGCTCGACGGAATCTACGACGCGGGACCTGCCGTCTCAGCCGGTGCCCGGGGCCAGGGCAAGGGGGTGACGATGGCGGTGTTCGAGCTGTCGGGCTACACCCCGGCTGACATCAGCACCTATGCCCGGAACTTCTTCGGCCGGTCCCACAAGCCCCGGCTGGTCAACGTGGACGTGGACGGAGGGCCACTCACTCCGGACTGCCCGCCAGGCGATGCCTGTCACCACCGCAACGACTACAGGGGCGACATCGAGGTGGAGGCCGACATCGAGACCGAGATGGCCGTGGCCCCGAGAGCGAAGGCGGTCGTCGTCTACAACGCACCCAACGACAAGACGGGGCAGACGTCGGTGGATGAATACATGAAGATCGCCGCCGACGACGTGGCCGACTCGGTCAGTACGAGCTGGGGCCTGTGCGAGCCGGATGCCGGCGCCGCCACGGCCGTGGCCGAGAACGTCGCCTTCACCCAGATGGCCATGCAGGGCCAGAGCATCACGGCCGCCTCCGGCGACGACGGGGCCTTCGACTGCCTCCAGGACGGGACGTCGAATGCCAAGGCCATCGCCGTGGACGACCCGTCCTCGCAACCGTGGGTGACGGGAGTGGGCGGGACGTCGTTCGAGGGATTTGATCCCGGCTCGGATCACCACCCCACCTATCCCGTGGGTACGGAGACGGTCTGGAATGAGCTCAACGGCTGCAACGGAACCCCGGGGGGCCTCGCCTCGTGTGCCCGCTATGGGGCCGGTGGTGGGGGAGTGAGCGTCTTCTGGCCCCGGCCGGCCTTCCAGAAAGGTCCGGGGGTTGAACCTCTGCACAACCGGGAGGTTCCCGACGTGTCGGCCGATGCCGACGAGCTCACTCCCTATGCCGAGTTCTGTACCGGGAGCTCCCTCACGAACAGCGACTGCGCCAGCTTCGGAGGTGGATGGTTCGGGATCGGGGGGACCAGCCTGTCCTCACCCCTGTGGGCCGCCATTATCGGCGATGCCGTCGGATTCAACGGGAGTCGGTTCGGCGCGGCCACGATGACGCTCTATCCGCTGTTCCGGTCGGACCCTTCGGCGTATTTCCACGACATCACCGGGGTGGGCCAGACGGAGAACTCCAACGGCAACTATCCGGTCACCAAGAATTACGACCTGGCCACGGGCATCGGGACCCCGGACATCGGTGCCATCGTCACGGAAACGGGGCCGGCCCAGAATGTCGGGTCCTGACCCGTCGGAGAGAAGCCTCGCTCGACGATACTAGGGGTGTGAACGAAGAGCGACTGGCGGCCGACGATCCCCGGGCGGCCCTGCTCGACATCTTCGACACCGCTCTGCCCAGGGTCTACGGCTACCTGCTCAGCCGGTGCGGCCAGCGCTCTCTGGCCGAGGACCTCACCTCCGAGACCTTTCTGGCCGCAGTCGATGCCGTCCGTCGCCAGGACCCGCCGCCGGTCTCCACGGCCTGGCTCGTCGGAGTGGCCCGGCACAAGTTGGTCGACCATTGGAGGCGCCAGGCTCGCGAAGAACGCGGTCTGAGCGCCCTCGGTCCTCCCGTCACCGAGGGAGAGGACTCCTGGGACGCCCAGGTCGACGCCCTGCGGGCCCGGTCCGTTCTGGCCGCCCTGGCTCCTCACCACCGCGCCGTCCTCACGCTCCGCTACGTCGATGATCTGCCCGTGCCCGATGTCGCCGTGGTCCTGCAACGGACCGTGCACGCCACCGAAGCCCTGTTGGTCCGCGCCCGTACCGCCTTCCGACGCTCCTACGCGGGGGAGGAGGACCACGATGCCTGATCCCTTCGAGGCACTCCGAGTGCCCGACGCCGACGCCGACCCGGATCCCGAATTCGCCGGCCGACTGCGTGGGCGGTTGGAACGGGCCCTGTCCCTACCCGAAGGAGTCACCGTGTCGAATCTCACCTTCGAGCCTGCGCCTCTTCACGGCCACTCCGGGGAACCCCCCCGAGGGGAGCCTGTACCGGCAGCGCCACCGGCGGTGGTGCCCTACCTGATCGTGGACGGCGCCCGCCGCGCCCTCGACTGGTATGTCTCAGCCCTCGGTGCGAATCGGCGCGGCGAATCGATAGTCATGCCCGACGGCAGGATCGGCCACGCCGAGCTCGAGTTGAGGGGATCGGTTCTGTACCTGGCCGACGAGTCGGCCGAGAGCCACGTGGCAGCACCACCCCGGGGAGCCGGAGCCACGGTGAGCTTCACCTTCGAGGTCCCCGACGTCGACGGCGCCGTGAACCGAGCCCTGTCGGCCGGGGCGGACCTCGAACGGCCCCTGGCCGACAACTCCTACGGTCGCAACGCCGTCATCCGCGATCCGTTCGGCCATCGGTGGATCATCTCGTCGCTCAGCGCCCAGGGAGATGCGGTCTTGGCGGATCCCCCCCAGGTCGCATCGGTGGGGAGGGCCCCCGCCATCCGTCAGGGGGATATCGGCTACGTCTCGTTGTGGGTGCCCGACGCCGATCGGGCGGCGACCTTCTTCGCCAAGGTCCTCGGCTGGTCCTACGAAGCGGAGGTGGCCGGGCACAGCCGACACGTGGCCGACCGCCCGCTCCATCACGGCGTGGACGGCGGACACGACCGCAGCAGCCTCTTGCTCTGTTTCGTCGTCGACGATGTCGTCGACGCCGTCGCCCGGGTCCGGGCCGCCGGTGGCCGAGCCGACGAACCGACGCTCGAGCCGTGGGGTCGTTCCGCCATGTCCACCGATATCGAAGGGACACCGTTTTCTCTGTACGAGCCGCCGTCAGGCACCCGTGGCCCGCGACCGGCGGTCAACGGAACCCACCATGGTGACGTCTCGTACATCACCATGGAGGTCATGGACTCGGCCGCTGTCCGCGCTTTCTACGGTGCAGTACTCGGCTGGCGTTTTCTCCCCGGTCGTGTCGATGACGGCTGGGTACCCGACGACGTCGTCCCGATGACGGGCCTGCACGGAGGGCATCCGGTGACCACGGTTCTCCCCATGTACCGGGTGGACGACATCTACGCCGCCGCCGCCCGCGTCCGGGCCGCCGGGGGCACTGCCTCGGAGCCCGAGCGCCAGCCCTACGGTCTGTCGGCCGAATGCACCGACGATCAGGGGACACGCTTCTCCCTCGGCCAACTCTGATTCCCGTAGTGGCCGGGCCCGCCGGCGGAGCTGTCGGCCCACTACGTTGCACGCTATGAGTGCCGACACCACCAAACCCGAGACGGTCACGTTCCCCGAAGATTTCCTGTGGGGGACGGCCACGGCCGCCCATCAGATCGAAGGCGGCAATGTCAACAACGACTGGTGGCAGTGGGAGCACACGCCGGGGTCGGGCTGTGCCGATTCGAGTGGGGACGCCTGCGACTCGTTCTCCCGCTGGTCCGAAGATGTCGATCTGGTGGCGGGCCTCGGCCTCGGTGCTTACCGCTTCTCCCTCGAGTGGAGCCGCATCGAGCCGGCCGAAGGCGAGTTCTCAGCGGCCGCCCTCGACCACTACCGCAGGATCTGCGCTCGTTGCCACGAGCGGGGACTGAGTCCCGTTGTCACCTTCCACCACTTCACGACGCCCCTGTGGCTGACCGGCCGTGGCGGCTGGGAGGCCCCCGACGCGCCGGACCGGTTCGCCCGCTTCGTGACCCGGGCCACGGCCCAACTGGGCGACCTGATCGGTTGGGCATGCACCATCAACGAGCCCAACGTGATCGGGGTCATGGGTTACACGATGGGGGAATTCCCTCCCGGGGTGAAAGACGACTTCGGTCGCCATCTGGCCGTGAACGACACCATGGTCCGGGCCCACCGGTTGGCGGTCGACGCGCTGCGCTCGGGTCCGGGTCGGTTCCCGGTGGGTCTCACCCTGTCGATGGCCGAGTTGAAGGCGGAGGAGGGTGGTGAGGCGGTTCGCGACGTGGCCGAAGATGTTCTGGAGAACACCTTCCTGCGCGGCACCGAAGGTGACGACTTCGTGGGGGTCCAGTGTTACACCCGGATGCATTTCGACGCTCAGGGCCAGGCCCCCGACGATCCGGGTGTCACCCAGACGCAGATGGGTTACGAGAACTGGCCGCAGGTCGTCGAGTACACGGTCCGCCGCACCGCTGACTTCACCGGACTGCCCGTCGTGGTCACGGAGAACGGGATCGGCACCGACGACGACGCCGAGAGGATCCTCTATGTCTCTGAGGCTCTGCGCGGCGTCCGTCGCTGTCTCGACGACGGCATCGACGTCCGTGGCTACTTCGTCTGGAGTCTGCTCGACAATTTCGAGTGGGCCCTCGGCTACGGGCCCAAGTTCGGCCTGGTCGCCGTGGACCGCACCACCTTCGAACGTCGCCCAAAGCCCAGCGCCATCTGGTTCGGCGAGGTGGCCAAGGCCAACGCCCTCGTACCGCCCGCTTGACCGGCCCGGCCAAGCGGGCCGGCCAAGCGGGCCGCATCGGTAGGACGTGTGCCCGCAGGTCGGCGGTGGCCACGGCGAGATGACGTCCACCCTCGGTCCCGACGGCGCCGGCCTCATCTTTGGTGCCGCATCAGTGCCAGCCGGACGACCCTGCGGTCGGGCACCAGTTGAGCCGGGTCGTCAAGGCCGAAGCGGCGGAACCGGGTCCAGAGGCCCAGGTAAGAAGGATGGGGCGCCTGCGCCTTGATCCCGACCAAGTGCGTGATCGCCCTCTCGACCGTCAGGTCTGCCCGTTCCGGCAGCAGCCGCCGGGCCAGGAAGGCCCGATTCAGTTGCCGGCATGAGATCAATGGGCAGATATCGGCACCGACATCCGGGCCGGTCGTCCTTAACGGTGGCCCACCTGACGGCGGGCCAGCAGCTTGGTCTCGGCCACGCTGATCTTCTTGTTCCCGACTGGCCCCGAAAGCTGGACCGATGCCAGAACGGCCCCGTCGCGCCAGAAGATCACGTACGAATTCGCGGTCTTGGATTTCGACCGAGCCAGGAAGGCAGAATCACCGATGCCGCTGACGCTCGAGGCGCCGAACTTCGTCACCTTTTTGGACACCTCGGCGAACACCGATTGGGCCTTGGCCGAACTGCCACAGGTGGCGGATTCGGAGAACACTTGGGGATAGATCGTCTTGCCTGTCAAGACCGGGCTCGGGGACCGCCCCTGCAAAGTGAAGACGGCGTAGTGTCCGACGCAACCCGGGTACGTCTGGTTGAACACCTTGGCCAGGTTTTGCGCCGCATCCGAGTTGTTCTGTTTCAGGCCGAGCGATGCCGGTAGATCGGCGTTGCTGAGCACAGCGGAGACCGGACTACTCGACCCGCACCCCGACCAGAGGGCGGCGCCGACCATCAGCGGGGCGACCAGGTGCCGACCACGGGTGGGCCTCAACTGACCGACGCCCAGAAATTGGTGAGAACGCCCGCCGCACCTTCCGGATCCTGCAGCATCCACCAGTGCCCGATTCCGGGAAGCTCGTGCAACTCGGCACCGGTCCGTTCCGCCGATGACCGGGCACCGTCGGACGAGAGGAACGGGTCCTCGGATGGGAGCAGGATCAAACCCGGTGCGGGGATCTTCTGGAAATCCGGACCCCACTCCCGGCCCACGTCGACGGCGGAGCGGTAGAGGGCCAGGATGCACCGGGCCATCTCCTCGTCGACCCACCCCGCCAGTGCCCGGGCCCGGTCGACGGGCACTCCATAGGCCTCGAAGATCGTGGCGCTCTCCTCGACCGGCGTGGCCAGCTGCTGGGCGAAGAACTCCTCGCCCTCGCCCGGTGTCTGCCAGATCTTGGCGAAGTCGTGCCATTCGAATCCCGGGTCACCGATGGCCCCGGCGTCGGTCACCCACGATCGAACGAGCTCCGGCCGGGTGCTCACGAGACGCACCACGAGGCCCCCGCCCCAGTCGTGGCCCACCACGTCGATCGGGCCGGCAGACCCGATCCGCTCCAGCTCGGTGACCAACCAACTCACGTACTGTTCCTTGCTGGCCCCGAAACCCTCAGGAGCGGCCCCCCCGAATCCCGGTAGCCGGACCGCTTCCACATCGGAGCGGCCCAGAACGCCGAGCAGCGGATCCCACACGGCGGCGGTCTCGGGGACGCCATGGACGAAGACGATGGTCATCGCTGAAGCTTCTCACTCCCCGATCGACGACGGGTGACAAGATCGGTGGCCGTGGCCGGCCCCGACGACGACTCGAAGCGATCGATCTTCCGGACCATGGTCTTCATCGCCGCCTGCGATGACGCCCTCCGGGCTGCCATCAGCGCCACTTTCGCCGCCGCCCTCGGACCGGACGACTGCCTGGTCACCACCTGACGACCTGGTCACCACCTGACGACCTGGTCACCACCTGACGACCTGGTCACCACCTATCGGGGCCTGCACGATCACATCGCCAAGGGGTGCCCTGCGCCCGCTTCTGGCCGAGATGCTCGGCCGCGCCGCCGGCACAGGAAAGGGCAAGGGCGGCCCGATGCACGTGGTCTGGCCCGACACCGGGCTCATGCTCACAACCGGTGTGGTGGGTTCTGGTCTTCCCATCGCCCCCGGTCTGTCCTGGGCCGGCCAGTGCCAGGGCGATCGGCGGGCTGACCCCGTGCCCCGTGCTCCTGCGCCTGCCCAAGATCGGGATGGAAATGACCGAAGCCGTCCTGGCCCGCAGGCTGGCCGACGAGGGTGCCGCCGTCCGCAAGGGCCAACCCCTCTACGAGATGGAGACCGACAAGGTCACCACCGAGATCGAGTCACCCGGCTCCGGTCGCCTGCGCCGGATAGCCGAGGAGGGGGTCACCTACGCGGTGGGCGACCCCGTGGCCGAGCTCGTGGACGAGACCGGGCCGGGGTTGCTCTAGACCGCCGACACCCGCCGGGCCTTCCCGGGCTCCTGCGTCGGAATCCTCTGCTCTGCGGGTATTGGATAGGCGGCCGGATGGCTGAGGTCGATTTCGTGGAGCTGGTTCGGCGTGCACTCGCTCTGCACGGCACGATCGCCGGCCCCGTTCGTCGCCGGCAGCCGGGGCACAGGGGAATGATCCGGTGAGCTGACATGCAGCGTGCTGGTCAGGTCGCCGGTCGCCTTCCGCCGCCACGCCGAGATATTGGGGGCCCGGACACCGAAGCGCGTTTCCAGGAATCTCATCTGCGATGTGTGGTCGAAGGTGTCCGAACAGACGTAGCCGCCCCGGCTGAACGGGGAGACCACCAACATGGGAACACGGAAACCGAGACCGATGGGGCCGGCCACGCCTTGAGCCTGGCTCGGCAGAGGGTCCGAGGTTAGGTACTCACCCGCTGTGCCCGGAGGCGGGGTGGGTGGTGCCACGTGGTCGAAGAAGCCGTCGTTCTCGTCGTGCATGATGAACAGCACTGTTTTCGCCCACACCTTCGGGTTGGAGACGAGGGTGTTGATCACGTTGTGGGAGAACGACATCCCGAGAGCCGGTGCCGACGGTGGGTGTTCGTCGTAACCGATCGGCGGTATGATCCACGACACCTGGGGCAACGTGTCGTGGGCCACATCGGCGGTGAAATCGTTCGGGAAGATGGGCAGGAAGGCCTTCTTGTAAAGCGACGACGACGAGTCCATGTACTGTTTGAAGTAGAGCAGAATGTTGTCCGAGATGACCATGGCCAGAGTGCTCGTCGGTTGGTACTCCGCACCCGGAGGGTTGTACACCTTCCACGAGACATTGGCGTCTTCGAGCGCTTCGGGCATCGTCCGCCACGAAACGCTGCCCATGGCCGACGAGGCGCCGTTGGTAAAGATGACTGGTCCGCCGTGCTGTCCGGCCGGATCAAGTGTTCCCGACAAGGCGTGAAGCCGGTTCGGGTGGGTCTGGGACAACACCGAGCAGTGATAGCCGTCGCAGATGGTGAAGGCGTCGGCCAGCGCGTAGTAGAAACCCAGGTCCTGACGGGTGTAGTAGCCCATCGTCAGGACGCCGTTCTGCGGTCCCTCGAATTGCGGCTGGACGTGGGTGGCGACGAAGCGGTCCATTTTCCCGTTGTTCCAACACATGTGTTGGGCGTCCCACGCGTGTGACAGGTCGTAGGTGCACTCGGCTTGGCTGGAGGCCGTGTCGAGATGAAAGGGAAGCAGAGCCGGAGCACTCCCCCCGGGCCACGACTGCTCGAAGGTGCGGGCCCGACGGGCCCGGGCGTCATCGAAACCGCGGACACCCTTGTAGCTGCCGAAGTAGTGGTCGAACGAGCGGTTCTCGTGCATCAGGAACACCACGTGTTCCACGGCGCCGAGATCGGACCCGGCCGGCGGGATCGACGCCGCCTTCTTGGCCGTGGCGCCACCACAGGAGGCGAGCAACAGCGAGATACCCCCGGCCATGCCGGCGGCCAGGACTTCGCGACGGGTACGCAGGTTCTGCTCCATGGGAGTAACACAGTAGGGGAGCAGACCCCACGATTTCCGGGGACCGCTTCGGTCCCGGTGAGAGGGGCGGCCCATCAGGCCGGCTCGACTCTCGTCACCCGGGACAGGGATCTCCGTTTCGGAGATCGACGACCGCCCCGGGGGTTCGCGGTGCGGGTGGGCAGCGGTGGCTAAGCCACCGCTGCCCACCGAACCGACATCAGATGGGGCGGACCTGCTTGGTCTGCATACCCTTCTGTCCTTGCTCGGCCTCAAACGAGACGCGTTGTCCTTCGATGAGCTCGCGGTATCCACTTCCCTCGATCGAGGAGAAGTGGGCGAAGACGTCGGGCGAGCCGTCGTCAGGAGTGATGAATCCGAAGCCCTTGGTGGCGTTGAACCACTTCACGGTGCCTTCAGGCATTTGGTGTTGCCTTTCTGTTCTGTTCTCCACGCTTCCATTGTCTTGCGGGAGACCAAAAAGGCACCCATCAAAGACGCGCAGCCAGCGTGAATTTATAACTGCGCACTAGTGCCAGCCTATCGCCGGCGGATGCCGCGTGCTCGCTTAGGCACGGATTGGTCCCCCCGGGGGCCGATCGGAGGGTCCCCTCACGCCTGGGAGCCCCCCGCCCACCTGTGCCCGGAGAGTGGCCAACTCTCGGTGGTGACTCCCCACTGTGCCACTTCGGCCCCGCTCGGAGGTCGTCCCGGACGACAATGGCGGCCATGGAACGCAGTGGACTCCTGGAGGGGCAGGTGGCGGTGGTCACCGGAGGAGCCGCCGGCATCGGGGGCGGTGCCTCGCGTCGCCTGGCGGCGGCGGGGGCCACCGTGGTGATCAACGACATCGATCCCACCCTGTTGGCCGAGGCGGTGGCGGAGATCGCCGATGCCGGGGGATCCGCCCTGGCCCTCCCGGGGGACATCCGCGACGACGCCACCGTGACGGCGCTGTTGACGGCGGCCCGGTCGGTGGCCGCCGGTCGGATCGACGTCCTCGTCAACAACGTCGGCGACTACCGGCCGAACGGTCGGTTCCTGAAAACGGGACCCGAAGAGTGGAACGCCCTCTACGCCATAAACTTCGAACACGTCCTGCGCTGCACCCGTGCCTTCGCTCCCTCCATGGTGGAGCGGGGAGCCGGCAGCATCGTCAACGTCTCCACCGTGGAGGCCTTCCGGGGGATCCCGGCCAACGCCGTCTACTCGGCCTTCAATGCCGCCGTCAACGCCTTCACCCGCAGCCTGGCCGTGGAGCTCGGCCGCGACGGCGTGCGGGTCAACGCCATCGCCCCCGATCTGGCCGACACGCTGCAGACACCGGCGGCGTCGATGCTGCGCGGACGTGCCCCGGCCATGGTGGGCCACTGGGTCCCCCTCGGTCGTTTCGGACACCCGGACGACTACGGAGACGTCATCGTCTTCCTGGCCAGTCCCATGGCCCGGTTCGTCACGGGCCACGTCATTCCGGTGGACGGTGGCACCCTGGCCGCCAGCGGCTGGTACATGCGCGGCGACCAACGCGGCTGGACGAACCTGCCCGACCTTCCCTGAGCGGTCGTCCCTTCGCCGGGGATCGAGGGACGAGGCTTACTCGAAGGACGACCAGGCGTGGTCCACGGGGTCGGCGGTCATCGTCATCGCCTCGGCCCGGGCCCGCAGGGCGGCGGCATCCCATCTCTCCTCGATCCGGCCGAACCGCCAGATGGAGAGGGCGACCGCCCAGGTCACGATGAAAACACCGACGATGGCGAAGCCGGCGGTATTGATGTTGAAGGTCTCGAAGAAGTGCCAGACGTTTCCGCCCCAGTTGAGCTCCGAGGGCAGCAGACCCAGGAATTCGATGGTCCCGATGGCGAAGGCGACGAACACCGACAGTCCGGTGATCGTGATGTTGTAGTAGATCTTCCGGATCGGGCGGGCGAAGGCCCAGCCGTAGGCGAAATTCATGAAACATCCGTCGATAGTGTCGAGCAGGCTCATCCCGGCGGCGAAGAGGACGGGCAGCGACAAGATGGCATAGAAGGGCAGCCCATTGGCTACGGCCGAGCCCGATAGTACGAGCAGTCCGACCTCGGTGGCCGTATCGAAGCCCAGGCCGAAGAGGATGCCGATCGGATAGATCTTCCACGGCGTGTCGATCCGCGCCGCCAGGGGGCCGAAGAACCTGTTCATCAGTCCCCGCCGGTTGAGCTGTTCCTCCAATTCGGCATCGTCGTACCGACCCTGCCGGAGCTCCATGAAGACCCGCACGATGGAGACCAGCACGACCACGTTCAGGGCGGCGATCAGGTACAGAAATGTGCCCGACACCGATGTCCCGACAATCCCGGTCACGTTGTGCAGCCCGGAACCGCCGTTTCTCACCTGCTTGTCGAGGGACCGGATGCCGAAGTTCAGGAGAACGGAAAGACTGAACACCACTGTGGAGTGCCCGAGGGAGAAGAAAAAGCCGACACTCAAGGGTCGCTTCCCCTCGCTCATGAGCTTCCGGGTGGTGTTGTCGATGGCGGCGATGTGGTCGGCGTCGAAGGCGTGGCGCATGCCCAGGGTCAGGGCCAGGATGCCGGTACCGACCCCGAAGACCTCGGTACCCGACAGCCGGTAATGATGGGGTACGGCCGCGGCCAGGAGACCGAAACCAAGCACGAACAAACCCACGACCACGCCGGCCATGGCCCCCACCCGCCTCCACTCCTTCGGTGTCAGCGCGTCCCGAACCCTTCGCAGCCGTTCCTCCGTCGTCGTCCACCTCGTCGCCATGATTCGCTCCGTCCCGACCCGTCAGCGACTCAGCGTGCCAGGAATGCGAACTGGTTGCAACAGATACCTGGAAGCAGCCGGGAACGATTATCCTGAGATCGGTGGAACGGACCGGGCCGCCGGCACAGACGGAGAGCGATCTTGAGGCACGATCCGAGTCGGTGGAGCAGGTCCTCGATCTGTTGCGCTCCCACGGCAGCCGGGTCACCACCTCGAGACGGCTTCTTCTGCAGTGCCTCTTCCAAGACGGTGTCCACCGGACCGCCGAAGAGCTGGCCGCCGAAGTCCAGACGTCTGCGCCCGACGTCCATCTCTCCACCATCTACCGTAATCTCGACGAACTGGAGAGGCTGGGCGTGGTGGTCCACGCCCATCTGGGACACGGTCCGGCGACCTACCACCTGGCCACGGAGACCCACGGCCATCTCGTCTGCGAATCTTGCGGGGCCATGCTCGAGGCACCCCAGGATTTTTTCGATGCCCTCGCCCGTGCCGCGGCGCGCGACTACGGCTTCACCATCGACCCCCGCCATTTCGCCGTTCTCGGCCACTGCGCCGCCTGTGCCCCCGCCACGGCCAAGTGACGCCCTAATTCCTCCGTCGCCATCCACCGGCGGCGTGGCTGCCCCCGTCGACATGCAACGTGGTTCCGGTAATGAAACGAGCCGCGTTGCTGGCCAGGAAGACCGCCGCCCAGGCGGCGTCGTCGGGACTGCCGAGGTAGCCGAGGGGCGGGACATGGACGGGTTCGAAGGGCATGTCGTGGGCCCGGAACTGCTCACGGGTGTCGCGTTCGCCCGCGCTCGTCAGGGCGTCGGGGGCGATGGCATTGACCCGGATCCCCGGTTCCGCCAACTCGAGGGCCAGTGACTTCGTCAGGTTGTCGACGGCCGCCTTCATGGCCGCGTAGATGGCGAAGCCGGGTGCGGCCTGGTGGGCTTCGATGGAGGTCACGTTCACGATGGCCCCTCCGGAGGGCATGTGCGGAACCACGAGCCGCACCATCCGGGTCACCTGGCTGAAGTTCTCGGCCACCAGTCGTTCCTCTCCGTTCTCCGACGTGGCCAGTAGGGATGCGGCGAACGTGCCTCCGGCGTTGTTCACCAGGATGTCGATTCCGCCGCAGGACGTCGCCACCTCGTCGACGAAGCGGGCCACGGCTTCACCGTCACGGACGTCGAGGACCCGGCGCAGTGTCCTGGGCATCCCGTCCTCGAGGTTGAGGGTGTCCTCGAAGGGATGGAACGTCTCGTTCTCGAGGCGGTCGCACAGGGCAACGGTGGCTCCGCAGAGAGCGAAGATGCGTGCCGTAGCCTCTCCGATGCCGCGAGCGGCGCCGGTGATGATGGCCACCCGGCCGTCGAGCCGCATCGGCTGATCTCCGCTCGTCAACCTGACCTCCCTGAGACAACCGTCATGCAGAGGGCGCCGGCCACCTACCTGCTCCCCATCTTTCACGAACCCGGCGTTGACTGGACAGCCGCCGGCTCAGTAACGATGCTTCGCCACGTCCCACCGAAGACCGACCTGTCGACGGGACGAACTCTAGGCTTCGGGGAGGTGCCATGGCAGACGACACCGAGATCGCAGGATCCGGTCTGGCTCCGACGTTCCGCCACATCGACGACCCCGGCATGAACTGGCAACAGGTGAAGGCCGTCCGCAACCCGGACGGATCGACGTCGTCGGTCTGGGAGAAGTGGCTGGCCTTCTCACCCGATCCGCAATATCTGAGTCTCTACGCCAAATGGGATCCGGGCGTGGTCATCCGCCGGCACGGGCACTACAGCCCCCACGTCCTCTTCGTCATCGAAGGCGACATGTGGTGCGGCGATCGGCATTGCCCGGCCGGTACCCACATCGAGCTTCCTCTGGGCGCGGCTTTCGGACCGTTCGTGGCCGGACCTCGAGGCACCCTTCTCCTCGAGGTGATGATGGGCGATCCCCGCTCGTGGGGCGACGACCCCGGGGCCTTCGAACGAGCCCTGGAGCAGCGCGGTGCGGTGGCTCTACCCGATCCCGAGATCGAATTGCCGGCCTGGCTGGAGGACCTCCGGTCACGATGGCTCGTGGACGGCGAGTCCCAAGACCAGCCCTCGCCTCCGCCATCGCTGTGATCGTCGTCCTGGGAGACGGTGTACCCGGCGACGCCTCGCACGCACTGGCCCGCGGACTCCGACAACTCGGGGAGGAGGTCGTGCTCGGGGCACGGGTCACCGATGGGCCCGAGGCCGACGACATCGTCGCGATCCGGTGCGCCATGAGCTCGGGCCACGAGGTGGCCGAGTTCCTCGCCCGGGTCGAGGCCGCCGCCCACCCGGTCCACGCCGTCGTCCTCGTCTCGACCGGCGTGACGGCACCTGCGCCGGGCGAGTTGGCCGCCCTCGATGCCGACCAGTGGGAGGAAGGGGTGGAGGCGCCCCTTCAGCGCACCCTGGCCTGTTTCCAGGGTTCCTACCGACGGCTCCGGGGGCGTGGTGGTTGCCTCGTGGTCCTCGTCCCCACCATGGCGCTCGTCGGCGCGGCCGGTGGAGCACCCTGGGCGGCGGTGGCCGAGGCTCAGAGGGCCATGGCCAAATCGGCGGGGCGGTCCTGGGGCCACGAGGGGATCACCGTGAATTGCCTGGCCGTCCCGGCATCGCTTCTCGCCGCTGCGCCGAGCGCGGAGGACACGGCGACCTCCGGCGGATCGGGCGGAGGAACTGGTCTCGATCGTCCTGGGCTTCCCCCGCCTTCGCTTGAACGGTCGCCGACCATGGACACCGAGGTCGCTCCCGTCGTGGCGTCGCTGGCCGCCCGCGCCTGGGCCGGCGTCACCGGTGCCACGATCGCCGTTGACGGTGGCATCTGGATGACGCCGTGACCGGACCCCTGGACGGTCGGGTCGTCCTCGTGACCGGTAGTGGCGCCGGGATCGGCCGCGCCCTCTGTCTGGCCTGTGCCGACGCCGGTGCCCACGTGGTCGCCACCGGCCCGGGCGACAACGGTCAGGAGACAGCGGCACTCGTCGCCGCCCGTGGCGGAAGTGCCATCTTCGTGCGCACCGACGTCGTCGTGGCCGCCCAGGTGGAGCACGCCGTGGCCACGGCACTCGATTCTTTCGGTCGTCTCGACGCCGTGGTCCACAATGCCACCAGCCGGCTCTCCAGCCGGCTGGAAGCCATCGACGACATCGATGACGACACATGGGCCGATCACCTGGCCGTGTCGCTTCGCGGCGCGTACCACTGCGCCCGCAGCGCTCGACCCCACCTCCCGGCCGGCGGTCGTTTCCTGCTGATGACGTCGCCCGCCGCGCTCGAGGGCAGCGTGGCTCTCCCCGCCTACAGCGCCGTCAAGGGAGCGCTCCGAGGAATGGCCAAGTGCCTGGCCGTCGAATGGGGACCGCTCGGCATCACCGTGAATTGCCTGTCCCCGTTGGCCCAGACTTCGGCGCTCGACAATGCCTACCGGGAGAACCCGGCGCTCGAGCCGCGGCTCCGCCGGGTCGTGCCCCTCGGTCGAGTCGGCCACCCTGAGGACGACATTGCTCCGGCCGTCGTCTATCTGCTGAGCGACGGTGCCCGGTACATCACCGGCCAGACGATCGTGGTCGACGGCGGGCGCTTCACCGGCCTCTGACCGATCCTGGCGTCCGTTCGTGCGACAGTGGGCCGATGGACGTCCTTCCGCCCTTGTCGACCGGATCGATCTCTCTGCGTCTCTACCCGCATACCGGCCTCGGTGCCGACGCCGTGGTCGATGAACTCCTCACCCAGGGCCGGTTGGCCTCCGAGGCCGGATTCGACGGCGTCATGACGAGCGAGCATCACGCTGGATTCGCCGGCTACATGCCCAACCCCCTCCAGGCGGCCGGGTGGCTCCTCGAGGCCATGTCCACCGGCTGGGCCGCGCCGTGCCCGTTGCTGCTCACCTTGCGTCCACCGGCGCTGGTGGCCGAAGAGGTTGCCTGGCTGGCGGCGCGCCATCCGGGGCGTGTGGGTCTCGGGATGGCGGCCGGTTCCCTCGTCTCGGATTTCGAGATCATGGGACTGACGAAGGAGAACCTCACGGAGCGTTTCGCCGCCGGTCTCGCCCTGCTGGCCGGTGCTCTCGGGGGGGACGATCCCGGTCCTTTGGCATCCGATCCCGCCATCGAGCGGTGCCGGACTCACCCGGTGCCGATGGCCAGTGCCGCCATGAGCCTGGCCGCCGTGCGCCGGGCGGCCAATCACCACATGGGAATCGTCTTCGACTCGCTGTCGACGCCCGACCGCGTCCGGCTCCTGGTTGACGCCTATCGCCAGATGGGCGGCGACCGGGCCTGCATCTTGATCCGCCGAGCCTGGGTGGGATCGCCGCCCACCGACCAGATGTCCCGACAGGTGGAGATCTACCGGGGCTATGCGCACCCCGGAGCCCAGGCTCATTGGACGTCGGACGAGCTCGTCACCGGCGCCGATGCCCACACCGTGGCCGAGGGACTCTACGAGGTCATGGCCAGGGCCGGGGCCGACGCCTGCAACCTCCGTGTCCATGCACCGGGGATCGAACCGGGGCAGGTGCGGAACCAGATCGTCGCCCTGACCGATGTGGTCGGCCGCCTCCGTGTCCTGCTCGGTCAGGCCAGGCAGCGCAAGGGCCGCCCGCCGTTGTAGCTGATCATGTCGACGAAGGCGCCGGGGACGTCGATCGGATCACCGGGCCGGGCGCCGGCGCACTCGGCGTAGGCGCGGTGCAGGTTGCCCACGATCCTCTCAGGATCGCTCAGCGACGCGTAGGGACCCAGATCGACCTGTCGGGCGGCGTCCAGGGGAGAGAGGCCGGCGGCCCAGGTCTCCGCCGCTGTTTCCTGCACGAAGCGGAGGTATTCACCAACTGTGTCGATCATCTCTCGACCACAGGGCGGACCGTGCCCGGGCACGAGGACCTCCGCGTCGAATTCCAGGAGCCGGTCGAGCACCATCATGGCCCCGGACACCGAGCCCATGAGCACGAACGGAGTCCCACCGTTGAAGACGATGTCACCGGTGAACAAGACCCTGCGTTCGGGGATCCAGGCCACGACGTCGTTGGTCGTGTGGGCGGCCGTCCCGAAGTGGTGGAGCTCAACCAGGACGTCGTCGACGTAGACGTTGAGGCGCCGTTCGAAGGTGATGAACGGTGCCGCCGTCTCGAGTGCACCCCAGTCGACGGGCTCGAAGATCCCGTCGGGACGCATGATCCCCATCGCGCGCACGGCGTCCCGGCAGTACTCGTGACCGATGATGGCCGCATAGGGCACGAGGCAGTTGCCGTTCGTGTGGTCTCCGTGGTGATGGGTGTTCACCAGGGTACGCCGCCCGGTTCCGGCCACCAGGTCGACCGTATCGAGGAAGGCCCGAGTGCGTGCCTCGGTGGCACATGTATCGATGCACAGCACCCCCGATTCCCCGACCACGAATCCGGTGTTGTTGATCCACCACGACCCATCGGGTTGGACGTAGGCGTAGACGCCTTCCGCCACCTCCTCGGTATGGGGCGGGGCCAAGGGATGCCCGTGGGCGTCGTCGTGGTGCGCGCTCGTCATTGAGGTGTTGTATCACCGTCCTCCCGACGGGGGTCGGCCGAGCGGTTGGCCCGACCACCGGACGGCCCGCCCACCAGATCAGGCGATCAGCGTGATCCGTGACCCGTCGCTGCCCGGGTGACCGTGCTCGGCCACCACGAAGCCCTGGCCCCTGGCCACGCGATAGGCGGCGAGGGCGGCGGCCAAGGCGTCGACCCCGTCGAGGCCCCACATCTCCACGAAATCCGGTCGTTCCACGAGCGGCTCGAGGAGAGCGACCCGTTGGGCGATGCCGACTGCCGTACCCCGAGGTTTCAGCTTGATCGCCGGCCGCGCCGTCAGAGCCAGCCGGGTGAACGAGCCGGAGGGGTAGGTCTCGAAGAATTGGACCGATCGACATTGCGACCGGAGCCGCTCCCACAGTGTGAAGCCGGCCTTCATCCACGCCAGGCGGGCCGGGAACGACGCTCCGGCCGACGGGGTCAACATGCTGACGGGTCCCCCGAGCAGACGATCCTCACGTCCGTGGTGGGTGGCGGCCAGGGCGACCTCGGCGCACCGGGCCGGCCGGACCTTCGGAAGCGGGCAGCCGGCCGTCTGTCGGTCAGGTGCGTCGATACCGACGTGCGAGGCCTGAGCGCACAGGCGCTCCAACCGAGCAAGACCCGACTCTCCGATGGAGAGGTGGACGTCCTCGACGACGGGCCGGTCACCGTTGACGCCGGTCAGGAACACGGCGTGGACAGCCTTGGTGCCGAAATCGATTCCGCCGACTCTGATGGTCCCGTTGTCGGCGTCCGAAGGAGGATCCACGGTCGTCAGCGTAGGGACTCGCCACCGGCGCCGTGGGCGGGCGCTCGGGAAGGGGTGAATCCTCGGGCGTCACATGGCTAGGGCCAGGGGTGGCAGTGGCGGCAACACCCCGGGTCGGCACCGATGTCGCTGCGGCACCAGTCCACCAGGGCGGCGAGGTCAGTGGCGCAGACCTTGCGATAGTTGGCCGTCCGCGTCCGTCCTGATCCGGCCGGCCCCACGATGCAGATGCACGTCGCTCGATGGAGCATCAAGGAATTCGGCGAGGTCGCCCGATCGGCGTTCACGACGAAGCCGTCGGTGTGCGCGGATGCCCAAGCCAGATATCCGGCGTCGTCGTCGAGAAATGATCGGATCGGACCCGGCGGGGTGTCGGAGACAGGGTGGGGTGCGAGATGATCGACCGGCGGTGGCGGGCTCACCGTCCGGGCGGCCACCAGTGTCCGCAGAGCGCAGAGGAGGGCCCAGATGTACTGGCCGCCGCGACCGTTCGGCTCTTCGCCGAAGTGGTGCCAGCGGCGTTGCTCGTAGAAAAGGCAGGCTCGGAGCTCGTCGATCGAGTCGGGCAACGTGTGGGCCCGGGTCCAACCCCGGATGGACCGGGTGGCCAGTTCGGACACGTCATCCCAGTAGGCGTACCCGTCATAGGACAAGGAGAACGAGGAGACGGCATCCCAGGTGTCGCTGCGGTCGGGGATGGCGTGGACCCTGAGCTGTCCATTGGGCACCGCGCAAGGGAAGAAATCTCCGGCCGGTGAGCGGCTCGGGTCTTTCCAGCGCAGCACGGGATCTGACCGAGCGGCCATGTGCACGGTCCCTTCGGCTCCGGTGGCTTCCGCGGGACCGGAGACGACGGAGCGGCCCCGTTGGCGGCTCCGACTTCCCGGCACATGGGTGGCCAAACGGCGCCGCCCTTTGGTGCCGGTTGGATCCTGCTGGCCGAAGGCCGTTCCCGGTATGTGCATGGCCCGGCCGATCAGACGGCCACGCCGTTGAAAGCCCTGTCGGCCACGACAACCTGGCCCCGACCCGTCTGCTTGGCGTTGTAACAGGCGCCGTCGGCCAGCCGCAGGAGGTTCTCGACCGTGCTCCCCGGTCCCGCCTCGGCCACACCGGCCGAGAAACCCTGACGGGTAGAGCCGGCGAGGCGGCCGAGCTTTTCGATGGCGTCGCTCCGGTTCGTCGATGGCAACAACAGGACGAACTCGTCTCCACCGGCGCGCGCCAACACGTCGGTCGACCGCAATGTCTCGCTCCAGGCCCGGCTCACCTCAGCCAACAACCGGTCCCCCTCCTGGTGCCCGTAGGCGTCGTTGACCTCCTTGAAGTGGTCAAGGTCCAACACCACCAGACACAGGGGGTGCTCGAGGCGAGCACAACGGTGCAATTCCCGGGCGAGTATGGGCTCGAAGGCCCTCCGGTTGACCAGTCCGGTCAACGGATCGGTGGTGGCGGCGACCTTGAGCGCCTGTTGCAAGACGTGGACCACCACTCCCACGGTCACGGTCGTCCCCACGATGACGGCCCAACCGGCTGAGGCGCCCACGACACCCGAAGTGAGCAGCACCGCCCCCGATGTCGCCGCTTGGGCCACCATGTAGATGACGAAGGCGCGCGTCGAATAGAACGACGCCGTGAAGATGGTAGGCAGGACGTAGAGCCCGGCGATGCCGCCGACCACGGGGCTGTGGTGAGCGCACATGACTGCAGCGCTCACCGCCAACAGAGCGAGGAGGGACAAGAAGTAGTTGGCCCACAGCCCCACACGTTCGCCCTGCCAGAAGTTGACTATGGCCACCACGCCGGCGGCGGCGGAGATGGCGGCCAGCCCGGCGACGTTCTCGCCGCGTCCGTGGGGAAGGAGGATGAGCAGCTCGCCGCTCACGCAGCCGATTCCCCACAGCAGGGCGGAGAACTTCGAGATCTGACGGGCCGAGATGACGGTGCCGACGGCCTCCGGCCGTGCCGGCGCGCCCTTGGACCGGGCGCGACGGGTGTCGGGGGCGGGCGGGGACAAGGCCATCGCCATTGGTATCGGCACGTGGGCCCAGCGGTTGAGTGGACAGCGATCTTTGGGCCCAAGGGGGTTTCCGGCTGCCCTGTGACGTCCCCACCGGCTCCGGCCGGTCATGGTGGGACGGGGTCACTCGACGCCGCCATTAGCCTCCGCTCGATGCACGCAGTGGTGGTGGCCAGTTTCAACATCCACGGCGGGGTCGACGGCCTCGGACGTCCGTTCGACGTGGTCGCCGCCTGCCGCGCCGTCGACGCCGATCTTCTCGTCCTCCAGGAGACCTGGACGCCGGACGCCGGGGAGTCTCTCGCCCGCCGCGTGGCCGACGCTCTCGGCTACCGGGTGGAGGAACTGGCCAT
>Ga0307372_10003833_pt1 | contig 23693 bp, 22 predicted proteins | sample OX1MG_FD_202533 | JGI IMG/M metagenome (GOLD analysis project Ga0307372, IMG submission 202533) | Soil microbial communities from Risofladan, Vaasa, Finland - OX-1 | ecosystem: Environmental > Terrestrial > Soil > Coastal area > Acid sulfate soil | place: Finland: Risofladan, Vaasa | collected...
GTCCGAGACGGTGACCGCGGACACGCTCACCGCCGACCAACTGTCGGGGTGGCTATCGGCGATCGGCTCGATGCGACTGGTGATCGGGACCCGCCTCGATGTGAGTGAGGACATGGACAAACCGGCTCCCGGGGATCCGTCGGCGTCTGAGCACGCGGTCTTCGACCTGCTGGGAATGCTCCAGGCGACCATCGTGGATGTCCTGGCCGAGGATCTCCCCGACGAGGGCGAGCCGGCCAGAGCCCTGTGAAGCCTCTGCTACTCTCCAATAGCCCAGATCGGGTTTGAGCCCCCATCGTCTAGCGGCCTAGGACGCCGCCCTTTCAAGGCGGTAACACGGGTTCGAATCCCGTTGGGGGTGCGTGGTGCCCCAGCTCCTTTGCTGGTTGGGGACCTGTGGTGCAGCTTGGAGTGCACGCCGGCCTGTCAAGCCGGAGGTCGCGGGTTCAAATCCCGTCAGGTCCGCCACCTCGGTTCGCCGAGGCGAGGTCGGGTAGCTCAGTTGGTAGAGCGCGCGCCTGAAAAGCGTGAGGTCACCGGATCGACGCCGGTCCCGACCACCAGAGCCGGGCCAGATTCTCGCGGGCGTCGCTTCACGTAGCTTCAGCTGTCTCACGGGAGACAAGCGCCGGTGCTCGCTGATTGGGTATCAGCTGCGGCGGCGGCGATGTCGTCGGCCACCGGTCCCATCGTCAACGCGTAGGCCACCTGGGGATCGCTGGTGGAGCTGGCGAACACCACGCCGATGACGGTGCCCGTGGCGATCCCGGTTGTCCCCGCGGGCTGGCCGGTGGCGACGACGGGCCCTCCGGAGTCGCCGGCCACGACGACGCCACTGAGCTGGTACACATCCCGGGTGACGACAGCGCTTCCGTATACGTCGAGACCGACGGCGTTGAACCGGGCGGTGACCGCCGCCGGAACCCCTCGGAGCGCTCCGCCTCCCGGGTAACCGACGATGGCGGCTGTCGTGCCGCGCGCCACCGTCTCCTTCCTGATCGCCAAGGGGGGGTCGGCCAGTCCGGGCACGCGCATCACGGCGATGTCGAGCCGGGGGTCGTAGAGCACGACGGTCGCCCCGTGGGCGCCGGTGGCGTCGTCGACCTCGGTTTTCGCCTCCCCCGCCACCACGTGGGCGTTGGTGAGCACCAACTGGGGCCCGACGACGAACCCGGAGCCGAACTTGACGAGCCCACAGGCGTGACCGACGATCCGCACCGTCGACCCCCGTGCCGCCGTGACCGCGGCCGCCGCCGCCTGGTCATCGGGAAGCGGTGCCGGGGCCAGCAGGCCCGGGGGCGGGTTCACGAAGACCACCGGAAAGCCGCTGGTCGAGAGGAAGGACTCGATGCGCGCCATCACGCTCGGAAAGGCGGGCATGACGTCGTTCACGGTGCGGAGCACCCGCGACCGCACCAGTGCGTCGTTCAGGGATGTGCTCGGGCTCGAAGCCGCGAGGTTGCCGACAAACCAGAGCGCCAAGAGGGCGACGAGGACACCGACGGCGATCCCGCCTCCTTGGTCAGCCCAGCGAAGGTGCAGGCGCCGTAGCGGTCGGCGGAGGCGGGTCCCCGCCCACTGCCCGGCGGCGCCGAGCAGCAGTCCACACCCCAGGATCGACGCCGCCACGAGGATGACTCTCACGGTGCCGGCCGCCAGATGGGCCACGGCCAGAGAGAGGAACGACCCGGCCACGAGCCCGAGGAGCAGCCCGCCGAGGCTCAGGACCTGCACGGCCGCGCCCACGCGCCACCCTCGGTACGCAGCCGCTAGGCCAACGACGAGCACGACGAGGTCGACCCAGCTCATCGGCGCGCCTCGTCGACGGCGTGGTCGATCAGGCGCAGTGCTGGAAGGCCGGCAGCTGGTTGTCCTGGGCCGCCGACCGGAGGTTGGTGAAAGCGTTGGTCAGGTCGGGGTACGAGCTCACCTGTGGCAGCAGCTGGGCGTACATCGAGATGATCCCTTGCTCGATGCTGACCCCGAGCTGACAGGCAGCCGCCCTGGTGTCGGGCGAGGCCTGGCCCGTGAACGGCCCGCTCGGAAGGCTCACGGCGTGGTCGGTGGCCAGGCCCTCGAGCGTGGTGATGTGCTGGCTCTCGGCGCCGGAGACATTGGCAAACGGCCCCACGTCGCCCAGGCGGGCGACCATGTTGTCATAGGTGGCCTTGGCGTCGTGCTCCTTCGTGAGCGCCGTCGTCAGCGCCGTCGCCGTCGAGCTCACCGGGCCGGTGCTCCTCGGTTCCGGAGAAGACGTCGCCGTTGGCCCGGGGCCGGCCGACGAGGTACTCGTGCTGCCGGTCCCTGACGTGGGAGTGCTCGAGCAGCCGGCAGCGAGGGCTACGGCCCCGATCAGTGCCACGCCGGCAAGTGTTCGCATTCGCATATCTCAGCCCTCCATCGTCTGCCGCCTGCCTGAATATCGGTGGGTCGACGTACAGTTCTCAAAAAATGGCGCTCCTTCTCATCTCGTATGAGAGTAGCCTTCGACGGTAACGGTTCCCTGACGGTTTCAGGACTTTGGCTCCGGCGAGGGGTCGGAAGAGCAACGTAGAGTGTTCTGGGTGGAACGGATCGACGCCACCCTGCTCATCCCGGGACGGGGCGATCCGGTATCCGACGCCTCGGTCGTCATCGACGGTTCTTCCATCGCCTACGCCGGACCTCGCGATGCGGCACCTGCGGTTCGATCCCCAATAACGGATCCTTCCCTGATGCCGGGGTTGTGGGATTGCCATGCCCACTTTCTCGGTCTGCGGTCCCTGGACCTCAACGAACTCGCCATCGTCCCGAAGCGGTGCTGGCCGCTCGAGCGCCAAGGATGCAGAGACCGCGCTCCAGGCAGGATTCACGACGGCTGGAGGCCTGGGTGTTCACTTGGCCCGGGTCGTTGAGGAGGGTCTGCTTTCGGGACCTTCGATCTATGCTCCGGGTGCGATCCTGAGCCAAACGGGCGGCCACGGAGACCTCCACGCCTTTCCACTCGCCTGGATGAACGATATGTGCACGAGCGGAGGACCGTTGGCGCTGTGCGACGGGATCCCTGCGTGCCTGAAAGCAGTGGGTGGGACGCACTCAGCCTGAGCTCGGCTCCTGCTGCGCCTGAAAGGATGCGGTCACCGCATCGACGCCGGTCCCGTGCGCCAATGATGGCTCTCCCTTCACTGCCTGGATCGTCACGCGATCGTGCCGGTACCGGGAAGGGTTGAGTACGGGATGCTTCCGGTCGGCGTCGTGATGCTGACCGGCTCTCCCCATCGACTGAACGTCACCTTGAGGGTCTCGCTGGTGGATTGTTGATTTATGGCGCCCGAAAGTTGCCCGGTGAGTTGGGTCGGGAGGTGGGGGCCGGTGGCGGAGAAGAAGATCGTCTCGGTCCCGGAGTACGAAGCACTGGCCGCTTTTGTGGTGCCGTGGAGGGAATACCGGACCGATTGGACGGACCGTCCGTTCAGTGTCGACACGCCGGATACGGATTCAGGTGTGTGGGGTAGGCCATCAGTTGGAGACTCGGATGGGTTGTTCCACGTGGTTTCCATCGTGACATCGGCGGCGACCGAGCTATAGGGAGAGTCGGAGGACGTGAACGATATCCAACGGTTCACATAGGGCGCAGCTTCGGATGGCGAATAACCGAATTCGTTCTCCAACATTGTCAGGTCCGGCTTCATGTACGCCATCGAATTGACGACGATGACCTCATAGTCACCAAGGGCGCTGGTCTGGTATTGAACACCTTCGGCGCGCCCGACATCACCGATCTGGGTTGCCGTGACCGCCCGGCCGCCCACCTCCCCCGACGAGACACCCGTGTAGTGAAAGGACCCTGAAGCGACGGCGGCTGCATAGAGCGCGGAGTTGGCCGCAGCGGGCGATCGAATGGCACCCGAAGACGACCCGCTGTTGAAGACAACGAGTGCTCCTCCCGTCATGGCCCCGACCAGCCCAACAATGAGAGCGGCCAATTTCGCCCTACCTTTCGAAGGACGACCTGTAGCGCCGATCGAGAAGTCGCCGACGCCGGTAGATGCCAGCGGCGGGGGTTCCGGTAAGGGCGGTAGAGGAAGGCTGGGAACGGAGAGCGGAGGAAGTGGCGGAAGAGGAGGAAATCCGGTCGGAGTTGGCTTTGCCGAGTTTTCAAGGTCGATCGGGGTCCATCCCTCCTGACGTCCAGCCATGCGCCTCACTCCGTTCCGATTCTTCTGTTCGGGATCGTTCGGCGCGCTGGGTCCAGCAGGATCCGATCGGCCTTCACCTCACCATCGACACCATCACCCGCGACCTTGAACCGAAAAGCCCCACTGAAGTCACGAGCACACTCTCCGAGTCCGTAGGCAGCTGAAACGCGTGAAGCCACCGGATCGGCGCCGGTACCGACCACCAGTGAGGCTCGTCGACGCCTCGGACCGGCTCGACACCCATCGGAGCCTGTGGTGAACTTCGACCCATGACCAACAGGCTCGAGATCACCCGTGAGATCGCCGCCCCGCCCGAGCGGGTTTACGCCGCCATCTCCGACGTGACACGCATGGGCGAGTGGTCAGAGGAATGCCGTTCCTGCCAGTGGCACGAGGGCTACGACGGTCCGGTGGTCGGCGCGACCTTCGACGGCCACAACCAGCACGGCGAGCACCAGTGGACCACGCAGGGCAAGGTCATCGAGGCCGACCCTGGCCGGGCATTTGCCTTTGAGTGCTCGATGATGGATTTCCACTACTCGACCTGGGGGTACCGCATCGAGCCGATTGAATCGGGGTGCCGTGTAACCGAATGGAACGAGGACCTGCGGCCCGAGTCCGCCATGGAGTTCAGCAAGCAGACCTCTGGCGTGGATGACCGAACGGAGCGAAACCGCCAGACCATGATCGGCACCCTTGAGCGGCTGTCCGAGGTGCTCTCGGGTGATCAGCCGCCCGATAATGTCCGAGCCGCTGGAAGGAGTTGACGAGCCCTATCGCCGGAGGATGGTCATGGCGTCACTGCATCCTCGCGTGTCCCGAACACGGTCATTCGGCTGATCAGACCGGTAGTGAATGAGTACCGGTGGTATACGACCGAAGGCTCCATGAGTAGATGGCCACCTTGGTCGAATATGCGCTGATCGATGACCGCGACCAGGTCGTCGTCCACCTCCACGAATCCCGTCGGGACGACATGCGGAGCAGTCACGGCAAACTGGGCCTCCCAGTACCGCCGGATCGCTGGCTTGCCTTCGAGCACGATTCCGTGAGGTACGTCAGGCCACCGGATGTCGTCGATCATCATGGCGAGCAGGTCGTCGATCCTTCGCTCGTTGAAGAGCCGGTAAGCCCGCTCCAGAGAGGCGACCTTCTCGCCGCGGTCCACTCCCACACTGTACGTCGGACGATTGCCCCACGACGGCGGGTCGGTGGGACCGACCGGGCCCGGAAGAGGCACTCTTGACCGCGCCTGAAGGCGGCGTAGATTTGCTCTGGGTCGAAAGGACGTGCGCATGGCACAAGCATCGTGGCAGCGAGGGTTGGTCCGGGTCGCAGGCGCCCTAGTAGCAGTCGCGGCGTTGCTGGTTGCCGCCGGGTTGAGTCCGGCCTCGGCACAAGAGCCGGCGATGTCATCCGGTGGGGCCGACGCCGCATCCCTCTCAGCGCCGACTTCGGTTCAGCACGGCTATTGGTTGGTGGGGTCCGACGGAGGAGTCTTCTCCTTTGGATCGGCTCAGTTCTACGGCTCAGTGGCCAACCTTCAGCTTCAGTCGCCGATCATGAGTATGGCCCCCACCGCGGGTCGGGGTGGGTACTGGCTGGTGGCGTCAGATGGCGGTGTCTTCGCTTTTGGGGATGCGGGCTTCGACGGGTCGGTTCCCAGTCTTGGGCTCTCACCCGTCGACTCTCCCATGCTGCCCAGATTGAACGCTCCCATCGTGGGCATCGTTCCGTCCTTTGACGGGCGTGGCTACTTCCTTGTGGCCAATGACGGCGGGGTCTTTGCGTTCGGGGACGCCAAGTTCGAGGGCTCCTGCCCAGGAATCGGTGGGTGCTTTGGTAGTGGCATCGCCGACGTGATGACGGACGGCACCGGCAACGGATACTGGGTCGTCAGCTACACCGGCGACGTTCATGCCTTCGGTGACGCCACCAACTACGGAGGGCCTGCTTCCTACCTGCCGTATGCGACGGTGGTCCGCTCCGCAGCCCGCACCCCGAGTGGAAATGGCTACTGGATTCTCTTCTCCGACGGTGAGATCTATTCGTATGGCGATGCGACCTATCTGGGCAGCCCATTTGGCCAGATTGAGTTCTCCAACCCCACGTCAGCGATCTTTGCCACCACGGATGGCGGTGGGTACTGGGTGACTACGGCCAATGGAGCGGTGTACGCCTTCGGTGACGCCCCATATGACGGGGGCATGTCTACTCTTCGCCTCAACGGACTGATCGTTGCCGCAACCGGCTCCTAAAAGGGGAGTCGAGGTTGGCATCCGCGGGTGGGGCGCCGATCGCCCCGAAGTGACCACGCCTGTGATCTGCCAACGGTGACCCGTAGCCGCCGGGCGCCCGGCGCCGGGCGCCCGGCGCGAGACTGGGTGAATGGCCAGCGAGAGCGACGGCGCTTGGTCGGGGGGTCCAATCTGTCCGAACTGCCGGCAACCCCTTCGAGTCAATCTGCGTCAAGAACGGCTTTCCCCTCGGGGGGCTTCTGAACCCGAGGACCCGGGTCCGGTATTGATCACCTACTGCGAGGCCTGCGGATGGACCCTGTCGGCGGTGCCCGGGGCAACTTGGTTCGCCGCAGGCGGCGATGCCGAATCGATGGAGGTGGTGGACCCCGAAGACGAGATGACGCTCGAGGGTCAGTTCCAGCTTCGGTGTCGTGACCTCATCACCGAGATCCGCTCCCTCGGCTTCACCCCCATTGGCTGGGTTGGGATGATCAACCGGGTCGGAGCGGCCCGATCGGCGGTGCAGCTTCTGGCTGATCGTCGGATACTTCCCGTCACCCATTGGCTCGTCGATCAAGGGAACCCTGAGCTGACGTTGGAATGCGAGATCGAGCAGCCACGGTGGGCTGACCTCTTCACCGAGGCCGAACGGGACGAAGCGAGGCGGCGGCTCACGATCGCGGTGGGAATCCCGGGCGGTAGTCGGCTTCAACCATCGGGAAAGCCCCGGATGACCGGTCGGCCCGAAGTCCGCCGTAGCGACCATCGAGGGTCATTACCGGCTGCATGACAGGGCGCCCACCAGCGCGCTCCCTTCTCGACGAGCCACCGGGGGGAAGAAGAGCCGGAACGGTTGCCAGCCCGGGACGTTCAGTGCGACCCAGCGAATGTAACGGCCGCCAGCGCCGGCCACCACCATTCCCGCTCGTGGTGCCTGGAAGAGTAACGTCGCCACCGGCCTGCCCTCCAGGTCCGAGGCGAAGATCATCAGCCGGCGGTCGGTCAGGACCCCGAACTCGACGGTGCCGAGCGGCTCGGTGAGATCGGTCATGGACCCGACGTTATTGAGCACCCAACCGACCGACCCGGCCAGCAAATGGACCATGACCTCGATCCGCTCCCCGTCTTCGAGGAGAGGCGTCGTGAAGGTCACGATCCGACGCTTGGTGGCTCGGAACATCACTCTGGCTCGACCTCCGCTCTGTTGATGAACCTCGCTCGAGGCGCGGCGCGACTCTATGACGAAGGATACCGACCCCGACGAGGGGGAGAACCCGTTGCGGCCCTTGCCTCGTCCGCGAGGCAAGAGGTATTCGAGAACATGATCCGATCCTGAGCGGGAGTCGCTGGACACCGGAGCCGATCCGCCCCATGATCTTGCGGTGGAATCGCCCTCGCTGATGGAGACGGTCACCCGACTGCCGGGAACGTTCCTCCGGCTTCCGGGCACCGCGCTCAGGGTGCTGAATGCCCTCGACACCTTGGCGGATCGGATCGAAGGCCTGATGACCCTGCTGGAACGGATGGAGGGCGGGGTGACCCGGGCCGGCAACGGAGTCGAGCTGGCGGCAACCGGTATTTCCCAAGCGGTATCGGGACTCGAACGGGCGGTCGGCACCCTCGATGGCTCCCTGCCGACGCTGGCTGACTCGGCGGCGTCGCTGCGCACCCTGACCGAACGGCTCAGCGGGGTGGCGGTCGAACTGGCCACGGAGCTACCCAAAGCCACCGCCACCCTGCAAGAGATCTCTCCCGAATTGGGCAAAGTGGTGGGCACCTTGGACGAGCGGTTCGGTCATCTCGACGGCGTGGTGACCGATCTGGCCCAGCTGGTAGAGGCCGTCATTGGAACAATCCCCGGGATGCGACGCGTGTTGCGGGGAACCGGAGTATGAGGAGATACGTTGAGCACCATTGACCACGCGGCACTGGAAGTTGTCCGGACCACCTCCGAGCCGATCCATGACATCGGTACCTCGATCTACCTGAGCCCCGACGTGTTCGGGTGGGCGGCGGAGTGGGGTTGGGCGAATCCGTTCGCCTTCTACTTCGCCGGCCGGGGGGCGATGCTCGGCGACGTGGGGTCCGAAGTCGTCTGTTCCGCTTTGGGTTGGTTCAACCCCGATGTGGTCGCGGCGATGTACAACGAAGGCGTCGCCGTGGCCGGTGCCACTGCCGCCGCCCAACGGATGGCCGAGGCTCATGCCATGTGGGGAGAGAAGCACCTGGGTGACATCAAGGGCCTGGATGGCATCGTCGAAGTGACCGAGACGCTGGTCAACGGGCTCGAAGGTTCGGCCATCCCCCTCTTCGTCGGCTGGAGGGCCGCACTCAGGGCCGACCACCCGGCCGGACGGGCCGCCCAGTTGATGCAGATCCTGAGGGAGTGGCGGGGCGGTTTGCACCTGGTCGCCACCACGGCCGTCGGGCTGTCGCCATTGGAGGCGATCCTCACCAACGAGGGCGAAGGACAGGCCAAATTCTTTGGCTGGTCCGAGCCGTTCCCCGACTGCGATGCCATCCGGGACAAGCACCAAGAGGCCGAGGACATCACCGATCGGCTCAGCGCCGCGAGCCTCAGCCAGGCGCTCGACCCGGGACAGTTCGAAGCCTTCGAAGCCGGAGTCGCCGCCGTTCGCGCCGCGGTTCCGTAACCCTCGGATCCGCGCCTTCGCTGCCTCGATCCGCCTGTCAACATCGCGATCCCCGGAGTCCACGGCCGGAGAAGGACGACCCGCATGAGCTATCGAGTGATCCAGTGGGCCACCGGAGGGGTCGGGCGCGCCGCCATCCAAGGGGTGCTCGACCATCCCGACCTCGAACTGGCGGGAGCCTGGGTGCACAGTCCGGCCAAGGAGGGGGTCGACCTCGGCACCCTGGTCGACCGGGCACCGGTCGGGGTGACCGCCACCGGCGACATCGAGGCGCTGCTGGCCACCGACGCCGACTGTGTCGTCTACAGCCCGTTCATGGCCGACCCCACCGTGGTGACGGCCATCCTGCGGTCGGGCAAGAACCTGGTCACCCCGCTGGGGTGGTTCTACCCGCCGTCCGATGAGCGTGAGCGGTTCGACTCGGTGGCCACCGATGCCGGCGTCACCCTCCACGGCACCGGCATCCACCCCGGGGGCATCACCGAGCGGTTCCCGCTGATGATCTCCGCGCTGGCAGGCTCGATCACCCACGTGCGCGCCGAGGAGTTCTCCGACATCCGTACCTACGGCGCCCCTGACGTGGTGCGCGATTGGATGCTCTTCGGGAAGACCCCCGAAGAAGCCAGGGCCAGCATCATGATCGAGGCGCTGGGCACCGGATTCCGCCAGTCGATCTCCATGGTGGCTGACGAACTCGGCTTCGACCTCGATCCCGAGTTGCGCACCACCCACCGGATGGCGGTCGCCACCGCCCCCATCGAGTCCCCGATCGGTCCCATCCAGCCGGGAACGGTGGCGGCCCAACGGTTCACCTGGGAGGCCACCGTCGATGGTGCGCCGGTGGTCACCGCCGCCGTCAACTGGCTCATGGGCGAGGCGGACCTCGACCCGGCCTGGACGTTCGGACCCGACGGCGAGCGTTTCGAAGTCGAGATCACCGGCGACCCCAGCTGCCTGACCACCTTCAAGAAGCTGCACCCCGAGTCGATCGAAGCCGGACTGGCGCGCAACCCGGGGATCGTGGCCACCGCCATGCACTGCGTCAATGCCATCCCCTACGTCTGCGACGCCCGGCCCGGGCTGCTGACCTACCTGGACCTGCCCCTGGTGGCCGGCCGCGCCTCCCTCAGTCTTCACCGGGCCCGGAGTTGAATCGCCAACAGTAGGGCCGCCGGAGGCGGGTGCCCCCTGGACTTCGCCGAGGTCAGCAAGGGCGAGAACGATCACCGGGGATGCCTCAAGTAACCTCTGCGCTCGTGCGTCTACGTTGGCTGTTGTGGTGCCCGGCGCTGGCATCGGCAGCATTTCTCCTGGTACAGGCCATGCAGTTGGCGACCCACAACCACAACGACCTCGATGTCTATCTGGTCGGGGCCAAACACCTGTTCGACGGCACCATGTACACCAACCGTTCGTCGCTCTACGGGCTCCCCTTCCTGTACCCGCCGATTGCCGGGCTGGCCTTTCTCCCCCTCACCTGGATCAAGATGAAAGCGGCGATCTACCTGTGGGCCGGCTTCAATTGCGTCCTGCTGGTGGGCCTGATCGGCGTCTCCATCCGAGCCGCCAGACCGTCGATGCCCTGGTCCCGCCTGCTGTGGTGGTCCCTGGCCCTGTCCTGGCCCGCCTACCACCTCGACCCGATCTTCCAGACCATGAACTTCGCCCAGATCAACATCCTGCTGGCCGTCCTGATCATGTGTGACCTGGCCATCTCCCGCCAATTCCTCCAGCGCGCCCTCCCCGAGGGCGTGCTGTTGGGACTGGCGGCGGCGGTCAAGCTCACCCCGCTGATCTTCGTGCCCTACCTGGCCCTGGCCAAGCGGACCCGCACCGCGGTGACGGTGGTGGTGACCTTCGCAGCCGCCACCCTCTTGATGTTCGCCATCGTTCCGCGGCTGTCATGGTCGTTCTGGACGCACTATGCCTTCAAGGCCAGCCGGGTCGGCGTCTACTACATCAGCGATCAGAACGTCCAGGCCGCGGTGGTCCGCATCAACCATGCCCTGGTGCCGAAGCTGGTGGTGGACGTGGTGGTGCTGGCGGTCGGGGTGTTCGGTGTGGTGGTGGCCGCCTGGGCCCACCGGGCATCCTCGCGGCTGTTGGCCGTCCTGGTCGCGGCGGCCACCGGTCTCCTGGTGTCCCCCATCTCCTGGGACCACCACATGGTGTGGGTGGTGCCGGTCATCGGTTGGCTGTGGCTCGGCGAGGACCGCCCCATGTTCGGCCGGCTCTGGGCGATCGGGGTCGCGGTATTGTTCTGGCAGGCCCCCATCTGGTGGGTCCCCCAGGACAACGGCACCCAGTACAGCCTGCACGGGCTCAACCTGTTCTACGGCAACTCGTTCTTCTTTGCCACCCTGTTGTTCGTGGTCGGGGTCGCACTCATGCTCACCCTCCGGCACCGGTCGCGCCCGGCCGGCTCTACCGCCGTCACGGTGAGCGATGTGAGCGACAACGGGCGATCCGCTCCGCGCCAATTCAAGGAATCGTCGGTGGTTGGTTCGGGCTGAGGCTCCGTCGACCGGTTCGGCCATCCCGGACTTCCGGCTCACCTACGCTGGCGACCAAGGCAATCACGGATCAGTTCCACAGGGGGAGTCGCATGGCCGAGTTATTCACCATCGCCGGGAAGGTGGCCCTGGTCACCGGGGGGTCACGGGGGATCGGTCTCATGATCGCATCGGGCTATGTCGATGCCGGCGCCAAGGTCTACATCTCGTCCCGGAAGGCAGAGGTGTGCGACGCGGTGGCCGCGGAGCTGTCGACCCGGGGCGAGTGCGTCTCCCTCCCCGCCGACCTGTCGACCGAGGACGGCTGCCGCGGATTGGCCGAGCGGCTGGCCGGCCGGGAGGAGCGCCTCGACATCCTGGTCAACAACGCGGGAGCCACCTGGGGTGCCCCCATCGAGTCGTTCGACGAGGCGGCCTGGGAGCGGGTGCTGGCCCTCAATGTCAAAGGCGTCTTTCACACCACCAAATTCCTCCTCCCCCTGCTGCGGACGGCGGGAACCACCGAAGCACCGTCCCGGGTCATCAACATCGGGTCCATCGATGGGATCCATGTCCCCCAGCTGGAGACCTACTCGTACTCGGCATCGAAGGCCGCCGTGCATCAGCTGACCCGTCATCTGGCCAAGCGGCTGGCTCCGGCCATCACCGTCAACGCCATCGCACCGGGACCGTTCGAGTCGAAGATGATGGCCGCAACCCTGGAAGCCTTCGGCGAGCAGATTGCCGCTGCTGCTCCGCTCCGCCGGATCGGGCGGCCCGATGACATGGCCGGCACCGCCATCTTTCTCGCCTCCCGAGCCGGTTCCTACCTGACCGGGGCCATCATCCCGGTCGACGGCGGGATCGCCACCGTCGGCGCCTGACCAGTGCATGACCGGGGGCCGACGACCCGGCCCGAGCGAACAGGAGGTATCGAATGACCGAGAATCGAGCTGCCGAGCTCGCCGCATCCCAGCCATTCGCCGATCTGATCGGGGTCGCGGTCATCTCGGTCGCCCCCGAGCGGGTGGTCGCCTATCTGGAGTGGACGCCCGAACGGTGCACATCGGGAGGGATGCTCCACGGCGGGGCGATGATGAGCCTGGCCGATGCGGCCGGCGGGTTGGTGGCCTTCGTCAACCTCCCGGCCGGCGCCACCGGCACCACCACGGTGTCGTCCTCCACCCAGTTCACCCGCGGCCTCCGCCAGGGCCGGGCTACCGCCACCGCTAGGCCGCTCCACGTGGGTCGCACCACCATCGTGGTCGAGACCGATGTACGGGATGACGACGACCGGCTGCTGGCCCGGGTGACCCAGACCCAGGCGGTTCTGACCGGCTGAGCCGGGCTGGCCACTGGCCGGTTAACCCGGAGCTGGGTCGGTGACCTGGGCGCCGGCATACCGGTCCCGCAGGATCCCCCGGTACAGCTTGCCGTTGTCCTGCCGGGGAAGCTCGTCGATGAACTCGACGCTGCGTGGGCACTTGAAGTGAGCCAGCCGTTGGCGGCAGAACTCCATCAACTCGGCCGCCAGCTCCGGGGTGGGTCGCAATCCCGGCTGGAGCTCCACCACCGCTTTGACCACCTCGCCCCACTCGGGGTCGGGGACGCCGATGGTGCCGACATCGCCGACCGCCGGGTGCTCCAGGAGGACGGCGTCCACCTCGGCCGGGTAGATGTTCACCCCGCCGGAGATGATCAGGTTGGCCGAGCGGTCGGTCAGATACAGATACCCCTCCTCGTCGAAGTGTCCGACGTCGCCCAAGGTGAAGTACTCGCCCCGGTAGGTGTCGGCGGTCTTTCCTGGGTCGTTGAAGTACGTGAAACCGGTGCCGTCGAGGGCCTTCAGGAACACCAACCCGGTCTCCCCGGCCGGCAAGGGGGTGCCCTGCTCGTCGCCGACGATGACCATGCCCTCGACGAACGGCTTGCCGACGGTGCCGGGATGGGCCAGCCAGGTGGCCGAGTCGACGAAGGTTCCCAGGCCCTCGGTGGCGGCGTAGTACTCGGAGACGATCGGGCCGAGCCAGGCGATCAGCCGCTGCTTGGTGACCACCGGACAGGGGGCGGCTCCGTGAAGGACGTAGCGCAGCGAGGACACGTCGTAGCGCTGGCGGGTCGACTCCGGAATCGAAAGCAGCCGATGGAACATGGTCGGGACCATGTGGCTGTGGGTGATACTGAAGTCCTCGATGAGACGGAGGGCGTCCTCGGCGTCCCATCGCTCCATGAGGACGATCCCCACCCCGAAGTGCAGTGGCACCGCCAGCGAGAACGCCAGCGGAGCGGCGTGATAGAGCGGACCTGTGCACAGATGCCGGTCAACGCCATCCTCGAGGTAGCCGTAAATATTGGCGGCCAAGGTTGAGGAGGGCGTCGGCGGGCGGGCCACCCCCTTGGGACGGCCGGTGGTGCCCGATGTATAGAGCATGCTGGTGCCGAGCACCGGGTCCTGGAGGTCGGTGCCGTCCTGGCCCGCCAACATCTCGTCGTAGGTCTCCGCCCCCGCAAAGGCGCCTCCGATCGTCACGACTGTGACATCGGCGTCGGATTGCGCCGCCGCCCCCGACGCCACCACGCCCCGGGCGGAGTCGGTGAACAGCACCTTGGCCTCGCAGTCGCCCACGATGTAGGCCACCTCGTCCACGGTGAGATGCCAGTTGACGGTGGTGAGGCGGAGCCCGGCCCGCTGGCAGGCGCACATGACTTCGACGAACTCGGGGCGGTTGTCGCACAACAGGGCGACCGCATCCCCGGCCTCCAGGCCTCGCCGCCGGAGGGCCCGGGCCAACCGGTTGGCATTGCGGTTCAGCTCGGTGAAGGTCCGGGTGCCGGCGGTCGAGATGACGGCCTCCCGGTCACCGTGCCGGTCGGCCCAGTAGGAGACGACCATTCCCTGGTCGGCCAGCTCCCGGCGTCGTTGGGCCTCGACCGGTGTGGTGGTCATGGGTCGGTTCCTCCCGGTGGCGGCTCGAACAGGGGAAGCTGGCGGCCGTCGGGGAGCGGCTCCCAGATCACCGAGACCTCCATGCCGACCTCGACCTCCTCGGGCGGGCACCCGACGATGTTGGTCATCAACCGGACACCTTCGAACAGTTCGACCAGCGCCACCACGTAGGGCTTCCCCATCGAGAAGCCGATGGGCGGCGGGCGGTGCTCGATGCTGAAGCTGTACACCACCCCATCACCGGTGGCCGGGCGCCAGTCGACGGCCGAGCTGAAGCACATCGGGCACACTTCCCGGGGGTAGAAAAAGGGACGCCCGCAGTCGACGCACCAGGGCAGCACCAGCTGGCTTCGGCGGGTGGCCTCCCAGAACGGGCCCGACGCCGGGCCGATCGGCGGTTCGAACCGACGCGGCGGGGGGCTGGCCGGTGTGGTCGGGCTCACAAGGTGGCCTGGGTGCCGAGCACCAGGGTCGACATGCACGAGAGCTCGATCCCCGAACCGTGGGCCACCGCGATCTCCGGGTTCTCGAGTTGACGGGCGTCGGCCTCGCCCCGCAACTGCTTGACTGCCTCGACGATGAGGAACATGCCGTACATCCCCGGGTGGGTGTACGACAGCCCGCCCCCGTTGGTGTTCATCGGCAGCGATCCCCCGGGGCCGGTCTTGCCGTCCTCCACAAAGGGCCCGCCCTCCCCCTTGGGGCAGAACCCCAGATCCTCGAGGTGCAGGAGGGCGGTGATGGTGAAGCTGTCGTAGCCCATCAGCAGGTCGACGTCGCTGGGGCGGATCCCGGCCATGGCCATGGCCCTGGCTCCGGAGATGACCCCGGGGGTGGTGGTGAGGTCGGGCATCTGGGAGATGATCGAGTGGTCGTGGCAGGTGCCGGTGCCGAGCACGTAGACCGGGGGTTTGGCCAGGGACCGGGCCCGCTCGGCACTGGTCATGACGAAGGCGCCGGCCCCGTCGGTGACCAGGCAACAGTCGAGGAGGTGCAACGGAGAGCACTCCGGGCGTGACGCCAGCACGTCATCGACGGTGATCGGATCCCGGTAGCGGGCCCGCGGGTTGAGGCCGGCCCAGGCCCGGGTGCTCACCGCGATCTGGGCCAACTGCTCTGAGGTGGTGCCGAATTGGGCCATGTGCCGGGTGGCGGCCATGGCGTAGGGGGCCATGGGCAGGCGGATCCCGAAGGGGAGCTCCCACTCGAACAGCGGGTTGTTGTCCCCGATCGGGCCTCGACGGCCGGGTCTTCCCAGGCGCCGGTCGCGGCGGGGAGTCGATGCGTACACGCTCACCACCACCTCGCAGAGCCCGCTGGCGATGGCCGCGGCGGCGTGCTCGGCGTGGACCTCGAAGCTCGAGCCGCCGGTGTTGGTCGAATCGGTGAATGTCGGGTGGATGCCCAGATACTCGGCCATGTCCATCGACGACGCCGAGTGGCAGATCCCGTCCACGTCGGCCAGCGTCAGCCCGGCATCGTCGAGAGCCTGGCCGATGACCGCGGCTTCGAGGTCGTGGCCGGTGGTGTCGAGCTCACCGGTGGGCGACACCTGGTCGGCCACCCCGACGATAGCGGCCGCCCCCCGCAATCCCGCCATCAGGTCCGGGTGCGGCCGGCAGTGGCCGGCGGCCCCGCCGACCGATCAGCCGCCACAGCGTCATAGGCCTCGTAGTCCGACGCGGTGTCGGCGGCGAACTCGAACTCCAGGAGCCCGGCCTGTCCCCACTGCTGGCGCAGCCACCCGTCGTTGGCATCGAGCAGTCCCAGCTTGCGCACGTTCGGGACCAGCTTGGCGAAGAACGCCCGCTGGAAGTTGGCGAAGACAGTCCCGCCGGTAGCCTGCACGGCCTGGTGGAGGACGGGCATCAGCTCGTCCAGGGAGACCCCGAGCCGCTCCCAGACTTCGGGGGTGGTGGAGCGGGCCCGGTTGCGTAGGGTGTTCTCCACCAGGAACTCCTGCCGGTCGCGGAGTTCGGCCGAGGTCAGCCCCCGGTAGAACTCGCCCAGGGTGAGGACCCCGAAAGCGACGTGACGGGCCTCGTCGGACATCACGTAACGCAGCAGCTTCTTCAACAGCGGTTCGGTGGTGGTCCGGTGCAACTCCCCGAAGGCGGCCAAGGCCAGACTCTCGATGACGATCTGCATGCCCAGGTAGGCGATGTCCCACCGGCTGTCCTCGATGAGCACGGTGATCTGCTCCTCGAGGAACGGGCTCATCGGGTAGACGCCACCCAGCTTGGTGTCGATGTACTTGGCGAACACCTCGGTGTGCCTGGCCTCGTCCATGGTCTGGGTGGAGGCGTAGTACTTGGCATCGATCCACGGAACCGTCTCGACGATCTTGGCCGCCACCATCATGGCCCCCTGCTCGCCGTGCATGAACTGGCTGAGCCGCGCCTTCATCAGCTCCACCCCGAGCTGGGTGAACTCCGGCTCCTTCCAGGCGGCGATCGGAGAGCCCGGGAGCTCGGCGGCCACCCGGAACAGCGACGGCACCGCGTCCTCTCCCATCTCCCGGACCAGGCGTTCCGGATCCACGTCGGTCTGCCAGTCGAGGTCGGTGACGCTGTTCCACTGGGAGCTCATCGCCTTGTTGTACAGGGTGACCAGCTGGCTCCGGTCCCGTTCGTAGTCCCAGGTGAAGATCCGGGTGGCGTTGTCGTCGATCAGCTTGATGCTGGCCCCGACCTCGGTCATCCCCGGCAAACCGTCGCTGTCCATGTGTCCCCCTCGGAAAGATGACCGTTCAGTCCACCAGTGCCTGGTAGACCAGCGCGCGAAGTTGCGACCGGAACGGATAGGTGGTCGACGGCAGCAGCTGGGCCATGAACACCACCGTCACCTCTTCGACCGGATCGACCCAGAAGGCGGTGGATGCCGCCCCACCCCAGTAGAACTCCCCGTAGGAGCCGGCGGTGCCGGTGGCGGCCGGGCCCAGCCCGATGGCGAAGCCGAGGCCGAATCCGACCCCCTCGAAACCGGACTCGCCGAATCCGCCGGTCACGAACTGCTCGAGGTCGCCGCCGCCGGGAAGGTGGTTGCAGGTCATCAGCTCCAGGGTCTTGCGACCGATGAGGCGTTGCCCGTCGAGCTCCCCGTTCCCCAGCAGCATCTGGCAGAAGCGGAGATAGTCACCCGAGGTGGAGACCAGTCCCCCGGCCCCCGACAGGTAGGAACGCGGGCGGCGGTAGGCGCTGGTCTCGGGATCGTCGATCAGTCTCGGCTCCGCTCCCGGTTGGTAGAAGTAGGAGGCGCAGAAGCGCCCCGCCGAGCGGTCGGGGACCGAGAACCCGGTGTCGACCATGCCCAGGGGGCCGAAGATCTCGTCGCGGAGGTACTCGTCGAAGCGTTGCCCGGAGATGATCTCGACCAGGCGACCGCAGACGTCGGTGGACAGCCCGTAGTTCCAGTGGGTGCCCGGGTGGAATTTGAGCGGGAACTCGGCGAGCAGCGTGCATACGCCTTCGAGGGTCATTCCCGAGCGGGCGTCCCGGAGGGCGGAGCCGAATCGATCGTCCACCGGGTGGTCGGAGACCACGCTGCCCGGGAGGCCGGTCATGTGCATGAGCGCATCCCGCATTGACATCGGCCGGGACGGGGCAACCGCCGTCGGCGAGCCGTCCTCGGCCACCTCTTCGACCGACAGCTCCCGCCATTCGGGGATGAAACGATGGACTGGGTCGCTGAGCTGGAACGCCCCCTGCTCGTAGAGCTGCATGAGGGCGATCGAGGTGATCGGTTTGGTCATCGAATAGATGCGCCAGATGGTGTCCTCTTCGACCGGTTTCTGGCGTTCACGATCCATGGTGCCGAAGGATCGGAAATACCCGACCGCCTGGCCCCGGGCCACCGTGACCTGGCAACCCGGCAGCTTCCCGGTCGACACGTAGCGCTGGCTGAAATGTTCGGTGATCCGCTCGAGGCGGTCCTCGTCCATTCCGGCCGCCGCCGGGTCGACCTTCACCCCCGGCGACCGAACATGTCGGCGTTGGGGGCAGCCTTGGCCACCAGATCGGGGATCACTCCACCCAGCTCGGCACTGTCCCACCGGTCGCCCTTGTCGGCCGCCGGGCCGGCCACCCACCCCTCGGCCACCGAGATGTGGCCGCCGAAGACGTTGAACACCCGGCCGGTGATGTCCTTGGACTCCGGACTGCCCAACCAGACGACCAGGGGGGCGATGTTGTCGGGGTCGTTGGGCTCGAACTCGTCGGGCTTCCGTTCGGCGGTCAGGCCCAGGCTCAGATTCTCGGTCATCCGGGTGAGCGCGGCCGGGGCGATGGCGTTGACCGTGACCCCGTACCGGCCGAGCTCCATGGCGGCGATGACGGTCATCGAGGCGATGCCGGCCTTGGCCGCTCCGTAGTTGGTCTGCCCGACGTTGCCGTAGATGCCCGACGGGGAGGTGGTGTTGATGATCCGGGCGTCGTTGGTCTCGCCGGCCTTGGCCCGGTCCCGCCAGTAGCCGGCGGCCCAGCGCATGGGCCCGAAGGTCCCCCGGAGGTGAACCCGGATGACCGCATCCCACTCCTCGACGGTCATGTTCACCAGCATCCGGTCCCGGAGGATGCCGGCGTTGTTGACCAGCACGTCGAGGCCGCCGTAGGTCTCGATGGCGGTGTCGATGAGCCGCTTGGCCCCGTCGGGATCCGAGATGTCCTCACCGTTGGCGATGGCGTCGGCTCCCATGCCGCGGATCTCTTCCACCACCTCCCCCGCCGGACCGGCCGAGCTGCCGCTCCCGTCGACTTCAGCGCCCAGATCGTTCACCACCACCTTGGCGCCCTGCCGGGCGAACTCGATGGCGTGGCCCCGTCCGATGCCGCGCCCGGCTCCGGTGATGATGACCACCCGGCCCTCATTGATTCCTGACATGTTCACTCCTCTTGCTGTCTCGTTGCTACCCGCGACCACCCGCGAGTCACACGTTCTTCGGAAGCTCCGAAAACGGGGTGGTTCGATCGTTGTTGGGCTCTTTGGGAAGCCCGAGGACCCTCTCGCCGAGGATGTTGCGTTGGACCTGATCGGTGCCCCCGTAGATGGAGGGCGCCTGGGCGAACATCGCCATCTCGGTCACCAATCCGGCCAGGGTGTTCCCGGTCGCCGCCTCCAGCGCCGCCCGGTCCTGGTGGTTGTAGCCGTGCAACATGCCGGCGGCACCGGAGATCTGCAGCCCGAGATCCCGGGACAGCCGCATGATGTTGCTCATCGACAGCTTGGAGATGTTGGGCATGCCGGGGATGTCGCCGCCGCCGGCCTTGACCGCCTTCAGCCGCAACCCGTTGAACCGTCCGAGCTCGCCCCAGGTGTACAGCTGGGCCAGCCCCTGGCGCACCGTGGGATCGATGATCGATCCGTTGCCCTTGGCCAGTTCGACCAGGAGCTTGGTTCCACCCGACAGCGCCCGCACCATGGCCGCGTCCCCGGCTTCGCTCTCGGTTTCCTTGGATTCCTTGGCCCCTGAGGACCGATTGCCGTTGGATCGGTTGGCGCTCCTGGCCGAGCCGAAGTCACCGGCCCGGCGGTCGAGGCCGCCACCGACGGTGCCGGGGAGCACCGCGCCGCCGGCGCCGCTCCCGCCCCCGGATCCCAGGCCGGCCCGCTCGTTGGCCAGGGTGGTGTTAGCTACCGCCCAGCCGTTGTTCTCCCCACCGATGAGCGAATCGTTGGCCACCCGGGCGTCGGTCATGAAGACCTCGTTGAACAGCGCCCGTCCGGTCATCTCCTTGAGCGGGCGAATCTCGACACCGGGTTGGATCATCTCCAGGGCGAAGTAGCTGATGCCCTGGTGCTTGGGCACCTCGGGGTCGGTGCGAGCCAACAGCATGCCGAGATTGGAGTGCTGGCCGCCCGACGTCCACACCTTCTGGCCGTTCACGATCCACTCGTCGCCATCCCGGACAGCCCGGGTCTGCAACCCGGCCAGATCCGACCCGGCCGCCGGTTCGCTGAACAGCTGGCACCACGACTTCTGGCCGGTGACGATGTCCCGCACGAAGGTGTCGATCTGCTCCTGGGTGCCGTGGGTGGCGATGGTCGGGGCGGCCAGAAGCAGGCCGAGGCCGGCCGGGGCGCCGAGCGCCCCGAAGCGATCGATCTCCTGCGCCACCCGGACCGCGTCGTTGCGGGACAGGCCCCGGCCGTAGGCATTGGTCGGGAGGATGGGGGCCGACCAGCCGGCCAGGCCCAGCCGTTCCCACCAGGCGGCCACCGTCAGGTCCGGGTCCCAGTTGGACGACAACCACTCGCGTAGCTCATCAATGACCTGGTCGGTGGAGTTGATTTGCGCAGTGTCGGTCATGGGCCCCCCAGGGCGTAGGCCAGAGCCTTGCCTCTGGTGTCTCTGCGTATTATCACAGCGGGTGTCCGGAATGGAAAACCGGCGAGCCGGTTCGACCGGCCCCGGAAACCGCAGAGGTGCTGGTGGTGCACATCTTCTCCTGACCGGAGCCGTCAGGTCTCCAGCTGGCGGGCCAGGCTCTGGGAGGCGTCGATGAACTCCTCGATCATCTCGAAGACGACTTGTGACGCGGTCTTCGGTTGATTCATGACGCCGACGATCTGGCCGACGAAATAGTTGGCCAACTTCTCGGCACCGGACCCCGGGGCGTGGGCCCCCCGGTTGATCCGGCGCTGGGCCTCGGCGCTGAGGATGGGCTGGAGCGGCATCCCCAGTGGGTCGGGGGTGTCGGTCCGCTCCCACTCATCGGTCCAGGCGGACTTGAGCATGCGGGCATGCTTGCCGGTGAGCGAGCGGGAACGCAGGGTGTCAGCCGAGGTGGCGGCCAGCATCTTCTTCTTCACCGCCGGATGGGTCTCGGCCTCATCGGTGGTGAGCCACACCGATCCGCACCAGACCCCCTGGGCACCGAGCGCCATGGCCGCCGCCATCTGTCGGCCACGCCCGATACCGCCGGCTCCGAGGACGGGTACCGGGGCGACGGCATCGACCACCTCGGGGATCAGGACCATCGACCCGATCTCGCCGGTGTGGCCTCCGGCTTCGTACCCCTGGGCGATGATGATGTCGACCCCGGCCTGAACGTGACGTTCGGCATGGACCGCCTTGCCGGCCAGCGCCCCCACCAGGCGTCCCTCGGCCTTGACCCGGTCGATCAGGAATTTCGGGGGTGGCCCGAGCGCATTGGCCACGAACGCGGTCCGGTGAGCCAGGGCGATCTCCAATTGGGGCCCGGCGGCGGCGGCGGAAAACGGCGCCGCGTTTCCGCGGGTGCTGCCCAGGCCCCGACCGGACTCCGATTCGTCCCCGGCGGGGAGGCCGGGGACCCCGTAGCGGGCGAGGATGTCATCGATGAACTCCTGGTGCTCCGCCGGGATGAGCCTGCGAATGTCGTCCATGGTGTAGCCGCCGGTCTCATCCCCGGCGTATTTGGCCGGAACGATAAGGTCCACCCCATAGGGCCGGCCGCCGATTTCGTCCTCGATCCAACGGAGATCGATCTCCAACTGCTCGGGAGAGTGGGCCACCGCGCCGAGCACGCCCAACCCCCCGGCCTTGGACACCGCCGCCACCACGTCCCGGCAGTGGGAGAAGGCGAAAATCGGGAACTCGATGTCGAGCAGATCGGTGATGGCGGTACGCATGGCCTCTTCTTCCTGGTCGAGCCGGCGGAGCCCGCCAGTCTGGCCGCTCCGCATGGCCACCTCAATTCTCAATCATGGCAGCGTGAAGAGGCGCTGATGCGCCCCCGGCTCCGATCCCAGTTGCTGAGCGGGCCACCGGCCCGCGACCCGGCGGTGGTGGTGGAACAGCTCCTGGCGGTCCAGGGCCAGGAACCCGAGTGAGCCACACGGACAGGAACACCGACCCGCCCGATCGCGGCGAGATGCTAGGCCGGGGCCTCCACCTCGAGAGGTTGGCTGCGGCCTTCCGGTAACGAGGCGTAGAGATCGGCCACCAGGTCGTCGCGCACACTCTTCATCGACGGCTCATCCCAGCGGTTCTCCCACTGCCAGGGGTCGTCGTCGAGGCGATAGAGCTCGCCTTCGGTGCCCTGGTAGTGAATCCCGTTCGGGCGCAGGGCGGCGTCACCCATCACCTTTTCCAGGCCGTTGGGTTGCCCGTCGGTGCTCTCCTCATAGACGGTACACAGCCATCCGTCTCGCACGATCGACCTCAGGTGCATGCCGTAGCCCGGGAACTGGCTGTCCCACTCACACAGCACCCGCTGGCGGCCCTGGGCCGCGGCCTCATCCGACGACTCGGGCAGCGGCTGGCCTTCCATCCACTCCGGGACCGGGATGCCGGCAATGGCACAGAAGGTGGGGGCGAGATCGACCCCACCGACCGGTTCGCTGACCACGCTCGGCGACACCCCGGCGGTCGGAGCCGGGCGCCAGACCAGGGGCAACCGCATCAGAGCGTCCACGTGAAACGGGCCCTTGTACAACAGCCCCATGTCGCCCTGGAGCTCCCCGTGATCGGTGCTGAAGATCACGTCGGTATCCGACTCCCAGCCCATGGCCGCCACTGTGGAGAGAATCCGCCCGCACGCCTCGTCGATGAGCTCGTTCATGACGTGGGTCTTGGCGTTGACCTCCCGGATCTGATCGTGGTCGAGGGACGAGGGCGCGAAGGTGGCCGGCCCGCCCTCCCGGTTGTGCCAGCTGCCCTCGTAGTACCCCAACCAGTGGGCCGGCTTGGTCCCCAGGATGCGCCGAATCTCGTCATCGCTCCCCGGGTGCCCGGGCGGAAGGGAGAGGTCTTGCCACGGAACCCGGCCGAGCTCTGACGACGGAGGATCCCAGGGATGGTGCGGGTCGGGGAAGCTCACCCAGCAGAACCAGGGGGCAGTGTCGTCGAGCGAGCCCAGCCACTCCACCGCCATATCCGCCACCCAGTCGGTGTGGTAATAGGCGGTCGGGATGGGATTGTTCGCGGTTTCCGGGGCCCCGGTGTCGCCGCCCCCCTCGGCCGACAACAGGTTGGCAAACCCCTCCACGTATTCGGGATGGTTGTCGACCAACCAGCGTCCGTAGTGGGCCAAGGGGATCATCCGGTCGGGGCCGCCGTCGAAGGAGGGCATATAGGTCGCAGCGCTGTGCATGGCTTGAATCGAACGGTCAAAGCCCCGCCACGACCCGATGTCGCCGCGCCGGGCCCGGTTGTTCTCCTCCCACTTGCCACCCAGATCGAATCCGGGCTCGAAATGCGCCTT
>Ga0307372_10003834_pt1 | contig 23689 bp, 18 predicted proteins | sample OX1MG_FD_202533 | JGI IMG/M metagenome (GOLD analysis project Ga0307372, IMG submission 202533) | Soil microbial communities from Risofladan, Vaasa, Finland - OX-1 | ecosystem: Environmental > Terrestrial > Soil > Coastal area > Acid sulfate soil | place: Finland: Risofladan, Vaasa | collected...
GACGATCGTGCGATCGAGGCTGCGCTGGAACATGAGCGTGCGCACGCACGGCATCGCGATCCGATGCGCATCTGGTTGGCGCAGTTGGTGACGGACCTGCAATGGCCGTGGCCGCAGGCGCGGGATCGATTTCGGGCGTGGATTGTGGTCCTGGAACTCGCGCGCGATGAAGAGGCGCGGGCGGCGGGCGCCGATGGTGCAGATCTGGCCTCGGCGATTCTGGCCGCGGCGCGACTGCGCCGGCACGCGATTGTGTCGCCGGTTGCGGCGCTGATTGGGGAACAGTCGGTCCTCAAGCAACGGATCGCATGCCTGCTTAACCCGCTCAAGGATCAGGTGGAGGAAATCCGAGCCCGTTGGCCACAGCCTTGGATTCTAGCGCCGATTCTCCTGATAACGGTCATGCTTGGTTCGACGTTCGGAGAAATCGTCGTCCGGACGCTACTGCGGATCGCGGCGTGAATAGAGGCGCGGCCGCTTCGCCTTGGAGCGGGTTTCGTGGGCAAGCGAGTTCAGCGCGTGGTCAGACAAACAGTGAGATTCGCCGCGCTGGCGGCGTGCATATTCTGCGGGTGCGCCACTTATCAGCCTGAGCCGCTCAATCCCGTCGAGGTCGCGCGGCAATTCGAGCGCCGCGCTCTCGCGAATCCGGGACTGTGCGCTTACCTCAATAGCAATGCCTCAGCGAAGCCGTCCGCCTGCCCGCCGCCGGATTGGAATCTCGAGACGCTTACCCTTGCCGGTTTCTACTTTAGCCCCGACATGGCGGTGGCTGCGGCGCAGATCCAAACGGCCGACGCTGCGATCGTGACGGCGGGGGCAAGGCCGAATCCGGTGGTTCGACTCGGTCCTCAATACGACGTACGCAGTACCCCGAACTTCGCTCCGTGGGCGATTGGAAGTTTCTCGCTCGACCTGCCGATCGAAACCGCTGGAAAGCGCGGATACCGAATCGCTCAGGCGCAGCAATTGGCCGATGCCGCGCGGCTGGCCGCCGGTGAAACCGCGTGGACGGTTCGAAGCCGGATTCGCGCAGCACTGCTGCGGTATCTTCTTGACTCGCGCCGCAGCGATCTGACGGAGCAAGAACAGAAGGCGCTGGCGCGGACTTCGGCACTGGTCGCGGCGAGAGTCAAAGCCGGCGCGGCCGCGCAGCCCGAACTCGACCTGGCGCTGAGCAGTCTGCAGAATGCGCGAATCAGGGCCGTCGAGGCGAAGGCGCGTGTGCCCGCGGATCGCAATGCACTGGCGGCGGCGATCGGGCTGCCGGCCGAGGCGCTCGATGGCGCGAAGTTCGACTGGGCCGCTCTAGACAATCCGCCGGCCGAGCAATCCCTCGCGCCCGACGCGGTTCAGCGCCTGGCGCTGCTCGACCGAATCGATCTGCGCCGCGAACTGGCGCAATACGCCGCCGCGGAAGAGGGGCTCAAGCTCGAAATTGCGCGGCAATATCCCGACCTCCATCTCATGGGCGGTTACTCGTGGGAAGGCGGAGAAAATATTTTCGAGCTGGGACCGTCGCTGGCGCTGCCCATTTTCAATCAGAACCAGGGGCCGATTGCGGCGGCGGAGGCGCGGCGCAAGGAAGTCGCCGCGCAATTTCTGGCGATGCAGGCGGGAATTATCGCTGAAACGCGCACCGCCCTCATCAACTATCGTGGGGCGCTGGCATCGCTCGACGCCGCCCGCAGCGCCGCGTCGTATCAGGCGCGACGATACGATCAGGCGTCGCGCGCCGCCGCTGTCGGTGAAAGCGACGCTATCACTGTGGCGGCAACCCGCCTGCAGGATTTAGCCGCGCGCCAGACGCTGCTTCAGGCCTTGGCCGGTGCGCAGAGCGCGCTCGGCACGCTGGAAAATTCGATGCAACGGCCGCTCGACCACGGCGACGCGGGCTCGTTCACCTTTCCGCCACCCGTCGACAGTGAGGTGAACGTGAGTGAACACTAATCGGTCTCGACTGCTCGCGCTCGGGGTCGCGATGCTCGCGGTGATCGTCGCGCTGGTATGGCTGTTCGGCGCCGGTCGTCGCGATGAGGGCGATGAGGAAGATCAGGTCACGGCGACTACGCCAAGTCTTTCACACAGCCCCAGCGGGAACGTGATTGTCACCCTCAGCCGCGAGCAGCAGACGAATATCGGCATCAGGACCGAGGTGCTCGCGCCCATCACGCGCTCGCGTGAAGTGACAGCCTACGGCGTCGTCCTCGATCCCGCTCCCTTGGCCGCGCTTGATGCTCAATTGGCCGCGGCTCGGGCCGCGCTCGACGCGTCACGGGCGGAATACGCGCGCGCCAAGCTTCTTCATTCCGAGAAGCAGAATGTCTCGCTCAAGGACTTTCAGACCGCGCAGGCCAAATTTCAATCCGACCAGGCGCAGTTCAATTTGCTCAGGCAGCGTCTGGCGGACGAGTGGGGTGGCGTAATCGCGGCGATGGCCCCCGCTGAACGTGCGGAGCTTGTCGACGCGTCGATCAGGCGCACGACGGCGTTGATTCGGGTCTCGGTTCCAGCCGGGGAGTCGCTCGCAAGTTTGCCCGCACGAGCAGAGACAACGGTCTTGGGTTACACCCGTCCGCTTGCAGCGCAATCGATCTGGTACGCGCCTGCAGTCGATCCGAATCTTCAAGGCCAGGGCTTCATCCTGCGCGTCGAGGCGCAGGGTCTTCCGCTTCGTCCCGGAGCGGCGATTACGGCGCGCCTGGAATCTTCCGCCGCCGCGGAGCGCGGCGTCGTGGTGCCGAGCGCCGCGGTGGTCCGAACAGGCGACTCCGCGTGGGCTTACGTGCAAACCGCGCCCACAAAGTTCGAACGGCGTGCGATCCCGACGGGCGATTCGGTTGCCGCGGGATGGTTTGTGAACGCCGGGTTTGCCGCCGGGGATCGAGTCGTGGTCACCGGTGCGCAGGCGCTGCTATCCGAAGAATTCAAATCTCAAATCCAGGTTCAGGACTAGCGCGGAGAGGGCGTCGATGCTCAAAGCGGTCGTCGAATTCTCATTGCGCTTTCGGGGCGTCGTAGTCGCGCTCGCCTGTTTGATCGTGCTTTATGGGCTCTATGTGACCGAGTATGCCAAGCTCGGCGTGTTTCCCGAGTTCGCTCCTCCGCAGGTGGCGATCCAGACCGAGGCGCCGGGATTCTCGCCCGAGCAGGTCGAAACCCTGGTCACGCAACGGATCGAAAACGCGCTGGTTGGTACGGTCGGCCTGCAATCGATCCGTTCGCAGTCGATTCAGGGCCTTTCAGTGGTGACGGTGACCTTCCAGGGCGGGACCGACATCTACCGGGCGCGGCAGATGGTGGGCGAGCGTCTTTTGGAGATCATGAGCCAGATGCCGCAAGGGGTGGCCGCGCCCACGATGGCGCCGCTCACCTCCGCGACCGCCGTGATAATGGATATTGGCCTGACTTCCCCAACGCGTTCGCTGATGGGACTTCGTACCTTCGCCGACTGGACGCTTCAGCCGCGCCTGCTCGCCGTGCCGGGAGTCGCTCACATCTCGATTTATGGGGGTGACGAGCGCGAGCTGCAGATACAGGTCAGTCCGGCGCGCATGCTCGACTACCGGTTGGGAATCAACGATGTTCTGGCCGCCGCCCGCGCCTCGACTGGCGTTCGCGGCGCGGGTTTCATCGAAACCGCGAATCAGCGCATCGTAATTCATAGCAAAGGCCAGTCGATCACGCCGAAGGAGTTGGGCAACGCCACAATCGCCCATCGCAACGGTGCCAGCGTTCGGTTAAGCGACGTGGCGAACGTGCGATGGGCGCCTGCGCCGCCAATCGGTGGCGCATTGATCATGGGCAAGCCCGGCGTGATCGTCCAGGTATCGATCCAGTATGGCGCGAATGCGCTCGAAGTCACGCAGGGCGTTGACCGTGCCTTGAGTGACCTTGCGCCCGTGTTCAAGAGTGAGGGCATCGCCGTCTATCCCGCCCTGTTTCGCGCGGCGAGTTTCGTCGAAACCACGATCCGCAATGTCCGCTTTTCGCTGATGCTCGGCGGTCTGCTGGTGGCAATCGTTCTCGCGCTCTTTCTGTACAATCTCCGAACCGCCTTTATTTCCCTGACCGCAATTCCACTCTCGCTGCTGGTCGCGATCATTGTCCTGCAGCGCCTCGGCGTCACCCTCAACACGCTGACGCTCGGCGGACTCGCAATTGCGATCGGTGAAGTGGTCGACGACGCGATTATCGACGTCGAGAACGTCTTCCGGCGCCTCAACGAGAATCGCTCGCTTGGAAGTCCGCGAGGTGCGCTGGAAGTCATTCTGCAAGCGTCGCTCGAAGTGCGCAGCGCGGTCGTCTATGCGACCTTCGTCGTTGCGCTGGTCTTTCTGCCCGTGCTGACGATGTCGGGGGTGCAGGGGCGCATCTTCGCACCGCTTGGATGGGCGTACATCCTGGCGATCATGGCGTCACTTGGAGTCGCGCTAACGGTCACGCCGGCACTGTGTCTGATGATGCTGCGGAACGCCAAAGCCGCGCCCGAGACGGCCTTCGTTCGTAGCTTGAAAGCGCGGCATCGGCGAATGCTCGAGCGTGCGTCGGAGAATCCCGATCTGGTGATTGGCGGTGCGGCCATCCTGTGCCTGCTCGCCATCGGCGCGTTGCCATTCTTCGGCGGAAGTTTTCTGCCCGCGTTGCAGGAACGCAGCTTCGTGCTGCACATGGTCGCGGTGCCAGGAACTTCGCTTGAGGAGTCCATGCGCGCGGGAACGAAAGTGACGCGCGCGTTGCTGCAAAATTCCCAGGTGAAAAGCGTCGCGCAAAGAATCGGGCGTGCGGAACTGGGCGAGGACACGCTCGGGCCGCACGAAAGCGAGTTCGACGTCAGATTGAAACCGCTCACCGGCGAAAGCGTCGACGATGTCGAGAACGAACTCAAGAAGACACTGGCAAGCTTTCCCGGCTATGATTTCTCGATGAACTCTTTTCTCACCGAACGAATCCAGGAGACTCTTTCGGGCGAGCAGGCGGACGTGGTGGTGAAAATTTTCGGCAGCGATCTCGACACGCTCGATCGCGCGGCGGCCCAGATCGCCGCGGTGCTATCGCGGATTCGAGGCGCAACCGGCGTGCGGGTACAGTCGCCCGGCGGGATGCCCCAGATGGTCGTGCGGCTCGATCCTGCGAAGCTAGTGCAATTCGGCTTCCGGCCGGTGGACGTTCTCGACGCGATCCGGACCGCTTACCAGGGTTCCGACGTTGCTCAGGTTTACGATGGCAACCGGTTCTTCGATGTCGCCGTTATCCTGGATCCCGAAGACCGGCGCCGGCCCGAAAGCGTCAAAGACCTGATGCTGCGCAATGCCGAAGGCCAACTCATGCCGCTTGGCGAGCTGGCTTCCGTGACGCTCGCACCGGGACGTTACGCGATACTGCACGACGGCGCGCGCCGCGTTCAGGTTGTGACGTGCAATGTCCAAGGCAGCGATCTCACATCTTTCGTCGCGGCCGCCGAGCGCGAAATAGGCCAGCGGGTCACCCTTGCGAGTGGCACCTATATCGAGTTTAGCGGCGCGGCCGAGGCGCGCGCGCAATCCGAACATGAGATTCTGGTGAACTCGCTGATCGCAGCCGTCGTGATCGTGTGTTTGCTCTTTATCGCGTTTGGCAACGTCAGGAACCTGATGCTGGTGCTGGTGAATGTTCCCTTCGCGTTCGTCGGTGGCGTGCTGGCCGCACTCGTCACTGGGGGATGGCTGTCGCTGGGCTCGATGGTCGGGTTCGTCACGCTGTTCGGTATCACGATGCGCAATTCGATCATGATGATCTCGCACTTCGAGCATCTGGTGTCCGCGGAGGGCATGACTTGGGGACCGGCGACCGCCCTGCGCGGCGCGTCGGAACGCCTCGTTCCGATTCTGATGACCGCGATCGTGACCGCGCTAGGATTGTTGCCACTCGCGCTCGGCAGCGGCGCGCCGGGTCGTGAGATCGAAGGCCCGATGGCAATCATCATCCTGGGCGGGCTCTTCACCTCTACCGCGCTCAACCTGCTGGTGCTTCCAACCCTGGCATTGCGCTACGGGAACTTCGGATCGGCTCGATGATCGGTGCGCTCGAGGCCTTGCTCGCGCATGCCGGGATTTGGGCGTTGGTGGCGATCTTTCTCGTGATCATGCTGGAGTCCTCGGCCTTTCTAGGTCTCCTGTTTCCGGGCGAGATGGCCGCGTTGATCGCCGGCGCGTTGTCCGCGACCGGCGCATTTTCCCCGTTGCTCGCGTTCGCGAGCGTCGCCGGCGCCGCGATCGCAGGCGATCTCGGTGGCTACGCCCTCGGACGATATCGCGGCGAGGCCGTGCTGGCGCGGTGGTCGTTCGCGCGCCGAGCGTACGCGCGGCACCGCACGCGAATCGGGTCTTATTTCGAGCGATGGGGCAGCGCGACCGTGCTCCTCGCGCGCTTTGTCGCGGTGGGGCGCGCCTTTGCTCCGTTCGCGGCTGGCCTGTCCGAGATGCCCGCTCGGCGCTTCGTGCCGATGGCTGTCGTCGCAGGCGTGCTATGGGGCGGTGCGCTCGTCGGTCTGGGATTTCTCCTGGGCTCCAACTGGCGGATGGTCGAGACCTGGATGCGTTCGCTCGGCGCAGGAATTCTCATCCTGTTTGCGCTCACCGTCGCGATGGCTGCGCTCTGGCGCTGGGCGGTCGCGCGGCAGGACGAAATCACCGCTGCCTGGCAGCGGTTCGCGCGACGCTACGGTATCAATCTCGACCCATTTTCGGAGTTCGTTCGAGCCCGCTTCTCTCCGACGGGCTATCTTGGTCTTCACTTCACGCTCGGACTGCTCGCGATCGGCGCGCTGGCGTGGCTGTTCGGCGGTGTCACGCAGGATATTTTCGCGCAGGATCCGCTGGTTCACGTGGATCGTGCGGTCGCCTCGATTGTCGCAAACCATCGCACCGCCGATCTCGACGCTCTTATGATTGTGCCGCATCTTCTCGGCAACCTGTGGTGGTTGATATTTGTCGTCATCGGCAGCGCCGCTGCCTCGGCGCTGATGGGCGACGCCACTCTTGCGGCTACGGCCGCGCCGATTCTCGGTGGCGCGTATGCGCTGGCGTATGGCCTGCAAGCGCTATTTTCGGGTTTTTCGCCCAACGTGCCAGCGCCGAATGTAGTGCATGGTTTTCAAGGCTTTCCCAGTCTCACGCTTACCGCAGTGACGGCAGCATATGGGATCGCGGCCTACGCAATGGCTGCGCATACACGGAGCTGGCGCGTGCAGACGCTCGGGGTAATGCTTGCGCTATATTTGATTCTGCTGGTCGGATTGGCCGCGCTCTACGCCGGGCGGCTGTTGAGCGACGTTGTCGGTGGCTTCGCGCTTGGCGGTTGTTGGCTGGCGATTTGCCTGACCGGCACGGTTACCTACGATCGGTTGCGGCGCGGCCGCGACTCAACGTGTTGAGAGTGCCTTCGCGGCGTAGTCCCGCGCCGAGGGCGTGGTACGAAACCAATTCTGGCGCGGGCTCACTTCACACCGGCGCGTGAACCGATAGACTTGGACAGTAGTTGTATTGACGCAAGTCACGTCGCTTCGTCCCTTTGGACAGGCTTGACCTTGTACCTACATACAGGGTGTAGGCTCGTGTTCCTAAGGAGGAATGGTCATGGCGACGAAGCGACAAATCGAAGTGTTTCGGATGCCCGGCCTGCGACGAGGCGCAGAATATGATCCGAGGCCTCGCCTGCCCGTCATATGACGTCATTGTGTTCGACATGCACCAGCCGGCGGTTGCCGAGCAAGCGGCGGCAATGGGTGGCTTTTGTCCGAGAGCTGGCGGCCGGGTCGGGCCCGCTTGAGACCGTAGTTTCCGATCTGGCGGCCTTTCTGATGCCGCTGGCTGTGAAGGACAGAGCGTCAACGCGAAACTAATATTGAGAAGACTGATACGATGGCGGGCCCGCGCAATAAGCGCGGGCCCGCCGTAGATTTTATTGCCCGCAGGGTTTGCGATTGAGAATGTAATCGAGCGAATGAAGGCGTGATTTCCACGGCATCCAGTCGGGTAGCGGTCTGCGTCATCCGGTGGGCTGGTCGCAGCGCAACGACAGGAAGTTATGATGAACTAACAGAGGGATGGATGAGTGGCTGGATGGGTGGGCGGATGTGGAATTGGACGGTGATGGGCGTACTGGTGGTGGTCGTGCTGGACGTGGAGAATACGCTATTCGCCAACGACCGTTTCGCTGCGGACCTCGGCGGGCGCCAGCGGCGGGCGTTCGACGCGGCAGAACGCGAACGCTTCCTGGCCGTGATACGGGTTCTCGCCCGGACCGAACGGGGTCTGGATGCGGCAGCCTACGCCGGGAGCGCGAAGCAGGAGGCCCGATGGAAGTCGTTCTCACACTCTCCCCGCAGGACTACGACGCGGTTCTGTTCGATCTCGATGGGGTGCTGACCAGGACGGCGAGTGTGCACGCCGCGGCCTGGAAAAAGCTGTTCGACGGGTTTCTCAAGGAGCGCGCCACACAGGCAGGCGAGCCGTTCGTCCCCTTTGATGTTGACGCCGATTACCAGCGCTACGTCGACGGCAAGCCGCGTTACGACGGCGCGGCGGCCTTCCTCGAGTCACGCGGGATCGAATTGCCGTTGGGTGCACCCGAAGACGGCCCCGAAGTGCAAAGCGTGTGCGCGCTGGGCAATCTGAAGGACCGGTATTTCTTGCAACACCTGGAGCAGGACGGCGTCGAGCTCTATGAAGCGTCGATGGCACTGGTGCGCATACTCCGGGCGCAGGAGATCAAGACCGCTGTCGTGTCCTCCAGCGACAACTGCGCGGCAATCCTCAAGGCAGCGGGTATCGCAGAGCTGTTCGACGCGCGAGTGGACGGGATGGACGTCACCCGCCTCGAGCTCAAGGGCAAGCCAGCACCGGATGCTTATATAGAGGCGGCGCGTCGCGTCGGGGCAGAACCTTCGCGTGCCGTCGTCGTGGAGGACGCGATCGCCGGAGTCGAGGCCGGTCGCGCCGGTCGATTCGGCTGCGTCATCGGCGTCGATCGCAGCGGCCACGCGCAGGCGCTGCGAGATGTTGGCGCTGATGTCGTGGTAACCGATCTGGCGCAAGTCCGTGTAGCCGTGGAACCGCCTTCCGCGTGGTCACTGGTGTTTGAGAGTTTCGACCCAGCGCAAGAGGGTATCCGCGAAGCTCTGTGCACCCTGGGCAATGGCTATTTCGCGACGCGCGGCGCCGCCGCCGGGGCGGTGGCGGATGACATTCACTACCCGGGGACGTACCTCGCCGGCGGCTACGACCGGTTGCGCACCGACATCGCCGGCCGGGTGCTCGAGAACGAGGATCTCGTGAATTTCCCCAACTGGCTCGCGCTCGAGTTTCGCATCGCCGAGCAGGACTGGTTCGATGCGCGAACCGTCAAGCTCCTGGCGTACCGCCAGGAGCTCGATCTGCGGGGCGGCATGCTGTTGCGGAGCGTCCGCTTCGAGGACGGCCAGGGGCGGCGCAGCACGCTCAAGGAGCGACGGCTGGTCTCGATGGGTGACATGCATTTGGGCGCACTGGAACTGACGCTGACCGCCGACAACTGGTCAGCAGGCGTCACGGTACGCTCGGCGATCGACGGGCGCGTCGTCAACGCGGGCGCGAAGCTGTACGGCAAGTTCAACAACAAACACCTGGAGCCGCTGGCAGGCAAGGTTGTTGGCGAGGACAGCGTGTACCTGCTGGTGCGCATCTGCCAGTCGAATATTCATGTCGCGCTGGTCGCGCGGATGCGAGCGTTCCTCCACGGACAGCTTCTCGAGGTCCGCCGCCGGATCATCGAAGAACCAGGATATATCGGGCAGGAACTCAAAGTTGACGTCAAGCAAGGCGAGACGCTGGTGCTGGAGAAGCTGGCCTCTTTCTATACCTCGCGCGACCACGCCATTTCGGAGTGCGGGCTGGAGGCGCGCAAGGCGATCGCGCGCGCGGGTCGCTTTGATGCCGTGATGGCGGACCATGTGCTCGCCTGGAGGCACCTGTGGCGACGCTTCGACGTGCATATCCGGCCGGCCGGTCCTGGTTTCAAGTTAAACGTCCAGATGCTGCTTCGGTTGAACATGTTTCATCTGCTGCAGGCCGTATCGCCCAACTCCATCGGACTCGATATCGGCGTGCCCGCGCGGGGCTGGACCGGGGAGGCGTATCAGGGCCATGTATTCTGGGATGAACTGTTCATCTTCCCGTTTTTCAATTATCGAATGCCCGAAATGACCCGATCGCTTCTAATGTACCGCTACCGGCGCCTGGGCGAGGCGCGCGCTGCCGCCGCGGCGGCCGGGTACGAGGGAGCGATGTTCCCCTGGCAGAGCGGAAGCGATGGTCAGGAGGAGACCGAGGCGCTCAACCTGAACCCGCACTCGCAGCGCTGGGTGCCCGACAACTCCTACTTGCAGCGCCACGTAGGGAGTGCCATCGCTCATAACGTCTGGCAGTACTTCCAAGTCAGTCACGACGTCGAGTTTCTGCATTCCTACGGGGCGGAGCTGATCCTCAATATCGCCTGCTTCTGGTCGAGCGTCGCGACCTTCGATGACGATCGCGGGCGCTACGAGATCCGCGGCGTGATGGGTCCCGACGAGTTTCACGACGGCTATCCGGATTCCGCAACGCCCGGCCTCAACAACAACGCCTATACCAACATCATGGCTGTGTGGGTGCTGTGCCGGGCGCTGGAGGTGCTCGACCTGCTTTCCGACGTGCGTCGCGCCGAGCTCACGACGCGGCTTGGCTTGTCGGCGGAGGAGATCGCGCGCTGGGGCGATATCAGTCGCAGGATGTATGTACCGTTCCATGACGACGGAATCATCAGCCAGTTCGAGGGCTACGAAAACCTGCGTGAGCTCGATTGGGAGGACTACCGGACCCGGTACGGCAATATTCAGCGTCTCGATCTCATCCTCGAGCTGGAGAACGACAGCGCCAACCGTTACAAACTCTCGAAACAGGCCGACGTGCTCATGTTGTTCTACCTGTTTTCCGCCGAAGAAATCGGCGAATTGTTCGAGCGTCTGGGCTATCCGTTCAAATACGAGACCATTCCGCGAAACATCGCCTACTACGCCGGCCGCTCGTCTCAAGGCTCAACGTTATGTCGTGTGGTGTATGCCTGGGTGCTGGCGCGTTCCGACCGGCCGCGCGCCATCGACTTCTTCGTGGAGGCACTGCAGAGCGACGTGAGCGATGTCCAGCAGGGCACCACCGCGGAGGGCGTCCACCTCGGCGCCATGGCGGGAACTGTCGACCTGGTGCAGCGCGTATCGACGGGTATCGAAGTTAGAGGCGATGTTCTGCGACTCAATCCGGAATTACCGCGGGAGATGGAGCGCCTCGACATGCGCATCCGCTACCGCGGGCATTCACTCGATCTGCGGCTGACTCGCGACTCGCTCACCGTCCGCGGGCGTGACGGCGCGGCGGCGCCGATTTCCTTGTGTATCGACGGCAAGATCTGCGAATTCGTCAGCGGTACCACCCGTGTGTTTCGATTGAACGCCGAGGCAAGTGATGGTGCAATTGTTCAAAAGGACACTGGCTGACGGACGGCGAGAGACATTTTGACCGCCCAGGTGGTCGCGGTGAAGCCCGGCACGAGGGTGCCGGAGGTCGCCGCGGTGGACGAGCGCTTCCGTGTTGCCGCCGGCGCTTCCCAGGTCATCCTCGAATTGGTGCAAGCCGATCCGAAACTGGAACGACAGGCGACCCCCTGTGAAAGAACACGAACACACAACCAAAAATAAGGTCGAAATTAGGCCGGCGCATGATTAGGTGACCAAGAAGGCATACGCCCCCTATTGAGATTGAAGAAGTGGCCAAGTTGCTGAAGAATTGAAATAGTAGTATTCGGTTGAAGTCTACAGGGCCTTGGTGTTCATCTCGCGCTTTACGATCTCGCGGCTGAGCTAGGAGAATTCCAGTGTGGGTCACTAGGGCTAGAAAATGATGAATAGACAAGGCAACGTAACAACCCCCGGCGCCGGCAAGAATCCGTAGCGCACACTGCCAATGTCGGCTGCAATAAGAACGAATTCTCGACCGGCGCATCGCTTAGGACCCTTCCTCCTGGCGATCCTCTTGGCGTTGCCTCTGAGTATTCACCCATCGGTTATCTGCGAAGCCTCTCTTGCATGCGGTGGAATTCATTCAGACTGCCCCAGTGCAGGCATCTGTGATCACGGAAGGAGTGATTCGAGCCCGGTCTCTGCGTGCTGCCATTTGTCCCTCTGCGGCATGACCGCGCACCGTCTCACCGAATCTGGAATTGTGGTCCGTAGTAATCCTGCTTGGCCGGCTGGTTCCGTATTCCTTTCGTCCGTGGGCTTCGCAGTGCTCCCGCCTAAGATTTCGACGATTCGAAAGCCATGCCTTGGTGCGGCTGCGCGAACTGGCACTGCCCTGTTCCTTCGATTTCGAAGTCTTCTAATCTGATCCAATCCAGAACCTGCTCGATCTTGACCCCGCGCGCGGGGTTCTTCGGGAACTGAGTTGAGCCGGTTGCCCGCATAGGTGGCCTCCGCGCCGTTGCCCGGATTCGACCGGCTCTCCGACAATTGCGGGAGTGAAAACAGCATCCACGTAATGGGGAATCGCCCACGTATGAGCAGCGCAGCCGAGTGGGTAAGAAACAGGAAGAGAAAAGCCGCCGGCGGGCGACGAACCGATCGAGGAGAGCAACCCATGACGTATACCAAACATCGGTTGGGCTCGCTGGGTGCATTTAGCGCCCTCGCAATGGTGACGTGTCTGCTCGTAACGGCCACGCCAGGAGGTGCGGCACCGATCCGTCAAACGTTGCCCGGAAACCAGACGAACTGGAGCGCTGCATTGCCGGTTCCGAAACGGCGAATTAGCGGGGTTGCCGCGCCGCCCGTGGCCGGGTTTCTGCCCTCGCCAACAGCTGGGTCCGCTAGCGCAAGGAATTTGGAACAGAATCCGTCGCTGGACATTGTCGAGCGTTATGCCACCGAGCACAACCCGGCGATTCGAGCTGCCTTTTACGCGTGGCAGGCAGCGCTGCAACGAATCACGCAGGAGCGCTCATACGAGAACCCGATGGTGACGTACATGCCGGACACCGGAAACATGGCGGAGACGCGGGCCGGCCCGCAGACCAATGGGCTTGGAGTCTCGCAGGCGATTCCTTTTCCAGGGAAACTCACGCTGCGCGGCAAGATTGCCGACCAGCAAGCCGAGGCGGTGCGCGAAAAGCTCGCGGCGGTGACGCAGGAGACTCTGCGCAAAATCTGGGGTGCTTACGCGCGGTTCTATTTTGCCGAGCGAGCTTTAGAGGTTAATGCCGCGAGTACCGTACTAGCCCGCCAGTTCGAGGCCATCGCGGAGGCAAAATACAAAGTCGCGAAAGTTCCCGAACAGGACGTGATCCAAGCGCAAGAGGAAATCAGCAGGCTTGCGACGCAGCGGGTTGACTTCGATCAGCAGCGCAATACCGCCATGGGCGTTCTAAACACGCTGCTCGACCGAGCGCCGCGCGCGCCGCTTGGCCGACCGATGGAGATGGCCACCGCCGAACTGAAGATTCCTCTTGAGCAACTGGTCCAGGACGCGCGCGCCGCACGTCCGGAAATCCGAGCCGAGAACCACCTGGTCGAGGCTCGGGAACACGCGGTGGCTCTGGCCAAAATGGGCTATCTGCCCGATTTTTCGATTGGCGGACAATACATGGGCATCGACGGCCACATGGGTGTCCCCGGATTCAATAAGGACGGTCATGACGTCTGGGCCATGACCTTCGGGTTTTCCGTTCCTATCTGGCTCGACCGCGTGAAGGCGCGCGTAGACGAAATGGGCGCCGCGCTTCATCAGGAAAAGTTCACGCGCCGCGATGTCGAGGATACTGTGAACGATCAGATTCAGGACGCCTACGAGCGCCTGACGGCGGCGGCGCGCAACGAGGCGATTTACCGGACCACGCTGCTGCCACAAACTGCCGAGCGGATTCGCGCGGCGCAGGCCGGCTACCAGACGGGTAGGGTAGACTTTCTGACGCTCATCGACAGCCTCAAGTCTTACGAGGATGTGCGTTTGCTCGATTATCAGAGCGTGCGCGTTTATCAAGCCGCGGGAGCCGATCTCACCCGCGCCGTCGGCAAACCAATTTCCGGAATAGTCAAATGACGAAGCGAAATATACATACGTGCGGAATGGCAATCGCACTTATTGCCGCGATGGCGCTGCTTTCGATGGCGGGATGTGGCAAATCCAAGGGCGCTGGGACGGCGGCGGGTTCGCATTCCGAAACAACGAAGACCGCGAGCGCGAAGGGCAAGGTTCTGTACTGGAAGTCGTCCATGGTTCCCGGCTATCGGTCCGACAAGCCGGGCAAGGATTCCATGGGAATGGATCTCGTTCCCGTTTACGAAGGTGAGGCCCCCAAGGGGCCGCCTGGAACCGTAGCAATCAGACCTGAAACGATTCAGCAGATCGGAGTCAAGACCACAGTCGTAAGACGCGAGACGCTGCGCCGGGACCTTCGCACGAACGGACGCATCGATTACGACGAAAGCCTGGTCACCGACGTAGCCCCGAAAATCGGCGGATGGGTTGAAAAGCAGTTCGTCAATTTCCCCGGACAGATGGTTCGCAAGGGCCAGCCGCTCGGTACGATCTACAGTCCCGAGCTGGTGGCGACCGAAGAAGAGTACCTCAACGCCCTCAAATATCGGGACTCTCTGAAGAATAGCCCGCTCGAGGATGCATCCTCGGGCGCTCAGAGTCTCGTTCAAGCCGTCGAAACCCGTCTGCGATATTGGGATATCACCGACGCTCAGATCAAGACGCTTCGCGAGCGCGGCAAAATCACACGCACCATGATGCTGCACGCGCCATTTACCGGAATCGTTGTCAAGAAAAACGTTTTCCAGGGCGGCTTCGTAAAACCGGGAGAGACGATGTATCGGCTTGCGGACATCTCCAACGTGTGGGTTTACGCCGATGTTTATGAATACGAGGCGCCGTGGCTGAGGCTCGGACAGGAAGCCATCATGACGCTTTCTTACGACCCCGGGGCGAGGTATCGCGGCCGGGTGACCTACATATACCCCTACCTCAAAACGAAGACGCGAACACTCGAAGTGCGGATGGAGTTCCGCAACGGACCACATTTCGAGTTGAAGCCCGGAATGTGGGCGAACGTGAATCTGGAGCCGGAGGTGGCACGTGAAGCGCTGGTCGTTCCGGTCGAAGCGGTTATTCGGACTGGCAAGAAAGACTTCGTGATTTTAGCGCTGGGCGGCGGGCGCTTTCTGCCCCGCCAAGTGGAGCTGGGCGCACAGGCGGGCAACGATTTCGAGGTATTGAGCGGGCTCAAAGCCGGCGACCGGATCGTGGATTCCGCCGAGTTCCTGATCAACTCCGAGAGCTCGCTGCAATCGGCTTTCAACAAGATGACCCCTCCGTCTTCGAGCGCAGTCGCCGGGCCAAATGCCGACGCACCCGGACAAATCGCTCCGACACCGGCGCCACCGGAGATGCCGTGAATGGATATGCCGGAGCACGGGCCGGCGGGGCAACCGAAGCGGCCGAACCGGAGTAGAGGCAGATGCTGAATCGCGTCATTGATTGGTCGATTCGCAACCAGTTTCTCGTGCTGATTTTCGTGGTGGCGATTATTGGCGTGGGTGCTTACGCGGTCTGGAACATACCGGTCGACGCCCTGCCCGATGTGAGCGACGTGCAGGTGATTGTGTTCACGCGCTGGCCCGGCCAACCGCCGCAGATCGTTGAAGATCAAATCACCTACCCTATCACCACCACGATGCTGTCGGTCGCGAATGTCAAGGTCGTCCGCGGCTACTCATACTTCGGGTTCTCCTTCGTTTACGTGATTTTCAAGGACGGAACCGATATCTACTGGGCACGCAGCCGAGTGCTTGAATACCTAAGTTCGCTACAGGGCCAGATGCCGTCGGGTGTAACGCCGGAATTGGGTCCCGACGCTACTCCGGTCGGCTGGGTTTATGAATACGCACTGGTCGATCACAGCGGAAAGAACGACCTCGCGAAGCTGAGAACCATACAGGACTGGTATCTGCGCTATCAACTCGAGACGGTGCCGGGAGTCGCGGAAGTAGCGGACCTGGGCGGCTATGTAAAGCAGTTTCAGGTGAACGTGGATCCGAACCGCTTGCTTGCCTACGACATCCCTCTAGGCAAGGTCGTTCATGCAATTCGGCGCAGCAACAAAGATGTGGGCGGGCGAGTCGTCGAATACGGCGAAACAGAGAATATGGTCGAGGGTATCGGGTATATCGAGACCTTGCACGATCTTCGCACTATTCCGGTGGGGGTCGATAAACACGGCACTCCAATTCTGATTCGTGACATCGCGAATGTTCAGTACGGTCCCGACATGCGGCGTGGCGCCGCCGAACTCGACAACCTAGGCGATGCGGTCGTCGGGATTGTCGAGATGCGTTACTTCAATAACGCGCTCGACGTGATCAACCGGGTCAAGGCCAGGCTCGCGCGACTCAAGAAGACACTTCCTCCGGGTGTTGAGATCGTACCGGTTTACGATCGTTCGGAATTGATTCAGCGTGCACAGGACACGCTGCGCAGCAAGCTCATCGAGGAAAGTATCATCGTCGCGGCGGTGTGCATCGTTTTCCTCATGCATCTGCGTTCATCGTTAGTGGCGATTCTGACCTTGCCTCTGGGGATACTGATGGCGATGACTGTCATGTACTTCCAGGGCATCGAAGCGAACATCATGTCGCTTGGCGGTATCGCGCTCGCTATCGGCGCAATGATCGACGGCGCGATTGTGATGATCGAGAACGCGCACAAACATCTGGAACGCGATCGCGGAAAGAAACCGCACTGGGAAATCGTCACCGAGGCGGCCCACGAGGTCGGCCCGGCACTGTTCTTCTCACTGTTGATTATCGCGCTCGCGTTCCTGCCGGTATTCGCACTGACCGGCCAGTCGGGGCGAATGTTCAAGCCGCTGGCCTTCACCAAGACCTACTCGATGGCTGCGGCGGCCCTGCTTTCGATTACACTGGTGCCGGTCCTGATGGGATATTTGATCCGAGGTTGGATTCGGCCGGAAGCCCGGAATCCGCTTAATCGTTTCTTCCTTTGGCTCTATCGCCCGGTACTTCACTGGGCGCTGAAGCTTCGATGGTTAGTGCTCGTAGCTGCGCTGGCCGTGCTTGCGCTGACCATAGTCCCCTACGAGCGCATGGGTTCGGAGTTCATACCCCCGCTAAACGAGGGCGACCTCCTCTACATGCCTTCGCTATTGCCCGGCATTTCGATCACCGAGGCGCAAGCGATCGCTCAGCAGACCAACCGCGTCATTTTGCAATTTCCCGAGGTTAAGCACGCGCTTGCGAAGATTGGGCGTTCGACCTCGCCGCTTGATCCGGCGCCGCTTTCAATGATGGAGACGACCATCGAGCTCAAGCCGCAGTCGGAATGGCCACCCGGGATGACCATCGAGAAGCTTACCACCGAGCTCAATGCAGCGATCCGGTTCCCGGGCGTGACCAATGCCTGGACGATGCCGATCAAGACGCGCATCGATATGCTCTCCACCGGCATTAAGACCCCGGTAGGAGTGAAGCTTACCGGTCCCGATTTGAATGTTTTGCAGCAGTTGGGCGAGCGTGTAGAGCCGGTCCTGCAAAGTCTGCCTGGAACCCGGAGCGTGTATGCGGAACGGGTATCCGGCGGATATTACCTCGATTTCGTCGTCAAGCGAGAAGAGGCCGCGCGGTATGGGCTGACGGTCGGCGACGTCGAGGATGTCATAGAATCAGCGATCGGCGGGAAAAACATCAGCACCGTGATCGCTGGCCTCGAACGCTTTCCGATCAACGTGCGCTATGGCCGGGGAATGCGCTACACGCCGGAGGAGCTGCGACGCGTGATGATTGCGACGCCGACGGGTGCAGAAATTCCCATCAGCCAAGTCGCCAACATCTTCAGCCGCATGGGAGCGCCCTCAATCAAGACCGAGGGCGCGCGACCGCAGGGCTGGATCTATGTCGATCTCGATCCGCGGGAAGATGTCGGCAGTTACGTCGCGCGCGCGCAGAAAGCGGTCGCCAACGCGGTCAACTTTCCCCCCGGTTACACCATCGAGTGGAGCGGCCAGTACGAGTACATGCAGGAAGCCCGGCAGCGGCTGAAGATTGCCGTTCCTGCCACACTGCTGATCATCTTCGTGCTGCTCTTCCTCAACTTTGGCAGCGTAGCCAAAGTATTGATCGTGATGCTGACGCTGCCGTTCGCGACCATCGGTGGAATCTGGCTTCTGTACCTGCTCGGCTACAACATGAGCGTCGCGGTCATGGTCGGGTTCATCGCGCTGGCAGGCGTGACAGCGGAGATCGGGGTCGTGATGATCGTGTACCTCGACGAGGCCTACGAGGCTATGCTGAGGGAGCACGATGGACAGGCGCGCCGCGAGGATCTGTACGGCGCGATCATGAAGGGCGCGGCCGAAAGGGTGCGTCCCATAATGATGACGGTCTTCGCGGTTGTGGGCGGATTGCTCCCAATCATGTGGAGTAACGAGACCGGCGCGCGGGTCATGAAACGGATCGCAGGGCCTATGGTCGGCGGCATGCTCTCCTCCAGCCTTCTGGCCCTGATCATTGTCCCGGTCCTGTACGAGATGTGGCGTAGCTGGCAGTTGAGACGGCGGACCCGAAATGAACAGTAGAGCGACATACCGCTGCGCCCTCGTCCTGGTTGTTCTGGCGTCGATAATCCTACCGGTGGCAGGATGCCGCCAGATTTACGCGCTATTCGGTCCGAATAGATGCGTCCTTAGCGACCGGCCGATTCATGCTCGTCTGGCGGTTAGAGTGGCCGTCGACGGAGGCCCGCATGGCGAGGCGTGCTGCCTGCGCTGCGCAGTCACTTATGCAGAGCAGTACGGGAAGCGCGTCCGTGTTCTTTGGGTGACCGACTACCCGACGGGCCGCCGGCTGAATCCGGAGCGAGCCACCTATGTGACCGGGAGCGATGTGAATCGCTGCATGGGACCGCCCGAGGAGGCTTCGGTAGGGCGCCGCGAAACCGACATGATCGTTTGGGACCGATGCGCGCCCAGCTCTATCGCGTTCGCGAAACTTGAGGATGCCGAAGCCTTTCAGCGGACCCACGGCGGCCGAGTCCAGACGTTTTCCGAGGTCATTGGCTCGGCCCATGTCGACGCCGCGAGCTAAGGAAGGCAAAGCGAACCTGTCACAGTTGCCCGGGCACCATGACAATGGGCTGTCCCATCACGGCGAGTGGAACCTAAAGGAGGCCGCAGACAAGGAAGCCAAAGCGAAACTTCATCACTCAACGCACCACGCATACGAGAACTTCAAGATGAAGCCCACGTCATTCGCGCAACACTGCGACGAACGAACTGGCCAAGTGGTTTCAGAGGGCAGCCGATCAGGACAAGACACTAGTGTCGTGTCTCGCAAATATCTCTAGCTACGAGGCTTAACCGTGCGCGAGAATCCACGCGAATGTCCTGTGGAAACCGCCGGGGCACCGAGGACCGACGCCTCATAAACTTACGAGACACGACACTAGCGCACCGGGCTATCCGCACGAGCCCGCGACGGGACAATTCGATCCAGGTTTGGTGGTTGATATCTAGGTGCCGGAACCGCGGTTCGTTTCGCGAAATCGGCAGCAGGGCGACGTGGCTCCAAAGGCTCACGCGACGTTTTAGCTAAGCGAACGCCATCTATTAGGAAGAAGCGGGGCAGAGCCGCATGGGTGAGAAGGTGGGGAGAGAACGGTCTCCGACGCGGATTCCATGGAGCGCTCGTAGTCCGGCGTGTAGCCGCCGGTGCAAGACTGACCCAGGGTCACCGTGAGCGGTTCATCGAATCGATCATCTCGACCTGCTACGTCGCGATGATGAGTTGTGGGCCGTCGTTCTTGGTGCTGTTCGCGCGCGGCGATGCCGGCTGTACAAGCAGGATCTCGTCAGGAGCGGGAATCAGCAACCGTATGAGCGAAAGCGGGTCGGCTGCGGTGGAATTGATCCAATCATCGGCGGCACGGTTGTCGAGAATCACGGGCATCCGGTTATGAATGGGCCGCATCACCGCGTTGGGCTCGCACGCAGTGCCGTAGCGCTCATGCGGCGGCTGTCAGCGGTCGAGCACGTTCGATCCGCTTGCGTTCGCGGGGCGAATGCATCGCTTGCCACAGATCGCCGCGCCGCTGCACGTTCAGCCAGAAATCCGGGCTGTTGCCGAACACGCGGGCGAGAATGAGGGCTGTCGCCGCAGTCACATTGCGACGATTGTTGCATAGCTCATTGACATGCTTGCGTTGCACGCCCATCGCTTCAGCCAGCGCGCCTTGTGTCAGCCCCATCGGCTCCATGAACTCTTCAATCAGAATTTCGGCAACGCTCGCTGGCTTGCGCTTCGTCGTCAACATGGTTCACCTCACAGATAACTATGGTCGTCCAGATAGACGCCTGTCGCTTCACCTCGGCCGCCATCCCACTGGAAGATGAGCCGCCATTGTTTGTTGACGCGGATCGAATGGAAACCTTCCAGATTGCCGTGCAGCTTTTCAAAATGGTTGCTGGGCGGCACTCGTAGATCCTGAACCGTCGTCGCATCGTCGATCATCTGGATTTTCCGGAACAAGCGGCTTTCCAGACCGGATGGGATTTTCTTCGATCGAACGTCCTCGACAAAGAAGTCGCGCAACCAGTCATCCCGAAAGCTCACGATCATTCCGTAACTCCATTATGAACCAATGTACTACTCTATGGGGCAGCCCGCAAGCTCGATGCTCAATCTGGCGGAAGCACTGCACAACCGTTCACCTCGGCCGCCCATCTATCGGACGGGGCATCAGCGCTCTCGATCAGCCTCACCTGCTTGAGCAGCCCCAGCCGGGCTGGCGACAGTCGCTTGTAGCCGCCGGTGCAAGACTGCCCCAGGGTCACCGTGAGCGGTTCCTCGAATCGATCATCTCGAGCTGCTACGTCGCGATGAGGAGTTCCGGACCGTCGTGCCTGACGCTGTTGGCGAGTGGCGATGCGGGCTGTGCGAGCAGGACATCGTCAGGTGCGGGAATCAGCAGGCGTTTGAGCGAAAGCAAGTCGGCCTGCGTGGGATTCATCCAATCATCGGCGGCGGGGCGTCGAGAATAACGGGCATCCGGTTATGAATGGGCCGCATCACCGCGTTGGGCTCGCAGGTGATGATCGTGAAGGTCGTTTCGGGCCGCTCCTTTTCGAAAAACCAGTCTTCGTACAAGCCGGCGAAGAGGATCAGATTGCCATCGGCGCGATGAATCCACATCGGACGCCGCGCATTTGTCGGCCCGGTCCATTCGTAGAAGCCGTCGGCCGGCACGACGCATCGAACGCCCTCACAGTGAAAATCTGAAACTCACACATCAAAGTGCAGCTCGTTGGATTTTTTGAACGCTTCACGGAACGACGGGCGCAACGTGCACCGCGGGGGCTGCCACTGCGGGAACCTTCGTTGGACACTTCGATCGAGTCTTGTTCAAGCACGATTCAGTGCCCACTCAGTGCCTACTTCGGGCTTTTTCGGCATGATCTGAGATGATGTCGATCCGCTGAGAACCCTTATATTTCCTGCACTATATGATCTGGGATGATCTGAGAAAACATAGCGGGAAGGCCTAGGAATCCTGTGCTCTATCCATCTGAGCTAAGGGGGCGCCCGGTGAATTTACGACCTTAGCCCCGTCGCCGGTGCGCTCAAGTTGGAGCGCTGCGAGGGTAGTTCGTTCTCTTGTGGCCGGGCTCGATCCTTAGCCGTGCCGCGTCTCCGCGCCGATCAGGGTTTCTGCCGCGCGCACCATGCCTGATGCGCAGGCCGCGGGCCGTGCGGACTCCGAGCAGAAGCGCGATCCTTCGAGCACGATGTCGAGTTGATCCGCGAGCCGTTCGGGATCGCGCGCGCCCGCGGCCCGTGCCAGCTCGCGCAGCCGGGCGTGGCGCTCGGCCTTGAACCTGACGATGACCGCGCGTGCCGGATGACCCTCCTCGGGAAATTCGACCAACGTGTTGCCGAACGGGCAGCCGCGGAAATCCGCCGAAGTGGCCTTATCCGCGGTCGCGGCGAACAGCGCCCGCAACTGTTTGCGCGGCGCGTGCTCGTGCGGCCTGATGGTTTCGTCCCACCATCGCCAGTATTCGGCGGCCGAAGATTCGAGGTAGGCGCAGACCAGGTCGTCCTTGGAGCGGAAGCTGCGATAAAAGCTCATCTTGGCCACGCCCGAACGGGCGATCAGCGTATCGACGCCGACGGCGCGGATGCCTTCGCGGTAGAAGGAAGCGCGCGCGGTCTCAAGGATACGCTCGCGCACCGAGCCCGGCTTGGACGGCGACGCGCTCGGGGATCGCTTGTCCGGATGCTGGGGTTGGCTTGCCATGGTTGACCCTCGTGGTTGGCCGGTTGGCCGCTCGGCCTGCGCGCGGGGGGCCCGTCGGGGGACCCTCGCTTGACTGATACAGACAGACCTGTATCATATACAGAACGGCCTGTATCAGATCACGAAGATACCCGAAGAGGCCGTGGAGGAAAAGACCATGTTCAGCAACAGCGACAAATCCACAACCGTCAAAGCCGGGCGGCCCGCCGTGCTTCAGACCACGCGCGATGCCACCGCCCCACGAGGGCTCAATGCCAGCCGTGGGCTTCCCATCGATGCGCGAGCCTATTCGCGGGCGGCGCAGCCGTCAGTGTCCGCCGACCGGATCGGCACGGCCGTCACCTTCGTGCTCGGCCTCGCGCTCGTGGCGGCCGGCTCGCTGATGGCCGCGCAGATCTGGACGCACCTGGCTATGATTCGATAACCACTGCGCGCTATGTTCGGTTGGGCCGCCGGCCGAACGGGGATCCGCGGCCATCGCGCAACTCCGGAACAGGCCGGCCAGCTTGGTTACGAGGACAGCCGCCGCCGCCGCCGTTTGACCGGCGGCGACTTCGATCAGACTTGCAAGGAGTAATTCAGATGAAGCTGTATTTTGCCCCGGGTGCCTGCTCGCTCTCTCCGCATATCGTTGTGCGCGAGGCCGGAATCGTGGCCGACCTCGAGCAGGTGGATCTCAAGACCAAGAAGACCAAGAGCGGCGCCGATTTCACCGCGGTGAATCCCAAGGGCCAGGTGCCGACCCTGCTGCTTGACAGCGGGCAGACGCTGACCGAGGGCCCGGTTATCGTGCAGTACCTGGCCGACCAGAGGCCGCAATCCGGGCTGGCCCCGCAGGCCGGAACCTTCGAGCGCTACCGTCTGCAGGAATGGCTCAACTTCATCACGGCGGAGATTCACAAGCCCTTTGGAGCGCTCTTCACTCCGTCGACGCCCGATGACTACAAATCCATCGCAAAGGAGACCCTGGCCAATCGCTTCGCTTATGTCGACCGGCACCTGGCGAGCGGCGGCCCCTATCTGATGGGTGCGCAGTTCACGGTGGCGGACGCGTACCTGTTCGTGATGACGCTGTGGGCGGGGTTCATGAAGATCGATCTCGGTCAATGGGCGCGGCTTAAGGCTTACGCCGAGCAGGTCGCGGCGCGGCCCAAGGTTCACGAGGCGCTCAAGGAAGAGGGGCTCGCGAAATAACCACGCGATCGCGATTATCGAACCGACCGCATCCCCGGCGTGTCCGAACCCGCAACAGTCCGTGGGTCCGACGCGCCGGG
>Ga0307372_10003835_pt1 | contig 23686 bp, 21 predicted proteins | sample OX1MG_FD_202533 | JGI IMG/M metagenome (GOLD analysis project Ga0307372, IMG submission 202533) | Soil microbial communities from Risofladan, Vaasa, Finland - OX-1 | ecosystem: Environmental > Terrestrial > Soil > Coastal area > Acid sulfate soil | place: Finland: Risofladan, Vaasa | collected...
CTCCCTCAGCACCACCCCCGCAGCTCCTGGCGACGCGAATAATCCCATGCGAATCTGGCCCCGGCGCCGAATGCACGCCACCACAACCACTTTTCAGCACTTCCCTTAATGGATGCGGAATCGCTGGGTATTCCCTGGCACCTCGCGTCCAGAACGAGTAACATTCTAAAATTGCGCGACGATACCCGTCGGCAATATTTTAGAGTGCCCGATATGGAGCGTTGTGTTCTGAGGCAGCCGGTGGTCTGCAGACCGGCCAGGTGGTCTAAGAGTTATTGAAAAACGCATGTGGCCAGCCATCCTGAGAGCAGGTAAGAATCTGCTTTTGTTTATCATCGACCACTTCCGAGATCCTTCGTCGCCCACAGCGAAGCAGAATGGCGGTGCTGGGCAATCTCCCAACAAGCTGCTCATGGAATCCACAGTCCATTCACCAAACCATTTCACGCCGGGCGGGCTCCGCGGCTTTCGCTTTCTGACCGCCCTGGCGCTACTGCCTTGCATGTGGGCGCTCTCAAAGCAGGCCCGAGCCGGGGCAGGCCCCACCTCCAGGCAAATCGACGCGATATTCTCCCCCCTCATTTCCCAGCAGGACCCCGGCCTCGCGGTGCTGGTGCGCAAGGACGGCCGGACAACATTCGAGCGCGGATACGGCAGGCGCGACTTGCGCTCCGGCCAGCCCATCGATGCGCATACCAATTTCCGCCTCGCCTCGTGCACCAAGCAGTTCACCGCCCTGGCCATCATGCTCTTGGTGCGCGATGGCAAACTGCATTTGGATGACCGCCTCACGGAGTTTTTCCCGGAATTTCCCGCCTACGGCAGAGCCATCACCATCCGCAACCTGCTCAATCACACCTCGGGCTTGGCCGCTTACGAAGATTTGATGGACAAAGAATACGCCGGCAGATACTGGGATGCGATTCCGCAGATCAGCGACGCCGGCGTGCTGGCGCTGATGGAGCAGCAGACGGCCACCCAATTCCCTCCAGGCACCCATTGGGAGTACAGCAATTCGGGTTACTGCGTCCTGGCCAAGGTCGTCGAGAAAGTGTCCGGCACGGCGTTCGCTGACTTCCTCCGCCAGCGCATTTTTGCGCCGCTGAACATGCGGACGACGGTTGCTTATGAATATGGGAAGAACCGGGTGACGCACCGCGCCTATGGTTACACCCAAGACGCGGGCGTGTGGCTGGAAACTGATCAGAGCCCAACCTCGGCAACGCTCGGCGACGGTGGAATCTATTCTTCCCTGGACGACCTGATCAAATGGGATGACGCCATCCGCCATCACACCTTACTGAGTGAAGCCGCAATGAGGCCAGCTATCACACCCGTGGTCTTGCCGGAAGATTCCAAATATGGGCCGAAAGGCCCGGATGGAGAACCCGTTTCGTATGGATTTGGCTGGTTCTTGAATCCCTATCGTGGCCACAGGCGCATGTGGCACAGCGGCGAGAGCATTGGCTTTCGCACGGTCATCGAACGCTTCCCCGATGACGGACTGACCATCGTCTTCCTCGCCAATCGTACCGATCTCGACCCCGCGGCCCTCGCACTCAGAATCGCCAGACTATACTTTCCGTTGCCACGATAGACTCCAAGGCCAGCGAGACGCTGGCGCTACGAAGCCGCAACCTGTTCCGCCGCGCGCCGCTGAAAAATCTCGATGTAAATGTTCACCAAAGAAACGGCGGCGGGCGTGATGCCGGGAATGCGCGAGGCTTGTCCCAGCGTGACGGGCCGCACTTTGGTCAACTTTTCCACCACTTCCCTCGACAGGCCGGAAACCTTGGCGTAATCGAACCAGTCCGGAATGCGCCTTGTCTCCGAACGCTTCATGTGCTCGATTTGCCGCTCTTGTTGCGCCAGATAACCTTCGTACTTGAAGCCGGTCTCAATGCGCCGGGCTTCCTCGCGCCCAAACAGGTTCTGGCCGCCGCCCTCCCCGCTCCAACCTCCCAGGGGATCGAGGCCGCGCTCCCGCAACGCCTCATTCACCCATTCGGTGAGGTCTTCAATGCTGACTTCCTGCCGCTTCAGAAGCTGCGCGCCGGTAAGCGGAGACGGTCCCGTGAATTGTCCATCTGCGAACAGGCCGAGCTTTGAGTAAAGGGTCGAACCCAGCCGCGATCCCGGCTCCAGCCGCGATTCAAGCAGGAATTTTGTAGCTTCCGAAATGCGCTGCCGCTTTTCAAGAAAAGCCTGGTAATCCTTATCGCGGATGGTTCCTGCCTGATGGCCGAGAGGCGTAAGCCGCTCATCGGCATTGTCAATGCGCAGGTGCAGGCGGAACTCGGCGCGGGAAGTAAACATGCGGTAAGGCTCATCCGCGCCCTTGCTCACCAGATCGTCAATCAGAATTCCCGTATAGCCGCGCGCGCGGTCAATGGTCAGCGGCTCGCGGCACTGAACGCGCAAGCCGGCATTGATTCCCGCCATGATGCCCTGGCACGCTGCCTCTTCGTAGCCCGTGGTGCCGTTAATCTGGCCGGCCAGAAACAGATTTTCAATCTTCTTGGTCTCAAGCGAGGGATGGAGCTCCGTCGGCTGCACCATGTCGTATTCAATGGCGTAGCCGGGGCGGATCATGTCGGCGTTCTCAAGGCCGGGAATCGACCGCACCATGGCCCACTGCACGTCAATGGGCATGGAGGTGGACATGCCGTTCACGTAAATTTCATGGGTGTCGAGGCCCTCCGGCTCGAGGAAAAGCTGATGGCGCGGCTTATCGGGAAACTTAACAATCTTGTCTTCAATCGAGGGACAGTAGCGAGGCCCGCGGCTCTGAATCTGGCCGGAATAGAGAGGCGAGCGCGTCAGATTTTGCTGGATCGCATGGCGCGTTTCGTCCGTGGTATAGGCAATCCAGCACACGGTCTGTGGCTGAGTGATCTGGCGCGTGCGGAAACTGAACGGAGTGGGCACCGGGTCGCCGGGCTGCTCCTGAAACTGCGAGAAGTCGATGGTGCGGGCGTCCAGTCTGGGCGGGGTTCCAGTCTTCAACCGTCCGGTTTCAAATCCCAGCCGCCGCAGAGCCTCGCCCAGCATCACCGCCGGAGCTTCACCGGAACGGCCGGCGGGATAAGTTTGCTCGCCACAATGAATAAGGCCATTTAGGAACGTTCCAGTGGTCACGATTATCGCCCCGGCTTCCACCGTGCGGCCATCCCGCAGGCGAATACCCAGCACCCGGCGGCGGCTTGCGTTTGTACCGGGAACGGGCGGCAAATCCTCCAAAACCAAGTCGATCACCTCCGCCTGCTTGATGCGCAGGTTGGGTTCCGACTCCAGGACTTGCTTCATGCGAACGCGATAGAGCTTTTTATCCGCCTGGGCGCGCGGCGACCAGACGGCAGGTCCACGGCTGGTGTTGAGCAGCCGGAACTGGATGCCCACGGCGTCAATCACTTCCCCCATGATTCCGCCCAAGGCGTCCACTTCCCGCACCAGGTGCCCCTTGGCGATGCCCCCAACTGCCGGATTGCAGGACATCTGCGCGATCAGGTCAAGATTCATGGTGTAAAGGGCAGTCTTCAGCCCCATGCGCGCCGGGGCCATGGCCGCTTCGCACCCGGCGTGTCCCGCGCCCACCACTACCACGTCGTATTTTTCGGTAAACCCTGGAGCTGCCATTTTACATTCTGCCTATAGGCGCTTGTCGCCGAACATGAAAAAAGAGTTTTCGATGTTTGCGCTTCGTAGCGCCAGCGTCCCGCTGGCGTTTGGAATGAGCCGCCGAGACGGCGGCGCTACAGCGCCCCATTATCCGGGCGAAGTCCCGGAAAATGCTTAGATTCCTTTTTGTATTCTATCAGAGTCTGGGTCCCGGCCAAAGACGATGGGAGCTTCTGATTCTCCTTGACAGGCAAACTCCGACGTGTTAGAACTCTTGTGAAATTAAGCGCTTTACTAAACCGTGTAACTTAGGGCATTTCGCCGCTGCGTCTTCCGGGTAAAAGGGTCAAACTTAATTTGAGAAATTTGCGCGCATCTTGAGTTAAGATGCGGGGCATGGAGGTTTTTCTATGAGGCCATTCGGACCCAAGTCGTTGCGGAGTGTTTTGACGGTTCTTTTGATGGCGGCAGGGTTTGCCCTGTTTCATCCCTCGGGTTGTCTCTTCGCCCAGGTGGATACGGGGGCGATACTTGGGACGGTCAAAGACCCTTCGGGAGCGGTCATTCCCGGCGCCAAAATCACCTTAAGCAGCGAGCAGACGGGCTTGACCTTAACGGCTACCTCGGACTCGTCCGGGAATTACACATTCACGCCCATCAAGATCGGTTCTTACACCGTCACAGGCCAGTACAAAGGCTTCCAGACTCTTGAACGTCGTCACGTAACCGTGCAAGTCCAGCAGCAAGTGCAGGTCAACTTCACGCTGGCGCCCGGACAGGTGACGCAAACGGTGGAAGTGAACGCGGCGCCTCCCGCGCTTCAGTTGCAGAATGCCTCGGTGGGCCAGGTGGTGACCACCCGCCAAATCAATAATCTTCCATTGAACGGCCGGAACTACACTTTCCTGGCGCAACTGGCAGCCGGTGTTACCCAGGACCAAGAAGACACTCGAGGTCTCGGGGCCAGCGGCAGCTTTGCGGCGAACGGCTTGCAGCCGGCGCAGAACAACTACCTGTTGGACGGCATTGATGACAACGCCGACCTCGTCGATTTCCTGAATGGCACGGCTTATGTTGTCCGCCCGCCGGTGGATGCCATCCAGGAGTTCAAAGTCCAAACCGAGAACTACAGCGCCGAATTGGGTCGGTCGGCGGGTGCCGTGTTGAATGCGACTGTGAAGTCCGGGACCAACCGCTTCCACGGCGATGCCTGGGAATTCTTGCGCAATGACGTGTTTGACGCAGCCAACTTCTTTGAGAATTCCGGCGGCCAGGCCAAGGGTCAATACCGCCAAAATCAATTCGGCGCGACCCTGGGCGGACCCATCAAGAAAGACAAAACCTTCTTCTTCGTGGACTATGAAGGGACACGCATTCGCCAGGCAACGCCCTTTACAGAAACCGTTCCAACCACCCTCGAACGCAACTCCAATTTTACGAACTTGTCGGACCTCATCACCTTCCAGCAAGGCCCTGGAGCGAACCGCACCGATTTGTTGGGCCGGACTACGCCGCTCGGCCAGGTTTTTGACCCTTCGACGACACGGGCGGTCTCCTGTGGAGTTGCCGACCCTGTTTCCGGGCTCACCGCGGCCTGCCCCAGTGGGACTCCTACCGGCTCGCAGATTGGCTTTGTGCGCGAGCCTTTTGCGGGCAATATTATTCCTTCCGGCCGCATCGATCCCAATGCCGTCAAGCTGCTCAATTTGTTCCCGGCTCCCACGGCGCCCGGATTAATTGATAATTTCACCAGTGACCCCGTTTCCCGCAGCACCATCAACCAGTTTGACGTGCGAGTGGATCAAAACTTCAGCGATAAGGACCAGGCTTTTGCCCGCTTCAGTTTTTCGGATGCGCCGCAGTTTTTTCCCGGACCCTTCCCGGACTTCGCCGATGGCGGATCATTTTCGGACGGCAACCAGACCGCAGTTTCCATCAACTCCGCCTTGAGCGAAACCCATTCCTTCTCGGGAACAATGGTGAATGAAGCGCGACTGGGATTCAGCCGCATCGGCACTTCGCGCCTGCAACCGTTCGCCACGAATACCACCAACATTCCGGGACAGTTTGGTTTTGGCGGCATCCCCCAGGTCCCCTTGAACGGTGGTCTGCCTTCCATATTTTTTGAGGGGCTGAACACGCTGGGGAGCAATGAATTTCTGCCCTCGGCGGAATATAACTCAACGCTTCAAGCTACGGACAACCTCACAAAAATCCAGGGCAATCAAACGCTGAAGGTTGGGATCGAATTTCAACACCTCAAGTTTTCGATTCTTCAGCCCCCGGAGGGGCGCGGCTCATTCTCATTTGCGGGTGTCTTTACGGAGGTTCCAAATACCAGCGGCGGCAATACCGGCCTTGCCCAATTGCTGCTAACACCGATTGCCGGAACGGTTTCCGGAGCTTTCAACAATGTCGGCGGGTCCGACTCCGTGGGGGCTTCGAATTATGCCAACACCGATATGGGCCGCAACTACTATGGACTTTATTTCCAGGACGATTGGAAAGCCACCCCAAAACTCACGCTGAATCTGGGTTTGCGCTGGGAATACTTTGGCCAGATCGTGGAGAATTTTGGCGCCCAATCCAATTTCATTCCGGCGGGTTCGGGCGGCACGGCCCAGTTCCTGCTCACGCAGGGCCGGTGCAAGACTCCCTTGTCTCCGGACTTCATCACTGCCGCCAAAACCGACCACATCAGTATCGTCTGCTCCAGCCAACCCGGCCTCGGCTATTCGCAGCTTAATAACTTTGCGCCCCGCGTAGGCTTTGCCTACCAGCTCACGCCCAAGTTGGTGATGCGCGGCGGCTACGGAATCTTTTACGGCGGCTTTGAGAACTCGGTGGTGGAAACCTACACGGACTTTCCATTCCAGTACAGCCTTTCTTATCCAGCGCTGACTCCAGCCCAGCCGGTGACCTATTCCAACGGAGCGATCGGGACGATCGAAAATGGTCTGACGCCCATCCTGCCGCTCACTTCAGCCGCCGCAGAACCCGCGGGAGTGACTTTTACGGCTGAGGATTCCCACATGAAGACCCCCTACACTCAAGGTTACAACTTGACTTTCCAGTACCAACTGACGCCGAATCAAACCTTGCAGCTCGGATACGTTGGCAATACGGTGCGGCACCTGGGCGTCTACCTTCCTTACAACAGTCCCAGCCAATTTCTGCCACCGGGGTTGAATCCGCTGAGCTACTCTCCCTATCCCGACTTCGGCTACGGCGGGACGTATACTTCCATGTCGGGCGATAGCTATTACAACTCCTTGCAGATGACGTATGAAAGGCGCTTCAGCCAGGGCCTCAACGTCCTCGCTGATTACACTTACTCCAAGTGCAGGACCGACGCCGTCGACGTTCTCAACTCAACGGCAATCACTGGCTACCGTGCCCCGCTGCTTCCCGGATTCGGAGTTCAAGGCGATTACGGCTTGTGCGACTTTAACATCCCGAACGTAGTGCACGTCAGCGGCACGTATGCACTGCCTGTCGGTAAAGGCCAGAAGTACCTCCATGACAGCCATGGCGCCGTCGACGATGTGCTGGGGGGATGGCAGACGAATTGGATTCTGACTCTTCAGGATGGCATGCCCTTTACCATTCCCTGCATTAACGCAACCTCTGCCGGTTTTGGGTGTGATGCGCTCATGGTGCCAGGACAAAACGTCTACGCCGGGCCACACAACGTGAATCAGTGGATGAACCCGGCGGCGTTTACCACCCCGTCGGCCGTGACTGCCATCGGCCAGACGAGCTTCGCGCCACTGGGAGGCGCACCGAGCCAGCTCCTCGGACCCGGATTCCATCGCCTCGATTTCTCTTTGTTCAAGCAATTCCAAACCACCGAAAACACCCGCTTGGAATTCCGGGCAGAGATTTTCAACCTCACCAACACACCCAATTTTGCGTCCCCGGGATTCAGTGGGAACGGAGTGTCCGCCGCTCCGGGAGCGTTAGATTACACATCACCCAGCACTTTTGGGAGAATTTCTTCCACGCGGGATTTGCAGAACGACCAAAGGGAAATTCAGTTTGCGTTGAAATTCTACTGGTAGCGTCTGCCCAGGGGCACGGTTGGCAGACGCGCCCCTCGTTGAGAGCACCTTCGGGCGGGCACAAGGCCCGCCCCTACGTCGAACATGCGGGCCGGAACGTCGGTAATTTTGTTGCGCGCTCAGTACCGCCATTCGCAATTGCGGTGACGTATTCTTGCAACGTTCCCGTAGAACGGTAGCTGCATGTAGGCGTCCGATTCGCTTGATACGGATTGTTATGGGAGATGGCCCGCGTTTCGACTTCACTGGTCTCGGCTCGATCTGAATATCCCAGGGCGCTGTACGCTTTGCATAAAAACCAGTCGGAGCGAGACCTGTTTTTTCGAGCCGCAGGGCCATAGCGGAATTACTCACCCGGAACCGCGCAGAAAGACGTTTAACGTCTGCATCGGAAAACTCGCACGGTGTTTGGACACCTCCGATTGCCTCTATGAGTGGATTCCGAGGGATCAAGAAGCTGGCGGCGAAGCTGTTGCAAAATCGTTCTATTTCATTGCTGTTGTTCTCATCGCTGATACCAGTTTGGCGCAGCAGCAAGTGACAGTATTCGTGGAAAAGAGTAAATATCTTCGCCCCTTCAATGGGCTCTCTGTCGTTGATGCAAATCGCTGCCAAATCATCACGAAGGATGGAAAAGCCGCTCAACTCCTTGGGCGGTTGTAACGGAATCATGTATGTAAAAACGCCGCGATACCGGTTCAGGCGATCCGACTGGAAAAATGGCCCTTCGTCCCAGTCAGCCCCAGCCAATGATGGCCGTCACCAGTTCGGGTTTCGAGCGGTCCACATCCGTATCTTCGATGCGCAGGATGAAGGTGCCACCGTGCCGGCGCGCGAAAAGCCAATTGAAAAGTGCGGTCCGCGCTCCACCCACGTGCAGAAAGCCGGTGGGTGACGGCGCAAAGCGCACTCGAATCTTTTCCATGAGATTTTCCCTTGTGTGAGCGCCCTGCGGATTCGGGACGCAACCTCAGAATCATCCATGTTGCGCGATTTGACGAAAGCTAAGGTAACCGCGGGACGAGGTTTTTGCCGCGAGCTTCGCCAAAACCCTATAACAATTCGTAACGCGGCACGTCCGGCTGAGGTTTTGCAGTACCGCAGTTGGAAATCATCCAAGAATTCGTGGCCCCAGGCTGCCCGATTGGCACTGCCGCAGAATTCATCGACCTTGTGTATTGCCGCCTTGGTGAATAACTTTGTAAGCCTCCAACCCGATTTTCTCTTTGACGAACCCGCGCTTTGGTGGTGAAATATGGGTAGGATTTTGCGGGAGGAATCGTTCTAATTTGCTATCTTGGAGTTCTAAACTAGGGAGTTGGTCAATGAAACGGTTTTTAACTCTCATCTGTGCCGCCTTGATGATTGCCAGCTTTTCGCGATCGCTCTGGGCTCAAGATGCGCAGGGCCAGCAAGATGACCAGAGCGACCTCAACCAGATTACTATCCCCGAGGGCACTGAATTCAAGCTCCAGCTTCACACCAGCATCAACACCAAGACCTCGAAAGCCGGAGACCGGGTGATCACGACCATGCTCGACCCGGTCACCGTGGAAGACACCCAAGTGCTGCCCAAAGGCGTGCGGATTGACGGCCACATTGGCGAAGTGAAGCCGGCGGGACGGCGCGGCAAGGGCGGATACCTTAGCATCATCTTCGACACGGTCACGATGCCCAATGGCGAAAAACTGGCCATCCTTGGCTCTCTGACCGAGGTGTTCTCCAGTGAGAACGGGGGCGATCCGAACGTGGGCCCTGAAGGCGATTTGAAGGGCGCCGGGGCGGATCACAAGAAGCAAGTCGCCATGTTCATTGCGCCCGCCGCGGCCGGGGCGGCGGCGGGCGGATTGGCCGGCGGCATCGCGGCCGGCGCGGCTGGAGCCGTGGCGGCGCTGATTATTCCCAAGGGCAAGGAAGCGGCCCTGCAAGCCGGCTCGCTCATCGGAATGCGATTGGATCAAGACGTCACCGTAACTCTGCCCCCGGACAGCCTGAAGTAAGTGTCCCTCCAGAGGCGGTGGTTTTTTACACGGCGTTCGCGTCGGACGCTGATTTTAACCCGGGTTTTTCACGAACTTCCCATCGAGGACCGTCAGGGCAGGGTGTTAACCGTGCCCTGACGGTCCTCGATTAAAACATCGTGAATAATCCAGGTTAGTCTTGCCAAATCAGACGGTATTGCCTGGAGCTTCATCCAGCCAACCCTTGGCCCGTTCAACCGCTTTCCTCCAATCCTGATAGAGTTCTTCGCGATGCCCCGGCTGCATTTTTGGTTCAAAACAGGATGGGGCGCCTTGTCCTTTTTCATTCAAAGGTCTCTTGCCCATGGCTTCCAGGTCGCGGTCGCTGTTCCAGAATCCGGTCGCGAGACCCGCGAGGGATGCCGCCCCCAGCGCCGTCGCCTCCACCGTCGCGTGCCGCTCCACGGGAAGCCCCAGGATATCCGCCTGAAACTGACAGAGGAAATCGTTTCGCGCTGCCCCGCCATCCACACAGAGAACCCGGGCCCGTAGGCTGGAATCGGCCGCCATGGCTTCCATCACAGCCCGCGTCTGGTAGGCCATGGCCTCCAGCGCGGCCCTCACCACATGGTTCCGGTTGGAGCCCCGCGTCAAACCCACAATCGTTCCCCGGGCGTACGGATCCCAATGCGGCGCGCCCAGCCCCACAAAAGCCGGGACAAAATAGACACCGCCATTGTCAGGCACCGCTCGCGCCATCGCTTCGCTCGCCCCGGCGTCCGGCAGGATTGCCATCTCATCGCGCAGCCACTGGACCGCCGCCCCGGCGATGAAGATGCTCCCTTCCAGCGCGAAATCCGTGATGCCGTTACGCCGCCAAGCGACGGTCGAGATCAGCCCGGAATGGGATTGGCATACTTCGCTGCCCGTGTTCATCAGCAGGAAACAGCCCGTGCCGTAAGTGTTCTTGGTATCGCCGCGGGCAAAGCAGCGATGGCCGAAGAGGGACGCTTGCTGATCGCCCGCCACACCCCCCACCGGACACGACCGGCTTCCGCCCAACAAGTTTGTTTCGCCAAGGACTTCACTGGACGACTTAACTTCTGGCAAAATGGCAGGCGGGATGCGAAAATAGCGGAGAATTTCATCATCCCAGGCCAGCGTCCGTATATTGAAAAGCATGGTCCGGGAAGCATTGGAAACGTCCGTGGCATGAACCTGCCCTGCCGTCAGATTCCACAATAACCACGTATCGATGGTGCCGCAGGCCAGCTCGCCGCGTTCCGCCCGCTCCCGCGCGCCGGGAACATTTTCGAGCAGCCAGGCAATTTTGGTGGCGGAGAAATAAGCGTCCACGACCAGTCCGGTCTTCTCGCGCAGAACCCGGTCGAAGCCCTCGCGCCGAATCCGGTCACAGGCCGCAGCCGTGCGCCGGCATTGCCACACAATCGCCGGATGAAGTGGCCGCGAAGTCGCGCGCTCCCACAACACCACTGTTTCCCGCTGGTTGGTGATGCCGATGGCGTGAACGTCTTCGGGTGGAACCCCCGCTTCAACCGATGCCCGCAAGGCAACCGCCCGCTGCGATTCCCAGATTTCCTCTGCGTCGTGCTCCACCCATCCAGGTTGCGGGTAATGCTGCTTGAATTCCTGAGCTGCGGAAGCAACAGCATTTCCGTGCCTGTCAAAGAGAATGGCCCGGGAACTGGAAGTGCCTTGATCGAGAGCCAATATGTAGTGCCCCATACCTGAGCTTCCTTCCGGACCCAAACCACCCATCGGCTGGCGGATCCGCAGCCGTTCTTATGTTTCGCTTGAACGGTTCATCCTACGCTTCAACTGAATAGATAAGACCGTCAAAAATGCCTTTTCGTGCGGCGGCATCCTAACCTCCGAACCGAAAAGGGGCGGAGTTTAGCCTCAATGCTGTTCACTTAGCCAACTATCCCATGGGAGCCTGGTTCCCATGCGCTGTAGGGGCGGGCCTTGTGCCCGCCCGTGGGCGACCACAAGGCCCGCCCCTACGAGATATCACCCCACCTGAACAGTGTTGCGGTTAACGCGCCGGGTCAATCCCGAAGTCCCACACATCCAGGTTCATCTTGTTATTCTTGATTTCACCGAACGCATACTCCCCGGCACCCAGCGGCTTCGCAGGTTCGAGCTTATAGACGCCCGGGGCCACCTGGGTGCGGCGGATTGGGATCGAGACGCGGGATTCGGTGGGCTTCCCCTTCAAACCCACGTCCACGTTTTCAACCACGCGGTCCTGCTTCGTGGACTTCACCGGGATCAATTGCAGGTTGGCGGCTGTCGAGTCCGGAAACTGGGCATAGAACGTGGGCTGCACGTTGTGGAATCGGATGGCGGCCTTGGGACCGGCCAGCACCACCCACAATCGCCGCTTCAGAAGCGGAGCCGGCACGGCCAGGTTCAGTGCCATGCGTTTCCGGTCCTGCACCTCGTCACCGTCGGACTGGACGAGCGGAATCACCAGGGTTCCGTCAAAGGCAAAAAGTCCCTGGTCCTGGGGAAGACGAACGCCGGGGGCCACCGGGAAGCCGTTTGCAACCATCTGCTGGCTGATGTGTTTCTGTTCAATTTGCTTCGCTTCCTGAAGCTGCTTGGCCTTCACCGCCTGTTCCTGCTGTTCGGCGCGATGCGTGGCGTCAAAATCGACCAACGCAGTGGGAATCTCCTCCCATTCGGAACGCTCCACACTGTAATAACGAACCCGGTCTCCCTTCACTTCATAACTTTTGACGAGTTGGTAGGTTCCGTCCTTCAAGTAAAGTTTGCTCGCAGCGTCAAGATGACTTGGGGCAAGCACCGAGAGGAACAACAGAGTCCAAAAGGAAATTGCAATTGTCCGCCGGGTCATGGTCGAGTCCGTCCGCCGCCTGTCATTTTAGATGCCGCAGTACTTGATCACGTCAGCAGGAGCGCCCCGGGAAATTGTAGCGCAAGCCCACAGTTTTCGCGCGCTCACAACGAGACACGGTTCTGGCGGGATAGTTACTTAATGAAGATTACGTGAATATGTAAGTCATTTATAGGAGAACGGGCAAAACTCCTTAATGCCCGCTGCACGGTTTGACCTGCGAACCCACAGCCCATCGAGACTTTGGCAATTGCGGCCACAACGCTGGAATCGTCAAGAGGCTTGGGCGGGAAACGCAAAAGAGCGACTCGAGGATTGGCCGTTCTGCGGGTGCGAACCTTCCCGAACCCCAGAACCTGCGATCAATTATCCGGTTGATCCTGCGGAGTTCCAGAGTCTATGGACTTCACGCCGGGCGTGGCTGGAGGGAATGACTTGGCTTGGGCCACCGGATCCGCATCCGGAGGCAAGGGATGCGGCCCAAGTCCGAGTTTCATTAGAGATTTTGCGTCCGGCACGCCTGTCGCCGGAAAACCATTTTGCTGCTGGTACCGTTTCATGGCTTCGCGGGTTTCAACATCCCAACGGCCTGTCGGCTGCCCGTGAAGTTCGCCCGCGTGGATCAGAGCCTGCTGAATCTGCTGTGCTCTTTCAGGCTGCATGTGAATGTTCGCAAATCGTACTTTGCTTCGCGGGCTTTTCCTGCGGGAGGTTCGAGCTTTGTGCGACTTTGCGTAAGTCCGATGCGAGCTACCTGAATGAACCCGGCGTGAAGTTCTTGCCGGGGTCCGGGACTTTGCAGTGCGGCGCGACGGGGGGCGCGCGCCTGCGCGACCCTTCCGGCTTTTGGCAGCTTGCAAGGGGTGATGAACTTTCTTGGACGCCGCTGCTGCCGCAGCAAGGTGGCAAGCCAGCGCTACGGCAGCACCAAACAGGATAAAATTTCGAAGCGTCTTCCGGGGGAATTGCAATCTCGGTTTTCCTCCAAGCATTTATCTAAGGCAGCGGGTCCGCAAGAAACAATGTGGTGAAACCCCGCCCTTGCCGGCGGGCAACCAGAAACAAGACATCTTGCCCTGACTTCAACTGCGATTGCAAGCGATTAAACTGGTTCGCGCTCGTAACTTCTTTGTGATTCATTGATAATATAATATCTAGCTTCTCCACACCCAGATCTTCTGCAAACCCCCCCGGCTTCACGCCGGTCACGACGACACCTTCCGGATGGGGCAGCCGCAACTGGGTAGCAAGATCTTTGGACTGGTCCGGTGTCAGATCCTTCACCGAGAAACCGAGGATTCCCGCAGGCTGCGGATTCGGCTGGCCGCTTTCCGGCTTGGCAACGCTCGAATCAGTCTCGCCCACGATGCGGTTCCAATCCCCCACCACGATCGTGTTCTTTTCCGTCTTGCGCTGGCGCAAATACTCCACTGCAAGTTTTTTGCCCGGCTCTGTGTTTGAAACAATGGAGAGTAACTGGTCACCATCGGAAATCGGCTGGCCGTCCAACGACGTGATGACGTCGCCGCGTTGCAGGCCGGCATTTTCTGCGGGGCTGCCTGGTTCCACGCTTTCCACCACCACGCCATGGTCCGCGCCGAAGCTGCGCAGCAGCGCAGCATTCCGCAGATTCATGAAGGTGACGCCGATGGCGCCCCGGCGGACCGTGCCCGTGGTGATGATTGAGTTGTAGACCTTGCGAACGACGTTCGAGGGGATGGCAAAGCCCACGCCATCGTAGGAACCCCGCGTGGTAGCGATGGCGGTGTTGACGCCGATCACCTGGGCCGCCATGCTCACCAGCGGTCCTCCGCTGTTGCCCGGGTTGATGGCCGCGTCCGTCTGGATAAAGCGTTTGAATTCGCCGCTGCGCCCACCCTCGATGTCTCTTCCCTTGGCGCTGATGATGCCGGCGGTCACCGTGGCTTGCAGCCCGAAGGGACTGCCGATAGCCAGCACCCAATCGCCCACGCGCATCGATTGAGAATCCCCAAGTTCGACAACCGGCAGAGGCTTGGTGGTGTTAATTTTTATGACGGCGAGGTCCGTCCACTTGTCGTAGCCCACCAACTTCGCCGGGTACATGGTCAAATCATTTTCATCACTCGCCAACTGAACTCGCATCCGATCCACCGGCTTGTCTTCACCGTCTTGCATCACCACGTGGTAATTGGTCAGGATGTAACCGCCCTTATCCAAAATCACGCCGGAGCCCAAGCTCTGTTGCTGGAAATCGGAGGGCGGGCCGCCGGGACTCATATGAAAGAAGCGGTTAAAGAAGTCGTCACCGGGGCTGCCACCGGGCGATTGGAAGCGCCGGTCCGCCAGGCGCACCGTGGATTCCGTGCGGATGTTCACCACGGCGGGACTCACGTTCTGCGCGATCCTGGCAAAGGAATTGGAAAGCTCGACGGGCGATGGGTCAGCCAGCGGCTTTGCTCCCGGCGAGAACGGCGCCATCGTCTTGGACGCCCTCACTCGATGCGTTGCGAGTGAACCAATGACGATTCCCATCCCTAAAGTCGCCGCCACCACCAAAGCGGCCCAATAACGCCGCATGTTCACCATTCCAGTCTCCAATCCTGTGACTTAATCCGCCAACTCGTTATAAACCCTTACGATTATACACCCGTCTGTGGCCGGAAAAGAAACTCGCTGGCCTCTGGTTGTGGCGCAATTCGCATTCGCCCCCGCTCAAGCGGATGCGCCTGTGCAGGTCCGCACCAATTAGGATGTTGATTCCCGCCTTCGCTGCAATGACGGTGACGTAGGGGCGACCCTTGTCGTCGCCCGTGGGCGGGCACAAGGCCCGCCCCTCCTATGGAAAACTGCACAAATAATCCATTCTGTGCCTCACTCCGTTTCTAACTCGTTGATTCTGAATCAATTGCTGTATTTTGCCCCACGAATCTGGATAACTTACCCATAATAAATCGGTTATTCAATTTTGACCTTCGTGGATAGCTTCGTTAACGGGTTCCTTAGGGTTCGTTCCAAACGCCCATCCTTTGTCTTCATACACATTTAGGCTTCGTTCCGTAAGTTTTGGTTGCATTCGCCTTACCAGTGCTGCTTTGAAATTCCTCAGCCAAGTTAAAACCGTTCCGGAGCCCATGCCATTCTAGTAGTGTGATTCCTAAATAACATGACAATAACCTAAACCACCGACAGTGTTTCCAGTTTGTACTTCCAGCGGAAGATGACCGGGTCTTCATTGACCTCGCGCAGGTACATCTCGATGCGTGATTTCAGCTCTTCTTTCGACGCGACCCGTATCCCGCGCAGCAGCGTCTTGGCCATCTTCCCAAAGAAGGATTCAATCAGGTTAAGCCAGGAGCCGTGCGTCGACGTGAAGGTGAATTCAAAACGGTTCGGCACCGTGGACAGATAGGCCCGGGTCTCCCGGGAAATGTGGGCGGAGTGATTGTCGAGCACGATGCGAATGCGCGCCGAAGCGGGGTAATGGGCGTCCGTGAGGCGCAGAAATTCGATGAATTCAACACTGCGGTGGCGCTCCCGTACCAGCCCCAACACCTCACCGCTCAATAGGTCGATGCCCGCTAACAAGGAGAGGGTACCATGGCGGATGTACTCATGATCGCGGCCCACCGCCCGCTGCTGCCCGGCGACGGGCGGCAGATCGGGAGCCGTATTCTCGAGGGCCTGAATCCCCGGCTTCTCATCGTAAGAGAGCACCGCCATCCCCTCCGAGGCAGTGCCCACTTGGTGCCAGATCTCAACCTGCTGGTAGACGTGCAGCACCTGTTTCATTTTGGTGTCAAACTCCGGGTCCCGCCGCTCCAGATAATGGCGGATTTTGTGAGGCTGGACTTCGTGGGCGCGCAGAATTTTCGAGACCGTTCCCCGCGCCAGGCGCTGCAAGCTGGGATGACCGGCGGCGACACAATGTTGGCGCACATGTTGGGCCAGCAGTCGAGTGGTCCACCGTTCCTGCGCGTAGCCCCGTTCCTTCGGTTTCTGGCAAGCCAGTGCCACCACCCGCGAGCGAACCAAAGCAGGGCTCGAAACGGCCAGAGAACGGGGTAGGAAAAGCGCCGCCCCAAAAAACTCAGCGCGCAATAGCGTACAATGGCCATTCGCAGATAGCCGGACATACAAGGGCGTTATGTTGTAGCATCTAGCGAAACATGGTAGGGTCCCTCCATGCCATCCAGTCAACCTTTCTCGAAGCGCCAAGGATACACCGGCCAGCCCAAAGAGATCACGACCCGGGAAGAGGCTCCTGAAAATCTCCGCTACTTTGTGCTGGAAGCCGCGCGCGAGTTGGATTGGGCACCTTCTTCCCTTCGGGAAATTCTATGCCGAGTGCTTGGGGAGGTGCCGGACAGCAACAATTGGAGCGAGTTTCCGAACGTTTGGGATGAAGTACAACGTTTGATATACGGATGTGAGTGGTTCAAAGTATACGACATCATTGAAGCCCTCCACACTCGCTTTAGTAAACACGACCGGGAGAACAAGCAGCGACATGCGCCTCGTTTTGCGGATGCGATCAATACGTTTTTTATTGAGAGAGGCATCGGCTGGCAACTTGTCGACGGGGGAATCGTCACGCGAGGTAATGAAGCATTTGAGGGCACGGTAAAGACTGCCGTCGCTGTTTTGGAAGAGGACGCAAAGCCAACAGCTGCCGGACATCTACAGTTTGCGATCAGTGCTCTTTCGGGCAGACCAAAGGCTAACACAAGCGGCGCAGTCGCGCACGCCACCAGTGCGGTCGAGTGCGTGCTTGGCAAGATCACCGGTAAGGCGACAACCCTCGGAAAATATCTGGACAAGCACCCGGACCTGTTCCATCCGGCACTCAAAAAAGGGCTAGATGGGATTTATGGTTATGCGTCGGACGAAGGCGCGAGACACGGCAAAGAAGGAACCGAGCCTACTCATGAAGAGGCAGAATTTGCCGTGGCCGTGTGTGCGGCGGTTTGCACACTCCTGACCCGAAAGCATCCCAAATGACAGATCAACTAGCCGCCATCGAAAACACGGCGGGGGGCGATGTCGCGCACGGATGTCTGGTACATGATTCGCCGCCGTGCTTCTGATGTGGGCATTAAAACCCCGATAGGCTGCCACACCTTCCGCGCCGCAGGGATTACGGACTACCTGAGAAACGGCGGGCGTATCGAGGTGACGCAACGGATGGCCGGGCACTCGAACGCCAAAACCACGGGTCTCTATGACCGGCGCAACGATGATGTGAGCCTCGATGAAGTCGAGCGGATTGGGATTTGAGAAATGTTTGATCAACGCAAGCGTAAGAAACTTGAAAAACACCGGAATGACACTCTATCGGTCATTTGTGGGGAGCGGTTAGGCTTCGAGCAAATGTTGCAACGCGTTCGGATAACCGGGGCCAGCCCAGACGTTGCACTTGTCGATGAGGTTCTTAGACGTCTAGCGGAAATTAAGCAGAAAGCCGACCAAGAAACGAACATCGATGAACTCGACTCTTTAATCGGGGACGCGGAACAGCAGGGGCAACTAAGAGCCTATGTCTGTCCACGCGCGGAGATACGGAACGAAGGCATTCTAGCTATCGACCTGATGGAAGAATGGAACGTTCCGAGGACGGTGATTGACAAGTTACGGCGTTCGTTTGGTCAGGAAGTGGAGAAGGCCGGTACAGACGACGCGGCCGCCCGCAGCGCTCTACGGACCATCTTTGAAGAACAGGACTCTTGGCGGCGCTACACCGACGACTACGAAGAGACGATGCATCGCTTTACCGTGCTGCTCTTCGTGGCGACTATTATCCTGCCATTGCTGGCCGTCCTCGCCTTTCAGTGGCGACTGACGTTTGTTGTTGGGGTATTGTCGGCGGGTGTGGCAGGTAGTTGTGTGAGCGTCCTGGCAAAATTGCCAATGCTAGATGTGAGCCTTTCTGGTGAACTAGAGGCGTATCGGCGTCGGATTTTGAGCCGAATTGGTGTCGGCGTCGGCGGCAGCTTAATAGGCTGCGCATTGCTTGGATGGGGCCTCTTACCTATCTCGATTCAGAATCAGAGTTTTGCTGATGCGCTAAACGCCTGCACGGTATCTCCTACCACCTCTTGCACTGGTATAAGGACCCTGATTCTTCTTGGTGTTCCCATGCTATTTGGGTTCAGCGAGCGCGCACTTACGTCGTTTGAGCAGAGAGTTTTCGGCAACTCAGGGCAGGGGCAGAAGGGAGCGTCTCGCGCTGGTAGGAAATGAAGCCTCTCATTTGAAACGGATACATAAAACATGCAAGACCCGCCATTGACGGGCCTTCCGGCAATGTTTCAAAACTTACCTTTCTGAAACATGTATGGGAAAAGCCGGTAGCGCAGAGTTTGTGCTCTTCAAACTCTGCGGCTTTTGCTTCCGAAACCAACGAAGGGCCGCAGATTTTCGAAAAGCGAAACTCTGCGCTACCCGCGGTGCGCGGGCCGCTTCTTTCCGGCCTCCGTGGTTAAGAGCCTTCCACCACGGAGGGCACAGAGGTCACCGGGAAAAAGCGGGCGTGGACGCAAGCGGCGGGAAACGCTTACCGCGCGGCGATTCCCTGAGCACCGGCGGGAACACCAGGTACCGACCCGACGGATGTCAGGCTGCCGTCCCTCCCCACTCGGAAGCCGTCCACCACGTTGTTGGCTCCGTCACGAACATAGAGAAAGCGGCTGGCGGTGCTCAGCGCCGCGTCAACGGGAGCGCCGCCCGGCATTCCGGCAGTGGCATCGAGCAGGCTCAACATGCCATCTCTCGAAATGGTGTAGCTGGAGATGCTTCCGCTCCCCGAGTTTGTGGTATAGGCGAAATGTCCGTCGGCGGTGACCACCACCCAGCAGTTTGCTATCTGAGTGTCCCCGAGCGAGCCAGTTATCACCTCCACGTCTCCATCGTTCTCGACTTGATAAGAGGAGAGGGCGCTTGGCCCCGCTTCCGAAACCACAACAAATTCACCGCGGGCGAACGCAAATCCGAAGGGCGTGGCTCCGTGTGAATCAAATGTCATGGGGTGTCCGGCATAGCCATCGTCGTTTACCGTCCAAGTGTCAATCTTGTTTGTCCCTTTCTCGGTCACCATCAGAACGTCGCCGTCCGGACTGAAGCTGACTTGTGCAGGCGCGGCGGCGGTGCCGCCTGGGAGATTACGCAGGGAACCGGGGAGGGGAACCAGGTGGTTCGTAAAGGGGTCAATGACGAAGCCCTCGATGTTCGGAGTGCCGCCGGCGTTGAGGACATACACCAGTCGCCCGCGAACGGCGAGACTCACAGGCATCTGGCCGCCCGACGGCGCCTTGTCAAGCAACTGCAGCCTGAGGCCCCCGACTGCGAGGACCGAGATACTATTGCTTCCGGCATTCACGGCAAAAAGCAGCCGCTGGCCCCGCCCGAGCACGAGCGATCCTTGAGATGCCAAAGGATCAGCACCCGTGCCGAAGCCCGTGCCGCCGGTTGAAAAGGTGCCCCCGAGGGAAAGAGTTCCATCCGGAGCGCGGCGGTAAACCATCACGGAATTGCCCGTGGTCTGGTTGGTGAGCACGTACACCGCCCCGCAACCGCCCTGTGCCAGAGCCCCCTGAGGGGCGATGCCAAACAGGATGGAAACCGTGGCGATGACAAACATAACCCGAAGAAGTTTGGATCGAATCTGCTGCATGTGCATTTGTGAGCTCCTTTCAGCCCGGTAAGTCGAGCTTTGCGAAGGAATCCCCTTCGCGCTCGAAAGAATTTGCTGGCGGCCCTGGTTGTTCGTGTCCGGAGGACAGCCGAAAAGTAAGAAACGGTAGGCAACCGGCAGTCATGCTGGCCTCGTTATGAAGAGTCGCGCCACGGAACAAAATCCCCCCGGTGGTTGCCATTTTTTTGATTTCGGGTGGACCCAATGGCCTGAGCTAATTGGGTGGTTATCGTGGCGAGCTTGCTCCGTCATATGCTGGGAGCAAGCTGCCCTTTCACCCAATTGACCGGTGGCGCCCGGAAGCAATCATTTTTGTCCTGTCTTGCAACAAAACGTAGAATAGGTGCTCGTGTTGATCGTGAGAGGTGCGAGCATGACCAGGCCAACTCTTTTCCTTGCAGTGATTTTAACTATGGTGACGGGGCCACTTCTGGCGCGAGCGGGAAACTTCTATGCCGGAGCACTGGGCGGGATCGCGACCCTTTCGGCCGATGGCCGGTCAATTCTGACGCCATCGAGTGGCCAGGTCTCACTCTACAAACCGGAAAACGGCACGGCCATGAATCTCTTCGCGGGTTGGGACTTTTCCGATTATGTGAGCGTGCAGGGAAACTACATCTGGAACCGCAACGATCTGACGTTAGTTTCAACAAGCTTTAGCCCCAAAGAGACTGCTGCCTATCAGGAATTCAGAAAGTCCCAGCAGACCAGTCTTATTGGTGACGTGCTGGTCTATTTCCGAAAACGGGGAAGCAGGGTGCGGCCTTATCTTTCAGGCGGGACGGGGTTTGTCCATCTGGGGAGTTCCGCAGGGCCTTTGAGTGATGTGACCGGTTCGCCACAGCTTCCTCCCCAAGTGTTTTCATCTACCGACATCGGACTACGCGTCGCAGTCGGTATGGATGTCCGGATTGGGAAGGGGTGGGCGTTTCGCTACAGCTTCAGCGAGACGGTTTCCCACAACCCGATCAGTTACGAGCTTTCTCCTCCCGGCCAACGAGGTTTGAGTAATTTTCAGAACCTCTTCGGGTTTGTAAAGCACTTCTGATTTCCGCTGGGCTTTTATCCTGATGGAGTGGCCTTGCGGTTTCGAACTTGCCGGCCGGAGGCGGGCTGGCATGCCGGAATAAATCCCCAAGACCTACGGGGGCTTCATGGTTTTTTGAAACTTACGTAAGGGCAACCTCCCCAATATATCGGCGGGTTCTCCATGACCTCTCCCAGCAATCGCGCGTGGCAAATCCGGCAGATGTTCAAGGACTTCAAATCATCACCCACAGGAGCAATTCGCACCAGCTCCTCAAACACGCAAAGGTCATGGCCTTCTGCTTTGGTTGCGGGAATGCTTCGCAGTCTGCCTTGCGCAGATTCTAGGAGCATCAGAGCCGAGTAAATGCGAGATCGAAGCCGCGATGGCGCCCGGATTGTCGTCGAAACGCCGGGATCAAGCGCGGCAGCGAATTGCTCGAAAAGACGTTCCTCTTGGTTTTTTTCAGACATTCTGCCACTCTTTCCTGAATTGGCCGCGCGCGCGGGCCAGCAACCTCTCAATGGATTTTTCAGTCTTTCCAGTCCGCACCGCCATTTCCTGTGTGGGGCACTTTTCCCAGTACCTCCAAAGCAAAGCTACCCGGTATTGTTCCGGAAGAGTAGCCAGCACGCGCAAAGTCCTTTCCCTCAGCCTTTCCTTATCGAGCTTCTGATCCAATTCCGGATCAACAGCCGTTTCTCCCGGCTGTGCCTGATTTTCTTCAAGCGGGCTGGGAGCGCGTAGGCGCATCCGATAGTAGTCCTCCACCTTGTGCCGTGCGATCCCCAGCAGCCAGGATTGGAGCGGCGACTGGCCACGGAATGATGGCAAACTTTGCCAGGCCGCCAGAAACACTTCCTGCACCAGATCTTCCACCAAATCATTACGCGGCATCAGGCGGGAATAAACGTAGGAATAGATCCGGTCGGCATAGCGTGAGACGAACTCTGCCGTTGCCTTGCGGTCCCTGGCAAGGACGGCGGCCGCCAACGCGGCGTCTTCGGCACGCGGAACGGGCTCGCTTGAGAATTGACCGCCTCCCGCGTCGCCGGGTTGTTCTTCTCTACTCAAAACAGGCCCCGATTGGTAAGTCGGAGAAGTCAGGAATCTCCCCCTCCTGTCCCAAGGAAACTGCCGTCAGCCTGGCTAACCGGAAGAACATCGGTTTGTTCAGCACGCGGAGGACGATTTCAAAGGAGAGATGCTTCGGGGATGGTACAGTGGAAAGACTTGCTGTCCCTGGTCCCTTTTCTCTCATTCTCCCAGCCTCCAACAGTCGAATGTGTCAAAAGGTCACACTTTTAACATTGAGTGCAGTCTTTCAACGGATTCCAACCCGTAAGCATCACAAAACAATCATCGAAAAAATTCGTCTCACTCGTCTCACTCGTCTCCACAGTCTCATTTCGGGGTGGTAAAGTTTACCTATGAGTAACTATTCGGGACGTGAGCTGGTGATGGTTGAGATGGACAGGGTTCTTCCTAAGCTTCAAACCCAGTCCCTAATACCAGCCTCACCTGTTGCCTTCTCAATTTTCTCACTTCCCGATTGTCACCAACCAGTCTCTGCCGGGTTTTTCCGGCCGGACACCGGTCTCTGTATTAGCGCCTTCGGCGGCTTCGGCTTGCCCTCCCAATTTCACAATGGGGTTTTCAATAATGAATAGACGCCATGAAAAACTTCAAATGACAATTTGCACGCGACTTCCAGTTTCCAAATTCCGCACCCTTCAGGACTGGTGCGATTTTAGTTTCCGGAAGCGATCGGAAGTGATTGCGATGGTCCTCGAGAGGGTGTTGGACATCGTGGAGGAGCAGACCAGCTCCCAGCAACCGGTGGAGCACGTGGTGCGCAGGCTGCACCTGGACCCGCCTTAGTGTCGTATGAAATGTATTAGACGTTCGATACAAATGAAACGATGTTTACTATATATATAACATATACCAGGAAGGTATCATCCGGATGGGTTATAGTTCCTCCGGCCCCGAAAATCTGGGCCGGAAGGGAGCTGAATCCATATGTGGCCGAGACCACCGATACCCCCCGAGAAGTAAGTTTTCTAAAAGGAAACCGGGGACCTTCCTGGCAGGAGGTCCCCAGTGAATAAACTCATTACGTTTTGGATTGCTTCATCGAGTGTTTTGTTCCTGCTATCGCTCGTTTACCTTCACTATCAGCTCCACCGCAAGAATCCGCTCTTTGCCTGGTGGCTGTGTTTAGGGGTCACCATGCAGCTTGTTACCGCTTATGGTATGGTGTTGGGCAACCACCGGTTCCTCAACTACCTGTGGCGGGCCGCGGACATTGCCAGTATCCTGCTGGCGCTGGCTGTTTTGGGTCTTGCTTATGCGCGCCGCTCTTGCCCCGTGAACCGTACCCTGCTCTATGGCTTGGGAGCCATGTTGGCCTTCGACCTCGTCACAAGGCTAACCGCAGGACACCTTAGCCTCGTGAAACAGACCTGG
>Ga0307372_10003836_pt1 | contig 23685 bp, 22 predicted proteins | sample OX1MG_FD_202533 | JGI IMG/M metagenome (GOLD analysis project Ga0307372, IMG submission 202533) | Soil microbial communities from Risofladan, Vaasa, Finland - OX-1 | ecosystem: Environmental > Terrestrial > Soil > Coastal area > Acid sulfate soil | place: Finland: Risofladan, Vaasa | collected...
CGTGCGCGCCGTGGGCGGCGCGCACTCATTTTCGCCCGGCTGGGGCCGGGCTCATGGCCTCGGCGCGGTGCTGGGGCACCGCGTCCCCGGAGCTTGCTGAACGCTCGCCCCGGGGATCGGAACGGCCACCGGCCCGCTGGGGCGGGTCGGTGGCCTCGCACGGCTGGGGCCGTGCGTCCGACCCGAATCGCTGGGTTCACGCCTGGCTGTATCGCGCGCTGGGGCGCGCATCTTAAAGAGGAGTTGTCTCGTGATTAATTTACCGTTGGTCTGTTGGAAAGCGTTCACACTGTTCTGGGTTTACATACACAAGCCGGAAGCTGACGTGAACCTGGCGTTGATCGTTGCTGGATTAGTCTTCCTGCTGCTGGTTTCACTCCGGCTCCTGCATTGGATGGAGCAGACAGGCGCTTGGCTGGCCGCTCTAATCAGAATGTTGGGAGCGTTGCTGGTGGCAGCGATTGCTGTATCAGGCGTGTTCACTTTGGTTTTTGGCATCGCTGTCTGGTTCGGAGGCCGCGAAGCCCCACCGGAATATGCCGAGGTGATACAGGCACTATACAAGAGTCTGATTCACCCAGCTGTGACGGGGGCAATTGCCGGTCTCATCGCCGGCATGGTTGCCGTGTTCTATCTCACGCGTTACACCATTCCGCACTTTGCGGCCATGCTGGCACGCGGTACGCGCAAGTCACATGATGAGGAATTGACGGACGCGCGTACCGTCTCGGATCTGCTGCCGGAGTCAGTGCACTACGATCCCAGGCGCTACTTTGATTCCTGTCAACGCCGAGGCGAGGTGTTTGTTGGTCTGGAACGCAGTAAAAAGTCCGTGACGGTTAGTGTTCAGCGCGCGCTGCAATCACATCTTCAGCTGGTGGGACCGACGGGTAGTGGTAAGGGTGTGGCCGGCCAGACATTACTGTCACAAGCGATTCGGCGAGGTGAGGCCGTAATTGTCTTCGATCCGAAGGTGGACGGGGACAAGTGGTTGCCATCGGTACTGTATTCGGAATGCAAAGCGGCTGGGACGCCGTTTCGTTTCATCAACCTTTGCACCGAACTTCCACAATTCAATTTGCTGAAAGACGCAACCGGCCGCGAAATCATTCAGCTGCTGACGACCGGCCTGCGGCTTGGTAGGCGCGGGAGCGAGGCGGATTTCTATCGGCTGGCAGAGCGTGCCTTTGCCAAGCGGGGCGCGCAGGGCGAGTTCGGAATACCCACATCTATCCCTGCACTTGCTGATGCTTTGCGTGAAGCGGCCGGTGACGACGCAGAAAAACTGCGGGGACTGTTGGATCAAATCGATGAATTGGCGGACATCCCCGCGATTCAGACCGATGAGGGCGTGGGCCTTGATGCGGTGTTGGAGCAGGGCGGCGTGCTGTATATCGCCGGTAGTGACGCGGATGAGGACATTCTGCTGCTGCAGCCGATGATCGTCTTGCGGTTGATCCAACTAATTCGGCGCCGGGAGCGTGACACTGGACGGCATGTGACCATGTTCCTCGATGAGGTCAAATATCTGCTGTCGGTGCCCGTCATTAACAGTTTGGGGCTGATTCGCGATCGGGGGTGCAGTCTGATCCTGGCACATCAGGCACTTGAGGACTTGGTTTGCATTGATGCCGACCGGGCAACAACGGAAGGCGCCGTACGGATTAACTGCACCCTGAGATTGTGCTATCGCCAGACCGATCCGCGGACCGTGCAATGGATCGAAGAGCAGACAGGGAAGATTTTGGTTAATGCTGAAAGCCGCGAAATCTCCCGGAATCCAGCACTTTCCGAAGTGCCGCATGAAGTCCGTCGGGTGCAACAGGTACAACGCGCGAAGATTGACGCCAACATGATCCAACAATTGCCGGACGGCTGCGGCGTGCTCATCGGAGCTGGGCCATCGAAACTGGTATTCACCTCGCCGATTCGGGTAGAACGGCTCAAGTTCACGCCTGGAGCCGCCAATAAAATCTCACGTCGTGGTGTGGAAACCCTGCTTCGCGAAGATGATGGATCAAAAACGGTTGGGCTGGACGGATTGTCTCCGTGAGCGGATACATCGCTACGTTAATCTTCGATCCGGCAGAGCGGGCACAGCGCCGACATCTAAAACGGGACCAGGTGTTGAGGTGGCTGCGCCTCAACACCTGGTCCACCGCAGACGTATTGCGAGAGGTTGTCGGATTTAGCTCACGGCAAGCGGTTCAAAAATTGCTGCAAGGGCTGTGTAACGATGAGCTGATCCGTAATGCAGCGATTTCAGGCGAGTTTGGGCGTCCGGTGATCGTATGGGGTATCACAGCGCACGGCGCGGCCATGGCGGCTCTGGAAGATGAGCCAGTCTCTATCAGGACATTTGAACCGTCCAAGGTTAATCCGTTGACCATGCAGCATGCGCTGGATGTTCAGAGATTGCAGTTACGTGCACAGAATGGTGGCTGGCAGTGGCAGGCCATAGGTGGTGAACTCTCAAGAAGTGAAGCCAAATATGCAGATGCTGTAGCACTTCGGGTTGATGGAAGTCGCGTTGCCATCGAAGTCGAGCGTACAGTGAAAACGGCAAAGCGTTATGCTGAAATACTTATTGCACATCTCGAAGCTCGAAAACAAGGAAAGTGGGACTGGATATATTATCTATCTCCCGATAAAGCAATTTCAAATCGCGTCCGCCGTTCTTATGAAGAAATACGCGTTGCTCTTTGGCGAGGGAAAAGAGTTCAAATTACCGAAGCGCATATGGTGCCATTTAAATTTTATGCTTACGATGATAATTGGATTTGATAAGAAAAATTACGATCACCCACTTTCGATGCACGGCCATCTTTCGTAGGGTGTCTCCGCTAATATTGGCGTGAGCGTGACAACGTACACGCGGCGCTCGGTGCCAAGCGTGGCAACCAGCCCTTTGACCCACTTGCCCTCCGTGATGTCGTGCCAATGCACACGGCCTTCAATGTCCTGTTCGGCAAAGCTCTTGACCCACAGACGCACCGCTTTCGGTTGATAGGGGTCCCAGTTGCCGGCATGTATGGCATCAAGGTAAGCACACGCACCAAGCGGCAGCTTCCCAGCCTGCCTGGATCGGCGACCCCACGGCATGAGGGTGATGCCGTTTTTAGTGTGAACGGGGAGCTGTGCTGATTTGTTCGAAAAGAGTACCCGCATCTCGCGGCTGCCGAGGGTGTAATAGACGCCGACACACATCGCTAGATCGTCTGTCGGTGCCCATTGGGCTTCCACGCGGGGGAGATCACGTTCGGCATGTCACTGCGCTTGAGCAGTGACGCCGGTGCGAGGGTGAACTCGCCATAGCGCGCGTTGATTTTGTCCATGGCGGCGTTGAGGCGGGTCGTTTTCTCGTCACGCGTGATAAACAGATCGTCCTGGGTATTCGCCGGCTTGGGGTCGAGTGCCGTGACCTGGACCTGATGCGCGCCCCAGCCGGTCCAGTATTGGGCGAGATAAGTTTGGCACAGCCCGAAGATCTCGCGGCCATCTTCGGTTGGCTTCACGGTTTTGTATTTATGCGCGATATACCCGCCATCGCTCAGGAGACCGACAAAGAACGTCTGCGCTTCCATGCTGTGTTTACGCAAACGCGCGCCGAGTTTTTCCGCCATGTGCAAGAGATAGGTTGCAAGTACACGGCGGTCGCGTGTCGCAGGCGGCATGATCTTGCCGTGGCCCATGCTTTTCGGGGCCGGTATCGTGGTGTGGATCGGATCCGGATCGAGACCCTGTGCCATGAGCCAGATGCGCCGACCGAGATTGCCGAAGCGCTGCGCCAGCACACTGATGGGCAGGCGTTGCATGTCGCCGCAGGTATGAATGCCGCGTGCCGCCAGAAACCCGCCGATGCCTTGCTTGATCCCGCACAGGTCCGTTAACGGCACGTCGTGCAGTCGTTCGCGTGCTTCCCACGGTGGGATGACGGTGAAGCCGTTGGGTTTCTTGAGCTTCGCGGCGTACTTCGCGGTGGTCTTGTCGCCGGATACACCGACACTGCACAAAAGTCCCGATGCCTCGTACACCACCTCGCGGGCGCGTTTGCCGAGTTCGATGGGACTTCCGAAGACGTCCTGACAGGCCGTGAGATCGAGAAACGCTTCATCGACACTGAACACTTCAATGTCCGGTGTGACGGTCTGCAGTGCCTCCATGATCGACGTTGAAATTTCCGAGTAGCGTTCCGGGCGGGCGGGGCGTTGCACGAGTTCGGGGCATAAACGCCGGGCTTCTTTCAGGCGCATGCCGGTTTTGATGCCGTAATGCCGGGCTTCATACGATGAAGTAATGACACAGGTGCCGGTCAGGCCATTGGTGACCGCAATGGGGCGGCCCTGTAATTCCGGGAAGTCACGCTGCTCGATGGATGCAAAAAAGGCATTCATGTCCACCAGGGCGATGGCGCGGGACCAGGGGATAAAGCGATCTGAAGGCATGGCGGCCACGGCTGTCTGAAGCGAAGGACTGTATATTCATACAGCCATCCGAAAACCGGGGTCAATACTGTATGCCGGGGTCCGGCCGGGATGCCCCGTCCCGCAAGGACTTACGTGGCATCCCGCGCTAGACTCCGGGTCACCCGAGCCACGTTCCGGAGGTTCCACGCGCAATGTGCGGACGCTATACCGCCCGGTTTTCGGGCCAGGCCATGCTGCCTGATCCGTTCGCGGCGCTGGTCACGGAATTCGCCCCGCGCTACAACATCGCGCCGCAACAGCTTGCGCCCGTCATCCGGCTGCACGACGGTGTGCCACGGTTCGAGGATCTGCGTTGGGGCTTCCGGCCCGCGTGGATGAAAGACAAAAACAAAGGCCAGATCAATGCGCGGGCCGAAACCGTGTTTGAAAAACCGATGTTCAAGCATTCGGCCATCAACCGTCGCTGCCTGGTGTTGGCGAGCGGCTGGTACGAATGGCAGAAAACCAGCACCGGCAAACAGCCGTTTGTTTTTCATCGCCAGGATGATGCGCTGTTTGCGTTCGCCGGCATTTGGACCCGTTGGCACGATGAGGCGGACGTGACCGAAGACAGCTACGCGATTTTAACGACGGACGCCAATGCGCTCGCAGCCCGCATTCATAATCGTATGCCGGTTATTCTCGATGCCGATGCGTGCCTTGCCTGGCTGAACACGTCGGAGCCTTCACGGCTCAAGGAGCTGCTCGTCACGTATTCACACGATGATCTCGATGCCTATCCCGTCAGCACCTACGTCAACAGTCCCCGGCATGCCGGCCGCGAATGCCTGGAACCCATCACGCAATAATCCTTGTGTCGTGCGTATTCAGGTGAAAACCGTCACTCATTCCGTAGGGAGGCGAGCCAACTGGCTAACAGTCACTGAAGCAGAGAATTTAGGTTAGATACAAATATTCTTGCCAAATTTGTCAACCGTGTGTGCAATTCAACACACACCTCTAATTTTTAGTTTCGGACGGCTTTTGCAGCACTCCATCATCCAACAATTTGTCTACGCACTTATCAGCAGCGGACTCAATCAAGTCATCCCAACTCGCATGTGCGTTACCGTGTGATTGTCCAGTCGCGTACCAGGCGATTTTCTTATCAGCAATCGAATAGAGGGTAATCTCCAGATTTTCCCACGGTTTATGAACGCTGAAGCCTCCAAATGTCTGCGATGTTGCAGTTCCAGTCACAGTATTGCCGTAAGCGTGTGCTGTGCCAGTAGCATAGGTGGTAGGCGGTATGTAGGCAGAGGATGTTCCTGATCCTATTGGACGTATTGTTAACACTGCATCGACGTGCAATGCGGCAAGCTTTTTTGAAGTATCTTCGGCGCTGTATGTTTCACCTGGGAAAAAGACGCTGTTGGATTCTATGCATTTCGTAGTGGTATCACCAACAATATCTTCACAGAGTTCATTTTCAGCGTCTTTTCTGAGTTCCAGACTTCCGAAATACCCTACTGCAAGAATGGTCTCATAATGATGAGTCGTAATATCGGGATTCGCCTCTGACGTCATATCGGTGCTAGCGCACCCAGTAATTAGAAATAGAAGCGATATAAGAAGACTTAGAATCGATCTGTAGCCTGATTTCATGGCATCACGTCCATTTGATATAACAGCTAGAAGTCTAGTACCAATTGTATGTGTCCGCAAATCTATGGCCTGACATGCCCGAGTAGATTTCCAATGGCAACCTCTCATAATCACTCGGAGGTAGCACCTGAGTGCGGAACTACCAGGTGAATTAGTGCGAGTAGTGCCAGCAGGTTCTGCGTTGGGTCGCCCTGCTCACATCACGCAACGACTCGAATCTTGCCATCAGCCCGATGCCGATATTCCTTGCAATATCCTGCATCCCATTTTTTTGTTTCGGTGATTTTCTGCTGTGCCAGTCTCCTGGGTGAATGAATAGTCCCGGTTCCTAGCCGAGTCCCGGCCTTATCGTGTCAAGGTTTCCCTTCGGCGCTTCGCGACCTGTGACACTGGCCGGTCCCCGGCTTTTTCGGCCCCGTCATTCACCAGACGGAGACCGTCACATGAAATCGAAAATGAAGTCCACCGAAACCTTTGTTCGGGACGCGGAAGGCAATTACCGGATGAAGCGACCGGCTCAGGCCGAGGAAATCGTCAAACTCGCTGAATCGATCTTGCGCGAGCGGGTTGAGCGCGGCGAGCCGTTGACTGACCCCGTTGCCACCCGCCGCTGGCTGATCACCCGGCTGTCAGATCGGCCGCACGAAGTCTTTTGCATTATGTACTTGGACAATCGTCATCGCGTCGTCGCCTTCGAGGAACTGTTCCGCGGTACGATTGACGGTACCTCGGTCCATCCGCGCGAAGTCGTGAAGCAGTCACTCCAGCATAATGCCGCTGCAGTCATCTTCGTACACAATCACCCGTCTGGCGTACCCGAACCGTCTGATGCCGATCGTCGCCTGACCCGGCGCCTCAAGGAAGCGCTGGCCCTGGTCGATATACGGATACTCGATCATTTCGTCATCGGCGGTGTCGAGGCTGTTTCCTTCGCTGAAAGAGGCTTGCTTTAAGCAAGCCTTCCCAACGGGTATTACGGCCGAATTCCGCCGCCGGTGATCCGTCTCTCGTGGCGTGGATATTTGCCCGTTTGCGCCCTTATTGCCTGCGGCCCGGCAACGGCATATATTCATGACCCTGTGATCAGACACAGGATGATTGAAATCATAAATTCAGGACGTCCATCTAACGCCTATTAGCCAATGCAAATACCTTCACTTCAAAAATGAACGAAGTCGACTTATTCGAGTTGCGTAAACCTCAACACCTCTTCGCGGAGGTACAAAAGGCCATGGTTGAGTACAGCAGAGAGCCAAGCAGCCGTCTTTTGCTTTTTGTAGTGTTCGCTCTAAATCACTTACGCGAGTGGATAGCTGGCGCAGGGTATGAAATCCTAAAGGGCAAGTGTAGTTTCGGTCAGCTGCTTCTTCCTGAAGAGGAGTTTTACTTCCAGCTATGGGAGCTGAATGAATTTCGAATCGTCAATTCGCTTTGTAATCGTGGCAAGCACGTTGTATCTAAATGTGGCGGCACTACTTCGGTTACATCGGAGATGACTTGTAACAGCCCATGCAGCGACTCACTTGACCAAATCTACTATCGGATTGATGGTGTAGATTCCAGAGAGATATTCTTTCCAGTTATGCGCAAATATAATGACTGGTTCGCAAGCAATGGCTAACCCGTCGTTCAACCGGGCGGCCCCGTCACACGCACTTCAGTTAAACTCGGTGGGTGGCGTGTGGTGTCGGGTCCGCCGCTTAACTCTGCGTTAACGGAACGGAAGAGCCCAGGTGGCGACTGATCCCGAAAGAGAACTCTTTGCATCCATGGTGCTGAGCGCTGTCGGACGACAGGCTGAGCGCATAGCGTCCAGCGAAATCACTGGATTCCTTGCGATGGCAGGTCACACCTACGATCACGACTTGATGGTTGTTGGGCGTGCCGTGAACGGATGGACCAAGGGAATAGCCCCCAGTCAGCTCGGCACAGGTGCTGAAACCGACCGGTACGCTCGGTTTGTTCAGGAGAGCGTTAGCGGAAACGGCGCGTGTCCTATGCGTTGGGTTACGGATGGCTGGGGCGCAAGTCAAGGCTATAACACCAAGCGCTCGGCGTTCTGGCGATCTATCCGGAGCGTCGTCCAAGGCATTGGCATTGCGGATGTCGAGGCACCGGACTGGTCCTCGCACCTTATTTGGTCGAATCTCTACAAAATATCCCCCGCCGGGGGTGGTAATCCGAGTAACGTCTTGTGTGACATCCAGTTCTCAGGTTGCGCCGAGCTGCTAAACTTGGAATTCCGCACGTATCGTCCATCTCGCATCTTGTTCCTTACTGGTGCCGACTGGGCGGCTCCATTTCTCTCGACGTGCGAGCTTAAGGAAGGCGCTCAGTTCCGTTATGTAGAGCGGGTTGCGTTCTGTGACAACACACATTACGTAATCGCTGCCCATCCACAAGGCAAACCCGAAGAGGTGTGGACAAGTGAAGTCCTCACAGCATTCTACCGCTAACAACAATATGCAGCGGACGGCGCTATGCGCCGTCGCTGTAACCCACTACGAGGAAAATTCATGTCAAATAAAATAAGCCTGCCAAGCAATTGGGTATGTAACGGCACAGAATTGAAGCCAAAAACTGGAGCATCTTCATCCAATACTTGGGTTTTTTCTGGAAGGGAAATTAAGCCGAAAGTTAATGCTTCGTCCTCAAATACTTGGCTTTGGGATGGGAATGAACTAAAGCCGAAGGTCAGTGCCAGTTCGTCAAACACATGGGTGATTGAAGGGAATAAAGCAAAACCGAAGGTCAGTGCCAGTTCATCTAATACCTATGACACCAACGGACAGTCTGTATTAGTTATTGCAGGGCAGTTAATTCTTCGTCTCTGGTAATACACATTAAAGTGGGCATATGGATGCCGGAGATTGATTGATGGGTGTCACGAAAAATTTCGAAAATTGGGCGCTAGGTTATTCCGGGTGTGATGGCGGTGACATCGGAAGTCCATCAAAACCAAGTATCTGGGTATGTGGTATAGAGTGGGGCGGTGGTCATACGCCAGAGGCGTTAGTGACCCACATGGAAGATGATGTGAATTGTCCGCCAAGAGGTTATGCGGACTGGACAGAAAATCTTGCCTACATTTTTAATTGGCAAGTTGTGAAATTACTTTCAGTCATAAGCGGCGGTTCTGTTTCAGACTACAAAAAATTCGCAGAGACAGTTAAGCCATTTGTAGAAGGTAGCTCAGGCTACTTCAAAATGAATCTCTATCCCATAGGCTTTAAAGACACTAGCTACGCCAGATGGCACAATAATTTTTCAAATATCACAGGTTTTCAGAGTAAAACTGACTACCTTCGTTGGTGTCAGACGTACCGATTTCCTAAAGTTCGTAAATGGACAAGTTCGGCGGCTCCAAAGTTGATCTTGTGTCTTGGGAAGACTTATATTCAAGACTTTCGGGCGGCTTTCGCTAACGATAGCAGCAAGGTTATTCACGAAATTATCGATGAACGTGATTTGTACTGGTGCATCAATGATCAGGGATCAATCGTTGCGGTAATTCCATTTATGGTTAATCGAAATGGCTTAGTTAAGAATATTTCTATACATAAGTTCGGGGAGCGCATAACGCAGCTGCTCACAAGTGAGAGCACGCGGACACAGCAAAGCTGTACCAGTGTTTGAAGCGCTATACGTATCCACCAACATCGGAGGAAAAGTGGACGAACTCGAATATCTGGATGAATTTGATCTAGACATGTCAGAAGTGAAGGAACACTATGCGACGAGGAAGAGTGTCGCAAAGAAAGCACAGTCACTACTCCGTGCGGGCAAGGACGGGGCGTATGTCAACTTGGCGCTTGGGATCAGTGACCCAATTGGGAACTACAGCGCGAGTGAGCATCAACTGGGTCCACAAGTGCTGGCCAACAACCCGGTAGCGGCTATCATAAAATTGGCGCGTCGTTTCGCTTCTGGTGATCTAAATGTTTCGCACTTACCCAGGGTAATCTACGAGGCGAATCTATCTCATCTTAAGATTAGCATTGGTTCTGAAATGGCTTCGCTGCTCAGGCCAAGTTCGTACTGGGTTGGAAACGTTAGAACAATATATTGTCATCTCATTATCAAGCATCGAGGAGATCTGGATCGAGCAAACGAAGAGCTTGAACTTTACCGCATTGAGGACGCGAGTTCAGAGATGGCTTACAAAATATGGAGAGATATATATTTGTCCATGGAGCATAGCTTCGGTGTAATCGAGCGCATCGCTGCCGCTCGCGCTGGGGAACAAGGCGTCAAGGTGGGTAAACAGCGTTTTCTTTGGCTGGATGCTGTATGTAATTCAGTCTACGAGGCGTAGAGATACGCATAACAATTCGCTGCGGCCGACTGTCATCCTGCTAGGTGGGCCGGTGGCGGCTCTATACAGGCTATTCGCAGCAAGTGAATTATCCCTATCGGGAAACATATAGCCCGATTTCTTCTACGATTCGTCAGATTTTCCTCAAAGGGATAAATATTGCCTTTAGGGGCCTTATCGCCTATATTTTTCCTGAATGGGAAAAATTAAAGACACCCTCAACTTCCAGACCCCCGCCGATCTTGGGCAGGCCATCCGTGGTGCCCGGAAAAGGCAGGGGCTGACCCTGGTTAATTGCGCCGCTGCAAACGGCGTCAGTGTCCGCTTTTTGTCGGAATTGGAGCGGGGTAAGCCCGGCGCGTCGATTGGCGCTGCCCTGAAAATTGCCCGCTCCGTCGGTTTGCGCCTCTTCGTGGAAGACGCCAGCTGATGGCCGGCCGTCTCTGGGTATTTCTGTCCGACCGGCGGGTCGGGTTTCTTGATGAGCAAAACGGCCGACTGACGTTCACCTATGAGCCCGGGGTGACCACGCCCCTGTCGGTCAATCTTCCGGTCCGCGCTGAGCCCTATGAGGATGCCGAGTGCCGTCCGTTTTTCAGCAATCTGCTGCCCGAGGGTAGCTGGCGACAGGCTATCTGCCGCCAGCTACGCATTGATGAGAACAATGACTTTGCTCTGCTGAAGGCACTCGGTTCCGAGTGTGCCGGTGCGGTCACCCTGGAGGAGGATCCGGAATGGACGCCCACCAAAGCAGTATGTAAGTCGACGACCGAGGAAGATCTCCGCCGCTGGGTCCTGAACCCCGTGGCGCGGCCCAGCATAAAAACCACACCCGGTCTGCGTCTTTCCCTGGCCGGCGCGCAGGACAAACTACTGATCCACCTGGATCATGGGGTACCCTATCTCTGCGAAGGGGGCGCGCCCAGCAGCGTGATCCTCAAACCCGACATTCGGGATTTGCACAATGCGGTGGAGCTGAGCGCGTATAACGAACTCCTGAGTTCCACGCTGGCCCAAAAATGCGGACTCAATGCCGCGGAACCTTTCTGGTATGCCGCGGCCTACGCAGTGCATCGTTACGACCGAATAACCAGGGACGGAAAACAGATGCGGTTACACCAGGAAGACTTCGCACAGATCGCCGGCGTACCGGCGGCAAACAAATACGAAGAACACGGCGGTCCCGGCTGGAAGGCCAGCTTTGCAATCGTGGATGAACATACCGCCGTACCGGCCAAGGATCGGTTGGAGTTGCTGAACCGGCTTTTCTTCAATATTTGCCTGGGGAATAACGACGCACACGCCAAGAATTTTGCGCTGCTCCATGACCCGGACGGTGGGCGCCCCCGTCTTGCGCCCGCCTATGATCTGGTTTGCACCATGGTTTATCCGGCGCTTTCAAAAGACATGGCCATGAAAGTGGGTAGTCAATCCAGGCCAGATCTATTGAACCATGAAGCATGGGCGAGATTTGGTGATGACGCCGGGTTCAGCCCGGCGCCGCTCAAGAAACTAGGTGTCGAAATGGCGACGAATGTAAACACCGCTTTGACTGAGTTACAAAAGAATATCGAAAATACCAACCCCGGTGTACAGACCGATATCTATCCCAGTAGACGTCGAGCACAATTTTTTGCAGATTATTCTGCAGTTATAAGGAATAACTGCGGCGAATTGAGCCGCTCCTTGCGATAGATGAAACCAAATCATGACTAAACTGATCGGCATGTCTTTACAAATTAAAATCAATCAGGAATCCAAAGTCCCTGTAGCCATTAATTCATTCACAGTAATGGCACCACAGGGAACCGTGCTATCGACACCAGAGACGAAGCATGTCTGACGCATTCTTCGAACATCCGATTCTTAATTCCCCGTACGACTATCCCAGCCGGCACTGGGAGCTGGATGCTGCTGGCCAGCCTACCCAAAAAATACTGGATAGCCGCCGTCGCGCAGATTTCGTAACCCCAATCCCTAAGCCGCGCAAACAGAAAGGGAAGGCCGACCAGGGTGATTTGATATTCGACGAAGGAAAAGGGCTTTCGTCAGAAGCGCAGCAGTACGATCACACCGCAATCATCAATTCGGTCCGCCAGCAAGTAGATCAGTGGAGACAGATTCCCGATTCGGCCAATTGGCACGTCACACCAGAAACCGCGCGTCTGCTACAGCACTGGCGTACTCACAACTTCAGCAATTTCCGCCCGTTCTTTTGCCAGGTCGAAGCAGCGGAAACCGCCATCTGGTTGACGGAGGTCGCTCCCCAACTTGGAAAGGGCGCGCAGAACATACTTGAACACCTGGCTCGTGCCAATAATGAGGCTAACCCGGAGCTTTCCCGCCTTGCACTGAAGCTGGCGACCGGCGCGGGTAAGACTACGGTCATGGCTATGTTGATTGCCTGGCAGACCATCAATGCCGTGCGTCGTCCGACCAGCTATCGTTTCAGCCGTGGATTCCTCATCGTTTCACCCGGCATCACCATTCGTGATCGTCTGCGGGTATTGCAGCCCAATGACCCGGACAGCTATTACCAGAGCCGCGAACTGGTGCCGACTGAAATGATGGGCGATCTGGAGCGTGCCAAGATCGTTATCACGAATTACCACGCATTCAAACTCCGCGAGCGTATGGAAGTTTCTGCTGGCGGTCGACGGCTTTTGCAGGGCAGGGGCGGCGCGGCGCTGAATACCCAGGAAACTGAAGGACAGATGATCCAGCGCGTTATGCCTGATCTCATGGGGATGAAGAATATTCTGGTCATCAACGACGAGGCCCACCACTGTTATCGTGAGAAAGCCGACGCTGACGACGTAGATGAATTGAAAGGCGAAGACAAACAGGAAGCGAAAGACAACAACGAAGCTGCACGGCTGTGGATTACGGGCCTGGAGGCGGTGAAGCGGCAGATCGGCGTTCCCCGTGTAATTGATCTATCTGCCACGCCGTTCTTTTTGCGTGGCTCAGGGTATGCCGAGGGTACGTTGTTTCCTTGGACGATGAGTGATTTTTCACTGATGGATGCCATCGAATGCGGCATCGTCAAATTGCCCCGCGTACCCGTAGCAGACAACATACCCGGCGGCGAAATGCCGAAGTTCCGCGAGTTGTGGAAGCATATCGGCAGCAAGATGCCGAAGAAGGGGCGTGGCAAGTCCAACGCATTAGACCCGCTTAATTTGCCGGTAGAGCTGCAAACTGCACTCGAAGCGCTGTATGGCCATTACGCAAAGACCTTCGAATTATGGAAGCAGGCCAAAATCCAGGTACCACCGTGTTTCATCATCGTTTGCCAGAACACGGCTATCTCCAAATTGATTTACGACTACATCTCGGGATTTCATCGCGAGAACGACGATTGTAGTACCACGCCGGTACCCGGCAGACTGCCGCTTTTCCGTAATTTCGATGATGAAGGGAATCCCATTCCGAGACCCCGCACGCTACTTATCGACAGCGAGCAGTTGGAATCAGGCGATGCGCTGGATACGGATTTCCGCAGCATGGCCACCGACGAGATTGACCGCTTCCGTCGCGAGATTATCGAACGCAGCAACAACCCGCGTGCGGCGGACAGTATTTCCGATCAGGACTTGTTGCGCGAAGTGATGAACACCGTCGGTAAGCGTGACCGTCTTGGCGAATCCATCCGTTGTGTGGTCTCGGTTTCCATGCTCACTGAAGGCTGGGACGCCAGCACCGTGACCCATGTTCTCGGCGTGCGCGCATTCGGTACCCAGCTCCTTTGTGAACAGGTCATTGGCCGTGCCCTGCGTCGCCAGTCCTATGAACTGAATCAAGAAGGATTATTTGACGTGGAATATGCCGATGTCCTCGGCGTTCCCTTCGACTTCACAGCCAAGCCCGTCATTGCACCGCCGCAACCGCCGCGCGAAACCGTACAGGTCCGCGCCGTGCGTCCCGAGCGGGATGCATTGGAAATTCGCTTTCCGCGAGTGCTCGGCTATCGGGTAGAACTCCCAGAAGATCGGCTGAGCGCTGAATTCAACGAGGATTCAAAGTTGGAACTCACCCCAATGATGGTGGGTCCGTCCATCACCCGAAACGCCGGCATTATCGGTGAGGGCGTGGACCTCAGTCTTGTCCATACCCGCGAACTGCGCACCTCCACATTGCTGTACCAGCTGACCCAGCGCCTGCTCTATACCAAATGGCGTGATCCGAATCAGGAGCCCCGGCTCAATCTGTTTGGTCAGCTCAAGCGCATCACCCGGGAATGGCTGGAAACCTGTCTGGAATGCAAGGGCGGTACCTATCCGGCGCAGTTGATGTATCAGGAACTGGCGGATATGGCCTGCAACAAGATCACTGCAGCCATCACCCGCGCAGAAATGGGTCGGCGCCAGGTCAAGGCCATGCTTGATCCCTATAACGCCACGGGCTCCACCCGTCATGTCAATTTCACCACCTCACGCACCGAGCGCTGGGAAACCGATGCCCGTCGCTGCCAAGTCAATTGGGCCATTCTGGACAGCAACTGGGAAGGCGAGTTTTGTCGCGTGGTGGAATCGCACCCGCGCGTCCGGTCTTACGTGAAGAATCGCAATCTGGGGCTGGAAGTACCCTACCGGTACGGTTCCAAAAACCGGACCTATATCCCTGACTACATCGTCCGCGTGGACGATGGGCATGGTGATGATGACCTGCTGAATCTCATCGTGGAAATCAAGGGCTACCGCGGCGAAGATGCCAAGGAAAAGAAATCCACCATGGAAACCTATTGGGTACCCGGCGTGAATCACCTCGGCAGCTATGGCCGTTGGGCATTCGTGGAACTCACGGATGTGTACACCATGCAGCAGGATTTCGCCAACAAACTTGAAACCGAATTTGGAAAGTTAATCGACGCCGCCGTCTCTGCATCGGCAGCAACAAAGGATTCCTGAAATGGCCAAGAAACCCAAAGCCCCAAAGCAGATTGCCAACCTCAAGCACACCGAAGCCAAACGCCGGAATATTCCCACGGCTGAATATCAGTCGGTAATGCAGAAGGAAGAGCAGGCGCCGGTAAAAGTGTCGTACCCGCGTGGCAGCAAGGGGCTGGAAGCAGAAAAGCAGGCACGTAATCGCGATCTCGATCCGCAATTGGTGTGGCGTGGCAAGGATCAACAGGACTGGTCCGATCTCGTAGTCAATGCGCCGCCGTTGTACATCCAGGAAAAGATCAAACCCAAAGCGCTGATAGATGACTTGTTGCGCGAGACACGAGCAGACGCACAGCAGCAGGCTGGCACCATGGGCGATATGTTCGGTGACTTCAATGGTCTCCCCGAAGGTGCCGACAAGACAGATTTCTATCACTACGACGGCAACTGGCAGAATCGCATGATCCTCGGTGATTCGCTGCAGGTCATGGCCAGTCTGGCGGAGCGGGAAGGCTTGCGCGGCAAGGTGCAGTGCATCTACTTCGATCCGCCCTATGGCATCAAATTCAACTCCAACTTTCAGTGGTCCACTACCAGTCGCGATGTCAAGGACGGCAACGCTGAACACATCACCCGCGAACCGGAACAGGTCAAAGCCTTCCGCGATACGTGGCGCGACGGCATCCATTCCTACCTGACGTATCTGCGCGACCGGTTGACCGTGGCGCGCGATCTGCTCACCGAGTCGGGGTCGATCTTTGTGCAGATCGGAGATGAGAACGTGCATTTGGTACGCGGGCTTCTCGACGAAGTATTTGGTTCATCGAACTTTGGTTCACTAATAACGTTCATTAAAACAAGTGGACAAACAGACAATTTGATGGCGTCAGTTTCCGATTACGTACTTTGGTACGCGAAGGACATACAGGCAGTTAAATATCGGCAACCTTGGATTGTCCGTTCGCTAGTCGAAGCTACGGACGGCGCGTATAGCCGTGTTGAACTACCTGACGGCAAAAGACGCGGATTGTCGAAGTCCGAGCGTGAAGATCCTTCGACGATGCCGCTTGGTGCCAAGGCGTATCGATATCAAATTCTCACCAGCCAAAGCCCAGGCACCCGTTATCCCGTTGAATTTGAAGGGGTACGTATATATCCGAGCACCGGATATTGGAAGACGCAGGAAAGCTCAATGCCAAAGTTGGCGCGAGCCGGAAGACTTGAGGCGACAGGAAAGACGTTGAGTTACGTCAGATACGCAGGAGATTTTCCAGTTAAGCCAGTCTCTAACTTTTGGGATGACACGGGCTGGTCACTCGGAGCAGATAAGACATATGTGGTTCAAACAGGTACAAAAATTATTGAGCGCTGTGTTTTGATGGCAACAGATCCGGGCGATCTCGTCCTCGATCCAACTTGCGGCTCTGGCACCACAGCCTACGTTGCCGAACAATGGGGGCGCCGCTGGATCACGCTTGATACGTCTCGCGTGGCGCTGGCGTTGGCCCGTGCTCGCATTATGGGTGCTCGCTATCCCTATTATTTGTTGGCTGATTCGCCGGAAGGTCAACGCAAGGAAGCCGAAGTGACCTACAGCGTGCCATCGCCACAGCCGACCTATGGCAATATTACTCACGGTTTTGTATATGAACGTGTGCCGCACATTACACTGAAATCCATCGCCAACAACGCCGAGATCGACGTGATCTGGGATAAGTACCAGGCGACGCTGGAACCGCTGCGCGAAAAGCTCAACAAGGCATCTGGCAATAAGTGGGAAGAATGGGAAATTCCACGTGAGGTTGATGCCAAGTGGCCGGACGCAGCGAAGAAGCTGCACGCGGAATGGTGGCAGCAGCGTATTGCCCGTCAGAAAGAAATCGATGCGTCTATCGCTGCCAAGGCGGAATTTGAAAATCTCTACGACAGACCCTACGAAGACAATAAGAAAGTCCGTGTGGCCGGTCCTTTCACAGTAGAAAGTCTGTCCCCGCACCGCGTACTGGGCGTTGACGAAAATGACGAACTGATTGACAGCATGAGTGAGGACAAAGCGGGATACGGCGACGAACGCGACTTCGTGCAGATGATTCTGGAAAACCTCAAATCTGCCGGCGTCCAGCAGGCCCACAAGGAAGACAAGATCAACTTTACCTCGCTCACTCCCTGGCCCGGCGAACTGGTCTGTGCCGAAGGCCGTTATATGGAAGGGAGCAAAGAAAAGCGCGCTGGCATTTTTGTTGGCCCGGAATTCGGGACCGTGTCTCGCCCCGATCTTGTCGCCGCTGCCCGCGAAGCCGGCGATGCCGATTTCGACGTACTCATCGCCTGCGCCTTCAACTATGACGCCATGTCCTCAGAGTTCGACAAACTCGGCCGTATCCCCGTGCTGAAAGCCCGCATGAACGCGGATCTGCACATGGCCGAAGACCTCAAAAATACCGGCAAAGGCAACCTGTTCGTCATCTTCGGCGAACCCGACATCGACATCCTCAAAGCCGATGGCGGCCAGATACAGGTCAAGGTCAATGGCGTCGACGTATTCCACCCCAACACTGGTATAGTCGATTCCGATGGTCCCGAAGGCATCGCTTGCTGGTTTATTGATACCGATTACAACGAAGAAAGCTTCTTTGTCCGCCAGGCCTACTTCCTCGGCGCCAACGATCCCTACAAAGCACTGAAAACGACCTTAAAGGCTGAAATCAACGAAGAAGCTTGGGCTACGCTCAATAGCGATACCTCGCGGCCTTTCGACAAACCAAAATCTGGCCGAATTGCAGTCAAAGTCATAAATCACCTCGGCGATGAGGTGATGAAGGTATTTCGGGTTTAACTGTTACAAGGAATGTTGATATGAAAATAACACCGGCATCTCTCACCCTGAACCAGTTACTAAGTGCTCCCAATGAGCAGTACATAATTCCAGCATATCAACGTCGCTATTCATGGCACGAAAAGCAGGTATACGAACTTATTGATGATGTAGAGTTGTTAGAAGGGGCAGACTCCCACCTTTTAGGAAGCATTGTTTGCTTATCAAGAGTCCATGTGGCTGGATTGAATCAACTGGAACTAGTTGATGGCCAACAAAGACTTACGACCGTGTCGATATTATTTGAATGTATCAGAAAGAGGTTGGAAAAAACAAAAAAAGAGCTTGCATCGGAAATTGCTAGGCTTTTGAGCGCAAGCACAATCGATGGAAAACAACAATTAAAAATCCAATTGGATTCCATGGATGCAAGTGAATTTGAACGCCTAATGCAATCTAGGGATAAGGGCGACTTCAAAAATGGAGAGTTAAGACATGCATTTCGATTGCTTCGGGACTGGGTGGACGAATGTTCAATAGACGATTTAACGCAATTTCTTTACAGACTACAAAATCAAGTATTTATTGTTAGACTTGATGTGGATCACGCTAAAGATGCTTTTAAGCTATTTGAAACTATTAATAACAGAGGACTAAGTCTCAGTCCGACAGATATTATTAAAAACTTCTTATTGGGAAATGCGGCAAGGCTAGGCGAAGAAACCTTGATGAATGCGCGAGAAGCCTGGACAAAATTGACTCAATTACTAGACGAAACAAATTCAGACGCGTTTTTTCGTTACTTCTTAACTGCACACTTGAAGCGTAGAGTGACCGCGTCTTCAGTAGTGGAAAATTTCAAAATATTATTCATGCATGTTGTCACTGAAGCGGAAGGATTACCAGAACGACAATATTATGTCGAAGATTCACCCGGCGTGGATGGCGATGATAATGGCGACGACACTGAAGGTGATAATGTTGATGATGAAGATGAAGATGAAGATGCCTTTATGAACACTACTGGCAAGAAGAGCTTTAGCGACTTCTTGGGCCAAATGACATCCAGCGCACGTATCTATGGCCAATTAGTACTGGCAAAAACCGGAAAAGCCAAGATCGATAGACATCTTCGCCAACTCAACATGATCAAAGCAGCTCAAACATATGGATATCTAATGCACCTCAGTGTTGGTGGGTGCAACGATAAAGATTTCATCAATATACTTGAGTTAACAGAAGCCTTCCTTCTACGTCGTCACATATGCAAAGAGCGTGCAAATGAAACAGAGCAATTATTCGCAAAGTTGTGTGCTGTAGATCCGAAGAGTCCGGTAGCTAAGACGCAGCAGGAATATAGAAAAGCCACACCCCCTGATTCAAAATTTAGACAGGAATTTGCTAATGCTAAATTTACGGCGAATATCATAGATAGGGCACGATATTGTTTGGAAGCAATAGAGCTTCATCTCCGGAGTAAACATGGTGAGCTTCAAGTTCTTGGGTCAGATTCGGTGCACGTAGAGCATATAATTCCGCAAAAGATAATTACTAAGAAGGCTAAAGATGAATTTGGGGATTGGGTGACATATTTGGGAGATGCGGCGGAGGAATTACACGCGGACTATGTGTCTAGGATCGGTAATTTAACCTTATTCGCAGGTTCGCTGAATATTGCTGCTTCAAACAGCCCGTTTGGAAAGAAAAAGAAAGCATATAAAAAATCGGCGATTTTAATTACTCAAGAACTGGGAGCCATGTCGAACTTCAGATTTGACCAAGTAATAAGCCGGTCAACTAGGTTTGCAGATATGGCGTTAGAGATTTGGCCATCAGCATAGGCAAGCAGTGCGACGTGCGGGAAAAAGGGGTGCTACCCTTTTAATCTCATTATAACGACGGTAGGAGCGGTCGCAGATAGAGTTAAGGTAGTATTGGGCGCGTAGAAAACTTCACTGCGCTGATACGGATGGATAGTAGACTTAGTATGGATCGAATTGTGTTGTAAGGGTAACAGAAAGGGAGAAGGATATGCATCCTGTGTTTGAGCACGATAGGGAGCATCCGACAGGATGCAGTTTCGCCGAATTTCAGGTGAGGTTTACTGATATCTGCCAAGAGCATCGTGACCACAAGAGGGCGATGCTCTTTGCGTTCATTCTCCATGACATGAGGCACCCCTATCAAAGCAAAGTGCTTCATGACAAATACTATTGGGCCGCTCTTGATCAAATTTCGGGAAATCGGCTGACTGTATTCTCTTTCATACCCCATAGACGGCCGCCGATGCGAAGAGCGCCGAAGACCACTGTGATTCAATTCATGACGAGTATTGATCTCTCGCCAGGCGATGATCCATATACTGCCTTCAATGAAACGTTTAATCTCCACAACGTAGGGCCACTGCCAGGTATGGTGTTTTTCCAAGTACATAATAGTGAAGTTATAGATAGCATCTTCGTGCCGCTGATAGCAAATGGTGAAGAGGCCGCTTTTAATGAGATTGAGCAGGTGATTAAGACTGTGCTACAGAGTATCTCCGGCGTATTGGATGAAAATTATAAAAATAGCCGTGAGATTTTCAATTTGGCAGAGAGCGCACTTAATGACGATATGTTATATGGGGCTATAAGCAGAGGTCTTAAGGGTGTTATGAAAGTAAAGGACTTCTTGTCGCTATTCAGTTTTGCGTCCTAGATGACGCTAAGTTTGCATAATAGTGCGTAATAGGGGTCGTTAAGAGTAGCGAGCGACCGACGGAATTTGAATGGCTTTTAAAGAGGGACTGATTGAATTGAATCCACTGGCTATTTTGCGACATCTACGACGGACTGACTTATATACCTAAAAAATGCAGTTTTATGACAGCGGTATTCCCGCCATAAAAGGCTATTTCTTTTTCCGCTTGGGCTGCTTCTTAGGCTGGGGCTTGGTAGCAAGCATCCGCATCAAGACGGCATCTTCCTCGGAGACTTTCTTGCGCTTTTTCATCCTGCTCCCGGCAGCCCCAAACCAAGTTGTTGCGCTATTGGGGGCGTACAAATTTTCAGATCGTGCCCAGCGACATTACCCGTTAAAGGCAATAACCCGAGCGAATTATATTTGGAGTCATTATTTTGGTCGAAGGTATGAAACTCATCAGCCCGATAAAGTATCGCTGTAGCAAGATGAAGAGAATCCGGTACCGTTAAAGTCTTGCCGCCAAATTCTCCCTTGCGTACGAGATAATAGTTCCGCATGTCTCGCGCAAGTTTCGCAACCCTTATATCAACCGAGATTTTGGAAAAATTGGGTCGCTGCATTACCTCTTCTAATAGTGTATCTGTGCCAGCCGGAGTTTTAATTACAGTTATCTCTGTAATCGTTAGGACAGATGTCATTAAATGGATTTCTCGTTTCTTGAATTTGTTCAAACAATCCAAGATTGCATCCATTTCTCCAGGTTTACGCGTGGTCTCATTCTTAAGCCACGCTACAAAAATACAAGTATCCCAATAGTAATGTGGGTTAGTTCCAGCCATTGCGGAACTCCCTTATGAATTGCTCGGAAGATAGGTCGCCAGTTGCGTCAGGCGCTATTCCCCTCAAGTCATTAAAATCTGGCAATTCGGACTCTAAACTGTAAATCTCTACATCCGTTGCATCAACATGGTAAGGGAAAGCGATTGTTTTCCTATACTTCATTAGGCCACTAACGGCAACGCGCCGTTTTACAGCGCCAAGGGCTTTTTCTTCTAAATCCTGTCGGAAATAGCATGTAACGCTACGCGGCCCAACGTCGGGATATATTGTGAAGACGTTCGCGGCAGCATGTACATTAATCTTTTCTAGCATCCCCTCAATGGTCCCGAAGCATGTTTCATATTCGGATAGATGAAGATCAATACGTTTAGAAAATGCCTCAGTTAAGCCAAATTCACTGTCATTTACGTTCAAGGATAAATTGCGAATTTCTATACCAATTGGGGAAGTTAATCCCTTGAGATCTTCAAGCAACGCGTAATCAATATCCTCGGGAATATTGCCCGTTTCAATGCTCTGTATCGTTTGGCTCAATTTTGTAAATAGCTGCGTCCGCACATCTTGGCGGTTGGGGTAAGTGCGGGCTTCTATCACTACGGTAGCCGGACTCTCTTTTTTCAGTCCGACAACAGCAAAATAACTGTGGTGAGTACCATCTACCATCGCGCTATCCAGCCTGCTCAACACACTTTGAAGTTTTTGCAATTCCTTTAGGAAAGAGTCGAACCTGACGTTTCCATCCTTTTCCATTCCCTCAACCACTAAAATAATTTTGTGGTCTGCCATGATTTTCTGCTCCGTAAATGCCCAGTGTTTTAACCGGGCGTTGACGAGTCCCGGTACTGCAATCTCTTACCCCCTATACCAATCAGTGCCGCATCAGCCCGTTCGGAATCAGTAACCTTCCGATGGTTATAGCGAAAATCAAACTCATTCATATAGCGGACCATGTGCTGCTCCCCTACATGATGATAAGTCCCTACCAAGCTGCGCTTCACCAAGGCAAAGAAGCTTTCTACAGTATTGGTGGTAGCAAGGCCGCGCACATATTCATACTGACTGTGATCAACTTTCTCATGGCTGGCGAAATGTCTACCCGTGACTTTATACATAGGGGCTTCATCAGTCATGAGGTGAGCGGACTTATCAATGTGGGTGGTTAGCTTGTCGCGTAGAACTAAGCCCGTAACCTTTTCCACATGGAAACTGCGCACATTCCCGCCACGATCCACTAGAGAAACAATTTTCATTTTATGGTGCCCGCTAGTGAGCTTCTTGTTGCGACGCTTCTGATCCTCTAGGGCTTTCTTGGACGTACCGAAATAGGTTTCATCCGCATCCACAATACCCCCTCCGCTGCCTAATTTGTCAAAGCCCATGGGACGCATGGCCTCACGGACACGGTGACACATGAACCATGCGGTCTTATAAGTTACACCCACCATGCGCTCTATCTGCTTGGCGCTAATGCTCTTCTTGCTGGCGCACATGAGATGAGTCACCAAGAGCCACTTATTCAGGGGCACCTTGGAACGCTCAAAGACAGTCCCTACAGTCACGGTGAACTGGGTACGGCAGTCTCCACAAAAGTAGAGCCCCGGACGGGTCGCCTTACCCTGTAATAGGACGTTGCGCTCAGTACCCCCGCAATGAGGGCATTCAGCACCATTGGGCCATCGTAGGGCCTCTAGTTGCTTACGGGCGGCTTCCTCATCATGGAAGCGGGCTTCGGGAAGGATGCTCTTAGCCATGAGGATTCTCCTGTATGGCTAAATTGTGGCCTTTTGAACTGCGTTTGTCAAGTATATAAGTCCGACGACAGATGAACATCGCTGCAGTTTTAGAGCGCTGCTTGATTCTTAAACAATCTGTGCCATAGCTACGCCATAGTGCGGATGCACTTCGGTGCATTCCAGTTCATTACAGTGCAAAGTGATCTTTAAGGAATTCATGCACTTGCGTGCATCGAGTTGCAGGGAAATGCAGCGTTCAGCCTTTTTGAGTCCCGCGCGTCTACCAGTTCCGCCATCCGGGCAGGGGAGCTGAGCCTGGAAAAGGCGTAAATTATATCAG
>Ga0307372_10003837_pt1 | contig 23679 bp, 28 predicted proteins | sample OX1MG_FD_202533 | JGI IMG/M metagenome (GOLD analysis project Ga0307372, IMG submission 202533) | Soil microbial communities from Risofladan, Vaasa, Finland - OX-1 | ecosystem: Environmental > Terrestrial > Soil > Coastal area > Acid sulfate soil | place: Finland: Risofladan, Vaasa | collected...
TTCAAATTATATCGTATGCTTGGATGCATAAATCTTGCGTTTCCTACGGAGGGATTTCCATGGGAAAGAATTATATTCAATTTAGTATCAGGTCCTAGCGGTTTTCCTATCTCATCAAAATGCATTCTAGCTCCGTTTTCTAAAAGGCATAATTCGCTGTTGCCTGTTGAATAACCCAAAAGGGAAGTTGACCATCCGCCACGACCAACACGGGTTATTGAAGATTCAGTTGGATTTGATTCAATTGTGTTCATTTGAGCGAATATTATATCATTAATCTATTATTTTTAGGCATAAGCAGCATTTTTACTATTCCTTTTTAGTAATATATAAGCGTTAGTAGGACAAAGAAAAAATATTTAAAATAATTTCTTGAAACATATATTTTATTATAAAGATAAACAATTTCTATAAAAATTTATACTTAAACCATTTTTGTTTTCCTTTATTTACCTTTTCATTTATTTTCCTTTTTAGTCCTAAATCTCTGTAATCTAATGAGATGAGAACTTTTCTCCTGTGGGTCAATCTCAAAGGTTATATAGGTACGAATATCGTCCCACATGGTGTACATACGATTTTTACTGTGGATATCAGCTTCAAAAAAGTTTAGAAAAGGTTCGAGCCGATTTTTTTTAATATAGTATAGCCTCATCTCAGGTGCGAGTCCCTACAAGGGCAACAAACGTGCTATTTAGAATAACAGCTTTTTAAAACCAAATTCAAATTTTTAACCTCAGAGGAGATTTAAACAAAAAGAGAGTTTTAATCAAAAAATTTAGATATTGCCGAAACAACTTTGTAGTTATTAAATTATTTTTGAAAGATGAAGTAGCCACAGAAATAGTCCAACTGAAATAACCCAAAAACCTAGACCTATTGGAGATCTCCAACTGTATTTATAATTCTCAGAGTATTTAAATTTTTCGTTTTCAATTTGCTGCGTCATTTTATATCTTATCTTATCTTTAAATTATAGCATTGATATTTAAATAAATCAAAATCAATTCATTTATCCTTCTCCTTAAATCTGTATAGAATAATGAGGTGAGAACTTTTCTCCCGTGGGTCAATCTCTGAGGTGATATAGGTACGAATATTGTCCCACATGGAGTACTGATATCCTATAACATTGCGTTTTAGCCTCATTTTTGCTATTATGTTCTCCACTATGGTAGAAAACTCGCGCAGACAAGTTACTATCGGCACAGAGCTTAGCAGACTTGGATTAGATGGTACAGTTACACAAGCAAGTAAAGGCTTTGGAGTTTGGCTTAAAGAGGCAGAACAAAATTTAGGAGGAATTAAACTTGAGTGGACTTCGTCTGTTGCGGCATTAGCAAGGAGGAGAAGAAAAGTACGATTTACTGATGCGGGTTGTGGAAATGGCAATGCTGCAATTCCTTTTATTCGAGAATTTGCTAAACATGGATACAGTGTAGAGGCTCGGTTAATTGATTTGCAATCTACTGCAATTACAGAAGCCAGAAATAACATATCCCAAGCAAATCTTCCAGAGTCCGTTCTTGTAAGTTTACAAGTTGGTGATGTTACCGATTTACCTGTTCCTGACGCATCTCAAGATGGGATAGTTTCTGAAAGTGTTTTGGGTTGGTTGGGAGAAAAAGAGAATATTGATGCAGCTTTGCGTAATGTTGTACGTGCTTTGGTTCCTGGCGGTTATCTTTACATGAATGTAATGACACCTTATAACAGATCATGTTTAGTAAATATTGGGAATAAAAACACCGAAGAACGTCTGAGTGAAGTACAGGAGGTTCTCCATGACCATCCAGATGAGCCTTACCTATTCCAAAGTCCGAAATATACAGATGAACTAGGTCAGTCAAGACCTGTCATGTATTTAACTGAGCTTGCTCTTTCCAGAATGCTTGTTTCCGCAGGATTAACAGTAGTTAAAAGTGAGTATGTTAGAAATAAGAGACTTTCAAATGGACTATATGATATAGATCCAATTACCGGTGCAGATAAATTCCCTGAGAATCTATCTCTTATTGCAAGAAAAACCCAGCTGTAAGTAGACGTTTTACAAAAAATTTAGCAATTAGATATATGATGTAACTGTTGATAAGTCTCAACAAATGAGTTCAAAAGGGTTCGATAATCCTCAACACAGGTGTACACAATATTTTTATTAAAAATTAGACACGCTATGTCAAGACCCGAGATCTTCTAGGATACGACCCCATGAAATGGGTAGTGCCCTTGTGGTATGACATTTTCTGTTATCCTCTGTAATTCTCACCGGTTCTAAGCATCCCGTACACAATACAAGCAGTTCTCTTCATCAAGCATTTGAGTGCATGCTTTTTTGTCTTTCCTTCTTTCACCTTTTTATCAAAGTATTCTTTTGCTTTAGGATTCCATCGAAGCTGCACCATTGCTGCCAAGTAAAAGGTATGGTTGAGTTTTCTATTACCGCCTTTGTTTTTAATATGTCTTTTCGTTCTCCCGGAACTTTTCTCTTTCGGTGCAATACCTGCATATTGGATAAAACTATCAAGGCTTGTAAAGCGTTCTATCCCTCCAGAATGCGCAACAATCTTCGCAGCAAAAACAGTGCTCATGCCCTTCATGTTTGTTAAATTTTCTCCTTGGTTTTTGAGTAATATATCTAACTGTTCCTTGCATGCTTTCTGTGTTTTCCGTATGTTTTTGAGCTGTTTCTCAAGTTCCGTGACCATTATTCCGAGTGTCTTTTTTTCTAATCGGTCAAGGCTTAATCCACGTTCTCGTCGTAACTGATGCAGCTGGTTTTGCAGAGATACTCCCTGTGCAGTGGTTTGTTCATAGAACCACACGGTCTTTTTTAAACACAGCATAAATGGAGACAAATCTTTCGTTGTTAACTTCGGTAACTCGGAAAGCTTCTTTGTCAGTACTTCAGCGATAGCTTTCGCATCGGCAGGATCAGATTTATCCTGCTTTGTTCCAAAACTCCTTCTGTGTTTGGTATACAAAGGATTCACCTCATAAATATTCTGGTATGTTTTTAGCAGTAAAGCAACTAATGCGTGTCTGCTATTTCCTCCTCCTTCAATACCCACAAATATATGCTCAGCTTGTTTTTCAATAGTTGGCAACCAATAAAGAAATTGATTAATTCCTTCTCTGGTATTGTCAAAGGTCAGCATTCCTTTTTGTTCTTCAAATCTATTCATTGCCAATGCAGTATGGGTTGTCGGGTGAGCGTCAATACCAATGAATAATGCTTCGTTAAGGTTCATAGGTTCTTCATTCATTTTCTTCACCCCCTCTCTTGCCAAATATGGCTAATGCGTTATACTAGACGTAAAGCGACATGCTTCTGTAGATAGGCATCTCTCCAAAGGAGGTGCAACACGCTATTAAGCGAGTCTTTACGTCAAAAAGAATTCGGGTGGGTGGAAGTCTAAATTGGATCGTATCCGGTAGGGTCTACTCCCGGTCGATAGCCTCAGGCAGTCCAATCCCGCCCGCGTTCTTTTAGTATATGAAATTTGTATCCCCTCCGTTTACTACAGGTAGAGAATACTAAGAAGATAGTAATACAGAAGCCTCATTTTTTTAAGTTGTTTTTAACGTTTGATATAGTAATAAAAACTACCCTCAAAAATAGGTTCGAGTCCCTTATTGGTTATTAAAGACTGTGTCCTAGCAATCATATTTTCTTGACAATGTAACGCATTGTGTTACAATAAATATGTGATTTTTATTCGTAGACTGATTTGGGACTCTTGGAATATATCTCATATAGCACGCCATAAAATAATCCCTGATGAAGTCGAAGCAGTTTGTCATAACGAACCATTAGTCCTTCGAGGGCAACAAAAAAATCGTTTATTGATTATTGGACAAACAAAAGAAAAGCGAATGGTGACAATTGTGTTGGAATCAAAAGGTAAAGGATTATACTATCCGATTACTGCTTATCCATCAGACACTCGTGATATTGCATTATATAAACGACTACGAGGAGGTGAAGACGATGAATAAAATAAGTAAAATACCAAATTTTAAAAATAAAGAAGAAGAATCAAAGTTTTGGGAAACACATAGTGTTAGTGAGTTTTTAGATGAATTTAAGCCTGTTAAAGCTAAATTTGCTAAAAAACTTTCAGAAGGGATTACAATTCGATTTGATGAATCTACCTTAATTAAAATTCGTGAGATTGCTCATGAGAAAGGGATTGGACCAACTACTCTTGCAAGAATGTGGATTTTAGAAAATTTAAAACAACAAGTATATAAATAAGATTTTAGGAATATTTCTGTTTAAAGTAATTTATAGCTAAAAATAAGACGCTTTTTTCTTGAGAACAAATGGAGATTAGTAAATAGGTTCGAACATCGTTCCACATGGGGTACATCGAGGCTAAAAATATATATTTTTCATTAAATCTTCAAAAATTGTGCTTAAAAAGGTTCGAGTCCCTTTGTCCCTGCTGACGAACTTTTAGCTTCATTTTTCTATTCGAACCGTATCAAAATATAGCCTCGACGGCGGAAGGACTCGAACCTTTTTCCAATTTTTTCAATAAATTTAATATCCTTCAAATTCTTCAATTTGTATTTCTTTTTCTTTAATAGCAAGTGAAGATAATAAGTTTTTTGTGCTACTGATCATTCCAGGTGATCCAGCAACATAACTTATTCTATTTGAAGTATCTGGAACAAGTTTTTGTAATTTTTCTTTCGTTAATCTTCCTTCTTTTCCAGTTATCAAATATTGAATTTTTAGTGAAGGTAAAGCGTTTTCCCACTCCTGAAATTCTTTCTGAAACGGAAAATCTTCATTATGATTAAGATAAACAAGAACTATATTCATTTGTCTGTTGTTGTCCACCACTTCTTTTATCATGCTACGAAATGGAGTAATTCCAATGCCACCAGCAATAAACAATGAGTTATATTTTTTATTCAGTAAAAAACCGCTACTCCCATATTGCGTTATCAGCATTTTGTCATTAGGTTTTACCTTCTGAAGTGCTTTTTTGAAGTTACTTACTCCATGTTTGAAAGCTATCAACAAATCTGGTTCAGTTGGTGATGATGCAAAAGAATACGTTCTACCGACAGGACATTCAGGAACTGGAAAACGAATATCCATCCAATTACCAGCTTCATATTGAAAGTTTCTTGGCCGTTCAAAACGAATACTAAAATAATCCCGTGCTTCTTCATTTAATTCTTTAATTGTTAAAACAATATTCAAATCAGTATTTGACATAAGAAGTTTAGTATACTACTATCTGAATGGATACTCAAATAGATCATGATAGGACTGGATAAATTACAAGCTAATGATAAAGAATCGATGAAAAAAGCTGAAAAGCGGTTACCTTCGGATGAACTTTTTTCCTTAGTTGTGGAAGTATTTAAGGCTCTTGGTGATACAACGAGAGCAAAGATATTATATTTGCTAAGAGAAGAACAACTCTGTGTCCGAGATATTGCAATACTAACAGGCATTTCAGAGTCAGGAGTCTCGCATCAATTGAGTGAACTCAAGGAGAAAAAATTAGTTAAAGCGGAACGAGATAAAAATACTATGTATTACTCAATTGCCTATGAGCATTTACAGAATTTATTGCAAGAAGCTGAGTATTATGCGGATCATATAAAAAGTAATATCCCCGATCATCCGAAAAAATAACTATGAACAAACCCACACATATCCATAAAACAGACGAACACGGCCATTCTCATGGAACAATTGATGCAACGCTTTTTTCAACCCAAAAAGGGCTTCGCGCGGTAATGAATTCATCTCTTATCCTTTTTGTGGGATCACTTTTTCAACTTGTTGTGGTTCTCCTCTCAGGAAGTGTTTCGTTACTCTCTGATACTATTCATAACCTTGGTGATGCTGCAACGGCTGTTCCACTTACTATTGCGTTTGTTATTGGAAAAAAGAAACCAGATCAAAGATTTAATTATGGGTATGGGAAAGCAGAAGATCTCGCAGGAGTAGCGGTTCTTTTTTTTATGCTTGCAAGTGCTATTTATGCAGCATATGTATCAATAAGCCGCTTGTTTCATCCCTACACACCGACCCATTTATGGGTAATTGCTCTCGCATCCCTTGTCGGTTTTGCCATCAATGAAGGAGCTGCTATTTTTCGTATTCGAGTTGGCAAAGAAATACAAAGTGAAGCTTTAATAGCTGATGGGAAACATGCTCGTATGGACGGAATAACAAGTCTTACTGTTCTTATAGGAGCTTTGGGTGCATATCTGGGATTTCCTATTGTTGATCCAATTGTGGGACTTTTTATTACCGCTCTTATTCTTCATACACTTTGGGAGTCAGCAGGTCCAGTATTTACAAGACTTTTAGACGGAGTTGATCCAGAAATAGCAGATCAAGTAAAACTAGCAGTTACAGAAGTAAAAGAAGTGAACGATGTAAAAGATATTCATACCAGATGGTTAGGGCATACGCTTTCTATAGAAACCACAATTTGTGTTAATCCAAATTTAACAGTTGCGCAAGGACACGCTATAGCCGAAGAAGTACATCATGAATTACATGAACATTTTCCTCATCTATCCCATTTAGCGGTACATGTTGATCCTCACTGAAAGTTAGGAATATAAAAATTGGGATTTTGTGTGTAAAAAGTTCTAACGTCGTTCGCGAGCCCCTGCTACGCTTTTTAGCCTCAAATTGTGCCTAAAAATGCCTTACCCACAAAGGTACGTTAGAACTTCTGCTATAATTTCCATGTGAAGCATAAAAAAAGTAAAAAAAGATTTTCATTAACATCTAAATTGCTTTCTCCACGAATTTTAATTATTTCAACTGTTGCAATTGGAATTATTCTTTTCCTTTTAGCTTATAAAAAAGATACAATCAACAAGAAAGTTACACCCTATAACGTAGCTACAATCTCTGCTAAACAAACTCCTTCATCTACTTCCTATCCTACACCGATAATTCGATCTGCTGAAAAATGTTCAGTTGCCCTCAATTCTAATTCTTTCGATACATATGCTTGTACGCATTTTAGTATTCAACTACCACAAGGATGGTATGGAAGCTACAACGTTGGATATGATACGTCAAATGGGAAGCTTTTAAGTTATTCAGAGTTTTATAATTATGATTATCTGCATGCTGAAGGAAGATCATTTGATCCTGTAAAAGATCTGGGGAAACAAAAATTTTCCATAATTCTTCTAATTTCCAGCAATGACCTACAGAAATTTGTAAAAAATTACGAGAAACAAAATAATTGGTCTAATTTCTCAAATATACCTTTTACAACAAATAACTATAAGGCAATAAAAGTTGTTTCTACTGATACATCTGGAGTTCAAAAAAACTCAATTTATTTTATTCAAAATTCGTCTAAAACTATAGTTCTCCAGTATAACAACATATTTGGTTTGGACGATACATTTAGCGAAAAATTATTATCATCAATAAAATTTACCAATTGAAGAAAAATTAAAATAATAGGTTCCAACCAATTCACTCAGCCCCTGCTGACAATTTTAGCCTCAAATCGTGATTTTTGTTATGCACGACCTGTATATACCCGCCTACAGATTCGAACTTCTGATATACTTTTTATTATGATAATAAATCTTCTCAAACAATTTATTCGTTGTCATAAAGGTACCGTCAATAGAATTATCCATGTCATAGGATTCTCACTGATAGGAATTGGCATTTGGGATAAGAGTTTATTGTTTGTTTTTGGTGGAGGAATAACTCAAGAGTTTGGACATGTCTACCAATATGCAAAGACAAGAAATATAAAAGATAGTCCATTTTATTGCATAAAACCCCAGTCTTTTTTTGCGTATCCCATCTTTATACTTATTATTATCTATGTCATATTTGCGAAATAATACGTTCCAACAAAGTCGCTCAGCCCCTGCTGCACTTTTTAGCCTTAAATCGTGCCTAAAAAATCCATGCCGATTATCTTTTTATTTAAGTTTTGTTATCATTAACTGATGCAACATGAAATCAAAGTAACTAGTACGAATGAATCTGGCATCCCTCGTTCTACGCTACAATTGATCAAACAAATGGTTGGTCCTTATAAAAGTAAGGCTATTCTTTTCTTCTTACTAACATTTTTGGGTATTTTGGCATGGACTGCCTCACCTTTAATGATTGCATACATTGTCAATGAGCTGACTAAAACACATCGAGTCGACAACTATGTGTGGTGGTTGATAGTTGCTTATGCAGTCTTGCGTGTGCTAGATGAGGTACTTTGGCGGTTTGGTGAACTTTTGATGCGGTCATTCAAACCACAAATGGTTGAAAGCGTTCGTTTGAATATCTTCACTGCTGTTCTTAAGAAGCCGTACTCATTTTTCGTCGATTCCAGTAGCGGACGTATTGGTCACTGGATTAACCAAACTGTCGAGACTACCAATGAATTTGTTGATACTACCATTTGGACTGTCTGGGGGCGTGTAGTCGGTTTGATAATCTCTGCATTTTTTTTACTAACAGTACATTGGTCGGTAGCTATATTATTTATCGTTTGGCTGGTTGCGCTATTTAGTTTTAACGTCAAGCGTGGCAAACGGTTTGGTCAATTAGTTGCGCTGCAGAGTGATGAAACGAGCAAAGCATCTGGTATCGTTGTTGATTCAATCAGTAATCATGTTAGTGTACGTGTTTTCGGAGCAAGGCATAGGGAGGCTCAACTACTTGCTAGTCAACAGGCACATATTATACAACGATGGCGTGACTCTTGGTGGCAAAATTTAATCACCAATACAGTAAAAGGACAAAGCGCAGCCATTGTGAGCATTATTGCGCTTGTTCTTGTTGTTGAGTTATATAGTCATGGCATTATATCGATTGGAGGGATTGTCCTCTTTATTGCCTATTTTGGTGATGCAAGTAGTAGCTTGTGGCAATTAGCTTGGGCACTTGACAATTATTATCGTAACTTTGGTACTATTCAAAATGCACTCGATGGATTACAAGCAGAAGATGAACGATATGTTTCTACTGGACAAAAACCTATCACACGAACAGAATCAATCTCTTTAGAATTAAAAGATCTCAGCTTTATCTATCCAGAGCAACAAGCGATAGCTGTGCTTGATGGTATCAACCTTCACATTAAATCCGGTGAAAAAGTAGGTATTGTGGGACATAGCGGAGCCGGTAAATCCACTCTGGTTGGCTTGCTATTAGGTTTTTACGAGCCCACAAATGGAACAATTATGCTCAATGGTGAAAGTACACTGGATCATGGGCCAGCATTTATCCGTAGTTTTAGTTCATTTGTTCCACAGGATACAAACCTGTTTAACCGTAGTGTGCGGGACAATATTCTTTATGCCCGCCCAGATGCAGACGATGAATCAATAACTCTGGCACTTGAGCAAGCCCAAGCTACTGACTTCATTCAAAAATTACCACAACAGCTTGACACCATTATCGGTGAGCGTGGTGTCAAATTATCGGGTGGACAACGCCAACGAATCGCCATAGCAAGGGCTGTGTTACAAAATGCTCCCTTGCTTATTCTTGATGAAGCAACAAGCGCACTAGATAGTGTAAGCGAACAGGCCATCCAAAAAGCTTTATACGAATTAATGCGCAATAGGACATCAATAGTGATTGCCCATCGTCTATCAACACTTAAACATCTGGATAAAATTATCGTTTTAGAGGGCGGTAAGATTGTTGAACAAGGAAAGCATGAAGATTTAATTAAGCAGGATGGTATATATGCTGATCTTTGGAAACGGCAAAAAGATGGATTCGTCGCCGATTAATACTATGTACAAAAGTATTATTACAAGTGTGGATAACAGATTCAAAAAAGTTCGGAAAAGGTACGAGTCGTTTATTTTTAATATAATTTAGCCACATTTCAGGTTTGAGTCCCGTAAGGGCAGCTAAGCATTTTTTGCCTCAAGTATCCATGTCTTACCACTATAACTTTATTTCAAATTCGATATCATGTGATTGTCATCACTGAATGATATACTGCAAGTGTATATATATTACAATGTGTACCATAAAGCCTTTTTAGAAATAAATTAATAAGAATGAATATTATTTATACATTAATATTGTCTCTCCTTTTAGGCTCATTTATTGGAATTGAGAGACAATTACATATAACAAAAGAAAGACAAGAAACAAATAGCTCATTTTTAGGATTACGAACATTTGCTTTAATTACATCATTAGGAACAATAAGTGGATTTTTAGAAATCCATATACCTTCTTTGTTTATCATTATCAGTATTGCCATTGTTGTAATAATTGTAGGTTACTATGTGTTTGACTGTTTAACAACAAAGGATTTTGGAATTACCACCGAAGTAACTCTTATCTTTAGTTACGTCATTGGAATACTTTTGGCAACCGATGTACTCTCAGTACAACTAATTATTGGTATAACGGTAATTTTAGTGTTTATCCTTTCTCAAAAAGAACGTTTGAATACTTATGTAAATTCAATCAAGAATGAAGAAATGCAATCGTTTATTCGTTACGCAATAATTGCCTTAGTTATTTTACCTTTATTGCCAGATATAGCAGTTCGTATTGCAAGTATTCCCTATGCGTCCTCCTTTTTTCAATCACTCAACTTGCCCTATTCAAAATTAGAAAATATAGAAATTGTAAATCCATTCCAATTGTGGCTTTTTGTTGCACTTGTAACAGGTATTGACGTATTAGGTTATCTAGCAGGCCGATTGCTTGGAAAGAAAAAAGGATGGCTTCTTACTAGTTTTGCGGGCGGGTTTATCTCATCAACTGCAACGACAACATCACTCGCGCAAAAAAGTAAAAAAGCGAAGGCTATGAATTTACTTGTAATTGCAGTACTTATTGCAAATATTGCGAGTTTTCTGCAACATGCATTGTTATTATTTCCAATCAACGTTGAACTTTTTTTTAGGGCAATTCCAATAATATTATTAATGATTTTTACCGGTAGTGTGATCATATTTTTTTTGAGTAGAAATAAAGAAGATAAGACTACAGAAATACCTTCTCCTACATATGTTGATAGAGAAATATTTCATTTATATCCAGCTATTAAGTTTGCGCTTCTCTTTGTCTTAATTAAAATAATTAGTTCAATTGCGTTAGCTTTGTTTGGAACTAATGGATTTTTATTGGCTGTTGTATTAGGGGCTCTTCCTGGTCTAGATGCTTCTCTTATTACTATTGCTCAAGCAGCTGGACATAGTATTTCTTTTCAATACGCACTTATTGCTTTTCTTTCAGCAAATATTGCAAATTTCGCGGTAAAATGCGGTTTTGCTTTTGCTGAAGGGAGTAAACAATTTGCTATTAAATTTTTAATAAGTGTAGTTATAATAATCGCAACTGGATTTTTAGGTTTATTAATCCGCTTATAGTTATAGAAAATATAGAGTTTGTTCCTTTTTATAAAGTATTTATATTATTAGTAGGATTCCTCTGAGTATAATTTCAAATCTAAATAAGATAAGTTGCACACCATAAAAGTGCTAAATAGAGACTTCTTCAGCAACCTTTAAGTTAGATAACGTATTCTTGCACCTCGGAAGTGAAAGGAGGTGAAATATATGAAAAATAAAATACTTTTATCAATGTCGGCATTAACTTTGTTTGGCGTGATGTATAGTACTCCTTTAGCCTTTGCTCAAGGGACACATAATCATACGCAAATGACAGTTAGGCTTAATGCTCGGTTAACACAAGAAGTTAAAGATGGCAAAATTACTGATGCCCAAAAACAACTTATCTTGTCTGAGCTGCAGTCGGTTAAGGGAAATAAAATCCAGTTGAAAGGAATGACAAAGGCACAGAAACAAGCTTTCTTTCAAACACAACGAACAAATTTGCTTACTTGGGCAAAGCAAAATGGGATAAACCCCACGTACATCTTTGGTACACACACCAAAGGCGCTCATACATTAAATAAGTAGTCGTTGTAAGCTATAAACAGTCTCCGACTCCTGTCGGAGCTGAGAATTTATTCACAACGGGAATTGTTGCAGTTGATTTTCTAGATATGGTCTTCGTTATCAGCTGCTGCATCCTGCTTGGTTTTATGAACTGTTTTGTCTTTATGGTGAGCAGGGCTGTATATGGTATACAATTTCAGTTTCTTATCGGAGGAAGTGTTTACAATATTGTGTTCTACACCAGCAGGAACAACAATCGCAAAACCGTCTGTAAGAGTATGTTCTTCCCCGTTTAAGATGGCTTTCCCTTCTCCTTGCTCCACTCGAATAAATTGGTCAACAATTTCATGAACTTCCATGCCAATCTCTTCGTTTGGATTAAGACTCATTACTACGAGTTGGCTATGTTGTGCTGTGTATAATACTTCACGAAAATAGTCATTTTTTAGTGTTTTTTCTTCTATATTTAGTACGTCACCTGTCATATTCTCACCTCCTATTCTTTTATTAAAAGAGCATTTATAGTATAACACTAGATACATCTTGTAGTTAAATACAAATTTATATGTTTTATGACAGTTAATAAATTACGAATAATTAGTAACATAAAAATTTTCTTGGTTACTCATCCAAAAAAATTCGAAACGTGTCTATGTCCGCCAGCAACGAGGCTAAAAAAAATATTTAAATTTAAATTCTACTAAATTTTGAGGCTATTTGGTTCGAATCCAAGCTTGCTGAATTCATTTTAGATTTTTTGACAGAGAAGAAATTCATAGACTCTCTTGCTGTTTATTTAAACGTATTACTTAGAAATTATTTATTTAGAAGTCGTATCTGTCGTAGTAGTTTTATCTTTATTCCACTTACGCCATACTAAGCGGTGAATTGGGATAATATTTGGAATGTCCCGAAGTCCAGGAATAAAAGGTACTGTGAGTAAGAGGATCGATCCTACAGTTGTAAGATAAATTGCCCAAAGATCAATATTCGCAGAATCGGATAACCCAGGTATTTGATACCACAAAGTATATAACCATAACCACGGTTGACCGGGATAACGACCAGTTTCATTCATCATTCCCCATTGATCCCCATTCAGGTTTTGTTTTTTAGCAAGGGATGAGAAATAATCTCCATCCATAAGAAACATTAATGGTTTAGTATAGTTAGTGCCGAAAAATGGTTGTTGTGCGAGAAGATCCGCGTCTAGCGCTCCCGATCTTGCAAAAGTAAGCTCCGTTGCAATTAGCGTGGGTACCGGTCCGTCATCTGCCGCAGGAAGTACTGGTGCACCGTTAACGAAAGTAACTTTTGTTACAGCATCTTCATATGTTTTATCCCATGAATGTTGCTGAGTACTGCTTGTACTTTCGTATGTATTCAACGCATTTGCTAAGGTTGGATTGGTTGGAGCAATTTTTTCTAGAGGTGAAAGAACAAAGTCATGTGCAGAATTAATAGGTTCGTGAACCCCTCCAAGCTGCTGTAATGGAATCACAATTGTCTGAATGCTGCCAGTACCGTTATTATATGGTGGTCCATAGTTTGCCGTGTTACTCGTCCCATCAAGTTCGCTTGCGGCAGTTGCCATAAAGTCAGCAGGCGCATTCTTTGCCCAGTCTGCAATCGTTACGGGGGGTAAATCAGGGGAGGAAAACAAACCCGCAAGAAGTATACTAAGGACAAAAACGATGATAGTAGCGAGTGTCCCCTCCTTGATAATATCGTAACGAATATTCGGTCCCTTCCAGTCTGCTGATTCTTCCCGAGCAAATGCTTGCTTTTCATTTTTATCATGAGCTTTCTTCAAAGGAATTGGATGGGAGACACCTCGCATACGCACAAGGAGGACATGTCCTCCTATCAACGCAACCAATGCTATCGGGATAAGGACAGTATGTAACAACAGCATTTGGCCAAAGTTCATAAGATTAAAGAGATCTCCGATGCCCATTGGGTTGAAAGCATCTTTGCCATTGGTTGCTATCCATTGTGAATCGAAATTTTGTTGAGACAGATAACCGGTAAAACATTGTATGACGGAAGTGAGAAACGCTATCATGCCTGTCATCCATGTTAGGGCGCGTTTGCCCCGCCAGGCTGCCATCCAGAATTTACCCCACAGATGGATGACCATAAATGCCATAAATAATTCAACTCCCCACAAGTGCAGACTATTGAAGTAATGTCCCAAAAAATTTGTATGCCACCAGTCAGGACCTTCAACGATAAGTGCAAGTCCAGAGATTATCACAACTGCAAGTGCGGCAAGTGATGCCATTCCAAAAACATAGATCCAGGAAGCGACATATGCGGGTTGACTGTCAGGAATTAATTTATGAGGTGGAAGAAGTTGCAAAAGCAATCTGCGAACGCGTGCCGTCCACATAGTATTTTCAGAATCCTCACTTTCTTGATTTATCTTATCATCTGATGTATCTGACGTCTCATTTTTTGCCATTTCACTTTTGGGAAAAGGCAATAGCAGTGCCAATCCGAAAATGATGAGCATAATAAGGATAACTGACAAATTCGCAACGGAAACGGTGAGAAATGACCAGTGTAAATAATATCCGGGTTGATTCATGTCCATAGAAATTTTCTATTTACCTTTGATAACTTTCAACCGCATTAATTCAGTATTTAGGAATAAAATACAAATGTCAATGATTCACTTTACTGATTTAAATAGTACGTTGTTATTATTGTTAGTAAAAGATACTATTAAATTATGCAAGCTCCACTGTATAGCACAATAACTTTCATCGCAGAATTATTTGTTTCTACTGCTATTTATTACTCACTTTATCAAGGTTACAAACATAATCGTTTCCCATTAAAGCTGGCAGCAGCAGCATTTATATACGAAATTATTTTCAATATTAGCTATATGGCTATGCAAGTTCCTGAACATGCAAAGGCTGCTCGTGTAGAATCTCCCTTTATGATTGGATTAGCAATTATTCATGGAGTATTATCTCTTATCATGTTTATAACTTTAATAATATTTTTTATTCTTGCTTTTAGGAGTTATAGAAAAGGAGTTAATTATTTTAAGATACACAAAATATTTACCATCATTTTTACTTGTTTTTGGACATTCTCAATTATATCAGGCATACTTTTTTATTTTGTTGAATATATTTTTTAAGTATTTATTTGTAAAGAAGCTAAACATAAATATCCTCTTTTCCAAAAAAATAGACTTTCCCGTTAATATAATTGAGGCAAAATTTCATTAATAATTAATAAAATTAAGTTTTTTAATTGGATTTTCCACATTTGAAAATCTGTCATAACCTAAAAATTGTATTAACTCTTTTGTTAATGCTCTGCATTCAATTCTTCGCATAAACTCACGACTTTGGGATTGAGATAGAATATTCAAACTTCCCTCATAAGTAATTATTTCATCAATTATCGCTAATTTTCTATGATGTCCTCCATCTTCAAGAAGCACCTGAATACCCATATTCTCAAACCATCTTATTCCAAGTTCTGACTGTACAGCCATAATTTCATCATGTTCACGTGGATCTCGGGTAATAATAAAAATAGAAACATTTTTAGACTTAAGTTGAGTAAAAATCGGCAGAAGATTATTTAATCGTTTAACGGTAATGAAAGGGTTTTCTACGAGCACTTCTTTAGAAGCATTTTGTAAATCAGTAATAAACTGTTTATAAAACGTATCTTCGTTATATAAAGTGGATACAAAAATATCTTGTAACTGATCTTCTTTGTGGATCACCTTACATCTCCACTTCATTTACTTTCCTTCCTATTCTTAAATCTATGAAGTATAGTCAGATGAGAACTTTTCTCCTGTGGGTCAATCTCAGAGGTTACATAGGTACGAATATCGTCCCACATGGTGTACAAGCTCAGCAATAATTTAATCTCTTTAATAATCAAGCAGTAACAATATATTGACATCATGTTTTTTAATATGAAATACTTAAAGGGTGGAAACAGATGACAGAAATCCATTCCTGCAAGAAAGAAAAGATTATAAACAAAAATTTATTGTATATTTTTTAATTGTAGTCGTTTCAGGTATTATATTTGGGACAATAGGATACTTTTTAGGAATTAAAAATGAAGAGAATAGATACGGAAACTCTTTTCTAACTAGTAAAACACAAAGCCCAACAGCTTCCGAAAAACAAACACCATCCCCCGATTTAAATCCATCATCTGCGATAAAAGGGTGGAAAACATTTATCTCACCTGATCATGATTATACGTTCAGTTACCCATCATATTGGTCTATTGATGTAATCAACAAAAAATTAGTAGACGATCAGTGTTATCCTGATTACTCGAGCGAGTGTAAGAATGGAAACGTAATTGGTTTTAACGTTCAAAGAGATATATCACCAATATCTTTTACTCAATGGACAAAAGAAGGACAGCAGGGAAGCATTAATTTACCTTCATTAATAGCAAATACTACCTTAGATGGAGAACCTGCGGTTGTAGAAGTAATCTATGCGATTGCTCCTCAAGCTGTTGGAGAAACCTCAACCAGCGGTCTATACTATTATGTGATTCATAACGGAGTGGGTTATGAATTAAGTATATCACTTAATAAATCATTGAGTAATAATCTCACCATTAATCAATTACCTCCTCTGAAACCAAATATCTTATCCACTTTTAAGTTTTTAAATATAGCCAAATAACAGATATAACTAGATTACAATGCCTCTTCAAATCTAAACATACTGATGTAATTGCTGATAATTTACAATCGTAGCTTCAAAAAGTGTTCGATAATCGACAAACCGGGAGTACTGATCAAAAGGGGTGTGGATAACAGCTTTAAAAAAACTCGAAATAGGTTCGAATCGATTGTATTTTGAAAAATATCTTGTTAGTTTAGCCTCATTTCTGGGTTCGAGTCCCTCTGCCCCTGCCGACGAATTTAGCCTTAATTTTTGATTAAAAAGTTATCTATATTGAACTCTTATATTTTTCTTTTATAAGAGGTATGCTATACTAAATTTATATGAAGAGGCTTACTATAGACGAAATAAAGGAAAAAGCAATACCAATTCTCAAAGAAGCAGGAATAAAGCGTTCCTCTCTTTTTGGCTCTTATATCCGTGGAGAACAAACAGAAGATAGTGATATTGACATACTTGTAGATTTTCCAAAAGGCAAAAGCCTTTTTGATTTTGTTGAAGTAAAAGTAAAGCTAGAAGACGTTTTTGGGAAAAAAGTAGATCTTATTGAATATGACAGAATTAAACCTCGACTAAAAGAATATATTTTAACAACTCAGCTCCAAATTTTATGAAGAAAGATTTCATTATCTATCTGGAAGATATAATTGACGCAATTACCCACATTGTCGAATATACGACAAACTCAACACAAGAAGTATTTGAAAAAGATGACTATATGCAGGATGCAGTTATCCGTAGATTTGAAATAATTGGTGAAGCAGTAAAACATATTCCTGAAGATTTTCGGAAAAGCCATCCAGAAATACCTTGGAAACTGGCAACAGGTATGAGAGATGTATTAATCCATAATTATAATGAAGTAAATTTTGAAAGATTATGGAAAACAATAAAAGAAGATTTACCTCAATTTAAGAAACAAATAAAAACTTTGCTTCCAACAGATCCATTATAACCCGTTTATATCTGAAGACATTCAATTATCCCTCTCTTTATTCCTAAATCTATGTAGAATAATGAGGTGAGAACTTTTCTCTTGTGGGTCAATTCCAGAGGTTATATAGGTACGAATATCGTCCCGCATGGGGTACAAGCTCAACAATAATAGCTTTAACTAATAAGTTTTTATCCTAGTCATAGATCAATAATTTGTATGTTTCTTTCATTAACTGCCTGATGAAATTCTTCTTCTTTTGCCGCATTTACAGGGAAGGTGGATGGCCACCAAAATATCAATTTGCCATCTTCTACTCTACAATAACCTCCTCTAACGTTATTAGATTCTGCTAGCAATGCTTTTCCACTTAATGATTTTATAAGCAGCTAGAACTTGGCCACGAACGTGGACTGATCGACTTAGTCTCGGAATTCTACCAGGTGCAGGTGTAGCTTCTCTTATGCTATATACCCTAGGGGTAAGATCTGTACGTCTGCCACCACCTGAACCTCCCATTGGGTTACCCAGTTCTCTCGAAGTAAAGGAATCACTTTATTGTAAAGCAACAGAATATACTTTATACCCATCATCATAGAGTACCGTTATACAATCACCAACTGAAAAGGAATTACTATTGGGAATACTATTAAACCAGAAAGCTGGTATGAGAATGCCAAGTCCATTTGAATCAGTAGAAAAACTGATATGCCAAAAGGAAGTATTTTTATCAACTAACTTACCAAATACTTCTTTAAGATTGCCCGAAGATTTGGTAATTGACGGCGGCGGTAAATATAATGTCGTACCGACAACATATGGCCCAACGCCATTTAGTTGAATAATTTCATTAACACGCGCCGGGTCATTCAGTTGTGCGGTGGCAATACTCTGCAGTGTATCATTTTCTTTTACCGTATATGATGTGAGATATTCCCATTTTTGCGCATTGCCGGTTCTGGCACACGCTTTACTGCTCGCTGCAGAAGGGATATTTGTTGCGGTAGTTGGTGAAATAGTGTTTGCAACCTGTGCTGCTACTGTGGGACTTACGGTTAATGCTTGAACAGGGGTAATCTGACTTGTCGAAGCATCCAATGAATTTTTGTTTGAATTGGGTTGCGAGGATAACTTTCCTTTAATAAAGGAAAAACTAATTAATCCAATAAATACAAGCAGTAACACTACAAAAATGCCAACGGTGAGTTTGGAGCTCAAAGAATAATTCGTATCTTGCGATGAAGAATTCTGCGAGGCTGAAATATTTTCCTCATTCATAAAATATAGTATTTACTTTAACAGAATAATTGTCAAGGTAGAATTAAACGTATATTGTATCTACCGGTTCTACTTCAGTAATAAATATGATAGTACTCCTTACCAAGTCCTTACAAAATCAGTCGAACTCGGTTGTAAAATAAATTTACTAGTTTCAGTCATGCAAAAGCTAAAATTCCAAAACCATCAGCCATGGATTCCATATATTATCTTGATTATCACACTGACACTTACGTTTCTCACAACAATTTATGTCAGTAAAGCAACATACACTGAAGATAATCTCCGTTTTCTTAATGCAGTTGAAGATACCACTTCCAGTATATCCTCACAAATGCAGACATATATTGCTTTGTTGCGTGGTGTTGCTGGATTATATGCTGCGGAACCAAATTTGACACTGGGACAATTTAGTGAATATATCAACAGGCTCCGTCTTTCAAAAAATTATCCAGGTGCGCAGGGTATTGGATTTATTCAAATCATTACTAACAACAATAAAGATGCATTTATTCAGTATGAACAATCTCATGATGAAACGAATTTTACCATTACACCGCAAGGAACTAGATCAACGTATTATGTCGTTCGTTATCTGACGTTATCAAATCAGCATTTTCCGACAATAATAGGTTTTGATATGGGTACTGACCCTAACCGGCTTCAAGCAATGGAAAAAGCCCGTGATCTTGGAATGACAACAACATCAAATAGACTTTTGTTATGGACAAAGAAAAAAGGTACCAAGATGGTAGGATTTTTGATATTTACGCCCATATATAAAGGGGGGATGATACCACCAACCATTTCGGAACGAAGAGCTAACTTAGTAGGATTTATTTACAGCGCATTCACAGCAAAAGATTTATTTCTCAATATTCAGGAAAGTAAAGGATTACCTCTGCTATTAAATTATCAAATTTATGATGGCAAAAAATTAACGAAAGCAAATTTAATTCATGATTCTCGAACAGTTACAAAACAACCGTCTAATAATTACATCCCCAGGTTTCAAACGACACGAAGTATTTTGGTTGGCGGCGAACCTTGGACGATTAGTTTTACCAATCATCAACAGTTTGATGCCACTTCACAACAAAATTTATCACCGTTTATATTTATTGGTGGATTACTAGTAAGTATTACGTTCTTTCTCCTGAGTCGATCACAATATCTTGCAAAAGCGAAAGCTGAAATTACCGCAACCAAACTCCAATATTCACAAAAAGAGTTAGAAAAAGCTGTTGGTATCAGAGACAACTTTATTTCAATAGCATCTCACGAGTTGAAAACACCAGTAACCAGTCTAAAAGTTTATGCAGAAGTTTTATTACGGCAATTTAACAAAGAAAAGGATTATAAGTCTACTGATTATCTAAAAAAAATATTAAGGCAAATTGATAAACTTACTCTGTTAATACAAGACCTGCTTGATGTGTCAAGAATACAATCGAATCAACTTACATTCCGGACAGAAAAATTTGATTTAAATACATTAGTAAAAGAAGTAATAGAAAGCACACAACAAATAGCAAACCATCATAGAATTGTACTTGAGGGTGCGGTCTCAAAAAACGTGTGGGGAGACAGAGAGCGGATAAGCCAAGTACTAATCAATTTACTGACGAACGCATTGAAATACTCACCTAAAGCAAAAAAAGTTATCGTTACAATACAAGATGGCATAACAGAAGCAAAAATATCCGTAAAAGATTTTGGTATAGGAATCAACAAAGAACATCAAAAAAAGATATTCACAAGATTTTATCGTATCAATGCAAAAAACGAACAAACATATCCAGGTCTTGGTATCGGACTATTTATTTCACAGGCAATAATCAAACGACATGGCGGTCTGATAACTATTATGAGTAAAAAAAATAACGGTTCTATTTTTAGGTTCACTATTCCATATAGTAAAAAGCAACTCTCTGAAACTGGGTAATATTTGTGGGAATGATTATAACGTATAACGCCATTGAGATTTATGGAGATCAACTTTATTTTTTAAGAATACGACACCCTCTTGTTGTAACATTTTTTGTTTGGTGCTGATACCGTTTCCCGCAGAATAACCGGTCAGACTTCCATCTGATGCAACCACTCGGTGACAAGGGACTACGGGAGCATTTGGATTCGTTTTCATACACATTCCTACTGCTCTTGCGGCACCGGGACTACCGGCAAGTTGGGCTAACTGTCCATATGTGGCAACTTTGCCGCGAGGAATTTTTTTGGTAAGATCATAGATTTTTTGTCGAAATGTACCGCGTGATCTCATTACTAGTTACTATATCATGAAGGATAATTTGCTGCAAACTGAAGCATTAGCTTTTACTTCCCCAGTTTTCAAGCGACCGAAAAACACCACGGAGTGATTTCCCTTTTTCAGTCAACGTATATTCAACATGCAGTGGAACTTCGGCGAACACTTTTTTGAAAATAATTCCGTCCCGCTCAAGTTCATGCAAACGTTGTGACAGTGTCTTGGGACTTATCCCTGGTAATGCACGCTGCAATTCGCCAAAACGTGTTTTACCTCCAAAAATATTATGGATAAGCAGCATCGTCCATTTACTTCCCACTATTTTTAAAGTTTTTGAGACCGCACAGTCATTATGAATATCATTTGTTCCGTCCATACTTTCCTTTTTGTAACTACTTTACATTATGAAGTTACTTTGTTAGTATAACAAATGAAAGGAGGTGATGCAAGATGCAATGGGATACAATAGCAGATGAAAAAGCTATAAAGAAAACAGTCGCCGCTCTTAAAGAAAGTGGTATTGATTCAGTTATAGTCGAAACCGGAGATGAGGCAAAGAAAAAAATATTGGAAATGCTACCTAAAAATGCTGAAGTACTGCAAATGACCTCAATCACCCTAGATGACATTGGTGTTTCCCAAGAGATAAATGAATCTGGTAATTTTGAATCTGTAAGAAATACACTAAATAAACTTGACCGTGCAACCCAGAGCAAGCAAATGCAGCAGCTTGGTAGTTCACCGGATTACGCGGTAGGAAGTATTCATGCAGTCACGCAAGACGGAAAAGTAGTAATCGCGTCAAACACGGGAAGTCAATTGCCAGCTTATGCATACGGATCACAACACGTTATCTGGGTTGTTGGTACGCAAAAAATTGTTGCAAATCTGGATGATGCCTTAACACGTATCTATGATTATGTATTGCCGCTGGAAACCAAACGCGCAAGAAAAGCATATAATTTACCGGATACATTTCATAGCAACGTCAGTAAATTATTGATCGTAAATAAAGAAATTGTGCCACAAAGGATTACTATAATTTTTGTGAAAGAAAAATTAGGTATCTAATATTATTTCTTTTGGAGTAAGGCCGGAATGAATTTTATTTATAACCGGCTTTGCTCCTCTATTTACGGGGTGACATCAGGACAATTCCTTAGTACAATAAACACATGAAGATAGCAATTCTAGGTGGAAGTTTTGATCCGCCGCATCTTGGTCATTTATTGATAGCACAACAAATAATTGAATTTGCAGAAGTTGATCAGGTGTGGCTCATGCCAAATTATTCAACAACCGCTCACCACAAAGTTTTCCAAAAACAATTGTCCCCGTCTGCTGACCGGCTGGCAATGACAAAATTATTGGTGAATGATCAGATAAAGGTAAGCGATTTTGAATTAAAATTCAATAAAGAAAGTCTTACGATCACAACACTCAGGGAGTTATCCAAACAACATCCAGAACATACATTTTATTGGGTCACCGGAAGCGACAAACTTGAGACATTCCATCTCTATGATGACTGGCAGGAAATTATTTGGAAATACCACATCATTATTTTTCCCAGGGAACACATGTTATGGCATCTTAATGAACGAGTCAAGGAATCATTAGAATTGCAATCAATTCCGGAAAATGTTATTGTTCTTCACAATAAAGATCTTATTCTATCCAATATTTCATCAACTGCAATACGCGAACGGGTAAAAAAAGGATTACCAATCGAGTTTCTTGTAACGCCAAGGGTTGAAGAGTATATTAGGAAACATAAGTTATATAAAACATCCGGTGCCTAAATTATGAATACACTATTACAAATTGATCCTCAAAAAGAAAAACAAAAAATAATTTCTTTTCTCAAACAAACACTTGAGAAGCAAAAAATAACCCACGCTGTCATAGGCATTTCAGGCGGAATTGATTCCGCGACATCATTTGTGCTTCTCAAAGAAGCAGTAAAACCTGAAAATATTATTATCGCTCATATGTATTATGATGAATCAAAATTTGCAGACATGGAAAAAGTGATAAGAGCTGCTGGTATTCCTGACGCAAATATCCATCATATCTCAATCAAAGAGCCAGTAGATGCAATAGTAAAACTGCAACACATTGAAAAATCGGAAGACAACAAAGTCCGGATCGGCAATATTGCGGCACGCATGCGGATGATTATACTGTATGATTTTGCAAAAAAGTATAATGCTCTTGTCTGTGGTACAGAGAATAAATCCGAAAATTTACTGAGCTACTTTACGAGATTTGGTGACCAGGCATCGGATATCGAGCCAATAGAACATCTTTACAAAACGCAGATTTATCAGCTTGCTACATATCTCGGGTTACCAGAAACAATTATCAATCAGCAACCCAGTGCAGGACTCTGGAAGGGACAGACAGATGAGGGACAATTTGGGTTTACCTATGAAGAAGCGGACCAGGTTCTTTATCTTCATGTAGAAAAAAAACTCTCTGTTGAAGAAATTGAAAAGCAAGGGTTTGTGAACGCAAAGAAAATTCTCGACTGGCGCAATAAAAATTTATTTAAACACCAAGTCCCCTATACGTTGATCAAGTGAGCCCGAATTCCAAATGTTCGAACCGCT